>Ga0209740_1000001_pt1 | contig 158928 bp, 216 predicted proteins | sample ConCONMetagenome_FD_184733 | JGI IMG/M metagenome (GOLD analysis project Ga0209740, IMG submission 184733) | Hot spring microbial streamer communities from Conch Spring, Yellowstone National Park, USA - CON_C (SPAdes) (version 3) | ecosystem: Environmental > Aquatic > Thermal springs > Hot...
GGTGAGAGGGTCACGGTTTACAGGGTCGACTCGGAGCTAAGCGAGATTAGAATAGGGGCTGGCACAATACTGAGGCATGACTGGAGCCCCTCTTGGTGTAGGACCCAAGTTAGAATCGGGCTCACGAATCCTGGCAGGATCATTGAAGAACCTATAGGAAACCACTATGCGCTTTTACTTGGCAACTATGTCTCAGACCTGGAAATGCTTGGGAGGATTCTAGGTTTGAAGGTAACTTACTTATAAAAAATTACTTGTTTTTTCTAGCGACAAATGGAATATAATCTTCAACAGATGAGGGGTTGTATTGAATTCTCGAGCCTTTTTCAGCAGACAGGTACGCATGCATCATTAACTCTACCACAAGCCTCCCATCGTACCAGTTCTCATAGGGGAGTTTCCCAGCCAAGAAGGATTCAACCATATGTGCATCTTCAGCCTGGTACCCATATGTAAAAGCCTCATCGGGTAGATCGGGCATCAGCCCTTGCTCCGCGTTCTGTTTCTCAACGAATTCCTCACTAGCAGGTATCTTAATGTTTCCGCTTACAAAGGTAAAGAGCTCTGGCTGTAAGGTATTAATCGATAAACTATACTCAGGGCCTAACTACGCGTATGAACTAGCGAGGAGCTATGAGAGAATTGGTGAGGCTGAGAAGAGGGTATTGAGGTTGAAAATAAGTGGTAGTGTTGGAACGATGGCTTCTTGGGGTGATAAGGGGTTCATAATTGAGAGAACTATGGAGAAAGAACTTGGTTTGCAGGCACACTTGATAACAACGCAGGTTGCACCACGTGATGGATTCGCTGAGTTGGTGTCGATAATAGCAATACTTTCATCGCAATTGGATAGATTGGCGTTGGAGTTAAGAGAACTCTCTAGGAGTGAGATAGGTGAAGTCTACGAGTCTATGCAGAGAGGGGGTAGTAGTGCTATGTCACACAAGAGGAACCCTGTGATCGCCGAGAGGATTTCCGGGTTAGCAAGAATCGCTAGGGGTTTTGTTATCCCGGCATTAAAGAATATTCCATTAATGCACGAGAGGGATTTAACTAATAGCTCTAGTGAAAGGATATTATTGCCTCATTTATTCCTATTAATTGACCAGGTGTTAATGGATACTATAGCTCCTAAGCGTGGTCAAAGTAGATGAGGAGGCAGCGAGGAGGAATCTAGAGCTGAGTAAGGGGGCTACATATAGTGAGATTTTATTAACGAAGCTCATTGGGAAAGCTGGAGTAGAAGTGCTTACTTCAAAGTCAGAGAGATTATTGAATCCATCAAGCCAGGAGAAACACTCATAGATAATGTTTTAAGGGGATCCCGAGTTATCCAGTATGTTTAATCGTGAAGAGTTGGCTGAGTTCTTAAACCCCAGTTACGCCACGAGGAGTGTTAGAGGTATTGTTGATAGGACGTTAAGGTATGCTGAGGAATTACTGAATAAATAGTCTTTTAAGGGTGAGCTGGAGATGGGTGGTTTTGAAGTCATATATACCATGGAGTAGAGCCATTGAGTACTGCTATAGATTAGCAACTATTCTACTAGATGCCGGCGTGAATCCAAACGCTATAGTGGCTGTTTCTCGCGGCGGGCTCGTGCCCGCGAGGATTGTTAGCGATGACGACTTTACTCATAGTTGCACCAGTGTCTACCACTTCATCAACTACGAGGACGCTCCTACCCTCAAGGTCTAGCCTCCCGTGGAATCACACCTCTGGTTCCTCAAGCAATCTGCCTCCAATCCCCCAAACCTCGATCTCAGTACAACGAGGTCTTCTACACCGAGAACAGGATTGTTAGTGAACTACGCGCTAAATCAGTGAAAACAGCTATAGTACACTACAAGTTTACTAGTTCATTCACACTCTACTATTATGTTGAAAAACTAGATAAGTGGGTCTGGATATTCTATCCATGGTCTTTCAGTGAAACACTAAATGGATTAGCAAGACAGAGAGGCGGCGAGGTAATTGAGGCTACAATTAACGTGCTTAGAGAACTAAATGCAAGTGAATTGAACCTCGACCGCCATAGAGTAAAATCCTCACTAACACGCTGTATAGAGAAAACTAGTAGAGCTTAATTACTAGACCACCTCTACCACCCATCTCAAGGCATAAATTCTCAAGGATGGGAACTGGGTTCGCGCTCCCTAATTCAACGATTTTCCCCCAAAACCAATTTTCACTCCAACACCCTACACGTAATATGCCTCAGCGAAGCACTAAACCAAAGTATATGATATACCTATTAAACACATAACACGCACACTTAGCTATGCTACCTTTCTCAGCACTCAAAGTGCAGTTAAAACTACGGAGAGGGTTAGGCAAGAAAGAGAAAAGAGATCTACTAGGGCATTTACGTTCATTAGGGTGTTTTTGGTGTTTCATGGTTGGTTATGATTTTGTGTCTAGTGGCTTTGAGAAGTCGTTGAGACCACGCGAGTTCTGCGAGGCTGTTGGTATTAGTTACAATACTCTTAAGCAGTGGGTTCGTGAGGGTAGAGTCAAGGTCTATAGGACTACTACTGTTAGGTGGAGGATATCATTCTCTGAGGTTGAGAGAATACTCGGGACGAGGCAAGGATACACCGGGGAGACTAGGGCAGTTATATATGCACGTGTAAGTTCCTCAGACCAGAGGAGCGACTTGGAGAGGCGAGTGGAGCACTTGACGCAGTACTATGCTTCAAAGGGATATAGAGGCGTAGATGTACTAAGTGATGTTGCTAGTGGGTTGAAGACCGAGAGGAGGGGTTTACTGAAGCTCTTCAACCATGTTGTCAATAAGCAGGTAGACGTGGTTGTAGCAACGTATAGGGATAGATTGACGAGGTTCGGCTTCGAGTACTTAGAGTACTTCTTCAAGCAGTACGGTGTTAGAGTAGAGGTTGCCTTTGGAAAGGAGCCCAAGGGTGCTTACCGAGAGCTCGTGGAGGACTTAATAGAGATTGTAACTTTCTTCGCTGGGAGGCTGTACGGGTTGAGGAGCTGCGAGAAAAGGAAACTTGTTGAGGGATTTAAGAAGCTACTAGAAGAGGTTTAGAAGTGTGAGTGAAGTCGTTTAGAACACTTCTCTACCTAAGAAGTTATTCAGGGTCTTCATTGAGCTTGAGGGCATGTATAGGAATATGGTTGAGCAACTAGTACTATACATTGCGAGGAGTGGAGTAACTAGTTTTACTAAGTTGAAGGCCTTGAAGTACGGGGAGCTAAGGTCTCTATATTCACAGCTACCATCGCAGTACGCATATACAGTGTGCCAAGACACATCCACTAGGACTAAGGGCCTCTTTAAACGCAGGAAGAAGGGCTAGCGAGGTAGGACAACCCATTGGTTAATAGGGTCTCTATATGGCTGGACGACCACTTATGGAGGATGAGGAGTTTAACGAGTATCGAGATAGCTATTCGCAGAGGCTGGGTTGCTAATGAGTTAGAACCACATAAACAGTGCTGGAGGTATGTCAATAGTGGCTGGAAACTGGCTTCCGAAGCCAGGGTTAAGCTTGATAAGAGAGGTAGGCGATTAATCACCTACTTAGTCTTCAAGAAGAATGTCGAAGTGCATGAATCCAGGAGCTTCATTAGCGTCGACGTCAACGAGAACCACGTAGCCATACTAGTTGATGACAAGGTGTTATTCTTCGAGACGGGCTTTAAAGACATAGTCCTGGGCTACTACTACCGTAGGAGGAGAGTCCAGGAGAGGTATGACAAGCTCTACGGGGTTAACTGTAGGGTCGAGAGGAAGACCCTTAGGAAGCTGAAGGAGAGGAGGAAGAGTGATTTGAAGTGGAAGTTGGCGAATATCGTTGTTAGAGTTGCCAGGGAAAAGCAACACGCTGTTGTCTTAGAGGAGCCAGCTAAGGAGATGATAAACCGCGTTGGGGACGACCAACTCAGACACAGAGTACACCAGGCGTCATTCAAGGGAGTCCAGAGAGCTATTGAAGAGAAGCCTAGGGAATACAGTGCCCCAGTAGTCTATGTAAATCCGAGAAACACTCTAGGATGTGACCAGTACACAATGCTGAAATAATCCACAGTAATGGTTGCAGAATTGGTAGGTGCTCTAAGGGAGGGGCTGTGGCACAGAAACGTAGTTGCATGCTATAACATACTCCTCAGAACCCACCTAGGCAATGCTCCAAGCCTAGGTGGGTTAGTGGTAGATGGGAGCCCCGTGCCGTTGGGCTCCACCGCCACCCATGACCCCAGAGTGGCCACTAGAGCCCTGTGGGCGAGGTGGAGGTTCTTGTAGGACAGCACAAAACTCCTTAAAACCCCAACAAACACCCTCCAAGGACAAACGGTACTCGAAGCATCAAGGAAGATACTGGAGATGCGAGTCACCCAGGCCCTCCTTGTTACTGGCAAATCGAGAGAATACGTGAGTACTCGTGAAACTAGAGGAGAGTAAACGGTGAAAAACATGATGATCCTTGTAGTACTACTGGTATCCCATGTTCCCGCTGCACAGCATTGTGTTCTCCACGTGTTTTTCTTGAGGCTAAACTCTTACATCGGGTTCGCTAGGTAAGCATGTAGGATGTACAACTAGTAGAGTTTAACCCTGCTTGGCTACCTCAGCTATATAGTCTTCGACTCTTTTATATCTCCGCCTATAAAATACATAGTATACTAGAAGTATGATGGTGACCGCGGATAGCGTTGTAACTAGAGAGAACTGGAATAACGTAGCCGCTGTTTCTAAGCCGAGTAGACCCCAGTTAAACGCCCAGTAGTAGTTTATTGCGAAGAACAACACTGTCGCTACTAGAGGAGGTAGATCCCTGGTTCTCCCGTAGCGCTTTCTAAGGTATACGTGTAGGATCAGCCCGGGGAGCAACGTTACAGCGAACAAGACGTTAAGGTAAATTTCTAAATCTGAAAATGAAAGGCTCAAGACATAACGTATTACCTCAAAGACCACTAAAATCGAAAACGCGAGGAAGAATATTAAGCAACAGAGTACGAGAAGTGTTATCACATGGTACTTTAAGTTCTTTAAATACTCCAAGCCCCTCTCCCACTACTAGGTAGTGTAGCAGGGGATAATAAATTAATTGTCAAACAACGATCCTTGGTAAGAATATGATATGATTTTTGAAGACACGTGTAAGCTCCTTTGTCATTAAAGCTTTCTCTGAACGCAACTAAGTCTGCACGCTGAGTCTTCGAAAGGACTTTTTGATCAACAGCAAAAACGATTACAGGGTAATCCTAGTCGGCACAGACATAGTATTATCCAATCTTAAAATCTAGAGAAACTGCTAGAATCAACTGGGATTCCTATGTAGCTAAGAAAAGTATTCTACGATTCAGGAGAAAATCGCGAGAAGACTTCATAATACTATATTTAACAATTGAAATACCACGAGCTTCTAGGACAACACTATTCTACCACGCATTTATTACGATTTTATTAAATGAGGAGGGATACAATGGAACAGTAGGCCTACATAGAAAACTCTGAAGCGAGACTACAATTGAGCCATTAACCATTGAAGACTGTGAACACCTGAAGACAATTAGGGGGATTAGTAGAATAGCTAATGGATCTTAATTATTCTGACTTATTTCGTTGACAGGCGTTAAATTCTTTGAACCATTAGGGATGATGAGTGCTGTACATATAACCCCAAGTTGATATTTAAATAGGGGTTGGATCTGAAGACTGTCCGGGGATTAAATCCGGAGAAGGGTAAATAGTTTTAAAACCCGCTGTAGTATCAGAAGCTCTACGTATCCACGGCTAGGGAGTGCATTTGAAAGTGGGTGTTGAGACTCCATGCTTAGATCCTTGACATGAGTATTGATGATAGTAGGGTCGTTGTTGCATATATCGCTGGTATTGATCGGGGCTGTAGTGGGAGGTAAACATATATGAAGCCTCCAATTACACTGTGACTCCGTATACCACTCCATATACTCCGTATCCAAGAGCGCTTCGTAATTGCTTCGAGTTTTATACAGGTTTATATGGCTTATTGCTCTTTAGCTATTATTACTACGTGTTCTTTTTTACCGTGTAGCGGCTTTACCTCGGGTTGGTACTTTGCCGGTGGGTATAAGACTACTATTCCACCTCTATACTTTATCACAGAGCTCTTTGCATATACGAACTTATCTACGCTATCATCAATCAATAGTACTGATAGATGTAAATAGTTTTGAATACTTCTTCGCCTCGAGGTTCCTTAGCTTCATTCGTTGTGTCGTTGCATCGTGGCCGGGCCTATCAAGGCTCCACACAACCTAAAAGCCCCTCATCTGCGTCGAAGATAATAAATCGAGTCCTAAGACACGTCATCCACAAGTAAGCACACATAGAGGAAAGTCTTAATCAATTAATCACAGTTACTTACAAATAATCATTAGAAATTATAGATTAACAATAATAGATAAACCAAACTAAACTAATAGATTTCAATAATAAAGTTAACATTCTTACATATCAGAACTACAATTGAATTCGTAATAATTGTGTAGCAATGTCAATTTGCGAATTTCATATAGTAATGAAAACGAATAGCAGTGATCCAAGGGTGTAAATTGGTAATATATAGGTAATAATTGAATGACATGATCAAGATGATTTACTTATTAACTTATTGTTCATTATCAACTCGCCTGACCGAGAAAAGTCGCGTAAGCTTTATCATACATAATTACGTGGATTGATCCTAATTTCCACACTGAAACCGTTGATTAAACAACCATAGATCAGCTATGCATAATTATGACTGTATTCATTGGGCTCTATAATGTTTACCAGGTCCTTAGACGACTCATCAAATATACAGATTTTATCAATCGGCCTCAGATACGTTGGACATTGTTCCAACAATGTACTTAGCTATGAAGAGGAGAGTGTTTACTATTATTGAAACTGCTCCCTCAATCTAACCTGCCCTCTTGCGCTCTCTAAACTCCTTACTCATTTAAACCGCTGGTCGCTTCCGCACAATACAAATTCGTGAACTCCTAAAAATAAGTCTCCACCATGTATATAGTTGGACTCCATTTGCATCGTTTAAATATTGAATGCAATTGTCGAGAAGGTTACTGTTATTAACCCAACTACTCGAACCCCATGAGCCTCATAGTCTCCATGCGTAATGCACAGTCCCTGAACTTCCCCCTGATCGCTGAAGTAACTACTTCTGCATTTGGGTTTTAACACCCTCATTCTCATACAGTAGTGTATGCCGTTTACAACAACCATTACATCACTGCTTTCAACGAGCTCTTGCAGTTTGCTAGCAACGTTCTCCGTGTAATGCTCTTGGAGAGTGGGTCTTCTAGCTTCATCTAGTATTAAACGCACAATCTTGCTAACGCCAACGACTTTACCGCTCGGTATGTATGCTACATAGATCCTGTAAAAGACTGGTTGTAAGTGGTGGGGGCATAGTTTGTAGACTTGAATATCTTTAACGATCACGAGATCCCCTTTACCAGTGAAGTCCTTGTAGTCTTTGTCCCCGATCCTAGGGCTGAGTAGCTCTTCGTAGAACTCAGCAATCCTCCTAGGCGTCTCCCTGAAGTTCTCGTCATTCGGGTCTCCGCCAATACCCTCCAGTATAAGTCTAACCCCCTCTATGATCTTCTCTCTATTGATCTTCACCTCCATGACTAAACACACCAATATTCAGTAATGAAGACGGTAATTAAACACTCTAGACAACACGCACACCATGAAATAGATCTCCCACTACTCCATATCGACTCAATATACTTCTCCACCTGGCTAGCCAACTCACTCGAATTCACTAGTATAGTTGCTTCGTGATTGTACTTTAATGCACTTTCAGTCCAGTTGTGGCTACCTATGAACACGTATTGACCATCTATAACAATTATCTTGCAGTGCGTAGTCTTACCCTGAGATTCGTCGAGCCTAACTGGTACACCGTTCCCAACAAGGTAGTTGATGGTTGCTGGGTAACTATTCTTTGTTTCATCATCAACAACAACCCTTACATTTACACCCCTCTTGTGTAAGTCAACTAGTTTCCTCAATATCACGTAAACAGGGTCATTGTACTGACTAGTATCGTACTTGACCACGTACATTACGACATATACGCTTTTATTGGCGCGAGCAAGGTACCAAGTTAGATTGCCGTAGTAAGCGTCATCGGATAGAAACAAAACATTATTCTCTGGAATGTCCCATACTATGGGAGGTTGCTGGAAGTCCAGCAGCTTTATTTGAACAAAGCTGTTGCAAAGGAGATTTCTCCTGCGGAAGCCTTGGATATCATAGCGCAGAAACAATGGGAAATCGTTCAGGAGTATAGGTAAAACTTTTTTCTCCACCCCATCACTCCATTTTAGACCACGTTATTTATATTTTACCTTCTAACTGATTTTCAGAAAGGTAGTTGTGAGTGAAGCCTAGGGTCAATCTACTGTACTTGCTTGGATTTGGACTGTTAAACACTGTTTACTCCATGTACGTTGTAATATCACGCCCTCTCTATGGGAGGGATGTCTACGGAGAATGGTTCGTTTTCTATCTTGTAAGCGCTGAGTATATACTAGCTCTTTTCTCATTTTTCGTAGGGGCTTTAAGCGATGTCTATGGCAGGAGAAAAATACTATGGCTAAGTCTCCCCGGCAGTCTCCTGATTTGGCTCACTTTCACAGTTGAGAACTGGCTTCTAAAAATACTTGCTGTCGCTGGATATGCTTTCATGCACAACATTGCCATAACTATAGCGTTAAGCAGTGTTTTAGAAGATAGGGTTAACGTAGGAAAAAACTATTCCACGGCAGGACTTGCCTCGGGACTTGGGTGGGGTGTTGGCTCGACGATTGCTTGGCCGGTATTTCTCAACACTTCTATTCGAATGTTCGCCCAAATAGTCTCGGCAACATATTTGCTTGGAATAATGCTCGTTATGGTAGGTTATGGCGGAAAGATGAGAGATGTGGCCGGAGACTTGAAAACAGGGTACATCGAAACATTAAAAAGGGTTAAATGGTTTACCCCGTTAATGCTAACATCCTATATAGGGCTAGCTGTTGGAGGTTCTTTCAACTCTTTGCTAATGGATGAGAAGATTTCACAACTCCAAACAATCTTGAGCGATGAAGTGGAGAATCGATATTTCTATGGAATTTTTTACGGAGGTCTCCCAGTACTAATAGGGGCGCCTACAAGACCCTTAATCGGCAGGCTTATTGATAAAGGCTACGCAAAGGAGGCACTGGCCACGGCACTGTTATCGTATTTGACACTTTTCACGGTACTGCCTTTTACACCGCCCGTTCTGTTCATAATATTGTGGCTAATACCCATCTACCCCCTGTACGACACAAGCCTCTATTCAATCATCTCATGGAAAACCGAGAGATTTGAAGCCTCAGCATCGGGCTTCGTGGCTTCGATTACCAGCCTCGCAGGGATTTCCATTTTAATCTTAAACACGGTTTTAACAATTGAAAGTATTGAGGTCTACATGGGACTTATAGTATCTATGTTCACATTATCTATTGCCTACTTGTTGATGATTAGAAATCGTTTGGATCGCTGATTCAGAGCAACTTTAATTACCTTTACTGCTCTGTACTAAGTAGATTATTGAAATAGATGTGAGAGTCGAGGGTTGAAAGCGATCATTCTATTGATCACCCTTTTACTCGCTTAACCTTTTACCTTGATTACCGATAGCTTCAGCGATTCTAAACACGATCTATCGAAGAAGCATCTAAATGGGTTGACGCTCATCTGGAGTGAAGAGTTCGAAGAAGACATGATTAACGAATCAATATGGAATTTCAACATCGGAGACGGCTGCGAATACGGGTTGTGCGGTTGGGGGAATAACGAGCTTCAGTATCATAGGCGAGAACATGCTTTCATTGAGAATGGAAGCCTCGTTATAGAAGCCAGAAAGGAGGTCTTCATAGACGAGTCCACCGGAAAAATCTACGATTACGAGTGGGTCCAGGGCTTCGGGCAGAAATTCGGTTTAGTCATGGTTGACTTCAAAACTAAAAAGAGGTATCTTTGCCCAATCGCCCTAGTGTTCCGGGAGATCGCAACGCATAACGGAATACCGGATGAGCTGGAGCGTCTTACACTGATCCAGTAGGTTTTTCGAAAATTGGTGAGAGCCGGGGGCGGGATTCGAACCCGCGGTAAAACGGGTGTCCGTGAACCCTGCTTAGCTGTCGCCCTGCAGCCCGCCGCCTTAGACCGCTCGGCCACCCCGGCTCAAATCTACATTAGTGTTAAAGGATTAATTAACCTTTATCTACCTGTCAGCCAACATGCCTATTACTCGTATATCACGTATTTATTTTTCACCAGGGTTATCGATAAATATATAAAAACGTCTTATCGATAAAATAGTTATTGTAAGATAATTATAGGATGTATTAAAAAAGTGGTGACATGCTCATGCCCAATATAGAGAGAAGAAAGGTTCAAAAGACGGGCTCATCATCATTTATAATCACGCTTCCAAAAGAGTGGGTTGACGCCGTTAAGCTGAAAAGCGGCGATCACGTATATGTTTACGAGTACGAGGGAAAACTTGTAATAATGCCGCCTGAAATGGAAGTATTTCAGTCGCAGTCAACTATCAAAGTATCCGCCGATATTCCTACTGACCAAGTTTTCAGAATGCTGGTGGCCTCCTACTTATCTGGGTACAGTAATATTACAATAATCTTTAACACCAATCTGCCTAATCTCGCTAAGAAAGTTAGCGATATTAAGAACTTGGCGAGAGTGAAGCTTGCGGGTGTTGAGGTCGTCGAGGAATCCTATAACGCAGTGACATTCAAAATATTGCTAAACATTAAGGAGCTACCAATAGTGAGTGCTCTCCGCAGACTGCACTTAATCGTAAACAACATGCTACAGGACGGGATCGAGGCATTGCTAACCAACAACAGGAACCTTGCCGAAGCAGTGATTCAAAGGGATGATGAGGCAGATAGATTTCATCACATGATAGTTAGAGAGTTGTCAATGGCTTTAATCGACGTTAGAATCCAGCACGAACTAGGCCTATCAAACATTATTGAAGCAATGAATTACAGAATCATAGCCAGAAACCTCGAAAGAATAGCCGACCACGCCTCTAACATTGCTAAAAGACTGTTGAAAACGGAGAAAATCGCCAAGGTGGACATTATTAAAAACATTTCATATAAGACCTTGGAAATCTTCAACAAGGCCATGGAAGCCCTATACAGTCAGAGCAGGAGAGGTGCTGAAGAAGTTATTCAGGGCGCCAGAGAAGTCGTCGAACAAATAGATAAGATCCTGTATGAGGAGATAATTCCTGCTAAAATGGAGGAGCGTGAGAAAGCATTTCTAGTAATGGTTTGTGATAACTTGAGAAGGATCGTGAGATATTCTAATGGAATAGCTGAGGCTTCACTGAACATTAAGGCTTCAAAATCACCTGAGATAGAGGTTAAATAAGTTTATATTTTCCTAACTCTATATGTTTCAACGTGTGACCCCGGTGCCCATGCAACGTCCCCGAGTACCGGGGAAGAGTGAGCATGGGTCGGGTCACTCCCGGCCTCAATTCTTAGCAGTAAATGCCTCGGTTTAAAAACAATCTTGAAAGGCCGGGGGAACTATTTCCTCACTCCCCTGCCTCTGACATATAAGTCGACCTCTGGACCGGTCTCAATCTTCTCGGGTAAGGCCGGCTCCTCGTCAATGGTAAGCCTTTTCTCTCTGACATAGACGAGTAGTAACTCATCTGGCACATTATCCATTCTCCCTATTATGTGGGTTCTCCCTTGAGTCTTCAACCAGTCGATGAAGTCCTCCTCAAGCCCAGCGTTGATTATTAAGGAGATTAGTTCTCTCCTGAGGGAAGGATCTAGTCTTAGCTCGCCCAATTTAGGAGACACCTACTACTACATTTGTTCTCAAAACTTAATAACGTTTTCGAGAACGTATTACCATCTAACTGTAAATCCTTGCGCGCAGAATCCCTGCTAAACCGTTGAAAGTCTTGTTAAACCACTCTGATTCAGGAACATCACTGCTTAAAACCAGCGCCTTAGCCCCGCCTTTCTTCGCAAGCTCCAACCACTTCTCAACATCTTCTCGCTCCTCGCTAATAATCAATACTGAAACCATCCCCATTTCCAGGGCATTTCTAACTTCGTCTTCACCATACACGGCAAGCCCGTCATCCTTTGCAAGGTGTAGCTTAAACTCTTCGATATACTTTAAAAGATCGGCAAACTCTTGCTCTTTAAGAAGGTCGCCGGCCTTCAAAATCATCTCTCTAAGCCCTGCCTCGCCCTGATATCCCACGTCGATCAATTCTGGAAGCACAATCTTCTTCAGCCTATAATCCAGGTAATCCTTTTCCAGGAAGTCGTACTTAGCGTACGCCGGCCCACCAACCAGAATGCCTTTCAACCTGCCCTGTTCGTAAAGTGGCAGAAAGACCCTATTAGCGTGCTCTCCCACCCTCTTGTAAAACTCTTCTACCATTTGCTCAATAATCCTATCATACCTCCGCTGGCTCTGACCACCCTTCTCGTGCTTACCGGGAATATAGTCTTCAAGCTCTTCTACGATTTTTAACCTATTTCCCTTTAACATTCCAATAGTCGAAGCATCCCTCTCTATTAAGATAAGCCCAATAATGTTGGATTCTGAAACCATTTCTTCAAGAAACTCCGTGTGGAAGTATTTATCAGTTCTGTAGTAGTACACTGGAACCTCCTCTGGAGGTATCAACATCACTATTATAGATTCACCAGTATCCGGGTTCTCGCCGGCAAACAGTACTAATCCTTTATCAGGGATCTTTGGGACCTTGCTAAGCCTGTCAATGGCCATTGAAAGAGCTCTTTGGACAGCAGACTTGGTTTTTTTCAATTTTATGTTATCGGTTATCGACAGCTCCTGCCTCAGCATGTTTAAAACATCGCTAACGGGTCTCCCAGGAGGCACATACAGGCTAAGCAAGATTGTCGCATGTGCTTTCCATTTTTTAAGCTCCCTAATTATTTCCCTAAGCTTCTGTTTATCTACACGCATTGATTCAAGCTGTTCCTCACTGTAGCTAAAGACTCATCCCTTTAACACCTTAACAAACGTATATATTTCAGGTTTTAAATAAGTATCCATAATTAATTGAGTTAAAGGTGCCACGTTGTCTTCAGCACCGGAGGCTAACTGGAAGAAAATAATTGCTACATTATTGATTGTAACGCTCGTAATACTAGTTTACAGTATATTAACGGCAGGATATGGTGGGTTTAAAAACCTGGTTTCATGGAGGGGGGTAGCATCCTTTACGGTTCTCCTGGCCGGCTGGTTAATCTCTGCTGTAAGGTTGAAATACCTCGTTAACAAAGTTTATGGGTACCGGCTGGGTTTGAAAGCTTCTGTCAAGGCTCGTTTGCTAGGAGGGTTAGTTGCAAACATTACTCCCTCCGCGATAGGCGGGGAACCAGCCAGAGCCGCCTACCTCAAAAAGATCATGGGTAGGGATATGGAGGAATTATATGCGCTTGCCCTCTACGAGGTGTACTATGATGTGATAATGGTTAATACTATGGCTCTGTTCCCGGCTTTCCTCTACCTACCAGTTTCAATCCCGGTCATCCTTGTCGCGTTATTCATGCTGGTATCATGGTTGTCAATGAGCTACTTGATTAAACGGGACAGCAACAATTCTAATGATTCATTCTTGCCGAGAATATCCATTAGATTCCCCGGGTTTTATGAAAGATTTGTGAAGTTTTCAAACGGCTACAAGGAGATATCGTCGAAGATAGGGTTGAGCGGGATGTTTGCGCTAGCCCTGCTCACACTGGCTTACAACACGACTTGGGGTCTGGCAGCGTGTTTCCTAACTGAGGAGCCCCGCATTCTAGAAGCGATTATAGCGTACTACTTCATGATGAGCATGGGTTCTTTACCTACACCTGGTGGAAGCATATCCTCGGAATACGGCTTATCAATCATTCTCCCGCCGTCTACCGTTGTCAGTTACAGAACCCTCTTCTACTATTCAACAATCCTGCTGGGACTATTTGTCGCCGCCAGAGAGTTGGCCGAGAAGAACGGGTGATAAACAGTTTAAAACTCGCAGATAGTATTAACAGATTCGTGGCCTCGGTGATAAGGAGTGGGTTGCCCGTTTTACTCAAATGGCCTATGCTACAATCCATCGGTGGTTTCAACCTATGGAAGACCGTCTAGCGCTGTTATTAAACAAGAAGTATGTAATACCAGAAGTTATAGGGAATGTGACTATTTCGTCGATCCGCCTGATCAGGAGGTACCGAAGGAGGTCTACCCTATAATTCACAAGATCGCGTGCACCGTATACAGTGAATGCCCCAACTTCCTCGTTAGAAGGTTCGGAGAAGAAGACTGCGTAGCCTATTGCAAAGCCGTTGAAAAATACATACCTAGAAACAGCGTGGCGAAATGTGTAGAGTTATGGAAGAACTGCCCCTATTTATCGCTAACTGGTGAAAAATAAGCCTTCCTTGGGATTGAGTATGGAGAAACTGATTGGACAAAATCCTTGCCTCATCCAGTGATATTGATCACTCGTTGCAAATTTAACTAAATATTCATATTCAACCTCTGCTCTCACGTATTGAAAACCTGATTATATCAAGCGGTTGTATCAGCTTCCCTAACACTTATAAAGCCGCGTGGCGCTGGCGTTAGCTCGCTGAGATCAAGGGCCAAGGTTAACACATTTAAGACCTCGCTCAGGCTTGGAGGGGTTTTCACGACTATGGGCTGAAAACCTCCTATTTTCAACACGGGAAACTCAACTTCATCATCCCAAATAATTTTCAAATCCAGGTCGACGGAATTAGCTCTGCTGAATGTTTTCACGGCTTGACTGAGAATCTCCACAGTGAACATTGACAAGAAGTTCTTGGAAACGATTAACTCTACCTCCATTTCACGCCCCATCCACTATCCATTTTAAACCCCTTTTAAAGTAAAGGTTTAATTCTTTTGAATACGAAACATATTTACAGGGGATTCAATGAATGATCAGGCCCATGAAGGGGGTAAAGCCATAGAATTAGTCATAGACTTCTCCAACGTTCCTCTAGAACCGGTAGGTAAAAAGGAAATCCTACAGTTGGAGACTGCTTTAATCATAGGAACATTATTTCGCCCAGAAATAGTGGAGCTGTTGAGAGACCCGGTTGAAAGGGCTGCATGGGTTGACAGCTTGGCAATAGCGGCTTCCGCACTCGCTAGGAGCAAGGCCGGCATGATGGTGCCCCAGATAGCCGAGGAACTAGGCAGGACTGAGACAACCATTAGAGCCCACCTTTCAGGAAAGACCAAGGCTGGAAAGCTTGTTGCTGAAACCTATGAGAAGTTGAAAGCTGGAGGTTTAAAACTCTCGTTCCCGTTTATAAGCGGTCTCAAGATTGGGGAGGAAAGAGTGAGGGAGTTGGAAGCCCAGCTTGAAGAGGCGAGAAGCGAGAACGCCATGCTTGAATACCAATTAGAAGAGGCTAGGACGAGAATAGCGGAACTTGAATCCTCGATCTACGAGAAGGAAAAGCTCATATCTGAGTTAAGTGAACGGAACAAGACCCTTTTGTCTGAAAATCAGGATTTGAAATACAAACTAGAATCCCTGACCAAGCTTATCGGGGATTTGAAGAGGCTGTTAGAGTCCGCTGGTTTTTAAGCATTAAGAGTTTGATAAATCCAAGGGGTTGTTTTGAGAATAGTAGTTGTAAGACTCGATTACAATGGCGAGGTTGTAGATATTTATCCCTTGTCCAATATCTCTAAGAGGGAGCTGGACGAGATCGTTGAAACCTCAAAAGACGTTGCAAGATCCCATTTATTCTTGTCAAAAGAGCTCAATCGGGCTCTTCCCCGCAGCATTGCAATAGACGCGTTGAATTATGAAATAACTATCGTGTTTAAGCCGAAAGGAATCCTTGTCCTAGCGTCTTTAAGGGATAGTGTACCGGGTACTCAGCGTCAAGGCGGGGTCATCACTGCTTAAAGATCCTTTTAAAGTTCTCCTCAATCTTTTCCTCGACAACTCTTCTCTCCAGATTGTGAAGCCTTGCTAGAAGATCTAGTGAATCGTTTACTAGCTCGGGTTTCAAGCTAAGGCCTTTATACTGGTATGGGGCATCACTCTCGGTTAAAAGACTGTCTAAAGGTGTTTTAGAGATTATTTTGTAATGCTTCTCTTGAATCTTCCACGCAGGGTTTACACCGATAAAATATCCATTATCCACCAATTCCTTGAGGAGATCCTCAGGCCCAGTGTACCAGTGGAAATATGCTTTCTCAACCCTCCACGTCTTAAGCATTTGGAAAACCTCCTTATGCGTCCCAGCAGTGTGAAGGTTTAGAACTAAATCATACTCTTTGGCGTAGTCAAGGAAGACTTTGAAAACCTCTCTCTGACGAGTAAGCGTTTCCGGAACGAACTTGGAGTCAAGCCCTACCTCGCCCACGCATTTAACATTGTCTGAAACAGCTTGCTCCATGAGTATTCTCGCTTCTTCAATACCTGACCGGGCAATATTCCATGGGTGAATACCTACGCAGGGCTTGATGAAATGGAACCTCCTGGATAGCTCGACAACAGCTCTACTTGTCTCCAATTCCTCAGCGACACAAACAAACAAGTAGCCCTGAGAGTAAGATTCTAAACTCTTCAGCTCAGTACAGTGAACATGCATGTCCACAAGCATGAGTTCACCACTGGGTCAAGAGCTAGTATTTCCTAATCAAGGAATTAAGACCTTAACCCCCATTAATAGTTGACCCGCTCCTTGTAGAAGTGATGCTGTGGAAGATTAGAAGGCGTTAACGAAACTAACATGTGTTTATATGATGGGAAACTCTTATTTATGTTATCTTCGTGATCGTCATGCTATTAATCCTGTTTAAAGAATAATTTAATAGAGCCAGATGATGAGTTTGCCGAATACCGAAGGAGGTATTAATGTGGTGTCTCCCGATATCTGATGGGTGGGATTAATGGGTGTTAAACTTGTTATATTCGACTATGACTTAACCTTCGTGGACAATCATGTAGACTTTTACGAGGCTTATTCAAGTACTTTAAAAACCTATGGATACGAACCACCAGATTTCAACGAGTTTATGGAAATGCTTGAACACGACGCGCTAGAGGATAGTGTACCTGCTGGAATCGGTAAGAATGACTTTTGGAGATTTTTTAGAAGGCTTTACCTCTCCAGGCACGGATTTCTGAAAAGAGGATGTAAAGAAGCATTGATCTCTTTGAAGAGTAATTATCATGCTAAGACCGTCATAATATCTGGAAGGGAAACCAGCCCCATATATATATGGATGGAGTTGGGAAGATTGGGAGTCGACGAGTTCATAGATGAAGTCTACACTTTGCAAGACCTTGTCCACCTCAACGGGGTGGAGGAAACCCTGTTCGATAAGACCTGGCTCATAAACCACGTTATGAGAAAGCATGGAGTGCTGCCCTGTCAGACGGTTTTCCTGGGGGACTATATTACAGACTATATTAGCGCGTTGAAGAGCGGGGTCTACTTTATAGGAGTTAATCAAAGTGAGGTAAGAGGAGAATTAATGAGAAAGAAAGGTGTAAACCTTGTGGCTAAGGATTTTTACGATGTACTTCTCATCCTCTCTTCTTTAAACCATGTCACGTGCTAAGATATCTTCCCTCACTGTTAATGTACGCATCTCCCGATTCCAAAAGATTGTTTAAAGCCCTCCTGATCTTGTCCTCGCTGGCTATCCCTGATAGGATTGCGTGGATCTCTCGGAGGTTCAAAGGCTTTATTGAAATAAGCTCTTTTATTATCGTGGCAAGCTGATCCTCATTCGGAGCTGTCATCAACACAATGTCGTCATCCTCGTGAAGTATTTTCAACCTCACTCTTCGAGCCAGCTCTTCAATTTCCTCCTGGGTTATCGAAATATTGCCCATTTCCAACACCATAAGCTCTTCTTGATCCAGCTTTAAAATATTAATTAAACAACCGTATAAATGTTATTGCCAGTAGGTTGAGAACGGTTGATCAAGTTAATATTTCAATACGATAAAAGAGTAAAGTACAGTATAAACGCGATCCTAGCCTCGGTTGACAAGCTCAACGCATCAAAAGTTTACTTATCGAACTCCTTCGAGGAAAGCCTACGCCTTGCTAGCTCATCCTCGAAAGATGAGAAGTGCGTTTACGCCGTATCGCTTCTCACGACCATGCTGGCTGACGAATCTTACCTGTCAAGCCTCGTCCGGACTGTTCGAAAAATTCGTGAGAAGGGATGTCTAACTGCTATAGGCGGCGCACATGCTTCAGGAGACCCATACGGAGCCCTATCTGTTCTGGGGTTTGACTACGCTATCATAGGCGAGGGTGAGAGAACATTCACGGATTTCCTAACAGCTTTGGAGGATAATGTTGACGTCCATGGCGTGAAAGGCCTGGCTTACAGGTCCGGTGAAGACGGAACAGTCTCTTTCACTGGAAGGGGAAAACCTGTAAACCTCGATGAATACGACCCTTTCCCATATTGGAGAGGGATCGTGAATCCTATAGAAATCACGAGAGGTTGCTCTTTCGGATGCTTCTACTGCCAGGTCTCATACTTCCACGGTTTCACGCTAAGACACAGAAGCATTGATAGGATAGTTACCTATGCGGAGATAGCGCTGAAGCTTGGATTTAAGGATTTAAGATTCATCTCACCGGACAGCCTCTCTTACGGCTTACCTCTCTCTACAAGCCCTGTTAACCTGGAAAAGATCGAGTCTTTAATGGAAGGGCTCCACGCTAAAACCGTTGAATACGGGGGTAGAATATTCTATGGAACCTTCCCCAGCGAGGTTAGGCCGGAACACGCTCAACAAGATGTTTTAAGAACCATTCGTAAATACGTTGCTAACAGAGAGTTGATCATTGGGGGACAATCCGGGAGCGAGAGAATACTCAAGCTGATTAGAAGAGGACACGGAGTCGACGAAATAGAACTGGCGGTTGAGTCGGCTCTGAGAGAAGGCTTCACGCCTAGCGTAGACTTCATAATAGGATTCCCGAGTGAAACGGAGGAGGACATGCTTCAAACTCTAAAGCTGGCTGAAAAACTTGTCGGTAAAGGAGCTAGAATTCACCTCCATTACTACATCCCTCTGCCTAGCACACCTCTCGGGCTGAGAAAGCCTGCTCCTCTGCCTGTTAAAGTCAGGAAGGAGTGGAGTAGGCTTGTGGGTGCCGGGAAGGCCTACGGTTCATGGCTAACTCAGGAAATACTCGGCAAGAAGATTATTGAACTCTTCGAGAAGGGCATTATACATCCAAGGCAAGCGGGTCTTACCAGCGCCCAGCTTCCTCACCTCTCAGGCTGAAAAACCTCAGGTCATCCCCATAGAAGATTCTTTGAAAAAGGGTTTAAAACAATTTTATTACTTTTCGAAGACAATAATTATAATGGGGGTAGGTATTGAACCCCGTCCTCCAGAAGATCGTAGAAATTCTTCGCAAGAACATTGAAGAATCCTCGAAGGGCGTTATTCTCCAAGTTAGAGTTAAACCCGGGTCAGAGCCCGAAGGCTTCACCATAGAATCTGATGAACTGGTTTTTAGGACTTCCGAGCCCGCCGAACGGGGACGCGCTAATGCATCATTGATAAAATACCTTTCTAGGGAGCTTAAAATACCTATCTCGAAAATCGACATAGTATATGGTCAGCGTGAAAAACTAAAAAAGGTTCTTATCATGGATGAGCCCGCAGATAAAATTATCGAGAAGCTTGCCAGGGTTTTAAATCTCTTCTAACCTTTTCTCAAAACCATGAATCTAGGCGGGTTTATCCACTCGCTCTTACATCGTGGACATCTAGAGGGTTTCTTAGGCTTGCTGAGATCTTTGAAGACGTAGCCGCACTTCCTACAGTAGGGAGGCTCCATTCCAAGATATTCTCTCCCTTTTGAATAGGTTTTCACCGTTCTCGCTATGTGATCCAAGTGCTCGTAAACATCTTTAACGGTCAAATCCTCCTATCTGAGGAGGCTGATTATTTCCTCAGCGCTTAAAGGCTCTCCAGTTTCATATAAAAGTTTAAGTATTCTCTCCCTAGTGGTTAAAGCTACGTCTTCCACGTACCCCACCCTATCTTAAAAACTTTATACTCCAACGACATGTATATACTATATGGTGTTGGATTTATGGGTAAAACCTGGGTCAAAGAAATCTATGCTAAAAAACTTCAGGAAATGGTAGAGAGAGGAGAAATCTGGGAGATAAGGAGGCTAAATGGTCCAACAGGACCTCGTGCGCTCGTTAATGGGCGGGAAATGATCATTCTCTCATCAAACAACTACTTAAACCTAGCCAACGATCCTCGGTTGAAAAAAGCAGCAATTGAGGCGATGGAGAAGTATGGTTGGGGACCGGGGGCTGTGTGGGCTATCGCAGGGTATCATGAACTCCTAGACGAGCTCCATAGGAAAATAGCGGAGTTTAAGAGAACAGAGGCTGGGCTTGTATTCCCAACGGGCTTCGCCGTTAATGCTGGAACAATCCCCGCTATCATGGAGCAAGGAGATGTTATCTTATCGGATGAATTAAACCATGGAAGTATAATTGATGGAATAAGGCTTTCGAGGGCCGAAAAGATTATTTATAAGCACTGCGACATGAGCGACCTTGAGGATAAGCTAAGACAGGTTCACGGGAAGTATAACAAGATACTCATAGTAACCGACGGCGTCTTCTCTATGGACGGGGACATAGCGCCCTTGGATAAAATAGTTAAACTGGCCGGGGAGTTCAACGCGATGGTGTATGTGGACGACGCTCACGGTGAGGGCGTTTTAGGAGACGGGCATGGAAGCCCTGCACACTTCGGCGTTGACGATGAAGTGGACTTCCACGTTGGCACTTTCTCGAAAGCCCTAGGATCCTCAGGTGGTATGATAGGAGGGGATTACGAGGTCATAGAATTCATCAGAAACAAGGCTAGGACATGGCTCTTAAGCACGGGATTCCCCCCAGCCGTAGCGGCTGCTAACTTAAAATCCCTCGAGATAGTAATGACCGAGAAAGACAGAATTAGAAGGCTATGGGACAATAGAAACTACTTCAAGAAAAGATTGGATGAAATGGGGTTTAACACTGGTAAAAGCCAGACTCCAATAGTGCCGGTAATAGTTGGAGACACTAAGAAGGCACGAGAGTTGGCGAGAATGCTCTGGGACGAGGGCATCTTCGTGGTCCCGATAGTGTATCCGATGGTTGCAAGAGGGACGGAGAGAATTAGGAACCAAGTTAACGCTGGACACACGAAGGAAGACCTCGATAAGGCTTTAGCAGCATATGAAAATGCAGGCAGAAAGCTCGGATTGATCTAAAGGTGTTCTACATGAAGAGAATCCTGGTTATTGGCGCTACAGGGCAGATTGGCACAGAGCTTGTTCCTGAGCTGCGCAGGCTATATGGGAACGACAACGTGGTGGCAGGCTACCATAGTAAGCCCCCCACAGGCAAATTGACTGAAGGTCCCGTCGAACAAGTCGACGTGCTGAGCAGGGAGTCCATTGAAAAAGTTATCAAAAAATACGATATCAACGAAGTATACCACATGGCCGCGATATTGTCGGCAACAGGGGAGAGAAACCCTCAGCTAGCTTGGAAGGTTAACATGGATGGATTGTACATTGTTCTTGAGCTGGCTAGGGAATACGGGTTCAGGATATTCTGGCCAAGCTCCATAGCGGCTTTCGGACCCAACTCCCCCAAGGTGAACACTCCCCAAGTAACGATCATGGATCCAACGACAATGTATGGGATCACGAAGTACGCTGGCGAGCTATTAACAAGGTACTATGCATACAAGTTCGGTGTTGACGTTCGCGGCGTTAGATATCCCGGGATCATAAGTAGCGAGGCCCTCCCAGGCGGCGGGACCACTGACTATGCTGTCGAAATATTCTACTATGCCCTAGAAGGGAAAAAGTACCGTTGCTACTTGAGGGAGGATACGATGCTTCCAATGATGTACATGCCTGACGCTGTTAAAGCAGCTATCCAGCTTATGAATGCTGATAGGAGCAAGTTGACAATTATGAGCGGTTACAATATTGCGGCTTTCAGTTTTACTCCGAAGCAGTTAGAGTTGGAGATTAGGAAACACATTCCAGAGTTTCAGGTGGAGTACGTTCCTGACTTTCGTCAAAAGATCGCTGACTCCTGGCCTAAGTCGTTGGACGATACTGTTGCGCGAAAAGAATGGGGCTGGAGTCCCGACTGGAGTTTCGAAGCCATGGTTAAGGACATGCTAGTCAGGCTTGCCCGCAGGCTTGGGAAGACCGAGGTATCGGAGAGAATTGAATAGTTTTTAAACCAACGTTTTTACAGGTTGAGGATACTTAGCACGTCCTCGAGGTTGTCTACGACAAATTTAGCGTGCTCACAAGCTACTCCACATGGTTCTACCGCAATAGAGATTCCTACTCGCTTGAAAACGGGGATGTCCCACTTGCTATCTCCGATGTAAGCCACATGCTCCATGCTGTATCCCTTGGATTCAGCGAACTTTTTTATGACAAGCCATTTTTCCTTCAAAGGAACTCTTGAGACACCTCCTGGGACCAATTCATCGTTAACAAATAGTATATCGTTGAATAAGCAATCCTTAATCCCCAGCTCCCTGCAAATTCGGGAAACGAGAATTCCAATTCCACTGCTCACCACGGATATATAATAGTTATTCCTAATTAGTTCATCGACAACCTTGGCCGCTGATTTCTTAGGCTTAATACTCGAGAAAGCTTCTTCCACAAGCTTCCTCTTGATAGGTGAGCCGAAACTGTGTATCATCAACGATATGTCTATCTTCATCCAATCTAAGTAGCTTATCACTCCTTTCTCGTATAATTCAGCAAAATACGAATTGTCGCGACTACCAAAGAATTCGTGAAGTACTCGCCAACTACTATCGTTCTCGGTTAAAACGCCGTCGCAGTCGAAGACTACTAGGGGCTTCATAACCGACCGATCCCCAGTTTCGGTTATTCAATTTTAAGGATAACTATTATAGCTTAAATGCCTGGCCAGAGCATTCAAGAATCCTTTGCAACTCCTTATTTAGAAGCCCGATATCGTCTTCTTTAAGCTCGATAACCATGTTTATCACGATTTTCCTCCTGTAGAGCTTGATCTTCGCAAACCTGCCTTCCCCCAACTCAACCCTGACCTCTTTCCTGCTAGGGTTAAACTCTATATTGGAATACTTGAGCTTTAGCGAAGCAATTAGCTCATCGATACTTTGAACTTGATAATCCTTATTGCGACGAATTTCCTTGTTACTCTTCAACATAATAATCCTTGACTCTATTGCTTTCGAGATCTCACCATGGCTCCGGTAAGCCTCAAGTGCTTCCTCTAGTATATTCACCAAAGCATCTCTAAGCCCATAGGTATCGAAGACTTTGACCAAGTAGTCGAAATCACTACTGGTTAAGAAGTCAACTAATTTGTCAACTTCTCCACCGTAGACGCTGAATCCGTATTTTTCCTCGTAATCAGACATGATTCTCCTTATTTCATCTAGTATTTTAACGTGCTCACCCTTCTTAACGTCTATAACCCTGCTTAGAATAGGATTGACGATATGTCTTACAAAGTCTACGCTCATTAATTCACCGTGAAAAATAATATTATAAACCTTTTTAATACATTAGAGAATTGAGTCTATAGCTTAGGAATGGGATTAGAGTTTGACTAGGCAACAGAAAAAGCATAGTTGGAACCCCTATACAAGTGATGTTCAGAGGTTCAGCATATACCCGCGGATTCAACAACCAAAGGATGAATCATTAAAACCTGGAATGATACTAACACTCAACATAAACGATGTGGATCAAAAGGGGAACGGGATAGTATCCTTTAAAGATAAGACAATCATCGTCTACGGGGCCAGTCTGGGTTCAAAAGTCAAAGTCAGAATCTCAAGGGTAGCCGGAGACACGGCCTATGCCGAGATTATTGAGACTCTGAGTGAAGCCGATGAAACATATTAGGAGCAAGGATCCTTTCCTCACAATATCCAGCGAGATAGGTGTCGAGGAAGCCAGCGTCCTCAGATTGGGAGAACCTGTTGAAGGAGAGACTGCCTGGAGGATAAGAGATCTTTTAGTAAGAAAGCACGACCACCAAGTATTGTTTGAGAACGAGGAAGTGAACGGGGATGAGTGCTACTCTTACGCAATTCTTATAGAATCCCGCTACATCTTCTACCTTATCAAAACCAATGATAAATCACTAGCATACCTTAGGGAATTTGATGAAAAAGAATGGAAGGAAATACGGGTTCTTCTAGAGAATAACGTGTCGCTTTGCGGGCTTGAGAAGAAGGACAACTAAAAATTATTTTTTATAACCTATCTTTCTTAGAAAGCCGTGCCGTTCCTCCTTATCTTTCTCGCTCTCCACGCCAAGCGGAGGATACCCGTCAACTACACCCATGATAGCGCTTCCCTGGTCGGTGTCGGCAACTATTACCTGCACCGGATTGGCGGTGGCAACGTAGAGTTGAACTATTTCATGGATGTTTTTCAACTGGTTGAGAATGTTTATCGGGTACGCGTTTCTAATGAATAACGTGAAGGTATGTCCCGCACCAATGGCTTTTGAGGTTTCTATTGCCTGATTAACGAGCTCGGGGTCGTTGCCTTCGTACCTTACGAGTCTTTTCCCGCTGGCTTCATTGAAGGCCAGCCCGAACTTTATTCCTGGTACAGAGGTTACCAGTGTTTCATAGATATCTTCAACTGTCTTGATAAAGTGGCTTCTACCTATTACGACGTTTGCTCCCTCGGGTATTTTAACGGTTACGAGGCGTATATTGACGGACATTTTGCCACCATGTTTATACTTAATAACTTTTTATCTCATAAAACTTGTTTAAGCGGGACCGCATGATTTATGGTGTGTTGCTTGAAGTTTATTGTTAAACTTAACCAGTTAAACCCCGTTGAAACGGGTGATGAGTTTTTAAAGCTGAGGGTTTACAATCTCGTTAACGAGGACTGGTTTGAAGTAGAACAGGATGCGAGTGGTTCAAGAATAATGGATAGGATGCTTGAGATAGCTCAAAATACTATTGTCAAGCATAAGCCGGAGAATAATTACTTGTTCGTGACAGTGGAGTCTCCTGGATTACTATTAACCATAGGTGAGGGCGAGGCTACATCTGAAACCGTAATATCCCCCAAGCCCACTACTTTGAAAGCTGTCAGGCTTTACAAGTTAGACTCGGAGGGAAAACCTGTACTGGTTCACGAATATAAGCCTCCCGGGGAAGTCTTCGTGTACGATGGATTCCTTTCAATACCGGCGACCATGAACTATGATTTCGTAGTGGTAGAGACCTCCGAGGATTCAAGGCCGATATTTCCGAGCGAGATCGTTCTACCTCCTGTGAAAGAACTCGTTAAAACCGAGAGGAAAAAAAGGAAATCTGCTAGGAGAAGGGCGCGTAAAGCCTCCAGCAGTGTTAAGAAACAGAGAAAGAAGAAGACTAGGAAGAAGAGGGCGCGTCGAAGGTGATCAGATGAACCTCCCCCACATAGTCAATGCTAAACCGGGGGATGTTAGCAAGAATGTCATAGCTGTTGGAGACCCCGGTAGGGTTGAACTCCTTGCAACGCTTTTGGAGAGCCCTATGGTTGTTAACAAGCACAGAGGATTGACCGTCGTAACTGGTTACTACAAGAATTCTAAAGTAACTATAGCAACACACGGAATGGGTTGCCCCAGCGCAAACATAGTGTTCGAAGAGCTAGGCATTCTGGGAGCTAAGAGAATAGTTAGGCTTGGCACCGCAGGGGGTTTACACGAAAGCGTTAAAATCGGGGATGTAGTGGTGGCTACAGGAGCAATGTATGTTATCGGGGGATGCGGTCTCTCCCAGTACATGCCGGGATACTGCGGAGCATCATCCCCTGATCCGGTGCTAACCTACAGGATCATTAAGGAGTTAGAGAACACGGGCATCTCCTTTAAGAAGGGTCCCTTGTTCACCAGCGACGCTTTCTACGCTGAAAGCCCCGAGATGGCCTCCAGGTTGAGCAAATACGGGGCACTCGCGGTTGAAATGGAGGCGGCCGGCCTCTTCACCCTTGGATGGATGAGAGGGTGGGAGACAGGCTGTGTAGTAGTGGTTAGTAATGTGCTTCACGGAGGAGAGCCCAACAAGGAATTCCTGACGACAAGGGAACTTGCAGATAAGTTTTTAAAAACGGCTCAAGTCTTGATGGAAGTATTTAACAAGTATTATGGTGAGCCGTGACCATGCTACCCGAGTTGAAAGTATACAACACCCTCACTAAAACCGTAGAGAAGATCCAGCCGGTTGAGCCAGGATCGCTCAAGATGTATGTGTGTGGTCCAACCGTTTATGATTCAACACATGTAGGGCATGGAAGAGCTTACGTAATGTATGACGTCTTTAAAAGATACTTGAACTCGCGGGGATATCACGTCATCCACGTAATGAACATTACCGATATCGATGACAAGATTATCAACAGGGCTAGAGATGAAAACCGCGATTGGATGGAGATCGTTGAGACTTACACTAAAGAATACTTGGAAGCGTTGAACAGCCTCAACGTTCAAATAGATCACCATCCAAGGGTTACACAACATATCAGCGAGATCATCGAATTCATCCAAAGGCTCATAGAGAAAGGCCACGCGTACGTCGCACCCAGCGGAAGCGTGTATTTCGATGTCAACACCTACGAGGATTATGGCCGCTTATCTGGGAGGCTGGTTAAGGAGGCGTGGAGCCAGGAGCCAGATTTCCTCGCTGAGAAGAAGAATCCATATGATTTCGCATTATGGAAGGCCGCTAAACCGGGTGAACCATTCTGGGAGAGCCCCTGGGGTAGGGGAAGACCTGGATGGCATATTGAGTGCAGTGTGATGAGCACCAGGTATCTCGGGGAGAGGTTCGACATTCACGGGGGCGGGACCGATCTCATTTTCCCGCACCATGAGAATGAGAGAGCCCAGAGCGAGTCCGCATTAGGGAGTAGGCCGTGGGTTTCGATCTGGATGCATGTTGGAATGGTAATGGTTGGAGCCGATAAGATGAGCAAGAGCTTGAAGAACATTGTCCCGATCAAGGAGGTTGTTGGGAAGTGGGGAGGTAGAACTCTACGATATTGGTATTTAATGAGTCACTACAGAAAGCCCGTATCGTTTTCCGAGGAATCATTAGAAATTGCTAGCGAGCATTCGAGAAGGCTGAATCAGGTTTCAAGCCTTCTTCAAAAACTGTGGAGAGAAGCTGTCGAGCCTCACAGAGCATCTGATGAAGACTTGAAAATACTAAGAAATCTTCTGAAAACCCACTACAGCTTCCATGTAGCTTTAAGTGAAGATTTCAACACTCCACAAGCCGTGGCATCTCTAAACGAGTTTACCACAATAGTTTTCAGGGACATACAGTATAATCCAAAGTACATACTCGTAAACACCGCCATCAGGATCCTGCAGGATTTCGATAACGTTTTCGGCGTGTTGGAGACAGCTCCGGAAGTCCTCGTTGAAGAAGATGTCGACCCGTACATTAAAATCCTCGTTGACGTTAGAAAAGAGTTGAGAAATAGGAGAATATATGACTTAGCGGACATGATTAGGAGCGAGCTAGGAAAACTCGGGGTAACCTTATCTGACAAAGGGTCTGAGACAACGTGGATACGTGTTAAGAAACAAGCATTGAACACGTAGTCCATGGAACAGATTAAGCTAGGAAAGATTTAATTCTCTCAACACCTTTTTCATGAAACATGTCCTCGAACCTAGCAGTACCTCTCTTCCTCATCAGGTCAAGGTTATTGACAACGTTAACCACCGCGTCCGCTAGGTCTGAAGCGTCGCATTGATCAACCTTCACTACTAATCCTGTTGAATCATACCGGTTATTCCTAGCTGACTGACCACAGGCTATTACTGGTCTTGAATCACTTATCATCATCTGGAAAACAATATTGGATAATGTATCGTTAACCCCTATGATCCCCATTATCGACTTCTCAAGTAGGCTCATAGGGTTCTCAGTGAAAACATTTATTATGAAAGGGTTCAAACAAGGCTTTTCGGGAGCGTTCACGTTTATCATCAGAGCGGTAAATCTTATTCTCCCTAATTCCAGTATTAAGTCTTCCAAAACCCTGCACTTGTCAAACCTAGTAACTATGACGCCGTCCCTCGGAAGAGTATCGCGGACGATAACATGTTCCACGTTGAATATAGGGATGAGAACATGCTCGAACTCCGGGTAGAGGGAGGAGTCGATCTGGTGTTCGATAGGCGTGGTTTCAACAAACAAAATAGGTAATTTCTTCTTGTAAATGTTTGAAAGGGATTTCCTAATATGGCTGGAGAGGTGGTGGGGATAGTTTTCCACAGGCTTAACGAATATGATTAACTTGCCAGATGTAATGTTTGAGTATGCTTTTAGAAGGCTTAGGAAGGCCTCGCTTAAACCTCCCGCGTATATTATAGAGCTGTTCTCCAAGAGATTCCTCGCGGAAGTAAGCTCCTCGAGCCTCGTCTTCTCAAAGCTTGCTCCCACCTCTCTCAAGAAATCCTCAACAAGCCAGCAGAATGAATCGTCCGCGTCGCAGATTAAGTGTATCATCTTCTAAAACCTGTTTTCCACAATTTATTATTGAAGCAGAGTGGTTAAAAACATGAATAGCGGCGGGTTCTACAAGCTAGAGGAGTTAAAGAAACAGTTGCAGGGAAAAATTAGGTCTTCATTAACGATAGATGAGGCTGAGGAGGCTTCGCTCGATTCGCATTCCAAGCGGCCTCCTCGTCCATGCGGGTTAACAGTCCACACGGGAATAGGGTGTCCTTTCAAATGCGCCTACTGCTACATATACGATATGGGTTTCAAACCCGGAATTACCGAGTATCCTTTAACGGGTAAACAACTCGTCTACGCTTTAACCTTGAACGAGTACTTCATACCGGGACCAGGTGGAACCTTTATAGCGTTAGGTAGCGTCACGGAGCCTTTTCACCCTCTCACGAAGGAGAAGGCCTTCGAGTATATAGAAGCGATCAATAAGTACTTGGGAAACCCTGTTCAATTCTCCACTAAAATGTTCCTAACAGACAGAGATGTTGCTAGATTGAAAGCCATTGATCCTTTCATCTCCCCTCTCATCAGTATTTCCACAATAGCTAAAGATAAGTTGTTGGAGCCCGGTGCTCCCTCAGTCGACAAGAGGTTGAAAACTATTGAAACACTACGCAGCCACGGGTTTATGCCTTTCCTATTCCTCAGACCAATTATTCCCGGCGTCACGGAGACGGAGTATAGAGATATAATAGATGCCGCCAGCCAGCACGGAGCAGCTGGCGTGGTAACAGGAACTCTCAGGATTACTAGAGGAATACTGGAAAAGCTTGAAGAGTGCGGGGTCGACACTACCGCGATACTGAGAAGGATTGACAAACCCTTAAGAAAGTTTGAAAACAACGTACAATACAGTGTTAGGACGGAAGATATCAAGAAGGAGATAGCGAAATACGCGTTGAAGAAGGGGTTATTGTTCCTCCCATATGCCTGTATGGCAAACATACTCTCACACGGTCATAAGTGTTGGAGAATGAAGGCCTTAGGGATTGAACCGAGAGTTAAAGAACCTCCAGAGATAGACGGTGTTGAAGAATACTTAAACACCGCAGAGCTCAAGGTAAAGTACCTTGGCTTCGAGAACGGGTTTATCAAGGTAAAGGTTGTGAAAGGGGATAGGAGGCTTATCGAGGAATTGTTAAAGTACAGGTTTAAATCATGCGTCAGATTTTGTTGAATGCTATTGCTTTGCCTGCTTCAAAATCTGGTTCACTAGCGAGACTATCTCGTTGGCCCCGGTAATCGATGAAACCGGCATCTTACTCTGAATCAATACAACTTTACCGCTCAATTTCTCCACTACCCTGATCAAGTCTCCTTCCCGGGTATGGTAAACATCCAGTAGCTCGTAACCATGCTTAACCAGTTCACTAGCCAGTAGTACTGTCGGGTTTTTAGCCATTGTCTCACCAATCCTTATTAATCAACGAAGAGATTTTAATCTTAACTCGAGTTTAGAAGAGGTTAACATCTTGAATCATGCAAAACTGCGTTATAAGAGTTCATGTATATTAGCAGAATACTCGCCTGAATACTTCCGTGTAAAAGCTGGGAACTATGAGCTTGAAATCAGACCTAGAGTCATATCCTTGAGGGGTTGCGAGCACATTTCGGTTTCAACTCTTTATCGCGGAAGGAAGAAGGCTATATATGTTAAACATCGAGTAATCCAGTCATACCAAGTAGATGAATGCCGGGTCGGGCTGGAAGACGAGCTCAACGTGGGATATTTTACAGTGAAAGTTACTGAAACGCCTCATGGAAGTTATCTGACAATTTTAACCCCGGGCTCTTTTCTATCCGATTACATTGTCGTCGGGGAAGACATCACCTATATCCAGTTACCCGGGGGAAGGGAAGCATACTTCGAAAAGCTAGGTGATTTATGCACAATATATGTTGTTTAAACAACTACTGCTAGAACTGAACACACCCTCTTAAACTATTTCAATAACCGTGGCCTTCTCAGGGACTATTCCCCTTAAAGCTTGGACGACGTGGTCAATGTTGAATCCAGAGGTAACTATGACCTTAGCACCGGTTTTTCTGGAGAGTTCACCCATGGTTTTAACTTTTGAATACATGCCGCCAGTAACATCTCTTGAAGCATCGCTCTCCAACAATTCCAACACGGCTCCTAGATTATCATTATCGATACGTTTTATCAGCTCGGGGTTTGAACACTTCTTAGGATTACATGAGTACACGCCCTCCACGTCCGCGAGAAGAAGTATTCTGGAAGGCTTCAAAATGCTTGACAATATTTCGAAAACCTTCTCGGTGGAGAAAACCTCTACTGATCCTTTCTCATTTAGAATGCACTCACCGTAAACCACGGGGATAATCCCGTTTCCCACCAGGTTCAGTAATGGCGGGGTGAAAGCTCTTAACGAATCCTTACCGTAGCCTATGATCGCGCTTGTTTGAAGGCTGGTGGCAGGTATATTGTTGAATACTAAATAGTCAACTATTAACCTGTTTAAGAGCCTGGTTGCTTGTTGACACTTAACAAGCAGCCTCGTGTGGTCACTTGATCCGTATTTCAACACTGCATGGTGTGCGAAACTTCCTCCCCCATTACCTAAAACTACGCTCACCTCTCTATGAGTAGCCTTTAAAGCTTCAGCTAAGGCTTTAAGTGCCATATAGTTAACTGATACAGGCTTATCCTTGAACGTTATGAAGCTACCTCCTGCTTTTAGAAACACCGCGTCCCTGGTCAAACACGACACCACTCCGGGAAGGTTAATATATCATAGTGTGTTTATAGATTAGACGGTGTCACGATTACAGATGCCTCAGAGACTGCCGGGGTTTTTAAAAAACAATATTGAGATACTGGTTGCTAACATAATATGCGTATTACTAGCTATTTCAAGCTGGAACTACTACGATGTGAGATACTTCCTTGAATGGTACACATACTTCGCTTCCGGAAGGCTTCTTTACGTTTACGCTTCATCCATTTATGATAAGATAGCATATCCGCCACTACCAGTGCTTGTTTTCGTGACCGCGCACCACGCGGCTGTGAGTTTAACTGAAAGCATTGAAGCTATAAGGTTGATTGACAAGCTCCCCTTGATCATCTCCTTCAACGCAATATATTTCGTCTTAAGGAAGCAGTATGGTAGAAGGGCCGGCCTACTATGGTTGATAAATATTTCAGGATACATCATAATCAGCGGCTACCAGTTCGACCTCATAGCCGCCTTATTCCTCCTGCTCGGATACGTTCAGCTAACCCGTGGAGATTTCTTAAAGAGCGCTGTTTACCTAACACTCGCAGCACTTGTAAAGCAGGTGTTAGCAGTCTTCATCCTCATCCCGTTACTCATCAAGCTTAAGAACCGTGATTATAGAGGGTTGCTACACGCGACTTCTGTAGCGGCAGGGGTAGGCTTAATGTTCGTTACACCTTTCTTGCTGGCTGATCCATACGCATTCATCAGAAGAGTGTTTTTCTTCCACGCTAACCGGTACCCCCAGGAGCTGAGCCTGTTCGCTATACCCCTCTACGCGGCATGGTATAACGTTAACACTGTTCCGGCATGGCTGGTATGGGCATGGATAATACCTCTCGCAATTTACATGCTTCTACTATACTACTGCTTCCTGAAGGAGCCGGAGTATAATGGTAAAGTCCTTTTAAAATACTTCATATCGCTACTGGTAGGCTTGCTTGTCTTTAACAAGATAGGGGGTTTCAACTACTTCACATGGCTTGTCCCGTTCCTAATTGTTTTTACCATAGAAAACCCCTTGTACTCGGGTAAAAACTTGTTCGAAAAACTCTACGTCTCAATGCCTATTATATCAAGCATGTTATACTACGTATCAACCCTCTTTGCGGCCGCAGTAGCTAGCTCGGAAATATTCATGGTTGAAGATTTGAATTGGGTATCTGCTGAGGAAGTGATTTTGAGGAGCACGAGCGCTTCATCACTCCTCTACACGCTAGTCCAGGCGTGTAGGTCGAATTCATTGCTGAGCATTCTTTTTACAATCCTGAACCAGAGCAAACCAGTTTCACAGATATTTTTCACAGTAATGTACAACTCCTACCTCCTCTATATTTTGAAGGAGACTAGGGCGATCGTTAAGAGCGGGTGAATGTTGTGCTCGTCTTTCTCGGAATAGGGTACTCTATTAGGCATTTAACTCTAGAAGCTATCGAGTATTTGCGCAAAGCTGATAAAGTCGTTATTGATACATACACATCGCTTTACGAGGACGACCTGTCAGCGCTAGCGGAGTATGCTAGGGGCGAACTAATCTACGCTTCGAGAAAAGACTTGGAAGGGGAAGGAATGAACAGTTTGATCGAAGAGGCGCGTTTTAAAGCAATCGTTCTAGCCGTGCCTGGCGACCCATTCATAGCGACAACTCATGATTCCCTGCGTGTTGAAGCCGTTAAGAAAGGAGTGGAGGTTAAAGTAGTGAACTCGCTCTCCATTCTAACACTCATCCAGAGCAGGCTCGGTCTTCAAGCATACAGGTTCGGCAAAACAGTGACACTAGTGTACCCAGACTTCTTCAAGCCCTACTCAACAATTGAAACCATATATGAAAACTTGAACAGGAGACTTCACACCATCGTCCTACTCGATCTGAGATTGGAGCGTGAAAAAGCCATGACCATACCTGAAGCGGTTGAGATCCTGTTGAAACTTGATGACGAGCTGGAAAACAGGCTGGACAATACATTAGCAATTGGAGTAGCTAGGCTTTCATGGAGGGATGAGCGTGTTCAGGCTGACTTACTACCGAGACTAGTGAGATATGATTTCCCGCCGCCTCCCCACAGCCTGGTAATAGTCTCGGACCCGCTTCCTGTTGAGATGGAGGGTTTAAAACTAATTTGTAAGCTCCCCGATTAATACGCTAATTGTCGCTCTTGAGAATCCCTCAATCTCTTCAACACTTTTATAAAACCCATTCATTCATATAGTTTAAGGGTGTTGGACAAAATGTCCAAGCTAATCATTACAATGGTATTCTTGACGCTGATATGTCTCACATCCCTAACCGCTGAAGCAGTGCCGCTAACTATTAATGATGCGTTGGGAAGAAGGGTTGAAGTATCAAATCCTCCTAAACGAGTCGTCTCACTAGCCCCATCCATAACTGAAATACTATTCGAACTAAACGCCCATCAATATATCGTAGGAGCGGATGATTTCTCACTGGAGGATTGGTATCTAAACATAAGCAGAATCCTGGGCGAGCAAAATACTACTTCAGTAGGAGGGTACTGGTGGAGCACTGTTAACGTTGAGAAGATCTTGGGGTTAAATCCTGACCTAGTACTAGCTGATAAGGGTGCTCACAGGCCTCTTCTCGAAGTGTTCCAATCCTACAATGTGACAGTTGTTTACTTAAACGGGGGTTCTGCGAAAAGCGTTAATGACGTGTTAAGCGATATTTACTTATTAGGCGAATTGTTTAACTCGACTATTGAAGCACAAACCCTTGCTGACAAGTTAATAAACTCTCTTGGAACAGGGAGAACGCTTCTCGAAAAATACCACGGGCTTAGAGTGCTCATAGTGGTGGATTTTTGGCAGGGAATATGGGTTGCGGGGAGGGCAACATATATTGACGACGTACTCGCTAGGCTTGGACTTTCGAACGTTGCTTCAACATTCGGCTGGAGCTCGGTAAGCCTTGAGAAAATATATGAGTGGAGGCCCGACATCATAGTGGTAGCCACACCTTATGCCTCACAGGAGATAATTAGGGAGGCAGGATTATTCGACCTAGACGTGCCGGTTGTTGTTTTAGAACGAGAAAAAGTAGACATTCTATCAAGACCCGGTCCAATGATTGCGATGATCCCTGAAACCCTGCACGCGGCCTTTGCAGAAGCCTTCGACTCTGCAAAACCCGCTAGTACCCCCGACCATAGACAGGGAATTAGCGAGGGCTTTACACTCCTATTGCTTGCGGGAGTCGCATTAGCGTTCACCGTCGGGTACTATGTCGGGAGGAGGTAGATTGCACCGGGAACTGATAGTGAAAACCACCATAGCTTTTTCAACGCTTATCGCTTCAATAGTTCTACCTATCGCTTACACGTACTTCTCAAGCATTAACCAGGATTTACCGGAAACTATTCTATCATACCGTCTCCACCGTTCAATATACTCGGTTCTAGCGGGAGTAGTCCTCGCATCCTCCGGATGCATGCTACAATCAACCCTTAGAAACCCTCTCGTAGACCACCACATACTTGGGGTGGGTGCGGGAGCATTGTTTGCAGTCTACTTATCCTTCCTCTTACATGGATTCTCAAGCTTGTTCATGATTGCTCTTGCGGCCTCTGCGGGAGGTTTATTCGCGCTCTTTTTGTCAGTAGCGATTGCCGAGATCATGTCAGGCAGCGATGCAGCCTACGTGCTGTCGGGCCTCGGAGTGACCAGCATGTTCTCAGGGCTCTCCATTCTCCTCCTCTATTATGTTGCTCCCAGGTATGGGCCTGCCTCTTTAATGCTCACCGGGAGCTTCATACATTCAAGGAAAGATATGATGCCATATGTTCTAGCACCCGCAGTATTCATGATCATCTCTTACTTCGCATTAGCGAAGAAGATGAACACTGTGGTCATAGGAGACGACTATGCATTGCAATTAGGGGTTAATCCGAGAAGGATTAGGCTGGCAACAGCATTGATCGTTGGGGTTTCCTCGAGCCTAATCGTTTCAATGTTTGGAATGATAGGGTTTATAGGCCTGGTAACGCCCCACATGGCGAGGCTCTTTTTAAAAACAAGCGATAATAGGCTAGTTATACCATTAGCCATGGGCTTTGGCTCCCTATTGTTGTACATAACCGACTCGCTTTCTAGAATGGTCGTTGCGGAAGTGCTGGGAGAAGTACCTGCTGGAGCGGTAACATCGGCTATAGGGGCTCCATTTTTCCTCATACTACTTGTTAAAAGGCTTAGAGGTGTTCAACATTGATCAAGCTTAGAGAGGTTTCAGTGACATATAGGGGAAACCTCGTAGAGGCGTTGAAAAACATAACCACGGTGATCCCTGGGAACGTCGTGTCCTGTATCATGGGGCCGAACGCGTCCGGTAAAACAACCATGCTTAAAGCAATAGCCCAGTTAGTCGATTACGAGGGGAGGATCGAGTTCAACGAGAAAGATGCCAAGGAGATGGTTAAAACCCTTAGACGAATGCTTTCCTACGTGTCGGCCATAGATGTAAGAGAGCTCCTAGGCGTAACGGTGCTAGACCTGCTTATCTACTCGCGGTACCCTATATCCGAGAAATTCCTGACAACCATGAAAGATATTGAGGAATCGGTCAAAACCGCTGAAACCTTGAACATCAAGCACCTGTTGCATAGAAAGGTTAACGAGCTCAGTAGCGGGGAGCTTCAGAGAGTTCTCCTCGCATCAGCCCTTGTGAGGCGCCCAGAAATCCTCCTCCTCGACGAGCCGGAGAGCCATCTAGACATGCGTTCTAAAATCTGGCTGTCAGGATTCTTGAAAAGCATATCCAATAATGCGACTATAGTGTTGTCTACTCACGATCCCTACTTTGCTTCTTTGACATGCGATTACCTAATACTCTTATCCAAAGGTAGGCTGGTTTTCTCGGGTACACGTGAACATCTGCTACAGAATCCTGAAGTCCTTGAAGAAGTCTATAATACCCCGTTCACTACCGTTAAAATAGGGGGTTACGAGATACTGGTTTCGGTTCCATTGGAATCCTGAGGCCGTGTGCTTCATATTGAAACAAATTGAGATAGGAAGTCTCGTAGAACAACGTAAACAACTGGTCGGTAAGTTTTTCAAGACGGCGCGCACAACCGGGCTAAGGAGTATAACACCACCGAGTCGAATATTATCTCCTCGTAAACCCTCCAGACAATCACCAAGGAGTTTTCAAATCCTTCCTGGTTAACCCCCTCAAGAGCTTCTTCGACATAACCGGCGGGAACGCGTGGAAACATTATAGTGCCGGGCGAGCCTAATGATACACCTATCATCCAAACATTGCTGGGAGAGCCTGTCCCAATGACCAGGTAATCCCTCAGTTCAACAATCCTGGATGCTACCATTTCCAAGAGGTTTTTGGAGAGCGGTGTGTAAGCTGATATATACAGCCCCTTATCGGTCTTGATATTTTTAACCTTGAGGATGCCCAGCAGCTTCTTGAGTGGTTCCTCGTTCACGCTTCCCGAATCGTTTACAATGTTCCCAGCTTTCAAACATTCGATTACTTTTCGAACCCTCCTCTCACTCATTTTCAAAGCTTTAGAGGTAGCAACCCTCCCCAAACCCCTCCAGCTGTGCGCTAATAAAACCTGGAGTAGTGTGAGCTCGTTAGAACACGGGATCTCTTTGAGTAGTCCTACTACTTCATTTAAATCACTGCATTGAAGACTCATTTGGAACCTCCTAAGATGGTTTCAACAACCTCTAGAGTGTTCAAAACTTTCGCACCCAGTATTTTCCTCATGTAGTCTAACGCATAAGCGTGGTCGCTTTCGGAAAAGGCTGCCATGGCGTCGGAGACGATTATGATGTTGAACCTGTCGTAGAACGCATCTATAGCGGTGTGGAGAACGCATATATGTGTGTGAATACCAGTTAATATGACAGTGTCGACTCCCAAATCCCGTAGCACGCCCGCCAATCCTGTGTCGCGAAAGCCGCTGTAAGACCGCTTCTGAAACACCAAGTCTTTCTCGCTGGGCCGGAGCTCACTCACTATTCTCGACTCCTCGCCGCGGGACAGAGCGTGAGGGCCCCATATTGACAACTCCCTGTCAAACGGTAAGTGATTATCTATCAAGTAGATGACGGGTATGCCCTGTTTTCTGGCATTCTCCGCGAGCGTTCTTATCGCGGGAATTATTGCTTCCGCGCTGGGGCTCTTCAGCCTTCCATGGACAAACTCCTCTATCATATCAATAATAATTAGGGCTGGCCTCACGGGGGTCACCATATGAATATTAAGACGTGATGTCTTATTACATTAACGAATGATGAGCGACTTCGGTCAAGAGCCATCCGCGATGAAGAACCGTGTGAGGGCTGAAACATCATTAACTACTTTGAGCTTTTATGTTTACATACAAGTATATATGATACTTACCAATTATGAATGTTTTTAAATCCCAATATAGATAAAAACATGTTGGTGAAGTTATGAGCTCTCTCGCATCATTATACGAGAATGACCCTGTGTATCAAATGGCCGTTAAACAGCTAAAGGAGTCGATCAGTATTCTAGGTTATCCTGAAGAATATGTTGAGATACTGAGGCATCCTGAGAAACTGGTACAGGTCAGGATTACGATAAAGAGAGACAACGGCAAGCTTGAGACATTCCTGGGCTGGAGAAGCCAGCACAACAGTGCCTTAGGACCATACAAAGGAGGCGTAAGATACGGTGAAAATGTCACACCTGGCGAGGTAGTCGCCCTGTCGATATGGATGACCTGGAAGACATCGCTCGCGGGATTACCTTACGGAGGTGGCAAGGGAGGCGTTAGAGTAAACCCCAAGGCGTTGAGCCCTAATGAGTTGGAGGAGCTGAGCAGGAAGTTCTTCGCAGGTATTGCGAAAGATGTTGGTCCAGACGTCGACATCCCAGCGCCGGATGTGTACACCAACCCCCAGACAATGGCATGGTACTTCGACGAATACAGCAAGATCGCAGGATACAATGCATGGGGAGTTGTAACAGCGAAGCCTGTGGACCTAGGGGGATTAAACGCTAGAGTCGTGTCCACAGGATATGGCACAGCATTGACTGCAAGGGAAGCGGCCAAGAAGGCTCTCGGAGGGTTTGAAGGCAAGACCGTGGCCATTCATGGTTTCGGAAACGTTGGAATGTACGCTGCTAAATACGCTCAGGAATGGGGCGCAGTAGTGGTAGCGGTCAGCGACAGTAGCGGGTGTATTTACGATCCAAAGGGTATTGATGTTGAGGAGGCAATAAGGGTTAAGAATGAAACCGGCAAGGTGATAAACTACAAGAAAGGGGATGTAAAGGTATCAACAAACCACTTAGAGGTCTTGGAGCTACCTGTCGACGTGCTAATACCCGCGGCAACCGAGAACGTTATAACAATGGAGAACGTGCACAGGATAAAGGCCAAAGTCATCTCGGAAGGCGCGAACGGGCCTACAACTCCCGAAGCCGATAGGATACTGCACGATAAAGGCGTTGTTGTCGTCCCAGATATCCTGGCAAACGCCGGAGGCGTTACCATGAGCTGGATCGAGTGGAGTCATAATAGAATGGGGTGCTGGTTAACAGACGAGGAAGCGTTGAGCAGGCTTGACAAAATGATGACGATAAACTTCCACAGGGTATATGACGACTGGCAGAAGAGGTTCTCGCAATACCCAATGAGAATTGCCGCCTATGCCATAGCGGTTGATAGAGTAGTAAAAGCAATGAAGCTTAGAGGCTGGATCTAAGTTTTTCGCGCCGCCTGTAAACCAGTTTCCCATTTTTTAACCTTATCTCGACAACCCTGTGAAAAGGTACCTGATCCTCCCCTATGAAAATATAACCTCTTCTAACATCAGTTATGAACTCGCCAGGTAATGGTTTCAAAACATCAACCCCCTCATCTCTGTATTTAACATAGACAACGTAATCGTCTTTACGACCCCCGAAGAAGATCTTCTTCAACCACTCCTCGATTTCTCCCTTCCTCCTAGTCAAACTTCCACCACAATATACGTTAAAAAATAGCGGCTACTATATTTGTTTTAAAAGTAGAGGGCTTGGTGAACCTGTTTGAGAAAGAGAACGATCGGGGCTTTGCTAATGTTTTCAACAGCAGTTTTCATGGGTTTCTACACATACCTGCTATTCTTCTCGAACAAACATCTTCAAGAGGTTACGCTGAAAATTACGATATATTTTCTCGTATTCATACTTGCGGCCTCTCTTTTCCTGATAGGCTACGGGTTTTTCAAAACCCCTGCGATAACCCCTAAAGAGGTTAAGGAGAGAATTAAGAGTGTAAAATAGGGAAAGGTGGCGATGAGAAGCCATAGAAGCCCGTTATTTATCCCTGTAAGCTAGCTTATTGAGAAGCCATGTCAAAACCTCTTTCGTCTCACGGTTTATTTCAACAGCGCTTTCAATCTCCCGCATCGCCTGTGAGACGAGCTCATCTATTAGTTTCAAATTATAGTCTAAACTACCAGTTGATTCAACTATCTTCCTTACTCGTTCAACATCCCTGTCCGTTATACTCTCACCTGGGAGTTCATCATACACTTTTTCGAGAAACTCCCTATCACTGCTTGATGCGAGCTGGTATGCTTTTATGATGAGAAGAGTTTTCTTCTTCCCTCTAACATCGCTCCCGCTGGACTTTCCCGTAGTGCGCGGGTCGCCGAATAAACCTATTATATCATCTCTCAGCTGGAAAGCAATCCCAGCGGGTATTGCGTAAGAGGAGAGTTCGTTTAAGAGCCTGTCCGTGTACTTTAATGAGGCTATGGCACCTAAGTGTAAAGGTAGCTCCACCGTGTAGGAAGCTGTTTTCAATTTGTGAACAACCAGGATGTCGTTTTCTCCAACTCTCACCAATGGAAGACTAGAGTAGAGAACGTCTAAGTACTGTCCGTAAGCAACTTTCCTCAACCCTCTGGAATAGGTCGTGATAAGCTTTTCGAAAGCCTCGCCAGGAAGCTTGAGCATGGCCAAGTTCTCCACCGCTGTCGCTTCAAGATAGTCTCCGACGGTAATGGCTTGTGAAACACCGTAATGGGCGCAGTCTGATGATACACAGGTTTTCAAACATTCCTCTTTAAACCATACATGCACGGTCGGACCTCCTCTTCTCAACTCATCCATATCCATGATGTCATCGTGAACGAGGAGATAGCTCTGCAACAGTTCTAAGGTTGCCATCAGCTTTGAAACCCTATCAACATCCCCAGATCCCCAAGCCTTACTCCAGTAACCAACCAGAGCTAAGAAAGCACGAATCCTTTTCCCCCCGCGCAGGGTATAGTCCCTAGCAATATAGGGTATGTTGCTCAATTGAGGAGAGACCTCGCTTGCCTCCTTTTCCAACGCGTCGAAAACCTCCCGAAGTCTTGACTCAACGATTTTCACACTATAGTTCAACAAATCGGAAAACTCTTCCATCTAATCACACCGGTAAGTATTGATTACCACATTAAGTTATTAACCTACTTGTTGAGTATCGACTTGAGCTCCCTTATTACATCAAGGTTCTCCTTATTGCCAAGTAATTCCCAGTAAATCCCTCTGGGTCTCACCCTTTCCGCATCGATCCTTATCAGCCTAGTTGGGGTTGCTATATAGTCTACCGTGTAATCATGAGGTTCGAATGGAACCTCCTCAACGATTTGCAAGTCATGAATGGTTGTTAAAATGGGAGTATTCTCATTGAGAACACGAAGCTCTCTTAAAATAGCATACTCGAGCTCTGAGTAGCCACCTCCCTTTCCAAGCCTCCTCCCTCTCAGGTCAACTGCGACACAGCCGGTTATCACCAGGTCTATGGGAGGGATTTCTCTAAGCGAGACTTTTCTACCATATTTAAAGGCTCCTTTAATAGTTGCGGCTTGCCGCACTCGCGAGGATTCTATGTTGCTAGGCTTCACGATTAGGAAGCCATTCAACAATCTTGGAGTTGCCATAATAATTGTTTTCCCCTCCCGCAACGCACGCTCCCTTACATGGGCTTGAGGCGAATCAGGGTTGGATTTCACGACTTCTGCGTTCTCCCATACTTTCAAACCCAGCAGGCGCTGGGCAGCCGTTTCAGCCCCTATAAAATTAGGTATTCTACCGTAAACAGGCCTAGGAAACGATGCAACCTTTTTCTCCTCCAGTAGCCTCCAGATCTTCTCCCGAAGAAACTGCTTCTGCGCCTTTATGGTTAAACTCATCTCCCTCAACCAGGCTTTCACATATTTAATCAGGTATGGTAATTATAGGTTTTCGTGGTTTAGATGCCGGGAAAGCTACAAGTCGCCCTAGACCTCCTAGAGCTGACAAAGGCTGTCGAAATATCTACTAGGATAGTCTCCGCTGTAACCTGCGCGAATATATGGATTGAGGTGGGCACACCTCTTCTAAAAACCTGGGGAAAGATAGCTGTGAAAGCTTTGAAAAACATAACAGACTGTTTCACAGTAGCTGATACGAAAACCATGGATGTTCCCGAGGTCGAGGGTGCAGCCGTCTTCGGGGCTGGAGCCGATGCCTACACTATATTGGCAGTTGCTGATGATGAAGTCGTGAAAGAAGGCGTCAGGTTTGCACATGAAAGAGGCAAGACCGTAATAGCGGACCTGATAAACCACCCAGACCCGTTGAAAAGAGGCGTTGAGCTGGCCAGCTACGATGTGGACGTGTTACTGTTCCACATAGGTATTAGTGTCCAGAAAGCTCGCAGGGTTTCAGCGAAAGACTTGGTCAACGAGGTGAGAGAGTTGAGGAGACTGGTTCCCTCCAAGATAGCCGTGGCGGGAGGGCTGAAGCCGGGTGACATAAAACCCTTGATCGACTCGGGAGTCGACATCGTCGTGGTTGGCGGGGCGATAACTAAGAATCCTGAGCCGGAAAAGGTCGTTAAACAAATACTTAGAGAAATGGGTTACGACTAGAAAGAGGGGATGTTGACGATTTTTTCAACGATATCGCTCTCTTTTACTTCCCGATACTTTTCACGATGATTCTTCAGCCTCTCAAGCAGGAGGTTTAAAGCTTTCCTCTTACATTCCCCACAAAGAATCCTACCGCTGACACAATCGTCATACACTTCTTTCAGCTTTTCATCTTCACGGATTAAATGATACAGGCATACTTCGTAAACTGTGCACTTCCAGGGCTCACCCCCAAGCCTTCTCTGCTCCTCAGCCGTTGCCCGTCCCCCCGTTAAGGCGTTCACAAACTTCTTTCTTACCGTTTCCTCGTCTTCATCCAGATGAATCGCGAACTCTGGCCTACTCTTGCTCATCTTATTACCATCTAACCCGCGGATAAGCTTGTGGTATATGGATGCCGGGCGCTTTAAGCCTAGCTCTCCTTCAAACCCGTCAGCTATATCCCTTGTCAACCGTAGATGAGGATCTTGATCAGCACCCACCGGGACAAGGATGTTCTTGAATCCCCCATAGGAGTCTAGCTGTAAGTGCAGTATGTCTGCTGCCTGTGTTAAAGAAGCAGTGATCTTCCCCGGAGACAGCTCCCCATATATTGCCTCCATCTCCGCCATCGTTATCTTCCTGGAAAACATTTGTATCAAGCGATAGTACTCCTCCTTCATAGCGGTTTGGAAGTAAAACTCTGTTTTCTCCGGGTCTAGACCCCAGGCGATGGCGTGGGCTATGAAGTCAACACCGTTTAATATGGTTGTCCTCCTATCCTCCCTCCTCACAACATATGCCTCTGCATCAGCGATCGCGATTTTAACATGCGCGCCTAGCTCCTGAAAGAACTTCAACTCCTCGTAAACCATTGCTGTGCCGAGGTGGGGTCTGCCACTGGGCATAAAGCCTGTTAGAACCGCCACCTTGCGGCCTGCTCTAAGATCCTCCAACCACTTGTCAAAATCCCTGTGCCCGAATACTACTTTCCGAGTAAAATACGGGTGTAGCCTACTTATCAGCCCATAGACTTCGTTGATAGGTCTTATCCCAAACTCTACAAGCAGTTTTTCATAATCCTCTATTGCAAAGTGGCCCCATGGGTCTATTCTAGTGCTCATCTGCAATCCTCCTTAGCATAAATCAATCCTATACAGGCCATTATAATCTTAGCGGGAAGCCCGGAATCATCCGGCTCAGTCCCGGAGATTCCTCATCACTCTTCATCCTGGACTAGGATCCTTCATCGCCTTCATCGATTTAGAAAAGTTTTTAGAAGGGTTAAATACTAGGTGGTTATAGCTTTCGCAAGACCTGGTGGAGTGTCTATAGGTCTATTGAAAGCTACTCCGAGCCTATAGGCCAGTAGTTGAATCGGAATGCTAGAGACTATTGGGGAGAGATATCTTGGCACACTCGGTGTTTGAATAGTAACACTATCGCCTAACCTGCCTGGACCAATTACGATGGGTTTAGCGCCCTTATTACGGGCTTCCTCCAAGACCTTAACATAAAGCGGTCTAGCCTGTTCCTCCGCAGGCTCTATTAACACCATGGGGAAGTCTCTTGAGACCAACACCATTGGGCCATGCCTCATCTCGCCGAGCTGGAATCCCTCAGCATGAATAATAGCTGCCTCCTTAAGCTTCAACGCGCCTTCAAGGGCCAAGGGATAGTTTATCCCACTACTCGCTACGTACGTGCCTTCCCAGTTATAGTTTAGCTGAACAATATTCATCGCGTTCTTGTCAAACTCTGGAATCTTTTCTTTCAATAATGCGGAAGCGTTTTTGATCTCCTCGACAATTCTTCGATAATCATCTCGTGATGTTTCACCCGTGAACATCCCCGTGTAGGATGCGAAGAGGAGCAATGTGGCCAGTGTCGCGGTAAAGGACTTCGTCGCGGGCACGGCTATCTCTGGTCCAGCACCTATTGGAAGGTAAACGTTTGACTCCAGGGCAAGTCTTGATCCAACGTTGTTCGTAATCCCGATCACCACCGCCCCCCTCTGCTTGGCAAGCTTAATGCTCGATATTACGTCGGAGGTCTCACCGCTTTGGCTTATAGCAATAACCACGGTACCGGTCTCAACAGTCTCCAAGGCGTAGTACGGGAACTCAGCTGCTGAAACAGGGTCAACGCTCACGCCGGCTAAGTCGTTGAAGTAGTAAGACCCGATCATGCCTGCGTGAAGGCTTGTCCCATTGGCAAGTATGAAAGCGTTCTTAGCGCCGAACACTATCATGGAGGCTAGGCGTAAGTACTTCTCCATTACCGCAAGTAAAACCCTGTTCAAGGCTTCGGAAGATTCATATATCTCCTTCAGCATGAAATGGAGAAACCCGCCTTTCTCTCCAGCCTCGGCAAAGTACTTCACCCTTTTACCCTGAAGCCTCTCGGGAGTGAGAACGCTTCCATCAGCAGTCCTAATGGCTGTAAAGCCTTGGGCATCAACCCAGCCTATAGTTCCATCCTCAATCATGTAGGCTGTTTCAGCGAAGCCGTATAAAGAGGGAATGTCGCTTGAGACGAAATAACACTTCTCGCCTATGCCGATAACTAATGGTTGACCATTAGCTATGAAGAACAGCTTTCTATACGGCTCGATAAGGAATACTAGAGAATAAATGCCTTTCAACTGCTTGCTCAGTGTTTGAAGCGCCTCTAACACGCTAACCCCTTTCGCCAACGCTTCCTCAAGCAGGTGAGCCGCTACCTCCGTGTCGGTTCTCCCCTTTAACTGGTGACGTCTTTCCTCGAGGACTTTTCGATAATCCTCATAGTTTTCAATTATTCCATCCCCCACTACTGCGATTCTGCCAGTGCAGTCCAGCAAGGGATGAGTGTTCTCTAGGACCGGCCAGCCCCTGCTAGCATATCTTGTGTGCGCAACTGCCACATCGGAATCCGTGTTCAAATAATTCAACTGTGGAGCGATTTTTTCTAAATGCCCCGGGGACTTCCAAACAACGATTTTATCTCCCCGTAAGAAGGCAACCCCGGCTCCGTCGTAACCCCTATATACAAGCCTCCTCAAACCATTGTATAAGACGCCTTCAGGGATTTTCTCCCTACAGACAGCCGCGAAAATACCGCCCATGACTGACCCTCAGGATATATATGAGAATAAACCATATTTATAGTGAAACAACATGTTCGTTTTCAAAAACACTTAGAGGAGCAAGATGTGGATTGCCCCGCGTGACCTACGTGAGAATACTAGAGGCTGATAGGATTAGGCTCTCCAAAGGATTTCTCGGCTATGAAAAGTTTGACGATTTCACGAGAAGGGTTCGCGAGATCCTGCTTCAACACTATCTGAAGCACGAGGGGCTCGTATTTCACACTATGAACGATTTATTCACGGTTCTCCCGGGGAATGCGGGGAGGCTTGACGAGGAGCTTATTTATCGAAGGTTGAACCAGATGGTCGACCACGGGGTTTCATTCGTGTCTGTAAGCCATAGTAAGCCATACACTACCCTACTGCTTGCTTCGAAATACCTGTCTGCTAAACCAGGCTTCACGTTCTTAGAAGGGGGCGCGAGTGAAACGGTGATCGCGCTGTTCGATTACGGTGAGGAACTCTCTCCAAGCGACCTAGCTCTGAGCGTTTACATAAGCAAATACTACTGTGCTGAAATCTCCAAGCTAATATTCAGAAACGGTGGGTTACTACTGGAGTGCAGAGACACGCAGGCCGTCGGCCTACTAGATCCTTCAAACATAAATGAAATTTTAAACATAGGGCTAGAATTCAAGCTGGGCGTGGGTAAAGGGCCGACGCCTCTTCATGCCTATGTGAATGCTCAGAGATCACTCGACCTGGGAGTCGCTGTGGCTTAGCGATATACTGCTCGCCCTACCCGATTTAAACTCGAGAATGGTTAATGTGATGAAAACAGTGAAAACTATGAGCAGGGCAATATAGGAGAACAAGTCGAGTCCTTGAACCCATTCCTGAATCACCGTGCTGTCTATAGGCTGAGATACCCTTGTCAGGGTTTCTTCCATTTAGCTCAACTCGTTGATTCCCGCACCCATCGCAAATAATCAGTGCTACCAGCGACCACTGGTAGTGCTATAATTTCTGGGACGCTGTATGAATGGATTTTCTTAACCTCCTTAATAAGGGATTCAAGTTTTTCAAAAGTAGTTTTAACAATTAGAAGAGCCTCACTGCCCTCTTCAACCCTGCCCTCCCACCAGTATATGCTTGTAACTTCCCTTACAGTGTTAACGCATGCAGCCAACTTTGCCTCGACAAGCCTTCTTCCGATTTTCAAAGCCTCTTCATACGAGCCAGCCGTTACTAAGACTATCGCCCAACCACCCTCCAAAACCATCCCCTCCAATCATAGGCGATTATCGACGTCAGCTCTGGGGCCCGTTCATCGCTACCGCTCCCCGGTAATACCATTCATCACTCACTATACATTCAGTATTCCCGGGTTATAATGCTTCATTACCCCTGGCGCTAGGCTCAACAATCCTTAGTTTTTCCCTAGCATTGTTAGACCTGGCGAAACCCAAGTAAATATTAATTATTCTAAGCGATTGATTAACTTCTTCATCCAGGAAGCACTTTGTTTCGACAACTCTTCCAGTGATCGTCAGCCCTTTTATCTTTCTAAACCTCTTCTCTCCGCACTCGACCACTTCAGCCTTCTCTAGCAAACCAATTATTGCTAAGGCCTCAATATACCGCAGTGAACAGTCCCTCTCACACGTTGTGTAAGCGTCAAGCTGGCTCGAAGACTCCATACAGGCCTCAACCCCACAGTCGCAATAAATTTATCTCCGTGAAATATTATTAATATTCCCCGAGCTGAGACAGGGTTAAGGGAGAAAACAGATGATTGCACAGAGCCCGATTCTTTAAAAACATTTCAATTTCGATAAGATGAGTGAGCCTTAAACTGGTGGAAAATATGAGCTGGGCTGGAATTAGACGCGAGGAAACCATTGGCGACAAGCTAAGAAGACTTTTCACTAACGACAGAGAACCGATCGAGAAGAAAGCAATTGTTGCTCAATACAGGGTTAAGACGGCTATTGGCAGGATAAATGGTTACATTGAGAAGCTTTCTGAGAGGGATCGCGAATTATTTGAAACCATCGTCGACGCGCTGTCGAGGAGGGATGAAGTAAGAGCTAGAATGTATGCTCGCGAAGTAGCCGAGATAAGGAAGATCACCAAGCAACTGCTAACTGTGCAATACGCCTTAGAGCACGCAGCGTTGAAGCTTGAGACCTTCGTCATATACGGAGGAGCCGTCAACGAGGTAGCACCCGTACTTGGCGTTATGAAAGAGGCGCTAGGCATATTGAAGGGTGTGGCGCCTGATATTTGGATTGACCTACAGTACGCCGTGAGAGAGCTCGAGACCGCGATGGGGGCTGGAATGGTCGACTTAACAATAGAGGTCGGCACCGGGTTAGATAGTGAGGCTAAGAAGGTGCTGGAGGAGGCTAAGGTAGTGGCTGAGCAGAAGATCAAGGAGCGGTTTGCAGAGCTTCCCAGAACGATCGGTGTTGGGGAAGGAGAAGCCTCGAAAACAACTGCTGCCCCTTAAAATCCCTGAACACTGATTTTTCCAAGCTTAACGTTTAAACTCTGAATAAGTTTTTGATTAAACACGCTTTCCAACTCATTCACTAAATATTTGATCTCATTGTATTTTTCAACGTAATCATCTCTGCTGTAAGGGTTAAACTCGACCGAGAAACCTCTGGAAACTATTTTAATCCTTCCCGGAGAAATTGATGCTTTAAACCTGTTTGTTGAAACCGAGACCTCGCCGGCTTCTGTATTGAAGGAGATCATGAACCTCCTAGGGCTTGCTTTAGCGATCACTACTTGGTTCTTTAAAGCATAAGCGTAGAAGTAGGGAGCCAATCTAACGCCTCCCCCTTCCTGCATTGACTGGGCTCTCTCGCCCAATGCTTTAACCAGCTTCCCAAGCCTTTCAACATCCTCCTTGACCCTTGATACAAGGCTCACAGTCTTAGGGTTCATTTTTCCAGACTCCTTCAACACACTGCTGGCTATTTTCTCGGCAATGTTTAACAGGGTTTCTGAAGCGTCGAAGATCTTGTTTGAAGCACTCGCCATAGTAAACACCATTGGTTTTAAAATAACTCCCACACCTTATAAATCTCATCAACGACATCAGAGTTTATTGAAATTGTTTCGCGTCCTCTCCTCAACAATACCTCGGGTTTATCCGAATCCTCAACCCAACCTATTATGTTAAAGTCTTTATCACTATCCACGGCAACTTTTTTCGCCACTTCCAACTTGGTTTTTGGGAGAGTCGCGATGATGCATCCACTACTCAATATTTTCAAAGGATCGAGCCCGATTGAGGAGACTATCATGTCTACCACTGGGTCTAGGCTTATCTGGGATGCATCTATCACGACTCTCTTTCGGCTTGCGACAGCTAGTTCCCTCGCTGCCTGGATTAAACCGCCCTCTGTTACATCGTGCATGGCGTTTACGAAATCCCTAAGCCCGAGGGCAACTTTGACAACGCTAATATCATAAATAAAGTTTCTCGCATTTCTAATGTACTCGACCGGCACATTCTTCTCCAATAATTTCCCTTCCCAGTCCCAGGCTAACACTCCCGCACCCTCCCCGCCTATCCTTCCAATCGCGACAACGAAATCGCCTGGACGAGCATCCCTTGTCATTATGACCCTGCCTTTTGTGTAGCCGATGGCCGTCATCACTATTATGGTCCGGGGGAGACCCGGGGTCACCTCTGTGTGCCCTCCCACGACCACGCCATTGATTTCCTCAAGAGCCCTGCTCATTTCCATGAAGATTTTCTCGAGCTCTCCCATGGTAGACTCTGGTGAGACGAGTATTGTGGGTAGGAACCACCTAGGCTGAACACCTCTCACAGCTAGGTCGTTAGCCGCAACATGTACTGCTAGGTACCCCGCGTGTTGAACGCCTGTCGTTATCGGGTCTGAATGAGTCACCATGAAGCCGTCTCCTAGTCTCACGACACCTGCGTCCTCTCCTTGAGAAGGCCCGAGAACCAGATCCGGGTCTTTCACTGGTAGTTTCCCGATGAGCCGGGTCATCGTATCCCAATCCAGTTTACCGGTTCTCAAAACCATCCGACCACCCTCACTTAAATGTTAAGAGTGAATTCGTAAGCAGTTTTGACACTCTTGTTCTTGGAAAAGCATTCTTTACACATATAGGCAACGTTTAATATTTGAATCGTACAGTCCTCACATCCCAGCCGACCGCATACTATACAGTACCCTACTGATAATTGCTTTCCGCAAAACTCGCAAAGCGTGAGAGAGCATGCCTTGCAGATTCCCCGATCGCCTTCAAAGTCTTCCCCACACACTTTTCTACCACAGAGCCCACACGTGTGCACCGCATCGTTAACCATGCAGATCTCACACTTCCGTGGCAAACCACTGCTCATGGAGGGGCTACCTCGTGTATTTTCGAAACATTCTCAACGTTCAGCTTGAACACGGTTTCCTCCGAAACCTCCTTCCTCTCAAGCTTCTCATTGAAAAACTTAGGAATCTCCCATGGATATGCTGATACGCCGGGCCGTTTAGGATCATCAATGAAGTCAGACTCTACTAGGAATCCGTCCAGCCTGATCCCGGGCGTCGACAGGATTTTCTCCAAGCTGGTCTTGACGGGAAGGGTTGCCGGGAGACCGAGCATACTGCTCCACAAGCCCGTCTCGTAGTTAACATGGTGGAGCACTACTCTGCGACTCTTGCAAGAGATTTTATCAAGTATTTTCGCTATGTTGAATGCTGTGACCCAGCCCCCCTGTTCCAAGTGGAGGTGTACTAGAGCATGGTGTTGACAGGCTAGTTCCAGCGCCTCTATCATTATCGTTTCCGACAAAACAAGCCTCTCCGGGCTAGTACCATAGTGTTGCCTCCCCACCTCCCCGATACCGTGGATTAAACCCTTTTTCATGTAGTCGTTTATTAGGTTGAAAACCTTAGCAGACAGCTCGTAAACCTCCTTCTTACTGAGGCCTCTCTTCAAGTACTCATCCACTTCACTCGGATGGAAGCCTGCTAGAGCTATGACTGTTAATCCCTCACTCCTAGCTGACTCCGCCTCCCTGACTAGCAGGTCCAGGGTCTTCCTATACGAGTCAACCGATACCTCGGAGAAACCATAATGGTACGGGGAAAGGGATACAAGCGCTATGAACCAACCTCCCTCTCTCTTAAACTTCCTCGCAATCCTTCCTGCCCCGTAGCCGTGAAGAGGGTTGGTGTGGAGGTGGGAGTCAGCGTATAGCAATTCTTAAAACCCTCCTTGTTTAAATGAGAGTTTAAACAGATAATATAGGTTTGGATGCTATTATGGATGCTGATGAAACGTTTGAGCTGAAAATACGCATTTCACGCGATGTTTACGAGAAGCTGAAAGCGTTGGCTGAGAGGAAGGGTTTCCCAGACGTCTCAACCCTTATAGAGGAGACTGTTAAGCAACAAGTATTAGGACCCGAGTCCGCGAGAGAGGCTGAGCTGGAAAGGCTGAGGCAGAGGCTTGAACGAAGGATACAGGACGAGCTGAACAAGTCTCTATCAGTTATCGATTCTCTAAGGAGGCAACTAACCGAGCTCTACGAGAGGGTTGACCATATAGAGAGCATTGTTAAGGAATTGTCAGAGAGAAAACCTGAAGCGAAGCAACCTCTCCCCGCTCAACGCGGTAAAACCTATAAAACAGGTATTGAGAGGCTTAGAGAGGATAAAATCCTGTTCGAGAGCACCCTCCCGCCTCGGATTCAGCGAGACGCGTTCTTCTCCTACCTTGAGAGGGAAGGAGCTGTGGTGTTAAAGCTGAGCAGGGAGAGAATAGCGGTGGATAGAGGCTTCTGGGAGAAGTTTAAAGAAAAGCTCTTCAAGACGGTTACATCGTACAAGGAGGATGAGATCAAGCAGGCCCTTGGAGAAAAGGGCTACGCGCTCTGGAGAGCCCTATACGATGACAACCTCGTAATCTACGACCCGAAAACCAGGAGCTGGAAACCTTTATTCGAAAACCCTGAGTAGGGGACAGGGTTGCTGAGTCACTACTACTACCGCGAGCTGTTGAAGCATGTGAATATTCTCGACAACGGCGCCATCCTGCTAGGAGAGAATATATCCGTTGATGGACACGGGGGGAGAAGGATTAGAGTAGTAACCCACGCCCACTCCGACCATGTCAACCAGTTGTCTGACAGCTTAAAGGAGTCGGAAACCATTCTAGCAACACCGGTCACTATTGAAATGATAGAACTATTGGGCTATGTGAGCAAGTCTCTTAAAGCACTGTTCAGGTTGAAGGCTAGGCCTTTGGAGTACAACCAGGTTTTCTCAACAGGGGTTGAGAAACTAATCCTCCTGCCAGCTGATCACATAATAGGCTCCGCACAGGTCATGGTTGACTATAGAGGTTATAGATTAGGATACACCGGCGACTTCAAGCTAACCAAGAACACTGTTATAATGAAAAGTCTGGATGTCCTTGTCATAGAGGCAACCTATGGTAATCCCGCACATCGCAGACCTTTCAAAGACTCAATCCCCGAGATCCTTTACGAGCTGGTCAATTACGGCTTAGCATACTATGGACAAGTATTCATATATGGGTATCACGGTAAAGTACAGGAAGCCATGAGAATCCTCAGGGAGAGAGGAGTGAGCGAGCCCTTCGTACTAACCGAGAAGATTTACGAGATCACCAAGGCTCTTGAGAAATATGGTTTCAAAATAGACAACGTCTTCAAGGAAGGCCTCGGGAGAGGATTTGAGAAAAACGTAGTGTTTAAACACATGATGTCTGCGTCGAGGAGGAGGCTTGACGGCTCAGCCCTCCACATAGTCTTAAGCGGATGGGAGTTCCGGGAACCATTCAGGAAGATAGATGATCATACCTATCTGGTGGCGCTGAGTGATCACAGCGACTTCGATGATCTAGTACAGTACGTAGAAAGAGCTAAGCCAGGCCTTGTAGTAGTAGACGCGTCTAGAGATGGAGACCCGGAAGGGCTTGCCTCATCTCTTAGGGAGAAGGGTTACTGCGCCATCACACTTCCCGGGGATCCTGAATCACAGATCGAGGAGTACTGCTCATGAGGAAGTATATTGTAGTGAAACACCACATGATTAATACAATGGTGATGGGGCCCGGCGGAAGCGAGTACGTAACCATAGAAACAGCAATCGCTTTCGCAAAGAAGGGTTTCGAAGTATATATCGACTCTTGGGGTCTTAGAAGGCCCGAGGACCTGTCGAGCATCGTTAGATTCTTTGGCATTGAACTTGAGGAGTTTGAAAACTACGACATAGGGCTTGGCGAACCTCCTGGGAGGCCGGCTCTAACGGTAAACACGAGCGGCGATGCTATTTCAGGGGTGAGTGATGTAATCTATTTCCACTATCCAAGCTTAATGCCGCATGACACTTACTATCCTGGGGTGAAAGGAGTGGGGGGGATTGTCGGAAAAGTGTACTCATTAATCAACGCTGTAGCCTTTCCCTTCGTGTTTAGAAAAGCCCAGGCATTCGTTGCTAACTCATCATTTACCGCAAGATTCCTCAGGAAGTGTTACGGGATAGACCCGGCAATCATTCATCCCCCAGCCAACCTTAAATTACTTCTCGGCCAGAGGCCTCTGGGTTTCCATGAGAGAAAACCCTTTGTACTAGTGGTCTCTAGAATAAGCCCGGAGAAAATGCCTGAGAGGGCTGTGGAGCTTGCATACTTGCTTAAGACTAGAGGGATTAACGTAAAAGTCATTTTAGCAGGCTCCCTCTCAGAATACAACAATGATTTGTATGATGATTTGAGAAATGCTGTAGCCAGGGAGGGCCTTGAGGATTATATTGAGATTATTCCAAACGCTCCAAGAAGCAGGCTTCTCCAATTATACAGGGAATCCCTCCTCTACGTTCACATAACCCCGAAGGAGCACTTCGGAATCTCTATTGTCGAGGCAATGGCCGCTGGAACACCTGTTATTGCCCCGGTGGATAGCGGAGGATGGAGCGATATTGGAAACTACAACCCTGATATTGTAAAGCCTTATGGAAGATTGGAAGAAGCCGTTGAAATAATAATCAAACTAGTGGGCAACAAAGAGGAGTGGGAAAGATTAAGCAGAAACGTGAGAACCAGATCCTTCTTTTTCGACAGGGATTCTTTTCACTTTAAATTATATCAGGCTTTAAGAAAATACATTTATTAGATGATTGGAAATTGCGGATCTGACACGCAGATGATGAGGAAGAGCCGTTATGACCAGGATTTTAAGGCAACCTTGAGTTTAAATGGATATAAAGGACTCCACACTACTTTGAAAATTCCATAGCCAGCGATTGATAACCAATCTTCACGGGGCTTTAACATTTAGAGGTAAAGAAGATTTTCTTCAACCCTTGCTCGGTCCCCACCATGTAACACTCTTCGGGACTTAGCCGCGTGTCAATAGTTTTTAAGCATTCTCAGAGAGTTCTTAGTGGTTAAAATCAAAACCCTCGTATCCTCCACAAGTCTAGCAGCCACATCTACCTTGTGCCTTAGCCCAGGTGCTATCGCATCAGGGTAGTCGAGGCGTCTGAGGCTCTCATAGATTGCCTCCATTATTCTAAAATAGTATGTCGCCTCCTCGACCCGTCCGCTGTCAAGAAGCTCGACAATGTGTCGTCTCAGCTCTCCGACAGCGTCTCCCAGCCCCTGCAGGTATGCTGGTACTGGCACATCGATGTCTTCAAGAGAGGGCATTCTACCCTCTACGACTAAATGATACACAATGATCGACTCCGCGTACTCGCTTAGAGCATTGTAAGAGAGGCCTGAGTACAGCAGGTCGGGATGTTTCGAAAGAAGAGAGAGAAACTCTGTCTTCCTAGCTCTGAGGCTAGCCATCATTTTTACGGTGTCTTCTACATTCTTACCGTGAAGCGAGGATATGAGATCGCCCGACATCCTGACGATCTCTCTCGCAAGCCTGATCGCCTCCTCCCTAACCCTGTCCTTCTCGTCAAGTATTTTTGAAACGGTCTCAATATCCCTTCTTAAAACACTCAATACTTGTTGCTCTAAACCCATAACGACACCGCTTCAAAATATGCCTGGTAAAACTTATAAGAAGCCCTTAATCTAGAATTTAAAATGGATCCCGCGGTAGCTCAGCGGCAGAGCGCCCGGCTGTAGTGGGGCCACAGTCACCGGGTGGTCGGGGGTTCAATTCCCCCCCGCGGGATCCATTATACATGACGTTTTAATTTATCAAAAAGTATCACTTCTACCGCCTTTTAAGAGGATTTTAATGGGCCCGCGGGGACTTGAACCCCGGGCCTCCGCCTCTCCCAGCTTGGCTTGTAAGGGCGGCGTCCTAACCAGGCTAGACGACGGGCCCCTTAAACTAGTATTACTTTTTACTAAAAATTAAAAGTTTTCAACCATATTTAAAAACTACTTTCTTCATATTCACATATTGAGAGTGATATTTTGAAGCCTGAGTCCTTGAGTATAGTACTATTCATTCTTGGCATCATCCTAATAGGCCTCGGGATTTCACTAGCCCTTATTCAATTCTACATTTACTCGCCGAGAATAGTCTCAGGAGGTCCTGAGGAGGCTTTAACGGGAATCTTGTTTGAGCTGTTAAGCCTAGTTGCCAAGCTTGGCTTCATAGGCCTAATCATCTATGGGGGCGCAGTATCGCTGAGAAACGGAGTTCACATGCTCCTGGAACTCCGCAGGATTGAGAAGGGTGTTTCACAACGTACGGAGTCTTCAAGGCAGGGTTAATAACGCTATTGTTTTTCACTTTGATAGTTTTGTTACTGCCGTTAGCAATTTTCATTACTGAAATCCTCTCGTCAAACGAGGGGATCATCGGTGTGGAGCCCATTAGAGACGGTGATTACTGCGGCATAAAGATTTCATACCAAGGAAGCGTTAAGCTGAACGGGTTCACGTTGCGGGTTAATCAATCGGAAATAGTGATCGGAGACCTGGAAAAGGGCTCTGTGAAAACCGTGATCCTGAGCTGTGACGAGATTGATGGGCCGGATAGGATCTCGTTCACAATAGCGGGCCTATACCCGGTTGAGATAAGACTAAACCCTGCGAGGGGTCAGCCGTGAATGATTCCTTGAAAAACACAGCGCTAAAGGCTTTGAAAGAGCTAATCTACGGGATTCTTCAATACGCAGTGTTCGTGGTGGCGATCCCGTTGTTAATGAGAGAGGTCGGATTAGATGCTGGGCTAGAGCCCTCTTGGTTCACAGCGTATTTTGCCGTTGTAATTGCTCTCTCAATCTTAAATGCTATAGTGGCTTCAAGCCCTGTTTCAATCGGTTTCAAAGTACTTAGGAGTTTAGTGATAATTTACGCTTTTCTCATAGCCACGAACTATGGGGTTGTCGAAGTCTCGATGGGCGATGCTACAGCGAGCCTCGACTTTTCAATCATTATATATACTATAGCGTCATTTCTTGCGATCTACTCGGCAATATCCTCGCTTGACGAGCTTTATGGAACGGTTGAAAAATTTAAATAGACAAGTAAATTATATATTGTTAATGGTGATGTCGATGGCAGAGAAGACGGTGGACGAAATATTGAGAAAATATTTCAAGATAAGTGCCCCCAGAATAATCATAGGCGTATTGATGCTACTATTCGGCTTAATAATATGGATATACCCAGACCTCGTAGCCTTACTAATAGCGATTTACTTAATCATAAATGGAGTGCTGGTACTGATTGATGAATTATTGAAAGGTAGAGTCTTTAAATCCAAGTAGGGACAATAGCCGATTACCTTTTCACAGCTTTTTCACTAATCCGGTGAAAACCTGTCTCCCAGCCTTCTACCTGGTCTCCAGTAGGAAGCGTTCTACATATAATCCAAGGTAACTAAACCCTCTCTCACACATACGGTAATGCCTGGCTCGTACACCGTGAACTTCACATACGAGACCATGTGTTTCTAAAAGGATTATAACCCTGTTACGCCTGTCCAACGGCATATTAGCGCTTGTGCCAGGGCTGTTTATCCTGCTCAAGACGCTTAAAAACTCATACACGATGTTGTGAAAGCACCTGTTTTTCCTCGGAATTGCCGAAAGCTTCACTCTTCGATGGGCGCTGAAAGCTACTGTCTAGGGGAAGACTCGGCGGGTCAATTTTTCTCGTCTCCCCCATCCCGGCTTTACTGCTCAGCTCTGCATTCACAACATACGCTAACGAATCCACTGTTGCCGAATCCTTTACAACAACCTCCTCAACCTCCAAATGGTCTACCCAGCCCCTTACCAACTCTCACCTGCTTCCCAACCATCTTCTCTACTGGAGCATTCTTCGCAACCACTACTTCTATATCTTTGAAGCTTCCGCCTCTTGCTTCCCCATATTTTTTGAGCCGTAGTGAGCAAGCTTGAAGCACTTGGGTTTTCAACTTCAATTGTTTCAGCAACACTCAAAGATCCTGAGGCCTCCGCCCGACCTCCTTCAATGCTTTTTTCGACATGTAGGGAGCCTGATACGGTTATCCTGCTTGATTTCAGCTTGCCTGTTATCCTCTCGGGTTCGCTTAACTCGAGAACACCGGTTTCCAGACCCCCTCGATGATCAAGCTCCCGGCTATTGAAAGATTCCCGAGCTCCACAAGCTCCTTGAGCCTCACGCCTCCCCTACTGATAAGTCTCCAATGCCCATTCAAAACCCCACGCTTGGGAAATCTGTTTCAGCGAATATAGTGTTAACTCGCAAGTTATAAGCTTTAATGCAAGAAAAGCGTAGGTGCGTGAGTGTGAATGGCTGTCTAAACACGTTAGGCTGCTTTAGTGGCTGTTCTAACAGCCTTCTTGGGTCTTAATGTGCCCTTGGACTTACACCTTCTACACTTCGTTGCGCCCGGCGGGTTTAAAGCACCACACTTCCTGCACACCGTCTTGTTTAAGATTCTCGCCTGCACTATCTTTAGCAACTCGGGGTCGTTCACCGGCATCCGCAACCACCCTTAACCTTTGAATTCCAACACGTGTTTAAAAATATTGGGTTACACTGTTAACCCTATGCTCCTTAGCCTCTCCCTAATCGCCTTCTCCTCGAAATCCGGGAAAAGCCTTATCGCCTCCTCCACGATTTTCTTGTTGAAACCTGCTTTCTCAACCTGCTTGAGCCACCGTTTAAGCTTGTCCAAGTCAACCCCTTGCCTCGCCTTCAGGACGAAGTAGTGCTCGGGTCTCAACGCCTTGGCTTTAACATTGCCCACTGTGATTGTAACGGACTGGTTCAGCAATTCCTCAGGTATCTCGAGATCCATGAAGTTCTCGTAGAGTTCAACCTCCACCGTCTCACCGTTCACGTTACACACCAGCTTCGGGGTGCCAAGCTCGGTCGAAGCCATTTCCCATCCGTTACTCTCGGCGAGAAAGGAGTAGAACTCCTGCTCCCCCAACGGGCTGGGGCTTAGCGCGAACAAGTCTACATCACCCTCAAGCGTTTTCAAGCCGAGATGGAGCTGGATAACCGTGTCTCCGATTAAAACGTAGTTGACACCGCTCTCTCTCAGCCGCGAGAGCAGGTTAGCGAGACTGTCCACGCTGAAACCCATTAGGACAACCCTCCGTAAGCCTGTTACATCAACTGTAAGTATAAATCGGATTTAGCAATTATTAAATAAGCTTGGTGTGGAAGCTGTTCAACTATGAAAAAGCAGTTCACGCCCAGAAAATCCTAGGGGAGAAAGTGCTAAGACAGGTTGCAGAGTTCCCTAGGCTGGATCTCTCAAAGGTAAGGCTCACCGCAGGCTTCGACTCCTCGTTCATTAATAACGTTCAAATCGCTGTAGCCGTGGTCTACGACTCCGCCGCGGACTCGGTTGTCGATGAGAAAGTTACCCGCCGTGAAGCGTTAATCCCTTACATCCCCGGCCTTCTAGCGTTCCGGGAGCTCCCGGGCTACTTGAAAACCTTATCCCATCTCAACGTGAAGCCCGACGTGTTACTGGTCGACGGCCACGGGTTAACACATCCGCGGGCGTTCGGAATAGCAACCCACCTCGGGTTTGTAACCAAAACCCCCTCCATAGGGGTTGCCAAGAAGCCTCTTCACGGGGTTGTCGATGAAGAAGGCTACATAATAGCCCACGGGCAGAGGCTTGGGAAAGTACTCCACTATGGAAAGCGAAGACTGTACGTTAGCATCGGGTACGGGTTAAGCCTGGAATCAGCTGTTGAAATAGTGGAGAAACTGCTGAGAGGGGACAATCGCCTACCCATACCTCTCCACTACGCCGACAAGCTTTCAAGAAAATATAAAAAAGAAAACCCTTAAGTAAAACCTTGAAAGGGCCCGTTGCCTAGCCAGGATTAGGGCGCCGGCCTTCGGAGCCGGAGGCCCCGGGTTCAAATCCCGGCGGGCCCGTGATCCTCTAATAATTGAAGATCTTGATCTTTTTATTAGGGGTTTTGGTTCACGTTTTTACGTGAGAGGTGTGAACTCGAGAGTGAGCTCACAGATGATTTCAAAGTTTCTCTTGAATGGATTCGGAGGGTTAACATCAAGGGCCTTGGTGATGATGTGAGAAGGGAGATCCTTAGAAGAGTTAAAGAGAGGCTTGGCTTTAACAAGACTGTGGACATCCTTGATATATCAAAAGGATCTTTTCATAACTGTCTGAAAGGCCTCAGAAAGATCCCTGATGATGTCATCTTCAAGGCTCTTCAATATCTTGATGAGAAAGAGTTTAACGAGATAGTTACAGGGGTTGATAGATTAAGGATCGTGGAGATTATTCGTGAAGATGGACCAGTAGATTACTCATTGATTCTACGGGCAGTGGCGCTAGCATCTAAAGACGAATATCTGAAACAAGCTATATTGAGGTTTACGGTGGAGAATATCAGAGAAGATCTTAAAAAGATGCTTAGCATAAGTCTGTCTCAGGCCGTATTCATATGGAGTTAAGGATTTGAAGAGTTTTTCAGAGAGAAAGAATAGAAGAAAAGTATTAGATCCTAAGACAATAGCATATTTTCGTAATCTCTTTAAGAAACATCTTGAGGATAAAACCCTTAGTGAGGATCTTGTCAACTACGTTTTTAATCATGAGAATAAATGGCTTAGAAATGTGTTTAGACACTACATTCAGTATCTCATCTCTATAATCTCAGAAAATCTATCCAGAAATACGTAATCGTTACTCCTCAACTCTAGAAGTTTTAAAGCTTTTATTAGGCACATGGGAGTTCTACATCTACGCAAATTCTAAAGCTCCGCTAACCCCTTATGTCAAACATGGAGACATGCGTTGGTAATGTCGTAAATTACTCTTGATCTTCTCAATGATCCAGGTAGGTGGACGCGGGCCCGCGGGGATTCGAACCCCGGGCCTCCGGCTTAGGAGGCCGGCGCCCTATCCTGGCTAGGCAACGGGCCCTGTTTCCTCCGTATTGAAGATTATGTTGTCTTGTTTATAAGTATTTGCCTCGACAGTCTTCACGGAGTTATGCAGGTTTCCCGGTTACTTTTTACCATTTGCTCCTAGATGCTCACCCTTTTTATTTAATAATTCCTCGTTGCGGCCTGGGGTCTGCCTCGCCCGGCAGGGCTTTAACATGGCAGAGTGCGAAGTGAGAAGCCTATGGAGCTGGCACCTCTATTTACATCTAAAACCCCTCTGCAACCGGGGCCAGGCTTACGCAAGAATCGTTATCTCAAAATTAATAAATTTAAAATCGTATCATGATACTGGAGGAGTGGCCTTATGATTGCCGCACCTATACCGTCAACTGACCTAGTAGATTCTTTCAGAAAAATGCGCGAGGGACTTCTCTACGGTATAATAGGCTCGATCTTGGTTGGAGCGTCAATTTACATCATTATCTTCGGCATCTTGGCCGCCGCCTTCTCCTCTGTCGGTCACGGGATGGGCAGAGGAGGCGCCGGCCCAGCAATGGCTGGATTTGCCATTGGCGTGATCGCAGCCATAATCGGGGCCTTGTTATGGCTTTATGGTTTCTACGGGAAGTTCATCCCTGGTGTTGAACAACTTAGAAAAGCTCGTCCAGAGTACTCAACGGCTGCTTCATTGATTAGAATAGGGTATATCTGGGGGTTAATACTCATCATTGTAGGTGTAATATTAACTTTAATACTTATTGGAATACTCCTGGTCGTAATAGGCTACATACTACTGATACTTGGATACATTGGAATGATCATCCTCTGCTTCAACCTGAACTCGAGCGAGGGCAACAGCCTCTACCTGGTTGCAGGCATCCTCTTAATAATTGGAATATTTATTCCACTACTACAATTCATTGCCTATATCCTTCTTTATGTAGCGCTAGGGGAGACTCTAAGGAAATACAGTAGTATGCAACCAGCTCCGCCGGTAAGCTTTCAACCCAGTCCAAACCTCCCCCCTCCAATATGATTTTTCCAACAATCCATCTCCCAACACCCTTATGGCCGGCTCTGAGGAATGATGCTTTCTAAGTTTTTAATAAGGGCATGTATTATCATGATTGTTAGAGGGGCCGTAGTCTAGCCTGGCTAGGATGCGGGGCTTGGGCCCCCGTGACCCGGGGTTCAAATCCCCGCGGCCCCATTCAAGCCTTGATGAAACCGCTAGAAACTGAGGAGTGATGATCTTTCAGCGGTCTGACCTGGCAATATTTAAAAAATCGGATGTCATAGGGTTTTCTCGGTTGAGCTGGATTGGCTGTGGAGAGTCCACCTGAAGAGCTTAACTTTATACTTGGAGAGGTTAAATCCTTAAATGTTGAGAAAAGAAGCATACATCAACTACTTTTGGCAATGGCCGACACGGCCTTCCAGGGAAGAGCCCTAGGAGAGGCTTACAAGGTTTTGCTAGAAATGATCGGGGATCCCGATAACACGATATTTCTCGGACTAGCCGGCTCCATGAGCACGGCAGGGATGTGGAGGATTCTGAAATGGCTTGTAGAGGAGAGATATGTCGACGTTGTAGTCTCAACAGGAGCGATAATAAGCGAGGACATTTTCGAAGCCATGGGGTTTAAATACTATAAAACCCTGCCGACAGTAGATGATGAAAAACTGTTAAGGCATAAGTACGACAGGTTCTACGATACTGTTGCAAACGAACTAGAGTATAGGAAGATGGAGAGGTTGATAGAGGAGTTCGTCGAAGCACTTCCCTCGGAAAAGCCGTTCTCAACTGCCGAATTCCTCCACGAGTTCGGCAAGTGGCTCAACGAGAAAGGCATAGACTGCATTGTCTCCGCCGCGTATAGAGCTGGGGTTCCAGTGTTCTCGCCAGCCCTCGTCGACAGCGCCTATGGGATGGCCACGCTTCTAGCCTATAGGAAGGGGCACAGGGTTGTAATAGACATGGTGAAGGATTTCAACGATATTGTTGAAATAGGAAGGAAGTCCAGGAAGCTCTCATCTATTTATATTGGGGGAGGGGTTCCAAAAGACTACGTCAACCTCGTCACTGTGGCGCAAACACTAATAGGAGAGTATGAGGAAGGAGTACACGACTACTACAAGTCCCTTGAATACGTTGTACAGTTCACAACCGATGCTCCACAATGGGGAGGCTTGAGCGGGGCGACCCTTGAAGAGGCTGTAAGCTGGGGAAAGGTGTCCCCCGTAGCGAAGAAGAAGACTGTTTACGTCGACGCCACTATAGCCCTGCCATTAATCTCTCATGCCTTGTTCGAGAGCGGGGTTAGGAGGGCCAAGCCTTTCGACACTTCATGGTTCTTCAAGCGTTGAGACTATATTAGCGATAAAATGATTGCTACTATTGCCACCGGGTAAGCATATTTCAACATGAAACTCGCAGCCTGCTCCGGTTTATACCTCGGGAGAATCGAGTCAACCACCACTATGATTGAGAAAACTATGATAGTTTTCAAGTAAACCACGAGCGCTGAGGCCGCCCAGTTGAAAGGATCGGCAGGCCATACGCCTCCGAGGAACAATACCGCGAATAGCATCGGTATCACTATTCTTTCAGCAAACTTCAGGAAGAAGCCTAGTGCGAGCCGGGGACCGCCGAGCTCTGTGAAGACGCCCCAGTATATTTCAGACTCTGCCTCTGCAGTGTCGAAGGGCTTGGCCATGAGGACGCCAAGCATCCCTATAAAAGCTGATATGGTTGAAAGGATCATTGCGAGAGACTCCGAGAACCCGGCCGTCCAAACACTTGCCGCCCTAAGAGATGTGAGGTAAATGCTGAACTCGCCTCCGATTCTCGAGGCGATTATCAAGGGTACGAGAAGAGATGCTGCGAACACTGGCTCTGAGACAGCGAGCACTGCGAGGAACCTGGCAGCACCGATTGTAGTGTAAGGATTAGGGTGTGCGACTGCTAGGTAAGCTATTGCAAAGGGAGCTGTGAGAAGGAAGTAGAGCACCGCTATGGCATCGTATCTTGCATAGATCGGGCTGTAAGCCACGGGGAGCGCGAGCTGTACAGTAATTAACACGCCTATGCCGAGGCTTACTGCAAGCAATGGGCTACGGGCTAGTGAGTACTTGTTAACCATGTCTCTCTTAGCCACTAGCTTTAAGAGGTCGGCAAGAGGTTGAAGGAGCCCGGCAGGGCCCGCGTAGACAGGGCCTCTCCTGAACTGTATTCTAGCGGATAGTTTCCTAGCAATCCACTGGGTGAATATTATGAGCATTATAGTGAACGCGAGTCCCGGGTAGACCAATGCTTGAATCAAAAGGTTTAGAACACTATTCATTCATCACCACCTCAGGATTACAGCTGTGATCACGAGGCTCGCGAGGAAAATAAGAGCTAGAATATACCATGTGCTAATCTCCCTGCTGATGGTTTCAACCCTTAGAATCGTACTCCTCCCCAGGCTCCTCTTGAAAATATCTTTGAGAATTCTTAATGCTGAGAGCCTCGGGGGTTCCTCAACGATAAAGCCTCCCATCACGATTAAACCGGAAACCTCATCTCTCTGCTCAGGCGTCTTCGAAGCCACAAGCCTCTGGAAAAGCGTGTAGAACACAAGATATACTGTAAGCCCCGTGAGGGCTGCAAGCCCAGTGTATATTAAGGTGAACTCGTACACGTCCATCTCAACCACCTATTCGAAAATCCTAGATAATTCTTTCTCAAACACCTCTGAAACAGCTCTCCTAGCTTCCTGGTCTTCGAAAGCCTGGGCGTCAATCCAGTGGACGTAAAAGAATTTCCTGTCCTCGTCAATATCAACCACAACAGTGCCGGGAGTGTTAGTTATGGAGTTCGCTATTGATACGATTGAGTACTCGCTATTAACTCCATACGGCACTCTAACAATGCCAGGCCTATACTCTGCGCCAGGCTTGAGAATGAGTTTTACAACCCCCCAGTGAGCCCGAGCCTCTATGACAGTGAAGTATTTGGCGAGGTAGGCGACAGCCCTCATAAACCTTGTCAATGAGAGCTTCCAAGTATTCCTAACAAGGTCTTGTGCAAAAAGCAGTGAAACACCTAACCCGGTAAGCAAGGCTATCATAATCTCTAACAACCCGTAGGAGCCAGTGTAAACCAAGTATATCAGGGCTAGTAGTATGGTGAAGACTACGATCGAAACCTTACTCAACGCTCTCACCCTCCTTCAATCTTGTCACCATCAAAGAGCCATACTCTTTCGCAATCTTGATGGAGATTGATGCGAGAAGTAGTAGAGTCGCGAACCCGATAACGATCGCTGTCACGATAAGAACCTGGGGTAGAGGATCCACACTCCTAGACGCAAACGATATTAGCTGGCTCTGCGTCGGGAAAACAGGGTTTTCGAGACTTCCGCCAGGATATACTGGCGGGTTGGTGGAGGTTAACGTGTAACCTAAATAGACCAGGAGCACGTAAATCGCGTCTCCAAGGATTGTGAATAATGCTATCTTCTTAACAAGGTGAGGCCTGGACGCTATGCCGTAAATGGAAAAGCCTATTGTCAAAGATACTGTTAAGCCTATATAATACCATAGAATCTCCTCGATCACTCGGCAACGCCTCCCTTCTCAAACTCCATCATTAAGTAGTAAAGAGTGAGGGTGAACCCGGCAAGAACCGCCAGGTATTCTGCAATATTATAGATTATTAGGGAACCCGACAATAGTATTTTAAAAACCTGTGTCTCAACCACTGCTGGATAGGTAAAGTCTGCCCCAGGCTTCCCCAGGTTCTGGAAAAGGTACGCGTTAACATCTACAGCTCGAGAGTATATCACAGGCAATAAGCCTGTTAACCCGATCAATGATACTCCGAAAGCTCTTAAGAATAGAAGCCTATCGCTCCTGAATCCACGGAGGCTTAACCGCTGGCTTGAAAAGGCAAGCATTACAATTAATGGGGCGACTACGAATACTGCACCCCCTTGGAACCCGCCTCCGGGCATTACGTGGCCGTGGATGGCTACTGATACGCTTACAACCGCTATCACCGGTGCCATTATCCTGGAGATTAGCCTAACTATCACTGTGGAGGTCTGCCTCCCAGTGTTCACCAGCCCATCCCTACCTATTATGGAGAGTGATGCTATTATCGCTAAGAACAAGACACTCGTCTCGAAAAAAGTGTCAAAACCTCTTTGATCCCATATAACCGCTGTAACCACTTCGAAACTCTTGGATGTGAAAACCGAGCTTTCATCCGGGATGGTTGTGAGAAGTGTTTTGGCCAAGCCTGTAAGCTCTTTTTCAGGGTTAAGCAGGCCGAGAGAGTAAGCTAGCGTGAATATCCCGATACCTATGGCAACTGGGAGTAGAAGCTCAAGCCTCTTCATATCTCTCACCCTTCGACAACACGTATAAGAGAATGATCGTGTTCAACCCCAGCCCTATTGCAACGTAAGCTATGAGCAGGTCTGGAGCTAGGAAAATAGACAGTGCAAGAGCGTAGAAAACGGACTCCACTCCCGTTAACACCACGGCCTTGGCAACATCTTTCTCGTGAACAACCACTATGGTGGATATTAGAGCGAGAGTTGTAGCCACCGCGGCAAGGAAAAGAATCATCAACGCCTACCACCTCTCTCCAAATCCTCCCTCAACCTATCCACTACCACGCTTGGTTCAGCCTCCCGCGACCTGTATACCCCTCTTGCAAGGGCATGAGTGCCCGCCGGAACCCCGAGGGCGATGATGGCTGCCCCGACGAGGGTGATGCCTGAGAAGATAGCTTTAAACCAAAATTCTACATCGAGCCCTAGGACAGCTATGGCTATCCCTATTAGTGGGTAGAATCCTCCTCCCATGGCCCCGATCGTGGCGGCGTGGAGCCTAGTGTAGAAATCCTTCAACTTGAAGAACCCTATGGATGCGATTATATCCATTACCCCGCCGACAAAGACTAGTGCGATTCCGAGGTAGAATAGTAAGGCATCTATCACTTAATCCACCTCTTCTCCAAGTATCGTGCGACAGCAAGGTCAAGGATAAGTATCCATGCAGCCAGCGGTATCACTCCTATCAGCAGGTACGGAGACCTGTAGTGTAGGGCGACAAGAACCATTAACACGATGAGATCTACCGTTAAAGCATCAATCGCCAAGACGGCGTCCCCCAGGTTTCTCGATGTGAGAACTCTTAGAGAATATATAACCATTGCCAGACTGAACAATCCCGTGAGGAATGGAAGAATGGATTCAAGAGCTTCGAGCGCGACCATCACCGCTCACCTCCAATACCCACGGATTTCTCCCTCGAAACAATGCCACTGCTGTAAGCTACTGTGAACAATTCCTTGGTTACCGTCACCTTTCCCGTAGACTCCTTGAGCTGATGTGGGTGCTTAAGAGTACTATCCTTGTTTGTCGCGAACAGCTCATAGCCTGTCACAGTGGTCATCGAGAGGGCCGCTACAGGACAGTACTCAACGCAGAGTCCGCAGAAAGTACACTTTGAATGGTCTATTCGTGGAAACCTCTTTCTAGGGTTCTGAGAGTAATCGCCCTCGACAACAACCATGTCAATACATGCTGCTGGGCAGACCTGCTGGCACATGCTACAACCGGTGCACTTGGACATGTCTAGGAGGTGGGCTCCCCTGATACTGTCTGTTTTAAACGGGCTGGACTTCCTGGGGACCAAGCGAGTGTAGGGCTTCGTGGCGAGGTGTTTGAGTGATTTAACGAGGGTCGGGAGAACCATAAGCCTCACCTATCAAGGTCTGGTGCACATGGATCCAGGGATGCGAGGATTACGGGAAAATCGGCTATCGTCACCTCCTCCTTCGAGATAATGTGGTCAACCACCGTGGTAAGAAGAGGCATTGACATGCTCCTCAACCTAACCCTATAGGGCTTCCTACCACCCTGGCTCACAATATGAATCATGTATTCACCTCTAGCTGACTCAACCCTGGCAACTCCTTCCCCTATAGGAGCCGTAAGCCCCAGTCTAACCCTGAGAGGCTCCCCGGGTTTAAACTCTTCTAGAGCCTGCTTTATTATTGAAAGGGATTGATGTATTTCCTTAAACCTCACGACAGCTCTATCGTAAGAATCCCCGGAGTTCGTGACAGGTACTTCGAATTTTACCTTATCATAGTTCAGATAGGGGGCTTTAAGCCTCAAATCATACTTAACGCCTGAAGCCCTTAACACGGGTCCTGTAACGCCCAGGTTTAAAGCCTCCTCCCCCGTTAGCTTTCCAACACCCTTCAACCTAGCTTTGAAAACATTGTTTCCTAGAAAAGCTTCCTCAACATCTAAGGCCTTTTCCTCGACGAAATCCACAACTCTCATCGTATCCTCCTTAAAGTTCTCAGGGACAGCATACCTGATACCTCCCGGTACACTGAAGTTGTGGTAAACCCTGTGGCCTGAAACCCTTGCAAACCATTTTAAAATCTCCTCCCTCGCTACTACCGCCCAGTATGCGGGCGTCCGCAACCCAATGCTCCCGCCTATGAAGTGGCTCCAGAAGAGGTGGGATGCTATCCTTCCCATCTCGGCCTGTATCATCCGAAGCCATTTAGCGTTTTCAGGTATTTCAACCCTGTAAATGTCTTCAACAGCAAGAGAATAGGCGATTTCGAGGTGATCAGGGTCTTCAACACAGAACCTGTAGCTCATTGCAACGTTCATCTCCCAGGTCCTGTTCTCCATCATCTTCTCGAAGCCCCTGTGCAGGAATCCCGGGATGACCTCGGCCTTAACCACCCTGTCGCCATCTAGCCACAGCTTGTAGGCAATATTCCCCGGAGCCCCGGGATGCTGGGGGCCGAAGTAGACAACCTGATATTCTCTATCTCCCATACTTGTAGCCTCCATACATTACTTTAACCACGAAGCCTACGGTGTCAACATCCTTTCTGAGAGGCGGAGGCCCTTCCCAGTTACCCTCCAGTATCCACTTTCTAAGCGAGGGGTGGTTTCTGAACTCAACCCCCATCATCTCATAGACCTCTCTCTCTATGTAGAGCGCGAGCGGGTAGATATCGTGCACGCTGTCAACGATCGGGCTTACCCTCTGGGTGAAGGTTTTAACCCATTTCTGCTCTCCCGTTCCGGGGTTTTCGAGAACGTAATATAGCTCAATAACCCCTTTCTCGGGATAATCGACCGCGTTGATGTTGATGAGGAGGCTGAAGCCTTGGTCTTTAAGCTCTTTTAAAACCGTTCTCAACCTCTCCTTCTCAACACTGGTTTTACAGATTTTATGCTTATTGGACACCTCGTAGCACTCCGGGTATGAAGGGGTAAAAGCATAGTTGGCTTGCTCACCAGCCTGTTTCGAAGCTTTATCCAAGTACTCCTTAAGCCACCGCTTCTCCAGCTCCTCGTATCTCGCTATTTTCTCAAAGGCATCGGGCCTTATTTTCGAGACATGTGTTTCAAGCCTCGTGCTGGCGTTCTTCCTCCTCAAATGCTCTAAGAGGCTGAAATAATCATCAGGCATCGGCATGCATCCCGGAACCCATCCCTCAACCTCCACGAACTCGTCAAGCCTCTTATAGGTGGCGTAGCTATCCCAGTACAATCCACCCGTTGCCGTGCAGTTGCAACCTGCGGCAACGAACCTTGGCTCGGGAACCTGCCTATACATGTTGAGAAACAGCTTCACGGTTTTCTTCGTTAAATAGCCCATTCCAACGTAGAGGTCACTCTGCCTTGGACTTGGAGCGGGCATATAGCCATATCTCTCCCAGTCTAGAGGGGACATTACGAGAGGTGGGAACTCAACGGCCCCGCACGCGGAACAGTAGTGTATCATCCATATACTCCTGCTACGAGCCCATCTAACAAGCTTATCCAGTATGCTCATGCCGAGCCACCTCGGCAGAACAAGATTCCACTGACCGTTGAAAGGTAATCACTCCTTCCAGCAACTATGGAGTTCGACGCGGAGGAGACTGCCGGTCCAATTGTGAAAACGTAAACAATGCCTAACAGTATTGTGAGAACCGTGAACAACACCAGGTATGCTTTAAGAATTGATGGAACAGGTCTCCAGCCCTCGCTCGGGGGAGAAAGAACCAGCGCGGATACTGCTTTGAGGAAGGCTGTCAGGGCGAGTAGTGAACCGGCGAGTGATGTAAAAAGAGCTAGTGGAATGGTCAAGTCCCCGTTTAAAGCGTTGAAAAGATTCACGTAAACACCGAGTTTGGCGATGAAAAATATTGTAGGAGGCAACCCCGTAACTGCGGCAGCCCCTGTTACCAATCCCGCTTGAAGTACTTTGGAAGACCTGAGCGATCCTTCAGCCTTGTCAAACAAGTCCGTGCCGTACGCTCCCTTAACCCAGCCCGCTATTAGGAAGAGGAGGGGTTTGACTATCGAGTGAGCCAGTATATAGGCTAAGGCCACGTTTAAACCAGCAGGTCCAAGGGATAATGCTATTGCCATGTAGCCCGAGTCCATCACAACAGTGTACGATATTGTCTGAGAGAGGCTCCTAGAGTATAAGGCTCCCACGCCCCCTACTAAAATACTGGCAGTGCCCAGGATTCTCAAGGAGTATTCCAGAATAGGGTTCAACCCGTTTAAAACAGTGTATACAATCCTGGCTAACACGTAGTAGGCAACCCCTTCCGAAGCCCCCGCAAGCAGTGATGCCGTGACCGGCCCAGCTGAGGAGTAAGCTGGTGGGAGCCAGAAATGCAGTGGCACTAAGGCCTCGTCAACAACCAGCCCCCAGAAGAGTAGAAGAATTAGGATCTGCAAGGCCTCCACAGGTTTCCCCGATAAGCCCTTGAAACACGTGTTGAAATCCTGCTCTATTAAACCCATGTGTCCAAGGCTTAGGGTCCCCGTTGCGAAATATATTAAGACGGCGCCAGCGAAGAATAAGAGCCCTCCCACCCCGGCAATCATGGCGTAGTCGAAGGCGGATTTATATGATTGTTTAGACCCTGCTATAGCTATAAGCCCGTATGTCGAAACCAGCATCACCTCCATCATTACGAACATGTTGAACAAGTCCCCAGTGTAAAGCACGCCGGTGAACCCCGCAAGCAAGCCGAGATACAGGGCTAAGTAGTACTCGTCGCTTCGGGGTTGCAATACAAATATTGAAGGATAAAGGAGAAGAGCCAACCCGGTGACAATAACTCCTAGAAAAGCCGAAAACTCGTCGACAACATATGTGATACCTATCGGTGGCGGAAAACCCCCGAGCTCGTAGTACAGGATGCCTGAATCCCTCACCGTTAAGTAGGTTGAAACCGAGAAGACTAAGGAGGTTAAAACGTATGCGAAGGCGTAAATTCTTGAAAACACCTTTCTCGCGTTAAACAGTTTGAAAAACACTAGCGTGAAAGCTCCGAAAACAAGCAGGTATGGCGTGAGAGCGGGCAAAATGCTCGGATAACCCATTAGGTTCACCGAACCTAACATTTCTAGCCTTAACCGGTTATTTAAACTTTACCGAGCTCTACCAAAAGGCTAGGGAATTAAAGGAGAGGTACGGCGTTACTTGGGATAATGAGTTCACAATACCTAGAGGGAAGAAACCACCTACACAAGTAGTTGCTACAGGTAGTGGGGTTCAATCCACACTCGATGATGTTGTTAGGAGGGTTGAGAGTCTTGAGAAGAAGGTTGGTGAGTTAGGGAAGCATTACACAGACCTCACAGCTACTAACACTTGATTAAATTCTGTTGTTAATATGCTTAGTATTGGTTCGGATAAGAGGTTTAGTTTTAGGGAGCATCGTTGTATCTACATAGATGGTGATGGCTTTTGTAAAGCCTTCTACTGGAGAGGCCTCTAAAGGGCTATAAGATGAAGAAGGTTGTTGAGGGTGGTGGGAAGAGGTATTACATAAATGTTAAGGAGTATAAGTGGGTATGTGATCCTTGCCCTAAATACACACCAAAGCACTCTATGGATACCTTAGAGCATCTAAAACTAAGACTAGAATTACTGGAATCTTAGGCAGAGCAACTTCAACAGGTAGTTAGTCAGGGAGGTGTTGGTGAAGGTCTTGAGAAGCTTAGGGGATCTCTTGAGAGGTTGAGGAAGGAGCTGAAGTCCTGAGTGAAGGGCATGGTTATCAGGAGACTAGATGAGCTTATAGACCTTATTTTAGAGGGTTAAAAGCCATACTATCATAGAGGTGTTTTTAGATGGTATCTTAGGAAGGGTGTGGAGAGGTTGCTGAGGAAATCTACTTAAAGTTAAGGAGTTAAGAAGTAAGGAAAGAATGCTTATGGATGAGTTAATTAGGAAGGCTATAAAGTTGAGAGATAACGGACTAACAATTACCGAAGTCATTAAATTATCTGGGATACCTAAGTCAACACTATATAGGAGGCTACCGTAGAATTTAATACTGAAGTATCCGTATATACAAACATGGTTGGGATTGAGGGTATAAGTCTTCATCTAACATTTTATGTAAGATAAAAACCACCTAACATACATATGATATCTAAAAATAAACATTATTGAATGATGCATAATCAGTAATCTAAGAGGTTAGATTTATGGGTAAATTTGAGAGAGGTGAGGCTGAGAAGCTTGAGAAGAATGTTGTAGACCTCTTGAATAATGTTAATGCTAAAGACCTCCATAAATGTTCTCAAGCAGTTGCGAAGAAGATAAAAGGAGATTTTAGTATTGTGAGGGCAGAATTCATTGGTAAATCGTATCATGAGCCAAGCGACATAAAGTTGTTCTTGATTAATGGTAGAATAGCCTATATAGAGCTAAAGCTTGTTGAGAGTGGGAAGGGTACGAGAGCTAACCTCGGTCAAGATGCTTTAACAAAGTTTGGGTTATTCAAAGGTGATAGAGTGCTTTCATGGAGTGCGTTTAGAAAGAATAAAAATTTTGATGAAATAGTGTTGAAGAAGCTCCGCTCCTACAATTACTACAATACAGCAAGTCTATCAAAGTATAAAGGAAATGAGAAGGAGAAGAGAGGTAGATACTTACGAGATCTATTAAGACCGAAGCCTGGTGAAGCTGTAGAGTCTGCCGTTGGGAGAGCTTTATCCAGCTATGATCAAAAGACTAAAGAAGCAGCTAAAATTGTGAAGGAGATTTTAGAGCTAGCTATGATTGATAAGCTAGAGTATCTGAAGTACTTAAGCTCTCTCGAACAAGACCCGGAGGCTATAAAGAAGTTCGCTATACTAGTACTCCTAGGGGTTCATAAGGAAGACGATATGATGGAAGCCTACTCCAAATTTTACCAATTTGTAAAGAGCTTATTAGGAGGTAACTTCATTTATAGGACATACTATGTTAGGAAGAAGAGCTGTGAGATATGTATTGAGGATTTAACATCTCTAGTAGGTAAACTTCTTAGGATAAGAGATTTTAGAGTAACATTCCCGGAGAATGAGACAAACTGTATAATCGAGTTCTTCGACCCTGATATTAAGAGATGGAGAAAGCTGCTAAGGATTGTGTTTCATTGGAAGAACGTTTTCCAAGGTATTGCCACTCCCTGTCTTAACATCTTTGATGAGGAAGTACCGAAGGATATCTGTTTTTCTACGACTTAATCTTATTGGGAATAGCTTTTCCAACTCGTTCTTCGATATCTGGGTGTTCCCTGTTATGAGGCTTACGAGTTCCTGGGTTTCATGAGAGTTTAGTTGTCTCACGATCTCCTCTAGTTCCTCTAAGGGTGTCTTTGGAGGTGGGTATATAACATTAACATGGTTCTCAGCAACAAACACCGTGTCTGGGGGTACCAAAGCAGCCTCTAGTTTAGCTCTCTTAGGGTGACCAACGATCCTTGTAACAACTATTGCGGGCCCTACATCCGCTTTTTCTCTAGGCCATACTACATACTGCGGTTTATCACTATTATTCAGTTCTAATCTCCCGTTCTTGATATTATGAGCCCATATTAGCAGTACACCCTTACTCGGATTTCTTGTGAGCTTATCTTTATTCTGGTTCCATACAACCTTACCAGTTTGAACTCTATAACCTAACTCACGTAGAGTGCCGGTATCTTCAAAAGCTTTTTTCAGCTCCTCAGCCCTCTCAGAGAATATTAACACATCGTCCTTTATAAACACGTATCTACCAGTATTAGGGACTTTCTTAAGAACTAGGAGTTGGAATGTGTGGTTAACTTCCTCAAAGAGGTAGGGGTCTTCTATAACCTTCATATAAAATATATCGGCGTTTCTCACAATGAATTCCCTTAACTTCTTGAAGTAAGCTCCATTATTCATACTAGATGATATAACGTATGCTAGGTAACCTCCTGGCTTTAGGACTTTCAAACCAAGGTAGACGAAAAGAGCATATATGTTTACCCTACCCCATATGATTTCCTTATATTTAGCCCTTAGGAAGTTATCAGGCCTAAATTCAAAGTATGGGGGATTACCTAGGACTACATCAAACTCCTCCTTAAAGGGTTTAGTAAGTGAGTCAACACATTCAATATGTGCCTCTGGGACTAGACGTTTAGCTATGTCAACAAGCCTAGGATCTATCTCCCAACAGTAAAGCTCAGGTTCTACGAAGTAATCTTTAGCTGAAAGCAGGAACTCACCAGTACCGCAGGCCGGATCTAGGACTTTGGGTTTAATAAGTCTCGGTATTCTCTGTAAGAGTTCTTCTCTAAGACTCCTAGGTGTGAAGAACTGGCCCATTTTTTTCCTATACTCAGGAGTGGACTCACTCATATACCTTAACGTTTCTTGGTGAAGCTCACCTATCCTCATATTTCTCTATCTCCCTCTTAAGTAACAGCTCAACTAACCCTGAGAAAGATCTAATTCCAGCATACCTACCTTCTTTTACAGCATTCTTAGCCCATTCAACTAAATCTGAGGGGAGTATTATAGTGACTCTCACCTTATTCCTCTTACTCATATACACTCTCCATACATAAATTATACGTACAAAGTATATAAAATTTATGTATTTTATTCATTCAAGATATTATACAAAACAACTCCTCTTACTGTCCTTCGACCTTCCTAGGACCCTTCTCTGTAGCGATTAATATGAAACTAAGTTTCCCCTTACAATAATATTCTCTAAACCATTTTTCACATCTAGGACATTCAAATCTCTTAACAAGGAACGCATTATACTTCCACTCCTTTGATGGAGTTGCCACCTCAAAACCACAACAAGGACATTTACCCACTCCCACCACCTCTTTAAACATGCATATTTTTCTTTCATGCATGCTCTTCCTATATATTCCTAAAAAACTTTCCTTCAAACTTTCAGTTTGCCCTTGAAAGTAAGAGTAACTAAATGAGGGTTTAGGGAAAAGAGCTTTAATTATAAGAAGAGTTAACAACTTCTTTTAGAGGGGACATTCAATAAGCATCACGTAATTAACTAATAACATAATATTATTTCATAGATATTATTAGTAGTGTGGTCAAATATAACTACGGCCATAGCCATACCCTCTAAAAATTTAGGGAGTTGGTGAAGTATTAGAGAATATATTGAAGAAATAATATAATAATTCCTAAAAGGTTTAGATTAAGATTAAGTGAACGCTGTTACTTCTTTTGACTTAGTAATACATAACCTTACTACTTAAGCAGTTAAGATACTTTGGGTAATACTCGTCAGCTTCGCTTAGTAGGTCTTCATATCTTGCCTCACCAACCTTAGGCTCACCGAACCTACTCTGTTAGAACCTAGGCAATTCCAAGCACCCTAAGAGTCTTCTCAAACTTGAGCTTCTTCTTGACCCTCTCGAGGAGGAGTCTACGTGCTTTATCGCCGAGGACACTAGCGTTAACCTTAGTATACCAGGGGTTAGCAGACACGATTTCACCCAGTAAATCACATAGTAGTTCACACCCCCACCACAGGAGCGTGAACTGTGGAAAACAACCCCATAGAACTTATCTGGGTATTTAAAGAAAGTGTGCGGCGGCCGGGATTTGAACCCGGGATTTCCGGCGTGGCAGGCCGGCGTCCTAGTCCAGGCTAGACGACCGCCGCTTCAAATATATGGATTCTGACATGGAGGTTTTAAACATTAATGCTGATTGTGAGAGTAAAAAATATTTAGGACTCATTTATCCTATTTTCATAAGGATGCCGCCGTAGTATAGCCCGGTCAAGTATGCGGGCCTTTCGAGCCCGTGACCCGGGTTCAAATCCCGGCGGCGGCATATACCTTACTCGTTATCGTTAGGCCTTAATCAGGGCTCTCGTTAGCTGGTCATGTTTTAAAGCATGCTGATTCCCGTAATCACAATGCTTGAACGCGCGCAAGCATCTAAAATCCGCTCCCTGGGCTCCGTTGAGAAGATGCTTTCTACTCTTGGCCCATGCCGCGTGGAGAGCTGAATGAAGTTTTCGCGCGAACTATGCCCTTTTTACGAGCGTGAAAACATATATGGGGGGAAGCATTCAATCTTATCATGGGGGAAGCGTTTATGATTGACGGGAAACTATTATACTGCTCCATTGAGCTTGAACGCAGGGTCGCATCTCTATGCCTGGAGCTTGCCTCGGTAGTGGAGGGCGAGGATAAGTTTGCCTCTATTCTTTTAAAGCAGATCGGGCTTGAAAGCAGTGTCCACAGCGAGATCCTCCGTTCACTAAGCATGGCGCTCGGAGCATACGAGGAAACAGGCGACTGCCCCGCTGTAATAGGTGAGGCGTGGAGAAGGGTTGAAGAAGCTTATTCAAAGATTAAGCAGGGGAAGGTAGCTGAAGCCGAGAGTGTTCTGAAAGACCTAGTGCTCCTGGAAGGGTTTGCTAGCGAGGAAACATACCACAAGCTCCTGCTTCCTTTGATTTCGAAGCTTTTGCAGGATGAAGCACCTGTTGATCTCGCCAAGCTTTCAATAGAGAAGATAATCCAGGATGAGGCGTTTCATGAAAAAGCCTTGAAGAAGATGGCTGAGATTTAAGCATGAACTAGCGCCTGGCTTATCCACAGGCTTTGGTTGGAGAAGGATCCTCCAAGGACGTCCTTGTAGCTTAGTGAAAGAATTCCTGCTTACTGAGATAGTGCTTTCTTTACGAGGCCTTGAAACTCGCTTCTCAGCCTAGTTAAAACCTCTTCGTTAATCTCGATGGTACGCGGTCTGAAACCCCTCCCCCAGGAGTAAATAACGGGTACTGCTGAACCATTCTTATCGGTGAACCGGACGTGAATGACGATGTCGGAGACCGCCGCGTTCATCTCACACCATTCCCGCGGAGTGCAGGATCCAAACCTTATGTTTGTGACACCATTGTTCTTAGTCCATATCAGCTCGTTAACGAGAGCGCTCCAGTAGTCTTTATAGTCGGAAACCTTGCTGAAGATTTCTACGCCGTGGAATATAATCATGTCTGGCTTTGCTTTTTCGAGCTGGAGTATTGTGCGAGATGCTAGTGACGTTAACGCTTCACCGACAGGGTTTATGGAGTCAAACACCATATACTTTTTCAGCAACCTGAGAGCAACCTCTTCAGAAACTCCTACGTACTCGCTGAGCGCGTGCGCTATACTGTCTAAAACCTCGTCCTCTGAATATATGTAGGATGTAACAATGGCTTTCATGTTGTTTGAGATAAGCAGGTCGAGAACAAGAAGCGCTGGGAGAGGGCTTCTAGCGAACGGGTCATAAGTGACGTAGACTACTTCTCCCCTCAATATTCTCGGAACAACCTGTTTTGTGAGCGCGAGGCTGGACTCGAGGGGGTGCCGTTTCCCAGAAAAATCTTCTCCGGGGTGGAGGGCGGGAAAACCCTAATGCCCTGTCCCTCCCAGATCTCGAAGGGGTATTCGACAGCTTTGAGAGGAGATCCCCTGGCCTTCCTAATCTCTATAATCCTGGCCAGCCATCCCCGCGCGACGTGATGTTTTAAGATGATTACAAAATCAGCTACGAACTCTATCGATCCGAGGTTCACTCTCTCCTCCCCGATAGGTATTTCAGCAAGCAAAACTACTAGCCCTTTCACCATCCTTGAAACCTCGTAGAAGTAGTTCTGCAGGATCAACCTCTGTTCCTCCCTGGTTTTCACAGAGTCGAGAAGAGCGTTTACCGAGTCCACAATAACGACGTCGTGAGAGTCTGTGGTTAGAAGCGTTGACAGCTCTTTCATCAAATCATCTACTAGAGTCATCATGGGAAGCCTCACATACTTGAAAACACCTTTCTTCTCAAGTTCCTCTAAGTCAAAGCCTAACTTTTTCATGTGCCTGTAAAGCTTCTCCTTGTCTTCTTGAAAGCTGATATATAGACACTTGTGCCCACCCATAGCGTTGGCGCGGCATAATTGAACCGCTAAAGTCGTTTTTCCAGAACTGGGCCAACAATAATCGCCAATGCCCCAGGTTTGAGAGAATCCCTGAACCTCTCCTCTAACTCCTTTAACCCGAGGCTAAAATCCAATATTTGCTCCCCTGCTATTTTCCATCTATCGAAACAACTATTTAAACTTCTTAATACGGGATCTAAAATATTTCCAAGTTTATTATCCGGGCTGAGCAATATCTAGTAATGTGATTGACGTGTCGTTCAAATTGCTCAACGAGCAGTTGATGAGGCTTGATGAGCTTTCAAAACGTGTTGGCCTCGCGCTCAAACTAGCCCTTGAAGAGCTGGTTTGTAAACCAAACGGAGGCGGCGGTTGCACAGAGCTGTTCGTGAAAAACCCGGGAAAGCTTAGGGATTTACTATTAGAGTATTATGAAGGCAGTGTTGAATCCGTCAAATTCTTAATAAAAGAGATGTACATTGTTCCACTCTTCGTTCTTGCGGAAGAGAAGTCTTATGGAAGAGATGATTCCTTGGTGGAACTCTTCATAAAGGATCCTGAGGCGTTTAAGAGAGAAGTAGGGCGACTCTTGGAAAAAATAAACTGAAAAACCTACTTTCTAGAAAATCTTTCAACAGCCTGTCTAATCCTCTCCAACGCCTCGGTCCTGCTTTTCCAACCAACGATCTTAACCCACTTACCCTTCTCCAGCTCCTTGTAGTGTTGGAAGAAGTGCTCGATCCTCTGCTTAACGGCCTCTGGGATATCGTTAACATCCCTGATACCCTGGAACCTCGGGTCTATCTTGTCCGAGGGGACTGCTACTATCTTGGCATCCCTCCCCTTCTCATCCTCAGTTTCCAAAACCCCTACCGGCCTCGCCTTTATGACCGAGCCGGGTGCGAGCGAGTCATAGGAGACTACCAGTATGTCAACAGGGTCTCCGTCCTCCTCAAGGGTTCCGGGTATGAATCCATAGTTGAATGGGTAAACCATTGAAGTGTAAAGTATCCTGTCAACAACGAGCACACCGCTCTCCTTGTCTAACTCGTATTTAACTCCGGAGTTCATGGGTATTTCGACCACAACGTTAACCTCCTCCGGCGCCTTGGATCCTGGACCGATTTTATCGTATATGCTCATAGAGGGCACCATTCATTAGGAGATAGGTTAGATGAGCTTAAAAAACAGTAGAGAGCTAAAGCCTTAGGATGAAGGATGATGGAATACCCTCTTTAATCACAACTGTTATCTTGTTGGGAACCTCGACACCGCTCCACGGCTCAAGAGCCTTCTTCAAGTTTTGAAGAGTGAGGATTGTCCTGTTGATTCTTTCAATAGCTTCCTCAACAACCTGCAACTCAGATACAGGGTCTGGGTTTATGAGGATCTTGGCGTCTTTCAAATCTATGACTTTGCCTGGGCCCGAAATATCCTCTCCCGCAAGCGTCTTCAACAACTCCTTCAGCTTCTTAGCGTGCTCAGCCCTTGCCCTAGCGTCCTCAAGCTTCTTCAAGTTCTCGGCTAGCTGTTGCCTCAGGGAGGCTATTGTTTCATCAATCCATTTTATAATCTCCGTAAAGGATGCGTACTCCTTTATTACGTACATTCAAACCCTCCTCTACACTACCCGTTTATTATATGAAGGGTTATATTATAAAAATCTTTCCACGTAACCCTACCTAATTCCCAGCAACAAGGGTATTTGAGAAGGAGTCTCAGCAACGGGTATGCCGGCTTCTTCAAGAGCCCTCCTCTTAGAGGGGTAGTCGCCAATACCCATCGAGATTATTGCACCCGCATGGCCCATTCTCTTACCAGGAGGAGCTGTTCTCCCAGCGATATACGCTACCACAGGCTTCTTCACTCGTAGGCTAGCATAGTATTTTGAGAATCGTTCCTCGGCATCACCCCCTATCTCACCTATGAGGACAACCGCCTTTGTCAATGGATCGTTACTGAACATATCATAGACCTCTATGAAGTCGAGGCCTGTGACAGGGTCTCCTCCAAGGCCGATCACTGTTGAAACACCTAAGCCGTGTTTTACCAACTCCCTGGCAACCTCGTAGGTGAGTGTCCCACTCCTAGAAACTATGCCTACACCCCCCGGGACATACACGTGCGAAGGCATGATACCCAGCTTCGCCTCCCCCGGGGTAATCAAGCCGGGAGTGTTGGGACCCACTATTATCACTCCTTTCCTTCTCGCATAGTTGACGAACTCTAGCTCGTCATGGAGCGGTATCCCCTCCGTTATAACCACTACGAGCTTAACACCATTGTCGATTGCTTCGTAGACAGCGTCGGGAGCGAATTTAGCTGGGACAAATATTATTGAAGCATCAACCTCGCCATGATCCCTTACTATCTCCCCCACAGTATTGTAGACTGGGACACCGTGAACGGTCTGCCCCTTTTTGCCCGGTGAGGTACCGGCGATGATTCTCGTCCCATACTCCAGCATAAGCTTTGTGTGAAAGCTTCCCTCCTTGCCTGTTACTCCTTGAACAATCACTCTGGTATTTCTTGAGAGCAGAATGCCCATGTCAACCACCTCTCGAGTACTCGACGATTTTCCTCACCGCCTCATCCATTTCAGAGTAGACGGTGATGCCTTTCTCGGATAAAATCCTCCTCCCCTCTTCCTCATTGGTTCCAAGCATCCTGACAACTACGGGTTTTGAAACACCCGCCTCCGCCAAAGCCTCTAAAACACCGTGAGCAACCTCGTCACACCTGGTTATGCCTCCGAAAATATTCACCAGCAGGGTTTTAACCTTAGGGTGTGTAAGCAGTAGATTAACAGCTTCCTTAACCCTCTCCCTTCCAGCCCCTCCTCCTATGTCGAGGAAGTTAGCCGGCCTACCACCATAGTAGAGAATAGCGTCCATTGTGGCCATTGTGAGGCCTGCGCCATTGCTGATCACCCCTATATCCCCATCCAGCTCAACATAGTTAAAGCCGAGCTCCTTGGCTTTTCTCTCGTAAAGCGTGAGACCCCTCCCATAGAGGGCTTGCAACTCGGGGTGTTTAAACAAGCTGTTATCATCCACTATGATTTTAGCGTCGAGAGCGATAAGCTTATTATCACATGTGAGTGCGAGAGGGTTGAACTCAACCAGCTCCGCGTCATAATCTATCATCATCCTGTACATTGCCGATAAAACATGGTCAACCTGGTTGCTAAGACTCCATGGAAGCTCCATGAAGACCGTTGCCTCCCTCCCCATGTATCCCAAGTATCCGATGGAGGGGTCCACGCTCATCCTCTTGATTTTCTCGGGATGCTTCCTCGCGAGCTCCTCAATCTCCACGCCACCCATGGAGGAGACAAGATAGGTGATCTGCCTTGTAGCCCTGTCCACGGTTATCGATACGTAGTACTCTCGGGCTACGCAAATCTTTTCCTCCACTAGGAGTTTTTCAACCCTCTCACCCTTGATCATCTTGCCGAGAAGCTCCTTAGCCTTCTCATAAGCCTCCGCAGGGCTTTCAGCCTTTAAAATACCTCCTGCAAGACCCCTGCCTCCCACTAATACCTGGGATTTCAACACGACGGCACCGAACTCTTCAGCAGCTCTCAAAGCCTCTTCAGGACTGGTTGCGAGTACTCCACGCGGGATTTGAACCCCGTATTTCCTGGCAATATCCTTGGACTCATACTCGTAGAGCTTCAAGCAGGAGCACCACCTCAAATATTATTCAGCAATCACTTAATAAAAACAATCCGAAAAACATGCTTGAAAACTGGAGGATAGTGCGGGGAGTGGGATTTGAACCCACGCAGGCCTACGCCACCGGGTCCTCAACCCGGCCCCTTTGGCCAAGCTCGGGCATCCCCGCTTCAAAATGATTAATAATAACAGGACGCCTTTTATAATCTTTAACTACCGGGTGCAATTATATTGGCAAATAGGTGTTCTAAAATGTATGTTGAAATATCGGCTAACGACTATCACGTTCTCCACCCTAGACCAGTGTACTTAATAGTTTCCAGAAGCCGTGAGGGAAGGCTTAACGTTATGCCTGCTTCATGGGTTTCACCAGTGTATGATGATCCATTCCTCATAGCCATATCAGTATGGAGTGGTAGTCTCACACACGAGTACATATCAGAAACGGGTGAGTTGACTGTCAATATCTTGAGCGAGAGACACGCTGAACTCGCGTACAAGCCGGGAACGGAGTCTGGGAGAGATGTTGACAAGTTCAAGAAATACGGGCTGAAGCCCTATCCTTCGAAAACAATCTTGACCCCTGGGCTCGAAGGAGTTCTAGGATTTATTGAGTGCGTAGTAAAGGATAAACTGCCCGTTGGAGAGTCCACACTGTTTATATGCGAGTCAAAGGCTATTCACGTCGCCAAGGACTTTTACGAGAAATACGGTTGGAACTTATCTAAAGCAAGCCTACTGCTTCACGGAGCTGGAAAGAGCTTCACAGTCACAGGAAGATTGATTAGAGTGCCCAAATAGTTTTTACATGAAATCCTTAAATTTTAAACAACCGTTATTATTTTATGTGATAGGAATGCCTAGGGTTAGAACCCAGCTTGTCTCTTGGAACGAGATTGTTGATTGGACGAGAAATCTTTCAAGAATAATTAAAGAGAGCGGCTTCAAGCCCGATCTCATAGTTGCTGTTGCAAGAGGGGGCTTCGTCCCGGCAAGACTTCTGTGCGACTTTATGGGTGTTGACAATCTTGCGAGCATTCAAAGCCAGCACTGGACGGAGGCTGCTAAGGCGGAGGAAAAGGCTATTATAAAATTCCCAGTGACCATAGATGCTGAAAACCTGAACGTTCTCATCGTAGACGATATTGTGGATACCGGAGATACGCTTAAGCTTGCAAGGGAATTTATTGCTGAGAAATGGAGACCGCATAGCGTTAGAACCGCCGCACTCCAGTGGATAAGCCCGGTAGCCAAGTTCAAGCCCGACTACTACTACATTGAAGTGAAAGAGTGGGTTTGGTTCCAGTACCCGTGGACGAGGTTGGAGGATACCTACCAGTTCATTAAGAGGATGGTTTCTGAAACTTTCAAGGAATCCGGGAGGGTCGAGTGGAGCTTTAATGAAATAGTGGAGGGTTTCAAAGAATGGTATGGTATCGACGTGGGCGAGGAATACTACAGGGATGCTTTAAACGTGCTCATTGAAAAGAAGATCCTGGAGCACGATAGTTCAAAAGGCATCTACAGGCTGAGGGTGTAGGAAATGCTCGTGGAGACCAAGGAGAAGGCCTTGATCGGCGTGATAGGCGGTAGCGGGATATATGATCTCCCGGGCCTCGAGAATGTGAGGGAGGTTAAGATCTACACTCCCTATGGAGCCCCAAGCGACAACATCATCATAGGGGAATTGAAAGACAGAACCATAGCATTTCTTCCCAGACATGGCAGAGGTCATAAAATACCCCCTCACAGAATAAACTACAGGGCTAATATCTGGGCGTTGAAAGTCCTTGGCGTTAAATGGGTGATAGCCTTCTCCGCGGTTGGGAGCCTCAGGGAGGATTATAAGCCAGGAGACTTCGTCCTCCCGGATCAGTTCATAGATATGACGAAGGGGGTTAGGGGCTTCACATTCTTCGAAGGCGGTATCGTAGGACATGTGAGCTGCGCGGACCCGTTCTGCGAACACCTGAGACAGGTGATCCTTGAAGCTGCTTCACAAGTTCCCGAGATCAAGATCCACCCCAGAGGGACGTATGTCTGCATAGAGGGGCCGAGGTTTAGCACGAGGGCGGAGAGCAGGGTTTGGAAGGAGGTGTTTGAGGCGAATATTATAGGAATGACTCTTGTCCCCGAAGTAAATCTTGCATGCGAGGCTGAGATGTGCTACGCTACCGTGTCAATGGTGACCGATTACGATGTATGGGCCGAGAAGCCCGTGACAGCCGAGGAAGTGGTTAAAACTATGGGCGAGAATACTGTTAAAGCTAAAAAACTGCTTCCAAAAATAATAGAGAGGCTTCCCGAGAAGCCGGATGAGAAGCTATGCAGCTGTTGCAGAAGCTTAGAGACCGCTCTAGTATAGCTTTTTTCTCAAAGCTCGCTGGAGACCTGGAGAGGGAAGCCGCGTCTCTTGGAGAAGTTATTGAACGCTTTCTAGCCAGTAGTAGGAAGCCGTTGATAATAGCCTATAATAGACAGGGATACCTGCCCGCTTCAACAGCATACTGGCATATAGCAACGGTAGACCCAGATTTAAACACGTTGATAAGCGACATTCCAGCCGTCTCCTTATACGCATTAGCCTACCGGGAGGGTTGGAGAGTGCTCGTTTTCGCAAGCAACCCGTACACTGGATTGCTCAACATCATGCAGGTATCAAGAATACTGGACCACGAGTTTTTCGCAGTGACTTCGAAACCTATGGATGAAAAAGTGAAGAAGATTCTTGACAGCTACGGCGCCGTATACGTTGAGAGAGCAGACGAGCTTGAGGCCTCGCTAACAATGACTTTAGCGGTAAACCATGCTCTTTCAAGCCTTTATAAGAACAAGCTTGAAGCAAGAGGGGAGAGACTTTTCCAGCACAGCAAGGAAGGAGTGGTTCCATTAATTGAGGAACTCGTAGAAAGATATTCTGAACAGTTAGTGAAAATTATCTCGCAGAAGGAGGTACTGCTTACTTCAAGCAAGCTGATGGAGGCTCCAACACTATTCCTGAGCGAATCGTTGAGACGGGCAGGCGTGAACGCCAGGTTTGAAAACGCTGAGAATGTCGCAGGACCCGGGTCAATCGTGATAGTATCAACAGGCGTAGAAGAGTATTATGTGAGGGAGCTGAAGTATCAATACGCTAGAATGGGTTTGAAAACCATTGACCTATCTTTCAACACAGACCCCTTAGAAGCAGGAATTTATTTAGGGCTACTCTCGCTCTACATTGACAAATTGAGAATGCTTTAAAACATCCTCAACCTAGATTCTCTTGAGAGGGTTCACGATGTCAAGCAAGCAGAGCAAGAGAATAGTTGACTCGGCTTTAATAACTGCATATGTAGGTTCGGCAATTTCATCCTTCAGACTCGAGCTCAACTACGTCACGACGGGTTCACTAATAGTTTTAGCCTCCCTGCTACTTATTTCTAAGTACACTGGTCGGGTCAGTAGGAGCGAGGCTAGAACTCTAACATTTCTATCATCTTTCGCAATCGTTCTAGGAGGTCTAACGGGTATCGTACTGAACAGCTTCTCAAGCATCGCGAGCATACTTTACGTGACCGGCTTAAGCCTGTTAGCACTCACCTACTCCTTAATAGTTTCACGGAGGAGGAGTCCTTGAAGATCGGTATAATTGATTACAGGCGGGAGCCTCCGAGAAGCGTTAACGACCTTTTCGAGGCAGCGAGGAAGAGAGGGGTTGAAGCAGTGTACCTTAAGCTACCTTTGATCGACGCGTTGATCGATGACGGAAAAATATTTGTCAAGCAGAGGGATGAGCTCGTTAACATTGATGGCGCAGTGCTACGTGGAATAGGGTTGGTTATGAGCCTGGATGTTTTTGAGAAGAGGCTGGGTGTTCTCGAAGCACTTGCGAGCACGATACCGGTTATTAATAATCCGCTAAACGCTTTAGTTGCAAAGGATAAGTGGAGAAGCCTTGTAAGGCTCGCGCTTCACGGCCTCCCGGTCCCTGACACGATGATCACTGAAAACCCGTTCTCCGCGATGAAGTATGCCCAATCAAAAAGGAAGATTGTTTACAAGCCGCTGACGGGTAGCCTAGGGCTCGGCAGTGCTCTGATAGATGACCCTGATCTAGCATTCCAAACCGCCAGAAGCTTGATGAACATTGGTGTCCCAAGCTACCTCCAGAAGTACTTAGAGAAGCCCGGCTATGATTACAGAGTATTTGTAGTAGGCGGCAGGGTAATAGGGGCAATGAGAAGGGTGAGTAGGAATAGTTGGAAAACAAACATAGCCCAAGGCGCACAGGGTGTCCCGGTGAGAGAGGAGGAGGCTCCCGAAATATTTGCCACGGCTGTTAAGGCTTCAACGGTTCTTAGACTAGATTATGCGGGAGTAGATATAGCAGAGGATGTTTTGACTGGGAAATACTACATTCTAGAAGTCAACGCCTTTCCTTACTGGGAGGGGCTTAGGGCCTCGACCGGTGTAAACCCGCCCGACCATATTATTGAGCACTTGGTTGAGAAGATTAAGAAGTAGCTGTTTTCTCTTGTTGGAAAAGAGTTGTTTTAAAGGAATGTTCACATAGTCATATCCCGGATGATGAATAGTAAACCGTCAGATGAGTGAAGAAGAGCTCTCATCCTGATCAACACATTAATAATGCCTCGTGCGGTAAAGGATTAAGTGGTGTTTAAGTTGACTAGTGAGGTGATTAGGAGCCTAATACACGGGGCTTTAGTAGGTTTAGGATCCTATTTTAAACCCGGGAGCCTTCACAGATTAAAGCCTTTGAAAATCTACGATGAAATATCCTGCAACATTATATCATCCCTTCCCATTCTAGAGGAAGCTATCTCGCTTGGGGAGAAGGTTAGGAGGGGGGAGCTAAGCTTTGCAAGCATTGAACTAGGAAAGATTATCGCTAAACTACTCAGAGAGTCCTACAGGTTTTGCAACACATGCCACCCCTCCTACACTGTGCCTATTTTGGTGTTTTCCATGGCTATTGGTCATAGCAACATTGTAAGCATCACGTCTGATTCAAGCAGGTTCAAGAGAAGCTTAGAGCTCATTCTATCGATAAACAAACCGGGAGAGGTTAAATCCATAGTTGATGCTTTTAAAACCGTTGGCCGAAGCGATCTCTACGAGCACTTGTATTCGACAGGTGTAGATCAGTTAACACTTGTCAAATCAGGCGTCTCGTTCAGCGAGGTATTCAAAATCCTGGGGTCTAAGCACACGGCTTTCACACTCCTAGAATCAAGGGATACCCCGTTGTTCAACTACTTGAAAAAGCTTGAAGAGTATTATAAGAGGACAAGGGATTTGAACAACACGCTAGTAGCGTTCTACCTGGATCTTTCAGAACCGTTCATGACAGCTGAGGCCAGAAAGCTTGTTAACGAGGCGAGAAGTCTCGGCTTAATGATGAGTAAGGATGGTGCTAGAAAGCTTTACGAAGCTGATCTACAGCTAGGCAAGCAGGGCATCAGCTTGAACCATCTAGCGGACATTGTAGTAGCCATGGGTGCTGTAGCAGTTTTCGAAGGATTCACCTAGGCTTGCTAAGCCAGTGTAAGACGCTCCTGTGCTTAACATCAATAACCAGGATCCTACCCCTCCCCGGGAGGGATGCGTTATAAACTGGGACATTGTTCACCATTGTGTACTCCAATACGGCGTTATGAGCGTGTGCGTGGAGAACCAAGTCTACGAGCTCAGGCTTAACCACCTCGCTCATTTTCTCCGAGGCCAGGTAGGGGTAGACGCTCGGTTTCTCACCTCTTAGATTACTGTATGTAACCCCGTAGTGTGAGGCAAGGATTGTTAAACGTGCTTTAACGCTTCCGCATTCTTTCAACAAGCCGTTAATCCTCTCGGGAAGGCCCATGTAATAGTCTCGAATCCCGGGAATATTCCTCTCCTGCCACGGTGTGGGCTTATCCAGTGCTCCTCTAGTGCCCACAACGCACACTTCAAGCCCGTCTAAACCCACCACTCTTAACTCATCGTTAAGCCATGTAATCCCAGGGTACTTTACGAGGTATTCTTTCTCGAAACCCCTGAACTCTTCATTACCGAAAACACCTAGCAGTGGAACGCCTTCAAACCTTTCTTTAACAGCCTTATATACTGGTGTTAAGGCTTCAATATTGTTCTTTTCGACAATATCTCCCAGCAGGATGAACAAGTCGGGTTTAACGGAGACCTCTGATAATGCTTTGAGAAACAGGGGGAGAAATCTTGGCGAGTGAATATCGCCAACCGCGGCTATAATCAAAGCCCACACCTAATCGTTAATTTTAAAAAACTAATATTATATCTCTCTACTAGAAGGTGTTTAACATGACTAGTGGTTTAATAAAAGGAGTGAACAAGCCCGGGCATAAGGGATGGACTACTGAGAAGTGTATTATCTGCAAGACCAACATAGACCTGTACGAAGCATACGAGAGGGGCAACGCTTATTACTGCCCGAAATGCCTGAGCCAAGGATCGAAGGCTTACTTCTGCAGTGCTGACGCTAGGAGAGTGCACTACAAGTGCCCCTACTGCAGGTCGGAGCTTAAGCCTTACTACCAGTTTTAAACCCGCAACTAGCTTATTTATGACCCACAGCCCTAACTAACACCTTGAAAGCTGGTTGCAATGATGTTTAAAGCAGACCTGCACATCCACTCATACTATAGTGATGGAAGAGCTAGCCCCAGGGAGATTATTGCTTACGCTGTCGCAAATGGCTTATCAATAATATCGATCACAGACCATAATACTTTTCAAGGAAGCATTGCGGCTATGAAAATAGCATCGTCTTTCAAAAACATTATGGTGATACCCGGGGTTGAGGTTCGAACTGATGAGGGAGACATCCTTGTCTACTGCTACGAAGAGTTTGACTTCCCCAGAAGGCTTGAAACACTGTTGGAGAAAGCCCGGGAAAACAACTGCCTGATTGTTCCAGCCCATCCTTTTGACGTTATGAGGCTTGGAATAGGCGACAGGGTCTTCGATTTTAAAGGCTGGAGCGCTATCGAGGTGTGGAATGCTGGCGCCACAACCGGTGCGAATAGGAGGGCTGTTGAGGCTGCGAGACTTCTCGGCTTACCGGGTATTGCTAATAGTGATGCACATATCGTTGAGCATATAGGGGTAGCTTACACGCTTATCGAAGCAGAGGGTTTAACGCTTCCAGAGGTTTTCGAAGCTGTTTTAAAAGGGAGGGTGAGGCCTATCCAAGGTAGATATCCCTTTCGAACAATGGTGAAGAGGATAAAATGGGGTGTTGAGTACAGAATTAAGAAGCTTTACTCTCGTTCAGAGCCTTCTTCTGAAACGTAGACTCCTCCGCCAATGCTGACCGCGTTATCAGGGGGTGTCTCCTCGTAAAACTCAACCGTTTCAAGCTTGTGTAAGTCAACAATCTCCTTCAACGCCTCCTCCAAGATGGATGGCAAGAACACCTTGGTCTTCAAGGGCTCGCTAAGCCTCATGTTTCTCTTCTTCTTATAACTCCAGATGGCCGAGTTAGCCTCCACTATTGATTCAGCAAGCCTCGTCGATGCTTCAACAAACTCTTCATCAGGCTCTGGGAACTTCTGAACGTGGACGCTTTCACCGTAGAGCTCCCGATATATCGCATCTGTGACGAAGGGCATTATTGGGGATAGCATCCTCAAGATCCTTCTTAAAACATAGTGAAGAGTGCGCCATGCACCGTACCGTTCAAGCCTACTGTACTTCTCATCTCTATTGTAAGCTCTCGATTTAACTAGCTCAATATAGTGTGAGGCGAAGTAATCCCACGTGAAACTATATATTAGGGTTGCTGGCTCGTAGACATCGAGCTCGCTATAGGCCTCGTCAACCCGGACTAGAACATTGTTGAATAATGCGAGGGTTGCTCTGTCAATAGGTCTGAGCTCGTAATCCTCAGGCTCTGGGAAGCTTGACACGAACCTTGAAATATTCCAGAGCTTGGTTGCGAACAATAACCCAGTCTTAACCAGTTGCTCGTTAAACCTGTAATCATACCCGAGCTTGCTACTGGCCGCTGCCCAGTACCTGAAAGCGTCGGCGCCATACTTCTCCACGTAAGGATCGGGGTCTATGACGTTTCCCTTCGACTTATGCATTGCCTCGCCCTTCTCGTCGAGGCCCATGCCCGTTATCCTAACCCATCTAAAGGCTGGTTGACCTGTTAACTGATATGTCCTAAGAATGGTGTAGTAGAGCCACGTCCTTATGATATCCTGGCCCTGGGGTCTAAGGGTATTTCGGAAGGCCTTCTTAAACAATTCATGGTTTCTCAAATACCCTGTTACATAGAGAACTGATATACTACTGTCAAACCAGGTATCGAAAACCTTTCTCTCCCCTTCAATCTCGTCTTTCGGCACCCCGCAAGCAGGGCATTTATCCCAAGGAGCAGGATCCTTCCAGGGGCGGTAATACTTCCTCGGCTCCGGTAGCAATACCGAGCCACATATCCTACACCTCCAGACAGGGACCTCGGTAGCGTAATACCTATCCCTGCTTATTGGCCAGTCGGTTGAAACACTGTTTATCCAGTCAATAAGCTTCTTTTTATGCATTAAAGGCTTGAAGTCCATTAGCTCAATTAGCTCGAGGAGCTCGTTCTTTAAATCTAGCTGCCTTAGAAAATACTCGCGTGAATGTATTATTTGAACAGGTGTCTTACATCTCCAGCACACTGGGACGCTGTGAACGTGCCTCTCCTTCTTGAGAAGCTTCCCCATAGACTCGAGGAGCTCTACGGCCTTCCGTCTCGCCTCATCCACTTTTAAACCGGCAAGAACCCCTGCCTCACTATTCATCCTCCCATCCTTTTCAATAATGATCACCGGGTCGAGGCCTAGATCCCTGAACATTTTGACATCTACTTGGTCACCATAGCTACATACCATTACTAAGCCTGTTCCGAACTCAGGGTCGACTTCGTCGTACTCCAGGATGGGCATTTCATGACCGTACAATGGGTTCACGGCATGCATGCCCTTGTATTTTACATATCTTTCATCGCTAGGATTGTAGACTAGGGCCTTGCATGATCTTAGCATCTCGGGTCTCGTGGTAGCTACAATCAAGTCTTCACCAGTCTCCTTCACCGTGAACTTTATGTAGTAAAGCTCGCCTTCCTCCTCCTCGTGCTCGAGCTCTGCGTCAGCGAGGGTTGTCTTACACCTGGGGCACCAGTTTACGGGTCTCTCAGCCTCGTAGATCAAGCCCTTCTTGTAGAGCTCTATGAAAGTAGCCTGGGTTAGAGCCCTATATTCCGGGCTGTCCGTCCCGTTGACCCAGTATTGAAAGCTACATCCAAGCCTTCTCCAGACACTAACGATATTCTTCTCCGCTTCGTCTAGAAAGCTTTTACAAGCCTCTAGAAATCTTTCCCTGCCCTCAGGGGTCTTTGCTAACTCGTGAGGGTTGACTCCGAGCTTCTTCTCGGCTTGAACCTCAACCGGTAGCCCATTCCTGTCCGCGTAGAAGGGTACCAGGACGTTGTAACCTTTCATCCTGAAGTATCTGGCGATCATGTCTATTTGAGCATAGTGGGCGGCGCCGCCAACATGCCACTTACCGCTAGCGTATGGCGGGGGCGTGTCGATCGCTATAATCTCCCTCACATCCTCCGGGGAGAACTCGAAAACCCCTATCCGCTCCTCCTCCCACTTAGCCAAAACCTCTTTCTCGCGCTCAACGCTCCACCGGGTCTCCTTCAACTTAGGCACGTACTCTTCCATTCTAAAACCCTTTAAGCAGTAATAGCAATAATTTTCATGTGTAGAGAGAATATAAAGAATTACCTTTAAGTTTTCCACATCAAAGCCTCAAGACTCGATTACAAGAACCAGTGATTAAGCATACCTAAGCGGCTGGGTCGGTAGAGCAGTTATTCCTCGCACTCAATATTGAAGGAGTCTTTGACCGGTGGGTGACACCTTATCAAGCCCCAGGATGTGTTGAAAATTCTTAGGACATCCTCGTAGTCTGGTCTCCTCCTCAGAAACCATTTAACACTGATCGTTTCCTCAATCCCGGATACTCTGATCCCTTCCACTATAATCTTCTCGGTAATCCCCGACAGCTCGTTGGAGAGAGATGTCGGCGGTAATTGTTTAAACATCAAGCAAACCTTTCCATCACCAACACACTTCTCCTCGTGATCCTTGAAAAACCATCCCTTCCTATACACGTCGACGGAGACGAGGAAGCCTTCCCCTTCCCTTATAACAACCACTCTATAGTAATCACTAAGATAGTATTCTAACACTTCTATCCCAGCGCCGCTCAAAATAATCCACCAGTAGAAACTGCTGACTAAACAATACACTAGGAGACAGGCTTAAATACTATCCCTAGGCCTTCAGCAATCTCGTAAGCCCGTCTCATCTCATCCCTGCTAGGCCTCCTGTTTATGTCAGGATACTTTTCAGGGTACTTGGTCACTAAGTGCTCCGGCCTATACTGCTCCATAATGTTGACGAGTATCTTGGGAGTGTTCCCAGCAATCCATTCTAAAACCCTCCTAGTGCAACACTCAACGTGATTCGGCAAAACTAGATGCCTGATTATCATGTCGCCATTCTCATATGCAAGTTTATGGTTTCTCGTGACGACCTCCCAGTAATTTCTCACTCGGCTGAGCCTCCAAGCACACTCGTTTGAGCCATATTTGAAATCCGGCAACCATATGTCTATCACGTCCACTAAAAGCTTCATTGATTCAAGACTCATGTACATATTACTGTTCCATAATTGAGGGGTGTTGGCTTCAAGGTATTTAAGGCTCTCCAAGATGAAGGGCAAGTGAGGGGTTGGCTCACCACCTACATGATTTATATTCCGTGCACCGGTTTTCCTGAGCGATTCCTGTATTCTTGCAAGCCTTTCAGGAGTAACTCGTTCACCACTCCTAGGCGAGACCTGGCTTATATCGTAGTTCTGGCAGAACGCGCATTTGAAGTTGCACCCACCGTAGAATATGGTCCCGCTGGGGACTAGAGGCGCCTCCTCGCCCATGTGGTGGAAATACGTGTGAACTATGCATTCCCTGTCTACGAAACATACTCCGGGCTTTCCTGAAGCCCTCAGGGCCCCGCATCTCCTCTCGCAAAGCCTGCAGGGAGAATACAGCTTGTAGGCTATAGCGATTTTAACATCCAATAAACTGTACACAGGCTTGGCGACGCTCTCGATGCTGATGCTACTGTTCCTCACTTCATTCAAAATCTTCTTAAACTCTACAACAGCCTCATCGTGAATCCTCCACAATTCTTCAATAGTTAAGCCCTCTCCATAAGGGTTTTCATCAATAGGGGTTCTCTTCGCAATGAGGAATTTCGCTGGCTTCGAATTCCTCATCACACTGTAATACCATGAAAGCCTCTCCCTAACCTCGAGATCGTCCCACACGATCACGGCATCCGGTCTCGCATGGACGAGTTTAATAAACCATTCTAAACCCATTAATCCACCAATTAAAGATACTTTAACAACCCTTATGACTCTTACAACATTAATACTTGAGGAAAAATCTATTCAGGATTCTTCGAGTAATTTGTTTAAAAGACTCCTCGTCTCCTCAGCCAGTTGAGATGCCTTCAAACGAGAGTACTGGAACGCCATCTCATTGTTTAACCTGAATATTTTCTCATCGAAATGTTTAAGTGTCTCCTCGAAGGTTCGTTTATGCCTACAGCTGTAAAGGAATACTCTGATAAAGCCGACCACCCCTAGGGCGTCCAGCTTGTCCGCATCGCTCAACACTAATGCCTCTACGGATCCTGGTTTAACCGCATGCTCGCGACTATAGGAGAAGCTGTGGTATTGTATGGCATTGACGACTTTACCTATAAAAGAGGGTTCTAAGTTCAACTCTTTCAACAATTCTTCGGCAACTAGGGAAGAGTAGTAAGCATGAGGTTCCCCTATGATCCTTCCCACATCGTGTAGCAGAATCGCCGTCTCCAGTATCTCTTGGTCAACGTTAAGGTTTTCCTCCAATACTATTCTCCCAGCCCATTTCAAAACTCTTCTAACATGAGGGTACCCGTGATCGAAGTCGCATCCTAGAAGAGTTTCAACCAATTCTTCAATGATCCTCAATAAGATTCACCAGCACATTTTACAAGCTCTTTCAAAGCTTCAACCGGTATTTCAATGCCAAGGGTTTCCAACGCTCTCCTTCTTGCCTCCACAGGGTTTAACCCTGAATCCCTTAGAAGACCAGTTATCAACCATGTTAGAGCGTCAAGCTTCACGCAGGGTATTCCAGACTCCCTACAGACTATTCTCCAAGCATTGATCAACTGGGTGCGAAGGGGTTCACGCATGAGTTTCTCAGCGCAAACATGGACATCGCCACTACATCCTTTAACGATACAGCTCCAAACACTCAAGGTTGCGTTCCTCAAATCTATTGGCAGGTCAACATCGCCTTTTACCTCCCTACCGCATGAAGAGCATACGTAGTTATACATTTTAACGGCGAACAAAACCGTCTTAGAGAACTGGCTTGATGACAACTCCTTTAGAAGAAAGTCCCTGAGCGATTCCAGGGAAGAACAATATTTTAATCCGTCAGTGATTAACTCCCTGTATAGCTTAGTTCTAAAGAAGGATTTAACCCTAGCCATCTTCTGTCGGAGTAAGCGCTTGTTATACTTGTTGTGCGATAAGAAGTCGATCATAACCTGCTCCGGAGAGTCCTTCACGAATGCCGTGTGGTCGACAAAGTATTGCCAGTACTCCTCCCCCCTAACGTTTAACTGATAGCTGACCAGGGCGTTAGCGATCACAAGTACGGCCGCTTGGTCACACCCTCTTATCCGGGTTAATTTTTCAACGGCCCTGTACTGTGGATCGCTTCGCTCCACGACCTCTACGAAAGGGGCAAGCTGTTTGAAAATCCCTGATAATTCACGAGCTCTGCGAGAGTCTACATGCATTACCTTAGTCCTCATTACACCGCTATTACACCTTCTCGTTTATAAGTTGTCTTGAGACTTAACCATTATGGAGGAGTGCTTAATGGTCGGTAACAACATAATTGTCGTGACCGTGGGAAAAGGCTGGGTATCCAGCCTGGCGTCCTCTGAGAAGCTTCTAGTATACGACATGGATTCGAGAAAAATACTTGCTGAAATACCGTCCCCAGGGATCAACATTGATGTTCTAGAGGACTTGCTTGACGAGCACGATGCCAGCATCCTGGTTTCGACAAGTATTCCGGAGGAATATATACTGGCTATTGAGGAGGGCGGCGTGAAAATACATATTGTTAAACCAGTTAAACTAGAGGAATTTCTTGAAAACCTTTAGAGGTTGAAGCATGATCACACACTTTTTAATCGACACTTTGAACTCAAAGCTTAGGGGAAACGTAATCGAGATTCTTCTCGGAAAGAATTGTTTTCAAGTAGCGGATAAGACTCTTCCCTCTCAGCAATTAATTGAAAAATTACTGCTCTACACGTGCGGGAACACTCTTATCTCTCTCGTATTCAAGGGAGACACCCTGCTCATCGACATACAAGGGGAAGGTGCCGAGGAGTTTTTCAATGAAGTGTGTAAAATTCTTCCCCCAGAGCACACGTATGTGAGACGTGTTATTCGAGGGCTCTAGGTTGGAAACTTTCTCAAATAATAGTACCGCCTATTTTCTCGCTAAAGTTTAAAACCATTACAGAGATTAAACGCCCCTCTTTAAGCCTGAAAACCACGTCGCCATCCTCGCTTAAAACCTCTTCATCAGCGTCTCCGACCTCCGTGGCGAAGTGTAAATAAAGAATGTCGTTTTGCCTATCATACTCTATCCATACGTTGCCCATGTTTTCAATAAAATACTTTTTCTCCACGATAAACACCTACAGAGGCGTCGCAACAACATCTGAAAAGTCGAGAGGTAGGGGCTGGTTCTTGGCTTTGTAATCATCGTATTTCTTCTCCAGGAACGATTTGAAAACCGGGCACGTGTCGAACTTGCCCTCCCTATCGCACTTGGTGCCAAGGGTAATGAAGCACATCTTAGTCCTCTTGTCGAAGTAGGGGCATATTTTATGATACTGCTTAGCACTCTTCAAAATCCTGTTAACCCATTTCTGCTTCTCATCCACCGGCTTTTTCTCCTGCTTATCCATTAACGCCTCGTTCAACTCCTTGTCAGTTATTCTCGTAGAGGAAGACATTTCTCAACTCACCTCTCCAGTTAATCAGCCACGTGCCAGTAAATCCTATATTGGTTCATAATCTAATAAGGATTTCTAAACCCAAAATTGGAAGAGGAGTCCTTGAAAATGCTGGGGGGCATGTTGAACGAGCTCAGACGCGTATACGGTAGCTTAACCCAGAGGTTGGTGGAATCCCTAGCAACCCCGCCTAGGAGGCTTTACATCAGGGTTAACACGTTGAGAGCAACCGTTGAAGAGGTTTTGGAGGAGATGGGGAAAGAAGGAGTTAGAGCTCGAAAGGATGAAGAAGTTGACGAAGCTGTTTACGTTGAGCTGGAAGGACCGTTTAAACTACCGGGCGATATCGATAAGGCTTTTATTGTGGACGAGAAAACCGCGGCCTCCGTTATGATGGGCTCTAACCTGTATAGGCCAGGTGTTTTGAAGGCTGATTCTGTCCGTAGAGGGGAGTTGGTGAAAGTGGTTTCGAAACATGGGTTCTACGTTGGGGTTGTAGAAGCAACCATGTCCTCTAGCGAATTGTTCAGGGTTAGTAAGGGTTTAATCGGTGTGAATATCGTATCAGTTTACCGCGCGCCAAAGATTAATGAGCTATCGGTTTATCGCAAAGGATTAATCTACCCGCAGGGGCTTCCAGCAATGGTCACCACGTTATTCCTCAACCCTAGAGAAGGAGATCTCGTTGCAGACTTGAACGCGTCGCCGGGAGGTAAGACCGGGCATGTCGTCCAGTATACGAAGGGCAAGAGCAGGGTGATAGCTTTCGACCGGAACACACCTAAAATTGAGGTTTTGAAAACAAACCTTGAGAGACTGGGTTTGAACATTAACGTTTTAGCCATTCCGTATGATTCTAGATACGCTCACTTAGATTTCAATCTCAATGAGAGAGTGGATAGGGTTTTAATTGACCCGCCGTGTAGCAACCTAGGCGTTAGACCTAAACTAACCTTCGACAAGACTCTCATGGATATTTTGAACAATGCTAACTACCAGAAGCAGTTTTTGAAAACAGCTTACAGAATCCTTAAGAAAGGGGGCGTTGCAGTGTATTCCACCTGTACTCTTACATTAAGAGAAAACGAGGAAGTCGTCTCGTATGCTGTGAAAGAACTTGGTTTTGAAAGCATTGAGGCCGATTCAAGATTCTCGAGGCTTGATAAAGTCTATTTCGAAGACATTGTAGGCTACAGGTTCCACCCTTTAAACGGTGACATGCCAGGATACTTCATTGCCTTGCTGAAGAAGCCTTAAACCTCTTAATCTCGCTCCCGCATAAAGGGCATTTGCCCTCCCCGGGTTCACCGGGGACATACCCGCACACAGGACAATTCTCAAAATAGGCCCTTCTTTCCGATATCCCTGTGGTTTTCAACGGTTTAAACCCGATTCTCATGTGGAGTAGGAGGTTTTGCAAGCTATAGTCGTCGGTGAAAACCAGGGTTCCCCCACTCTCCTTGAGCTCAATGGCGAGCGCGGCCACCTCTATATCTGTCTTGGAAAGCTTCGAGACCTCGCCTATCATGGAAGCGTGCTTCAAGGCTTGTTCAACAAATCCTTTCTCAGGTGTTCTGACCTCGAGCAAGCCTAGGTCGAGAGCCTCCTCCAACGCTTGCTTGTTCTCCTGATCCTTGACCTCTCCGACAGCGCCGGGGGTCGTATACAGTTTAATCTCGTGCCTAGGTATGAAACGGTAAATCTTTGCCAGCAGGGCTGAGGCATCGAGAACGGCTGTTTTGACCCTATTGTGAGAAGATCGTTCTCGACTCGATGACATTTTTAACAATATCCCTCCTAGGCTTAAATCTTACCACCCTGAGATAACTGTTTGAACCCGACACGATGACTTCTTCCCCGCGTGTTAAAGTCGCTATTCTCTCACCATCTATGAATATTGATGAAAACCCTCTGCAGGAGACCCGAACCCTCGTCGAGAATGAGGGAAGAACTATTGAGGGAAGATTGAGTTGCATGGGGTCTAACGGAGTAATGATCATTAAACTATTCCAAGCATCCACTAATGGTCCTCCAGCAGACAAGTTATAAGCCGCTGAACCAGGGGATGAGGCGATCAATACTCCATCACCTTCAAACTCCAGCCTCGAACTAATGCCTGGGGTGTTAATAACTAGGGAGAAGCCTGTTATTTTCCCCTGATCAATTGAGGTCACCGCGAGCTCGTTAACGAATACCCTGCAATCACTCCCCCTGCAGGCTCTCAGCCTCGGATAATACTGAACTATGAACTCTCCTTTCAAAACCTCTTCAACAATCTCGGAGGGGGGTTTGCTAATCGTTTCGTAGAAAGCGCCCCGCCTACCGCAGTGTACTGGTAGGATGAAAGCGCTTGTTTCCTGAATAACGCTGGATGCTTTAAGAAAAGTGCCATCGCCTCCCACCACGACGACTAACTGCGAGTTCCCAACTTCGGCCGGCAGTAAGTCGTCAACAGTGAATAATAGTGTCTCGCAGCCTCCGGCGGAGAAAGCGTTTGAAAGCTCTTTAACTATTTCAATGCACTTAAGTGTTGGCTTGTATATTAATGCTATCTTGGAAAACATTCCAATCAACGATCAAACATATGTTGAGACGAGTAATATAGATTTTAATAGCGGCCAGGTGGCTGGGTTGGGTGAGAAGGTACTTTGCGTGGAGGTTGAAAAAACCTATGCGGAGAAGGCGATAAAGGCTTTGAGAAGAAACAATCTAATTCTCGAGGACTACTTAATAGAGAGAGTTGGTGACAAGATCCTTATTCCTGTAGCGAAAACGCCTGAATCCCTTGAAGACGCATTTTTCAGGACTGTTGAATGCGCTCCGGTCTATAAGAAGAAGTTGATCGCGAATCCTCCATCATATGATTTACTGGGAGAAGTTGCTATTGTGAGGAGCAGGGTTTTAGAGCAGAGGGACCCGGAGGAAGTCGTGGAAACCCTTTTAAAAATCCACCCGAGGCTGAAAGCCGTATATGTTAAGGAAGAGACTGTCGAGGAGTATAGAGTTCCAGTCCTCAAACTCCTCTGGGGAACCCCCGTTGAGGAGGTGATTGTCAAGGAGTATGGCTTAAGCTTTAAAGTCAGGCTTGGAAAAGTGTACTATAATCCAAGGCTTACCGAGGAACACAGGAGAGTGGCGTCCCTTGTGAGAAACGGGGAGGTCGTAGTTGACTTGTTTTCAGGGATAGGTGGGTTCCCGATACACATTGCTTCGTTAAAGACCGCGCTAGTCCTGGCTAATGATTTAAACCCTACTGCCCACGAGCTTTTAATAGAGAATGTTAAATCAAATATGAAAAAACTGAAAGGAGTAGTCATAGCTTTAAACGATGATGCCAGAAACATCCCTGAGCGCTTGCCGAGAGGAGGGTTGGCTGACAGGGTGATCGCAAACCTTCCTAAAGCAAGCCTAGGCTTCGTCGAAGTCTACGATCAAGTTCTCGCTCCAGGCGGCGTCTTGCATTTATACGTTTTAACAAGAGATGTTTACACCGCCATCGATGATGTTAGCAACGCTCTTCAAGGGTGGAGGATTATCGGTCACAGGCTTGTGCTAGAATACTCTCCGGGCTCAGGCATTTACAGGTTCGACATCGTCAAGCCTAAGCACGTATAATCTGACCGTTAACACTGCATCACTGCTTTTCAAACTGTTAATCAACCCTCTGTCCAGATCCCCAGCTGCCTTAGTCGCGTAAACCCCTATTGTCGCGGGCTCGATAAAGTTGCTCCTCCTAATAATTATTCTTCGAGGATCTGTTGCTACGATATCTCTTGAGCAATGTGCTATTAAGTAGTCCCTGAAACCACCCGACTCTAAGACAACGTATAATAAGTTTCCCGGAAGCCTTAAGGCCTCCTTAAACTTACTGGACAAGTCTAACGCGGCCTTATCCGCGTTAATCCCTATTATACAATCTCCCCTCACCGTTAAATCATAATCCTTCGTTATCTCCATTGTTGTCTTATGCTTGGCCGTGACATTCGGGTGTCCCTTTGTGCGCACGATCTCGCTGGCAACCATCATCGCTAACCCCATGTTTAATTAATCCGCAAGCCTAATATTTTCAAAGGGATTACGTTGAGTTTTCAAGAACAGAAGAGGAGGGTTATCGAACTTCTTGTGGACTCGGGCTACCTTAAGAACCCTAGGGTTATTAAAGCTCTCCTGAACGTGCCAAGGGAGCTGTTCATCCCGGAGGCTATGAGAAAGTATGCCTACCATGATACACCGCTACCCATAGGCTGGGGTCAAACGATAAGCGCTATACACATGGTTGCTATAATGACGGAAGAGCTGGATCCTGAGCCGGGCAATAAGGTGCTAGAGATCGGGACAGGGTCAGGTTACCAGGCCGCTGTCCTAGCTGAAATAGTTGCCAAGCAGGATTCAGGTGGAGGACACGTTTACAGTATTGAGAGAATTAGCGAGCTAGCCTCTTTTGCAAGGAAAAACCTTGAGAGAGCAGGGTATTCGGAACATGTTACGGTGGTAGTCGCCGATGGAACACTGGGCTATAAGGAAGAAGCTCCCTACGATAGAATAATAGTGACCGCTGCCGCCCCGGATATCCCCACGCCACTGCTGGAGCAATTAAGGGATCCCGGTATCCTTGTAGCACCGGTGGGGGATCGGTACTTTCAGAGGCTCCTAATTGTCGAGAAGAGGAATGTAAGAGTAATTAAGCGGTGGGGAATAGAATGCGTCTTCGTCCCCTTAATAGGCAAATATGGATGGAGCGAGAGTGGGTGGTGAAAATATTTAGATAGAGGGTGGGAGAGGATTCGCTCCTGTGCAACGGGTTTCTCAGGTGGCTTCCACGTTAACCCTAGAATCCCTCCTATGAGACCGGGGATAAAGCTCCGGAAAAATCCTCCACCGACGGCGGCCTAGCTAATAATAGATAGGATTATCCCTGCTATAGACCGTGTTTTAACCCTGTCTGGTTCACCACTATTGTCCTTCAATTCCACGATAATCATTAACAAGCCTATGGAAAAGGCTATTAACCCAAACACTATCACCTTCATGCTCGCTACAAGACCCCAACCCCTATCGCTTGTAGTGCGAAATTACTGATATAATGCTTGCAAGAAGCATCAATAAGAATGCGGTCGTAGGTTTTCACAACTCATGGATTTCGCGGATAAGAATGTATTGTGACATGGCTGTAAACATATTTCCTAGAAGTATTCGATCATGGGCCAGGAGTAGGAGTCATGTGTCGTTGATGAAATAGTTTTCCCCCGGTTCAACCGTGCTAAGCCAAACACATTTCCAATGCTTAATCTAGGAGGGTTTGACAAACCACTTGCCAAGCCCTGTTTGGACTCCTTTAATGTTCTCCTTATACGCTTTAGTAAATCTTTCAAGCGCGTTCCTAACTCTTTCTTCGCTGAAGTCATGCTCGTTAACAAGGATCTCGAAAACCGACTTCTCATCAGGCTCTCTCCACTCTATCTTATACGAGTCTGTGACGGGGGGTTGTAGAAAGTATTTCTTAATCTCGAGAACGTCTACCTCGAAGCTGGACTTGAGTAAGGCTTTAGGAATCCTCTCGATCGACCCGTAGGTTTTGACGAGCTGGTAGGCCTTTTTGACTCCTATCCCCTCAAAGCCTTCCGGATCATAATCCGTGCCCACTAGAATGCCTACGTCTATAAGGTTTTCCAGGGTCAGGCTTAACTTTGAGAGGAGCGTGTTAAGCTCTATCATTTCAGGCTTAACCTCTACGTATTCCTCTCTTCTCGGAAGCTTCCTCCTCCCGCTAATAGTAAGATTTCTTATCAGCCTAGGGGAGCCGAAGAGGAAGCTGTCGTAATCCTGGCTGGCAGAAGCGTATGCGTCGCCTTTTTTCGCAAGATAGGCTGCTTGGGCTTCACCCTCGGCCGGTGCCTGAACCCAGGGGACTCCAAGAGCGTCTAGAAGCCTCTTAGCCTCCTTAACCATTTCATCAGTAAGTTTAGAAGCCATCATAGCGTATCTCCTTGCTGCTTCCAGATCGCCTGCTTCAACGGCTACTTCATACTTCCTAGCAGACTCCTCCTTCAACGCCTTTCTACGCTCAAGCTCCCTTGCCTTCAACTCCGGGGGCTTCCCGTCAAAAACATACACTGTTTTCAAGCCCTCCTCGACGAGGTTTATAGTCCTGTAGAAGAGTCCGCTTAAATGGCTAGTAATCCTTCCCTGGGAATCCATTAAGGGGGTGCCATCGGGTTGTCTTATCGCTGCTAGAAACTGGTATAAAGCATTATATGCATCTATAGCTATAACCTTTCCTTTTAGAACACGCATGTTCTCGACAACAATCTTGGCGTCGTCAGGTATGAGGTCTTTAAGATTTACTCCCATGCCTCTCCCACGATCATTAAAATAGCTGTTTAAAACATTTAAAACTATTTATTTAAACAGTTCGGGAAAGGTCGGTGATAGCCTGATAACGAACTCTTTTCCAACGGGCTCTACTTGAATATAGCCTGATAGCTCCAGCTTCATCAAAGCCTTGTAGAGCTCCGCTTTCCCAACATCGACCTCGTGCTCCTTCTTCAAAATGTCTATTAGGTCGGACTCCGAGACTCCTTCGGGGTGGTCAATCACAATCTCGAGGATTAGCCTGTAGAGAGGGGTTAGACGCCAGTATCCAGGATTATACTTCATTACAACCACCTTAAACGTAGACTTGAGGCTTCAGGTGCGATCTGGGGAGCTGTTGCCTGGCCTTAACCCCCCATTCAAGATAGTATCTCAGCATATTATCATTAATGCTCGGCTTAATAATCTCTAACGCCCTATTGAAATGCTTCATTGAAATCTCCCTGGTGCTCAGGGACTCCCTCAGAGCAGACATGACTGCTTCCCTAACCACTGCTTCAACATCAGCACCGCTATACCCTTCTGTCCTCCGGGCAATATCCCGTAGGTCGACATCTCTTGACAATGGTATCCTCCTCGTCAGGATCCTGAGTATTTCGAGCCTTGCATCATAGTCTGGCGGTGGAACGTAGATGAGCTTCTCTAGCCTTCCAGGCCTGAGCAACGCGGGGTCTATCAGATCAGGCCTGTTGGTTGCCGCTATCACCACAACGTTTTCAAGCTTCTGGATACCATCCATCTCAGTGATCAACTGTGTCACAACCCTCTCGGACACGCCCGAGTCCAGCTCGACTCCTCTTAGCGAGGCTATCGCATCTATCTCGTCGAAGAAGACGACTGTAGGGGCGTGCAACCTGGCTTTCCGAAATATCTCTCTCACAGCACGCTCAGACTCTCCTACCCACTTACTCATGATCTCTGCCCCTCTAACAGCTATGAAGTTGGCGCCACTCTCGGTTGCAACAGCCTTGGCGAGAAGTGTTTTCCCGCACCCAGGAGGCCCGTAGAGGAGTATGCCCTTGGGGGGCTTTATCCCGAACTTCTCGAACATCTCTGGCATTCTCAGAGGCCATTCAACGCTCTCTTTTAAAGCCTGCTTCACCTCGTGAAGCCCCCCTATATCGCCCCAGCGCACCTCCGGGACCTCAACGTATATCTCCCTGAGGCCGCTGGGCACAATACTCTTATAGGCAAACATGAAGTCGTCGAAAGTGACTTTAACCTTCTCCAAGACCTCCTCGGGCGTAGGCGGGTTAGACTTTTCAAGGGGAACATACCTTCTCAAAGCGTGTAGGACGGCTTCCTTGACCAGGGCTGCTAGATCTGCACCAGTGTAGCCGTGAGTCATCTCCGCGAGCTTTTCCAGGTCGACATCCTCGCCGAGGATACCCGATTTCGCGAGTCTCCTAGTATGTATTTGAAGTATTTCCAGCCTCCCCTTCTTATCCGGCATGGGTATTTCAATCTCCCTGTCAAACCTGCCAGGCCTTCTCAAAGCCGGATCCACGGCGTTAGGCCTATTGGTGGCTGCTATTACTATGACGTTCCCCCTGCTCTCCAACCCGTCCAGCAGGGCTAGGAGCTGGGCCACAACCCTTCTCTCAACCTCGCCTACGACCTCGTCCCTTTTAGGCGCGATAGCATCGAGCTCGTCTATGAATATTATGGCAGGGTTCTTCTTAGCTTTCTTCCTCGCGAGCTTGAAAATCTCCCTGAGCCTTTGCTCAGACTCCCCATAGTACTTGCTCATGATTTCCGGACCATTAATCACGATGAAGTACGCATTAGCCTCGTTAGCTAGTGCTTTGGCAAGCAACGTCTTCCCGGTGCCTGGTGGACCGTATAAGAGTATTCCCTTGGGCGGGTCGATATTTAGTTTCCTGAACACTTTCCTGTACTTGAGCGGTAGTTCAACCATCTCCCTTATTTTCTCGATCACGTTGCCCAGTCCGCCTATATCCTCATAGGTTATTCTCGGAACCTCCCCGACAGGCTCCTCGAAAATATAGAGTTCTGTTTCATCAGAAACTATCACCGGTCCCTTAGGCTTCAGAGTGACCACTCTGAAGGGTATGCTCATCTCCATTATGACCACATGGATTTCGTTATCCTCCATTAACGGCCTTCCAATAATCCTTCTCTTAACCTCTTCCACAACGCTTGAGTCAGCTGGGGCGAAGTAATTTGTCGGGGCTAGCTTGACCACCTGGGCATATTGTTTCTCGACCTTTTCCACGAAAACAACTTCGTTAATGTTAACACCCGCGTTCTTCCTTGTCACGGGATCAAGCCTTATCACACCCAGCCCTCTATCCTGGTCTCTGCTAGTGGCGGCTATAACAGCTGTCTCCGACTCCCCCTCGACGAGGAGGAGGTCTCCCTCCATTATCCCATACTTATCCATTACTTCAGGATCCAGCCTCGCTATGCCCCTGTGCAAATCCCTCCTATCAGCGTCCAGTACTCTTAGAGGTATTCTCAACTTAGTAGTACCCAATTCAAGCACCGGCTTTAACAACCTATAATGTTGAGTGTGAAAAACCCTTAATATAAGAAATTGTTAATCAAGGAAGCCTGTAAACCGCTTCAACCTCAACCTGGCTGATGCCCGGTATGCTCGTTAGAAGATTCTCCAAGGGCTCTGTCCCGCCCTCGGTTTCCTCGGGCATGGTTATTAACAGGCGGAGGGCTTTCAAGCCGAATGCTATGGGTTCCTCGTCACTGGCTTTTACCTGGTACCCTTGTGGCAGACTCTGCTCGATCCGGGCTTTCAGCTCGTTCAACGGTGTTTCCACGTCTTCGGGGAGGATTTTGACAACCACTGCCACCTGAGCCATTCACACCACCTCTTCAAGGACCCCTGAACCCACAGTTGGGGCAGGCGTACTCAACCGATTGTTGCCTACACCTCTTACATCTCCGAATCAAAACCTTCCCACAATTTGGACACATGAACTCTGTGCCGTAGTCTCCGGGCTCCATGACCCTGTGGCAACTGTCGCAAACAGGGGGCGAGGCGGCTTCTTCAACTGTGATACCGGTCTGCCGTGTTAAACTATACTGTGCGACCATGTAACAACACCATGCTTAAGTAATCAACAGTTTAAACGTGATTAAGGTATTAAAAATGTTCTCTTAATTCTGAAAGAGCCCTACTCCTCACGGTACGAGAAATCACTATCGAACCGAGAATGAGGCCTATCGTTCCCGCAGCGGTGCTCATTGAAACAAGGTATGGGTTAACCTTATAGTACACATTTGTTGAAAGAAGTTCTAGGATGGAAACACTGTTAAAGAAGAACGCATCGGTTCGTTCAACATACCTTGTCAACACGCCATTGACATATTTTGCTGAAACGTTTGAAACACCCGTGTTCAATTGATAACTGTGCGAGAACTCGCCAGTGTATGACGGGTTGGCGAAGAATCCAATGTGCGATGGGGATGAGTCTACGTTAAGCCTGTCGATGCCGGTATCCTCCCGGAAGCTGTTCTCAACCAACTCTAGCGTCAGCCCAAAAAACCTCGCAATCACCGGTAAAGCTAATCTTTCTGTAATCGCCCACGCTGTATTCTACGAGAGGGTATTTTACACTGGTCACCCTAACAGTGAGAAAAACTTTCACGGTGCAGAAGCGGTTGCTCTGCGAGAACGAGGTAGTGTTCTCGTAATTAGAGAAGTCCCCCGGATTGTAGACGGGCTCCGCGCTCTGAGCACTCACTATTGGTACCATGGCTAGAACCAACAGTGTTAGAATAGTGAGAAATGTTTCAACACTCACAAAGTTCACATCCAAATCATTCACTAACCAAGCTGTAACTAATATATGAGGAGTACTTAATAATTCATGTTGAGAGGGTTTAACGGGTTGAAACAGGTAATAATTGTCAGAAACGATCTAGGGATGAGCAAGGGAAAGCTTGCCGTGCAGGTCGCCCACGCATCAGTAATAGCTGCTTTCGAAGCATTCCGTTTTAAAAAAGAGTGGTTTGAGGAGTGGTGGAAGAGCGGTCAGAAAAAGATCGTGGTGAAAGTATCAGGAGAGATGGAGCTCTTAGAGCTGTATGAGAAGGCGGTGAGAAATGGGCTCCCAGCTTCAGTGGTCAAAGACGCTGGATTAACCGAGCTACCTCCAGGGACAACCACGGCTGTTGCAGTAGGCCCCGCACCTGATGAGGTTGTTGACAAGCTCGCAGGCGGGTTGAAGCTTCTTTGACATACTACCCTCACCCATTAGACTATGTTACGGGGTTGAAACACGTTCTTACGCACCGGAAAATAAGAGCCGAGCTAGAAATCACCCCTGACACCTTTAGCGTGGAAGAGATTGTCAATCTTCATGGGCTGGGCTTTGACAAGGATAAAGGAGATTACGCGGTATTTAGAGTTGTTAAGAAATCAATAGACAGTTTACGCGTTAAAAGACGTCTCGCAAAACAGCTCGGAATCCCTGAATCCAATGTTCTCCACCTAGGCTTGAAAGATAAGGAGTCAACTAGTACTCAGCACTTCTTCGTCAAGAAGACCTTGATTAGCCGCGAGCTTAGGGAACTCCATGGTGAAAACTTCACAGCTATACTAATAGGATTTACACGGGTTAAGCCCACTAGAAAATCGCTTGTTGGAAACAGGTTCAAGGTAAGACTTGAGACTGCGAGCACTAATGATTATCATACTGCTGAGGACCTGCTAAGGCTGGTGGCAACATCAGGGTTGCCATCTTACTACGGGTATCAGCGGTTCGGGGTTGAAAGGCCCATAAGCCACTTACTCGGCAAGCAGATTATTCTTAAAAGAGAGGATCGGTTTAGCACGCTCTTCCTGAGAGATCACTATCCCTGGGAAAACCCTAACAGTGTTACCGCCAGGGTTAAGGGGTTCATTCCGAGAAAACTGTTCTATGAGAAACTATACGTTGAATCACGATTATCCAAGGGTTTAGAGCTCGTTGATAAATTAACGTCGAAAATCCTAGTGGAAGCTTACGCGAGCTACCTTTACAACCTCTTACTAAACAAGCTGATCGACACGTATGGATGGGAGTGTCTTAACAGGGAGCTCCCGACCCCAGGCTGTAAAAGTGGAGAACTCCCGCTTTACATGGAAATCTTCGAAAAGGAGGGTTTAAATCCTGAAAGCGCTGTACAGCTAGGGTGCTGGTGGAGGGCAGGGTTGTTCAAGCCTTTCGACATCAGCTTAAGGCTGGTCAACAATACTCTTGAAATAGGCTTCTCACTAAGGCAGGGGTTCTACGCGAGCGTGGTTTTGAGGGAATTGTTTAAGGAGAACTTGGTGTTAAAATAAGCTGTTTTCACTCAAAAGTGATCCTTGCTCTCTTGCCGGTTAGCTTTGCAATTAACTCCTCGGCAACGCTCCTATTCTTCTCTAAGTATCTCCGATCTCTCCTCGGAACTCTCACGTTAACGATCTCTGTTCCATCGGGAAGCCACACCTGGTTCACCCCAAGGAGCGATGCCGGGCTAATCACCTGTTCAATCAGTCTCCTCATATCACCCGTCTCAACAATCACTCTAACCTTCGCATCAAGCTCCCTGGCAAGATGTTTCGAAACCTCCTCGAGCTCCCCTTGTTCCACGCCGTCCCGAATTATTAGTATTAGTTGGTCGCTAGCCATGAAGGATTTCACGTACTCTCCATTCCTCAACACTTTATGCTTCTCCTCCATATCCATTAAAGCCTTCATAACCTTAACCTCATCAATATCTACAACACCCGTCTCCACCTTCCTCTGGCAACTAGGGCACAGTATGCCGCTCTTAACACATATTCTGTCCAGCGGATATTTCAAGCTTCATCATCACCATTTACTCTTCAAAGGGATTTTACGGTTAAACACTAATTTAAATTCTTTTTCAAGGAAGAAGAATAGATACTGCTATTCCTGATGAGATCAGTAATGCTCCCGCAAGGGTTTTCAACGTTGGCTTCTCCCTGGATAGAAGCTTGACCGTGAGCTGGGATAACACGGGTGTTAACGCCGTGGCAACGGCAGTAGCTGAGACGCCTATCCTGTTAATTGAGTATATGAATAGGAGCATTCCAATGCTCCACCCTAAAACCCCCGTTATAAGAGAAGCCTTGATCAACGGTCTTGAATCCGCCTCTCCAGGACCTCCCTCCACGATTAATCCCGCCGGGATAAAGAATATGGCTATGAAGCCCAGCCTCATCACTGTAAGGGTTAATGTATCAGCATATAAGAGGGCTACTTTTATCAATGATGTCGCGATACCCCATGTTATAGAGGCTGTTGCAGCGTATGCTAGACCGTTCAGGCTAATCCTTCCACCGTTTCCATTGACTGATGCGATAACGATGCCTGCGAAAGCCATGAGGCTCCCTGCGATCACGGAGAATCTTAAAGGCTCGCCTAAAAACACTATCGCTATTACCTGGGAGACGAATATGTAGGTGTAGCTCACGACCACGGCGAGGGAGCCGCCTAGAATCTGGATAGCCCTAGTATATGAGGCATCCCCTACACCGGGACCCAGTACGGCAGAGAGCATTACCACGATGATAGAGGTAGCGGTGAACCCTGTTAGACCAGGGTTGGCCCAGATCGTGAAGGGGATTAGAAGAGAAAGCGCGGCTAGGGCCCTGAACCCTGTGAACAATACTGGCTTAATGTGATCCCTATACCTTGATATGACCGCGGGGTTTATGCTCCACGTTAGCGAGGCAATCACTGGTGCAATGTAATCCATCGCGGACAATCCCCTTTACATGTACATGTATCTACTCTTAAAGGATTATTTAAAAAGTGAGCGCTAAACCCGTATTTAACAGCGAAAATAATTATTTCGGGGAAGACTTCTAATAGGCAACATAGAGAGAAACTCATATCCTCGAATAGAGCTTTTTAGTTAATTTTAAATAGTGGATGATATATGTTCTAAACGTTAGGTGTGTATTGTTGATAGAGGTTAACAGTGTTTCAAAGTTTTTTGAAAGACTTAAAGCGCTTGACAACGTCTCCTTCAAAGTAGGTAACGGAGAGATAGCGGGTTACGTTGGTTTAAATGGTGCGGGCAAAACCACTACTATAAGGGTAGCCGTAGGGGTCCTCCTCCCTGACTCAGGCGACGTGTTCATTGATGGGTTATCGATAACTAGGGAGAAGAAGAAAGCCTCAGAGAGAATTGGATGGGTTCCAGAGCTTCCTATTTTTGAAACGGATTTCAAAGCTCTAGACTACTACGTGTATCTCGCAGGCTACTACGGCATACCTCCGGGCGAAGCGAGAAGAATGGGGAGAGAGGCTTTGGAAATGCTGGGCCTTGGAGACGCGTTAAACACAAAGCTCGCAGCTTACTCGCAGGGGATGAAGAAGCGTTTTGCCCTCGCAGTATCATTGATCAATGATCCTCCAAACTTTATTTTTGACGAGGTTTTAAACGGTCTAGATCCTAAAGGAATAGTTTTCTTCAGAGACCTTGCAATAAAGTTTAAAAAACAGGGTAAAGCTGTCTTATTCTCCTCCCATATTTTGAGCGAGGTTGAGGGGATAGCTGACAAGGTAGTATTCATCCATAAAGGGAAGATCATTGGCGTGTATACTGTGAGCGATATCTTAAACATGGCGAGACCATCCTTGATCATAAAAGTTGACAGGGTTGAGGAATCCATCAGCATTCTCGAAAAATATGGTCGCGTTGAAACCAAGGGTGAACACGTGGTGGTTTCAGGGTTGAACACTTCGCCGAGCGCGGTCATTAAGGAGCTCGTTGACAGCGGTTTTAACGTGCTGGAGGTTAGGAGTGAGGAAAGAAGCCTTGAAGACTTCTTCTTCAATCTGATAAAAGATAAGGGTGATTGATGTGAACCCTGCATTGTATGATTTTAAAAGAGCGTTTGTACGCCCGGCAACGATCATAGCATTAGCTGTCTTCATCCTCATCGGCATCGGGCTATCATACCTAGTGATTATCAGCCTCGGCATGAGCGCGGGAGCATTTTATCCAATGTTTCTTGCGAAGCTTGACGTTGAAACCGGGGAGTTTACCATTCACTATGTTGCCTACGACTTGGAGGCGAATCCAACCACAGCTCATGTAGAGGTTAGCATCCTCTTTGGTGAGTGGAAGAGCCTTGAGGTCGTGAAAACGTTCACTTTCAACGCAAAAGGCTACCATGTCCTCCAAGCATCCCTGGACTCCGATGTTCTGGGATTACTGTCTGAGAAGGAATTGTTTCTCCGGGTAGCTTCTTCAACACCTTTTGGATTTATGGATACGACAATGGTTTTCCAACCGAAAAACAATAAAACAATGTCCGCTTCTCTCGGCGAGATTTTCATTTCCAATGGCGAAGCCGTTGAGTCAATTCTCGCAGTGGGTAGAGCTTTCCTGAAAAATAGCGAACTAATTATCACGTTGCTGGCTGAGTTACCTAGTGAGGGTTTCGAGCTATATTATGCTCTGTCCTCGGGGTTAGGATGGGCAGGATTTGATAAAGCTTTGTTAGCCGGGAATGTTTCAACGGGGCTTACGGTCTTCAGAATCAATTTGTCGGAACTAGGTGTGAATATTACTGACACCACTTGGGTCGCACTCTATCTAAAAGACCCCGAGGGCGTCACCTACACTACCAACCCAATCCTCATTATTAGAGTGGAAACAGGGGTTACTCAGCGGCTTATAACAAATGTTGTGGCTGGATCAGCCGGGATCGGTCTCTTCTCCCAATTCTTCCCAATAGTGGTTTTATACCTCGCATACACTCTCGTTGCGAAGCCGAAAGGAGTGGGGGCGTTAGAATTCCTCATAGCCCGCCCTGTTACAAGGCTAGAAATCTATGTTACAAGGTTTTTAGCCGGGGTTTTAACGGCAACGGTGTCGACAGGGGTTTTCCTAACCGCGCTCAACTCGAGTATATTCCTACTCACCGGCTATAGTATTGAAGCATCGAATATGTTGATACTGTTCCTAGGCGTAGCTGGCTCACTAATAGCCTTTTACAGCGTCTGCTACATGGTTTCAACAATATTGAGCGGGGGCAGGTATCTTGCTGTTTCAATCTTCCTATACTTATTCTTTGCAATGATCATGGATATACTGGTCTTTATCACAGCACACTTAATGTACGGATTTACCCCCAGGCTGGGTGAGGAGCTGTTTAAAATGCTGTATACCGCTTACTATTTCAACCCTCTCGGTTCCACTAGATTCGCAACCTACTATGTATCCCCAGAAAACTTCCCTGACGTTTCCGTTGTAAACCCATATTTAGTAGTGGTTGCCGGGGTCGCTTGGACACTAGTACCAGCCGTGACAGGTTGGATCCTCTTCAGGAAGGCAAATCTTTCAAGGTAGTTTTCAAGAGGGAGGAGAGTTTTAACCATGGTGGATCTTTACTCTTGGCTTAAGAGAGTAGTCAGCACTGAGCTTCTCTACCTTGATTATTCGTGTTTGAAAACGGTGTCGGTAAGCCTCCTCGACTACGCATGTGGTAAACCAGGGAAGTGCTACCTCGTATTCGACAAGACGATCTTCCACCCGAAAACCGGGGGCAGGGGAGCGATGCTGGCTGGGTCAGAGGCGAGGGCTTCGTGTTCAGGGTTGAGAAAGCACTTATGGTTGGAAATGTTGTAGCACATTACGGTAGAGTTGTGGGAGGGGAGTTGCCGGCGAAAGGCTCCCCGGTCACGCTTGAACTTGACTGGGAGCCTCGTTACAGAGCCATGAGGCTTCACACAGCAGGACACATCCTGGACTATGCTGTGATGAGAGTTTACGGGAGACACGTTAACACTCTTGAAGCCCGACACTCCCCTCCAGATGCTTACATCGAGTGTGAGGTTAAGCACGCCTCAGAAAAGATTGCTGAAGAAGTTCTCAGAGAAGCCGCGAGATTAGTGGAGGAGGCTAGAAAGGTTAGAACCTTCTGGGTAAGCTGGGAGGAGCTTTCAACGAAAATTTACAACGCCCCAAATCTTCAGAGATTGCCGAGGACAAGCAAGTATAGAATAGTTGAGATTGAAGGGGTTAACGCGATTCCGTGCACAGGAACACACGTATCTAATACCAGGGAGGTTGGAAGAGTAGAACTAGTAAGGTTAGAGGAAACTGTTAGAGGTTTAAAACTATACTACGATGTTGACTGATAGGATGGGCCCGCGGGGACTTGAACCCCGGGCCTCCGCCGTGTCAGGGCGGCGTCCTAACCAAGCTAGACGACGGGCCCCTTCCTATATTTAAGGAGTCCAGTACTTTTAAACCCTACCATACTGTTTGAAAAGCTCTCCTAGAAAAAGGGTGATGTGATATGTGTAGTATGTGTGAAAAACTAGAACCCATTCAACCTATGTAAGAGCTACAAGCATTGGTGATAGGGGGAAGACAACGATATTTGAGATCCATGGCTGACAATATTTGTTGGTATTTAACACCGAGTTTGGCAAGAAACCCAGTCGTGCGCACCCGTGGAGCGCTCTCGCAGAGGAAAGCTGAAAACCAGCCATTGTTGAGAAAGCTTACAAAAATCCCGTCACAATTAGGATGTATGTTAGTACCGCAGGCATCGCGCACACCACCACAATCCTCGGCTCCGGGCTCGCAATGGCACTTCACTGGAGCTGTGTACTCACCAAGTCTTCTATTTTCACGCAGACTAGCTAATCCAGCTAAAAACTACGTTGTGATTGTGAAGCATGACTTGATGATACTAGACTTTATATCGGACTATGTAGTGATAATGTACGGTGAACCAGGAGTTTATGGTATTTCATCAAAACCCTATTCAACTAGAGCTGGGATAAATAATTACCTTAAGGAATTACCTTAAGGGCTATCTACCAGCTGAAAATATGCGCATACGTGAAGAAGAGGTAAAGTTCAGAATTTCCAGTGGAGAGAAACAGGTAAAGGAGCAAGAATACCCCATTTTAGAGTGGAGTAGAGTTGAATACACATATCCGTCTTCGAAATTCAGACTAGTTGTAGAGGAGGGCAGAGTTTACAGTGGAGGAGTCCTGGGCATTCTAGGTCCTAATGCTACTGGAGAAACCACATTCGTTAAAATACTCAGTGGCGAGGTTAAACCAGACTCCGGCGACATCTTAATTAAGCCCGAGAAAGTCGTGATCAAGCCTCAGGAGGTCTCTCCCTCAATATTTGCCGAGGAGACAGTCCTAGCTATTTAAGCGGCTTGTAATAAACCTCAAAGAGTAAAACTACTTCTAGCAGTAGATGTGGAGAGCGGAGTCCAGCTTCTCGGCGCCTTCTACTAGTGCACTGTTATGGGTTACGTGTGCCCTACTAGAGAGCCTTGTAGCTTATGAGTAGGGTCGCGTGGGGGTGTAGAGTAGAGGTGTGAGAGATCTGTGCCTGAAAAATACTAGTTAGTGAGCTGAGCAGGCTACAGCGATAGTATTTGCTCCACGTTAACCCCCCTCTGCTTCTTAAACAGCACTACTGAGGCCGCTGCGAACAGGAGAATCCAGCCTAAGAGTGCTAGCCACAGTGTACTCGGCTCTAAAACTTGACCAGCGCCTTCTAGTCCGCTTCTCCACATCATTGTAACGGGCTCGTCTAGTACTAGTGTAGCGTTAGCGTAGTAGTGGTAATTGAGTAGTAGTATAGTGTTGTATGGCGAGAAGTGCACTTTCCCACCCGTAGCGATTAAACCGGCCATGCCTAGTCCAAAGCTGAGAATATGTGGTAGAAAGCTTGCAAGTCCAAGTGCTCTCGGCTTTTTCAGCACTATTACCAAGAGGGCTACAGTAGCGCCTATAAAGTACATTAATACTCCACCGGCAATAGTCGTGGCGAGCACTCCCACAGGGTTCTCCGGCAGAACTAGGTTCTTGAACACGGGTACTGGTAGTCCATGGTAATCCTTGAGCTCGGCACCATAGAACCTGTAGCTATATAGGAGAATAGTGGTTACTAGGAGTACTATGGTGCACACTACTACACCTGTAATTGCAGCTAGTGTAAAGCCCGTGTAGAACTTAGCGGTCGTCGCCTTAGAGTACTTTGTTAAGTACCTTATCGGTATAGTTGAGTAGAAAATGTAATATACTAGTCCAATGGTTACAGATGACATGGAGAAGAGCGCTATTGAGCCATACCATCCAGCTGTGTAGTGCAGTGTAAACTTACTCCACGCCTCATTTATTATAGTTCCTGGTGTCCCCTCTGGGAACTGCTTGCTGAACTCCTCTATTGTTGTTCCAGCTCCGTAGACGTAGGCTCCCATGAAGAGCCAGAAGGCCATAAATGCCACTGCCCAGAACCACATGTACCCATCACTCAGAATACTCCTCACGTAAAACCTGTACACTCTACCTACTGCCATGTTACCACCTCATAGAGCTTATCTAGCGAGTCTACATTTGAAATAGGTGTTCCAGTTGTCTTAGACAAGTAGACTTCACCACCTGATCTGAGCTTTAAACTCAAAACAGCGTCCTCTACGGGTTTCCTCGATATTTTTAAATCTAGTAGTTCACGTGGTTTTAGCGGACCGTAGACTAAGCCCTCAACTATTAGGTGAACACTCCAGTCCCCGAGACTATTGAGGAGCCAAGTAGTGTGCGTGCTCATGATCTTAGTGCTCTTAGACCTGGTGATCTCGCTCAGCACAGCCACTCTCCTAGCCGGATCTAGGCTTTCAAATGGCTCGTCAAGAAGCACGTACTTGGCGTTTGAAGCTAAAGCGAGCGCGTCTAGTACTATTGTTCTCAAACCCGTTGAGAGCTCGTGAAGCCTCCTACTCGGTACTTTCTCCTCCCCAATACGTGAAACTAGGTCTTTGAAGTAATCGTAGTCCCCGCCAGCGAGGTCTAAGTAGAACTTGGCTAGGTGTTTAACTGGAAGTCTCGAGAGCATAAAGAGCTCTGGTAAGTTACCAGAGAGTAGGCTAGGAGAGCTCCTAGTAGAGTCCATGTCCACACCGTCAATAACGATCTTACCCCGCTTAGAGACGTTAACCCCGAGGAGAGTCCTCATTAAAGTCGTCTTGCCACTACCATTAGGGCCCAGTATGATCGTGTCGCCAGTGATCTCCGTGTTTACTCCTCTAAGAACAAATTCTCCATGTCTGTACCCAGCGTAGATGTCAATCAGCTTTATAGTCACCTAGCGCACCTGCTGGTTCAAGAGTAGAGGTATTGTGCTCGCAGATTTATAAATTTTGGTGATGTTAACAGCGCCTAGTACTGTAGCTCAACTCTCAATAATTATTGTACGTGTTGTAGCCGAGCGATTACTATACACATGAAGTTCTAGATCTAAACTACACGGCTACACTTAGTGGCTTTACCCTAGTAGCGTCTTATAGTGGTAGTTCCACTGGCATGTAGGGTTTCCAGTGCGGGTATGTCGCTACTGCTATGTGGCATAGTAGTAGTCCTACTGCGTACTCCACCACGTCGTACACGATCTCGCGCCAGCCCTCCATTCGTGCTGTCCACGACCCGGTATATCACGTAGAGTGCGAGCAGGACAACCCCCTGTAGTGGAGTAAGTAGTAGTTTAGTGCACCGTAGACGACGTGAGCAATATCCGTTAAGAGTATGTACAGCCTGTACAGAGACCTGGTCACGCATATGCACCCACTAATCTCTCAATAAGACGTTTATGGCTGGAAAAGCCTTATCAAGTAGTTCGACTACTACGAGACAGGTGAACACTTGATCCCAGCGCAGTACTCTTAGTTGCCGCTAAACCGCGCCGCGAAATGTAGTAGGTATTCTTGTTCTAGTGACTAGAGCGGGGCTGGGAGCTCCCGTTGACTAGTGGTCTTAGGTGAAACTTTGCCCTTGCTGAGACTTAGAGCTCTAGTAGAGGGAGTATAGGTCGCTGTGAGAAGTGAGAGTAAGTACTACTACCTGGTTACTGGGGCTTTTGTGGAGCTCGAAGACGTGAGAGGAGAATTAAGTGTGTGTTAAACACCTCCCCCACTCCACACTTTGATATCTGCGCTGACGCTTAGTGCTCGTGGGAAATTGGGGTAGGACTTGTGGTTGAGAGAGTAGAGCTGTATTTTGCTCCGGGCGTTGTAGTCGAGTTGACAGAGTAGAGATAAGGGGTGTTAGACGAGTCTGCGAGATTGGTGATAGGGGCACTAGGTTTCCACTCGCTGTTCGGCCCTGAGGGTTGTGGTAAATCAGCTTGGCTTAGACAAGCGGGTGAAGTGCCGAGGAAGCTCAGCTACGACGTTATTTACGTTAACGTCCTCCACGAGGAGCTCGCGGGATACTCGGATGCTAGAGAAGTTGTTAAGAGAATTAGCACGTCGCCGCGGAGGTTTCGGGATTGACGGCTATTAAACTAGCTGTTCTAGCTGTTGTCCCAGCCGGCGAGCTCTTGAAGAAGTGGAGGAGAAGGAGAGTCGCACTACTAGTTGACGATGTTTTTCAGGCTATTGGAGTAGACAGAGCCGAGATTTACGTTAAAACACTACTTAACTTAATTGAGTCCCCGCCTGAGGCATATGAGAGAGTAGTTGTGATCGTAACTGCTAGTGAGGGTGTGTCGAGGAGGAGAGTAGGGCGGCATTTGTGGGCTGAGCTGAGAGCAGTGTGGAATATGAGCGAGAGGGGCTTTAGCGAGCTCTGCGGTAAGATACCTGGAGAGAAGCCGCTACTCGAGGAGACTTGGAGACTTACAGGTGGAACCCGAGAGCGCTGTCACTACTCTACCAGGCTGACTGGGATGTTGTTGTAGAGGAGCTCGCTGGGAGCAGAGAGCTCACGAGAGAATTCGTAAACAAGTGAAGAGAGTGGCTCGAAGTACTAGTCGAGGACATCGACGCCGCCAGTAGCCCGGACAACCGTTTCTCGGTAGATAGTGGTTCATCGTCCTTCACCTTCACTGATTCCGGCTCCCCACCATCTACTTCTCAACGGTCTCCTCGAGCCCCCTCACCGCAACAACTCTGCCCCCGTCGCCGGGGACTTCAAAGCCCTGCGGGTCTCGGAAACCCGGAGTCACCGGTACAGTTACAAGCTTCGGAAGCTTATGAACTCAACTCCAAGTTTTAAACATCAATGAAAATAAGTGTTACAAATAATTATGAAGACCGAAACAGCCCTCTCCACAGAGAGGCTATTGGAAGGGCGCTTGAGAATTACAAGTAGCTCTAGACCCTCCGCGCACACCGCACTCCAAGTGTACTTGAATTAAGTGTTTAACTGAGCGAATTAAAGCTCTACTACCGCCTACTAGAATCTACGTGAAGAGTGCTTTGAGGGGTTTCGAGGGGGCTTTAGTCGAAACTGAATTAGAGATTCCGCGGAGGAGGCCTAGAGTACTGTAGTTCACGAGGTTAGTGCCCTCCCATTACACTACACGGGCACTACGCCTAGAAGCCTCTTTGAGAGCTTCCAGTTCTTTAGATCGTGAGCCTCGGATCAGAAGTGATCTAAAGGGGGCGATTACGAGTGCTTCAACTAGAGGCCAGATCTTCCGTGGAGATCAGGGGAGATCTGTTCTAGTATTTCGCTACGTGTACTATTGATCTAGCGCGCCCACAGCCTATAACGGTCTTAGCCCCCAAGCCATCTTCGAGTGCACGCGTAATGAGGTCTACTAGTCTAGTAATTGTGCCGGCGTTTACTAGTTGGTTATTTTCACGTGCGCGCTTGAAGGCCACTATAAATCTGAGAACGATATTAGGGGCTATAGTGGGGAACACTATTGGCGTAGGTAAAGCCTCAGGCTCTGAGAAGGCTAACTCCGCGACGCTGTAGTGTGGCGTGATAACGTCCGGTTCCAGTAAGTGAGCCATACAGGACACTGGGTACGCATCAGTAAAGATCACTAGGCTCGTGCGCCTCTCACTACTTCCTTCCGGTTGTGAGCCAAAGATCTCCTCGAGACTCACGCCATCCACGCTCTTACCAACATAGAGCTCTATCCAGGATCTCACAGCACCTTTAATAGTACTTGACGGTATATACGGTAAGTTTAGAATAGGATCCCATGCTAGTGAGATTTCTAGTGGCAAAAACGGATTTCTAGTATAGACTAAAAGCCTCGAGACTAGTTGCGCGTCAATTACGAAAACAGCACTATAGGTACTTCCAACACCCCTCTCCATTTCCATGTAGAGGTTAAAGAGGTAACTAGCGGCGTTATCTAGTAAGTGCTTTATTTTTTCACACTTAAAGGCCTCGTGTGGAGCAATCGTAGCAGTTGTACTAGAGTCGGAAATATACTTCACTCTAGCTCTAGCTTCATCGTAGTGTCCATAGCACTCTACAAAAGCCTTTGTGAGAGCACTCATAATGTTCTTCTCAGCTAGGCCTCTTAACTCGTCTTCGAAACACCTCCGTAGAGACGTTGAAGAGGCCACCTAGGGCCATATGTGCTGTACTAGAGTGTTAAGCTTCCTAAGGTAACTCTCTAACTCGCCAATAGCTATGGACTTAAGTACAGCGAAGAGCCTCATCGAAGGCGCTGTAATAGGGCTTAATGCGTACATAAAGCCAGGCGGTATTTACAGATATGCTCCTGGAACGCTCTTTGACGAGATACTGTGCAATTTAATCACTCTAATTGACGGTTTAGTAAAGGTCATTGATTTAGGGAATAAAGTTAGGAGGGGGAAACTCACAGTTACTAACACTCCGTGCAAGGAGGTAGTGATTAACCCACTCAAAGAGATCTTTAGAACGTGTAATACTGTTCACCCGCAGTACGTTGTTCCACTAGTAGTGGGGGTGTGGCATTGGGATTAAGTGGCGTTGAGAGCATACTAGAAGAGAGCTCAAAGTTTAAAAAAGCGCTAGAACTAGTAGTAGCGAGTAGCTCGTGGAGTGATATAAAGAACTTTGTCGAGTCGCTTAGAGTCATTGGAAGACAAGACATGTATGACCACTTGAGGTCACTTGGATATGTGGATGTAGCAGCTTTAAGATCCACTATGAATTTAAATGAGATATGCTGGGTGCTAGGATCCGGGTGGAGGGGCTTTCTCGTAGTAGAAACTCAAGAGGCTCCAGGAGATTTACAAGAAGGAGAGGAGTCTTTTTCATAGTGTAATAGCACTCTACATGGAGCTCGTAAAGCCCAATATACCGGCTCAGCTTCTAGACAAGGTTAAGAGCGCAGAGCAGTGCGGATACATGAAAACACCTGAGTGTGCTAAGATCAAGTATGAGCTTGACTTAGCGCTCAGGAAGAGTAAAGTACTATTTAACGACGTAAGTGAAATAGTAGTACTAATAACAGCGCTTGGCTCGTTTGAGGGTATTAAATAATTTAAATGTTTATTAGTACTAGTCTGCGCCTTGCCGGTAACGAGACATTGTAAACTGGGACTCCATACACGTTCATAATTTCAATATATCCCTTATAGGCATGTCCGTGAATATCAAGGTTCACTAATCCACGTTTTAAAATGCGTTCAAGTCTCACACAGGCTAAGTAGGGATATATATTGGGGTCTTCTCCTATTAGGTTCTTGTAAGTTACTCCATAGCGCGATACTAGTATTATTTTTCTGCACTCGGAGAGTCTGAGTTGCTGAGCCATTTTCTCAATAATGCCAGGCAATTCTCCATATTTCTTCTCGAGTAAAGGCATTCTCTTCTGTTGCCACGTAGTTAGCTTGTCTAGAGCCCCTCTCGTGCCAATTATACACACCTTCTCCTCTCCTAATTCAACTTTTAGATAACTCTCATTTAACCACGTGATCTCTCTGTATACAAACATGTAGAGCTCTTCATACCCCAGAAACTCTTCATTGCCAAAAACACTGACTTCTCTGCTACTTAGAAATTTTGTTTCATGGCGTTAATAACGGTTCTTAGCGCGACAATATTGTTCTTCTTTACCATGTCACCGGCGAATACTATTATGTCGGGTTTAGTGCCTACTTTGTATAGAGCTTCGAGGAACAGGGAGAGGTTTTCAGGGCTGTGAACATCTGAAGTAGCTAATAAAGAACGTATAAAACATGTTAGCGGTTAAGGGGAAAGGTTTTAAGAGTTGAAAAAATTATCTTGTCCTTCTCACGAGCCAACCAATGATGAATCCGGCCACGAGCGTTGCGATAGCCCCAGCTATTCCTGTTGAAGTCTCAAGGATGCTCGTGGTGTATGTTTCGGTCTTGGTGGATGTTGTCCACTCAGTACTTGTTATTGTTCTCGTTGCAGTCTGCGTCTCTGTTTCAGTTACAGTAGTATATACGGTGTTGGTTACCGTGTCCGTAGTTGTTTGCCTTATGGTCTGAGTTATAGTGGTGTATGAGGTTTCTACAATAGTGGTCGTGGTCGGAATTAGAGATGTCTCCGTAACGGTCGAGGTCTCAGTAATAGTCGAGGTTACCGTGGTCGGTATTGTTGTGTAATGCGTCTCGGTTGTGGTCGTGGTAGTGGTTTCAGTGACAAGGGTGGTCGTAGTAATAGTTGTGGTGGTTGTAACAGTGGATGTGATTGTCTGAGTCGTGGTCTCGGTAACAGTCTCTGTTACAGTGCTGGTTGTTGTCGTTGTCTCAGTCACGACGGTAGTGGATGTAGTGGTTTCAGTGATAGTTGTGGTTGTTGTAGCAGTCTCTGTCACGGTGCTTGTCGTCGTCAAGGTTGTGGTGGTTGTAACCGTCTCGGTTATCGTTGTTGTCTCGGTTATCGGTGGGAGATCTACACCTATTTTACCGAGGAACAAGTATATGTCTGACTCGTTGGTCGCGACTTTGTACTCCCTGTACAATATGGCGAACCCGTCAGACTCGTCCACACCGATTCTTACAGTAGTTGCGTTCATGGTTGACGTGGTCGGGAGCATTAACAAGCCTGTGAACCCTAAGCTTCCCTCCTTGATGCCCCCGGCCACGATCACGTATGTTCCACCATATAACACGCTCCACGCAATGATATAGTACCCCATAGGCGAGTAGGCTATTTTCACATATGCTTCATTGTACTCATAAGTCCCGGCCAACCTGCTCAGGTTGACCATGGCTATTTCATTGAGGCTCTCAATATCGAGAACTTTGAGTATTATGTCGTATCCTCCGGCGCCCGGGGAGGAGTAGGCTAACGCTATAGTTGAAGATCCAACGGCGATAGAGGGGTAGTGCCCCTGTCCGAGCGTGACCGTTCTCAAAACCACCTCCTCATCAACCATCTTAGCCTCGACGATGAACACGCTTCTCGAGCCGTTCGCGTTTACTGTGTATCCTGTGAAAAGGACTCTGTGACTTGAAATGGCTACTGGCATGAACGGTGAGTAAATCGGATCGGTTCTGGTGTAGCCAGGCGCCCTCATCCAAATTATATCGCCCAGGGTCTCATTAGCCCCTGGAGTCGGGATCGCAGGAAGGTTGTAAACACCGGTCAGGTTGAAGAAGACCGGGTTTAAATCTATCTCACCAGGTGTTGATGTATCGTTGACGTACAGGAATAGGAATCCGTCTCCCAGGGGCGCGATGTTGAAGTTTATACCGGTAAAGGTCAGCGTCGTATTGGGTGGGATTAGGTAGGTTCTAACTACCGTCTGGGTTGACAAGTCCAGGATGGAAAGAGCGAAACCCCTGTATGATGCGTTGCTCATGAAGTGAGCTATGCCGAGCATGTTGTTCAATGGGTTGTAAGCCACTGCGGGGTATTGATCAAAAATCCTAAAAGTATGTGCCACGGGTATGTTCGCTAGAACACTTCCATTCACAGGGTCAAGTAGAAACAGGCTTAAATCCCTAAAGTAGGTGGTATTTGGGAAACGGGTGTACGCGAGCGCTAACTTATCGCCCGCTAGGAGGAGATAGTTATCAACTCCCAGGTTATCGGTTAACACGTTCTTCTCGACCTGGCCCGTGGCAGGGTCTATTATGAAGAACGTGATGTTTCCCTGAAGGAAGGTACCATGAGTTATGTTGAGTATTGAAGTATAGTACCTCCCACCATAGTAGACCAGGTTTGGCTCTATAGTGTATGAGGCGAAGGGGTGGTCGTCAATAGGGATTTTCGACCCGAGGGGTTTCACACCGTCCTGGAAATGGTTTCCAACATGTGTCCCAAGGACGAGCGGAAATAATATCAGGACCGCTATCGTTAGAACTAGGGTTGCTCTTACCCCCTCATTCATTCGTACCCAGCCTCAACTATCATTAATCCCTCGATAGCTAATAAATTCGAGGGGTTGACGGATCACTGATGAAGATCAAAACCCCGAACGATTGTACTCCTCCGCTTGATATATTAGGTTGAGGACAACTAGATATTAACATGGTGTTGTAATGTCTGGTAGTAAGCCTTCGCCCGACCTCAGGCTCTACGAGAAGCTTTTAATGATGTTTCCAGGGTACAGGGGTTACAAGGAGAAAGAACTTGTCAGGGAAACCGACAGGGTCGTCAGGGATGAGCTTTACAGGAAGCTCAAGAAGAGTGTTTCAGACCTGAAAAACTTTTACTCATCCATAGTGTCGTCGACAGGCTCTACGCCAGCCTCGGAGCGCGTCGAGAAGCTCATATACAGGCTTGACTCGCTCGCCGAGAAAACTAGACACGCGCCTTACGGATATAGACCTCTTTTCCACGCTTTCAAGGTCGATGAGAACGTCCTGGACAGAATCCTTGAGCATGATTTAAACATGGGCGTTACCGTTGAAGAATTGAATAAGACCACTTCAAGCAGGCCGTCCAGCATTCTAGAGGTTGAAAAGTTTCTATCCGATGTTGAAAAGCTTATTGAAAAATATCAGTCTCTGCTAGAGGAAAGGGATAGGATATTGTCGGGGATTGCAAGGTGATGATGCGTGAGCAGGACTAACGTTATAGAATGGGTTAACCCGGGTCCCGAGGACATTTTATGGGTTTACCCGTACGAGGACATTAGATGGGGAAGCGTACTAGTAGTGCGCGAGTATGAGACAGCAGTGTTCATGCGGGATGGGAAGATTTACGACGTCCTTCCCCCCGGTAGGCATGTACTGACAACTCAGAACCTGCCGCTTCTCACAAGGGCTTTCAGACTTGTTGCAGGCTACGGCGAGACACCGTTCAAGGCCAGGATAGTATTTGTATCGTTGAAGCAGTTCAGGGGGAGGTTCGGGCTGTCGACAAGAGTGAAGCTAGGCCCGCGCACACTCTACATGACGGAGCTCCAGAGCTTTGGGGAATTCTGGTACAGGGTTTCAGACCCGGTTCTCTTTCTAACACAAGTAGCGGGAGCAGTTAGAGAGTTAACGTCAACCGCGGTGGCTGATTTTATAAGAAACTACTTCGTGGAGACGTTGATACAGGAGATCAGCAAGTACACTGCAATAGACATCTACACCAACCTCACCCAGGTAACCTCTAGGCTGAAAGCTGGAGTGATTCAGGACGCATTCGCCCAGAGAGGGTTAGAGCTAATCGATGTTAAGATAGCTGGCATAACGCTACCCCAGCTTGAGAGAATGGAGAAGGAGGATCCGACATACGGGCTACCCCTCCTACTCGCAATCCAGAAAGGGGATGAGGACAAGGTGTTGGAGATCGTCAAGACGGTCGAAGTCATGAGGGCTCTCGGTAAATCCCCGGCGGCGGGCTGGATGGGGGCCCTTGTAGCCATGCCCACCCTAATGCAACAGGCTATCCAGCCGGCACAGCCTCAACAGCCTCAGCAGGTGCCTTCTCAGCCGCCGCAAGTGCCGGCCCAGTTGCAGGAGAGCCCGATTGTGGCTAAGCTTAGAGAGCTGAAGAAAATGCTTGACGAGGGCCTGATAACCCAGGAGGAGTACGACCAGTTGAGGAAGGAGCTCCTTGAAAAATATAGGAGGGAGATGTAGCCTTGATACTGTTTAAAAGCGATAAGGACAAATTCAACGACGAGTTAAACAAAGCCTTCAGCGACCGGAACAAGGGGAATCTCGAGGGCGCTGTGAAACGCTTCCTAAACGCTTACGAGATCGCGTCCAAATCCAGCGACCCCGATATTAACAAGAGAGCTGGCGAAGTCCTCTTTTACGCAACATTTTACGATGCTTTATTAAAGAAAACCCCTGAAACATTTTCAAAGGCCGCTGAGCTGTGTCGGAAACTTGATCCAACCCTGCAACTTGACGTCGGGATCGCTAAGAAACCGACTGCTGGGGAGCTTGCAAGAGATCTGGAGCTGACCTCAATGATCTTCAGCCTCCCAAGATTCAACATCAGTGATGCTGGAAAATTGGATGAATCCGTGGCTAGAAAATACGAGGAGGTTGGCAGCATCCTGGTCGGAGAAGGGGCGAGGAGGCTGATTCTCGAGGACTTATTGAATATTCACGACCCGTTGAGCGTTGTCGGCCTCAGGCTTCTGGGATACGCGAGGGTCGTAAGGGCTTTGAGAATAGAGGCTGACAACCCTTCGAGAGCTGTTGAACTATACAGTGAGGCCTTAGCGTTTCTTCAACAAGCAACACCTGAGATTAGAAACTTTGTAAGTGAGAAGCTGGGGAAGCTGTCGAAGACTACGAAGTGCTGGGTCTGCCACAGGGAGATACAGGGCGAGGAAATAAACTATATCTATTTACCAGCATCAGTTAACAACTACATACGGGAGAAGTACGGGGATGAGGCATCCTTCCTTATATCGGATGGCAAGATAGCTGTGTGCAGGGTGTGTTACACCATGGTCTACAACCTGAGCGATGCGCTAGCCAAGCAATACTACGAACTGGCTATGAAGGCTCTCCAAGAGGTGGAGGCAAGACTGAACGCTAAGATAAGATCGCTTGAATTAAGAGTCTCCGCCATAAGGGTTCAAGTAGGGAAAAGATAGTTTTAGGACGGGGTAACAGTATGGAGGCCGTGGCTCTGCGATGCACTAATTGCGGAGCACCCCTCCCAAAACCCCAGCAGGGAGAGGAATGGGTTAGATGCGAATACTGCGGCTTCTTAAACAAGATAGTGGATGCCACCCGCTACGTTGAGAGGCTTAAGGGCGAGTTGCAGAAGTGGATTAGGGAATTGCTACCCCCCGCCGCCGTCTCCGCGACAGTAGCCGATGTGGCCGCTAGACATCAAATATTTCAAGGCCTGATAAAACCGAAGCTCTTGATGGCTAGGGCAAATATTAGGGCTAAATACCTTCAGTATTTGTCAAATCCCCTGACACCTATTCCGCCGCCAACCCAGCCCGGAGAGGAGCCGAAAGCATTCTTCGAGGAGACTTTAAAAATACAGGCCGTAAAGGATTTCGCAGTCTCAGAGGAGGATTCAAAGTTTGTCTACGAGACAATAGTTTACGGCAACACCGCTGGATACGTTCTCAACGCTATCTGGGCATTGTCAAGGTTTGACGTAAAGTCTGCTTTAAAAAACATTGACGAGGCATTGTCAGAAATACCTGAAGACCCTGGCTTCACGCTTATGAAGCAAAGGCTCAGCGCAGTGAAGACCGTGCTGGCTTCTCTTGAACAGCTCTATGCCAGGAACACTGCAGCGGCTCTCGACCTCGCGAAAACAGGAGTGGATCAATACAATCTACTCCTTGAGAGGGTTGGTTCATCGCCGATTCCCGAGGTTAACAAAGGTGTTTTAGAAGTTGAGAAAATTGCTGCTGAATCAATATACCGCTTATCAGATGCTGCTCACAAATTCTTCACGGCTGGAAGGGACCCATTGGAGATTGTTAAATGGGTTGAAACATACACGAGCGTTTTCAAATGGCTCCGGGACACCTTCAAGAGGCCTGTTCAAGACCTTGTAGAGATTATGGATGATCTTAAAAAGCTAGCATACAGTAAGACAGGGTCACCCGAGGTGAACTTGTTACCCGGCAGGGGGAGTCTCTACGTTCCATTCCACGTGGTAGAGTGCAGGTTCTCGTTCGTTAAAGGCATTGTTTTCAGGAAGGGCGGGGAATCAAGGCTAACCGTTCTCGTAGCCTCAATACCTCCCTACGTTGAAAACCCTGTTCTAGATGTCCTGGGAGTATACACTGGGAGAATGCCGCCTCCTGAGAGAATCGAGGAAGCACCCGGATACTCTCTCGCGAAAAACATTGTTTCATCGGCGATATCTTCAAGCGTGCCTGGCGAGGTGAGAGCTTTCCCCCCGTTCATATCGAGCGTGCTGGCCGAGAAGCTTGTTGACGGGTATATTGAAGCCGTGAACAGCAAGTACAGGGGCAAGATAACCTTTGCATCATCTCAGGCGGCAGGCCTCGTCTACATGCCTTTCAACACGCTCGACCAGAAGACACTCGTCAATGAAAAAGGTTTAAGCATGCGTCTCACAGTTGAGTTAAATAACTTGTTAAAGCTAACTATATAATGGTGTTGAACAAGTATGAGCGAATACCTTGTTGCAACCGGGTTAATTGCAACCATATTATTTGTCCCACTCACGTTTCTGAGAATTAAGCTCGCAACAAGCTTCAGGGACTTCGCAGTCTTTATCGCATCGATAATTGCGGCAGTTGCCTCAACCCTCGTTGTAACGGGAGGGGAAGGCATCGTGCTAGCCACTGTAATCTTCTCCTACTTTAACGCTCTCTGGTTTTACGGAGTGGAGAGCTCTCAGCAACCATCGAGAAAATCCTTTTTCACGCCAAGCGCGTCGAGAGTCTTCAGAGGGTTATTCTTCTTCGTTATCGGGTCATGGCTGACTTTCTCAAGAGTTGATTCGAGAATAGCCTTGATTATTATCCTCGCGTCAATCCTTCTCGCAACCCATAAGGTTAGAACTCTTGGAAAGGAGTGATTGTTAATCCGTAGTGGGCCCGAGGGGATTCGAACCCCTGACCTACGGGTCACTCCCTCCAGACCTATCTCATCCCGTAAAGGTCGTCTGACCCATAGCACTGGATCTGGAGCATCGGCCGCTGGAGACACACCCAGCGTCCGCCGCTCTGCCTGGCTGAGCTACGGGCCCACTACCAGTCATCGAGTTCTATTATAGCCTTAGGAGTCATATAAGCTTTTCCGGTTAAAGCCATATTAAGGATTCCATAGATACTTCTCTATCACCGGCAGATGAAGAGGGAACCCGGGGTTAGAACCCTACTGAAAACAGTGTTGACAAGGCCCGCATTAGATGCCGGGTTGAAAAGGTGGTTTGAATGGAGAATTGGATGCTATACGCGTTGCTAGATGCTTTAATGGCGGCTCTTGCGACTATTTTCGCGAAAATAGGCCTTCAACACGTGGACTCGCTAACAGGCACGGCATTAAGGTCGATAGTAATGATGGTTTTCTCAATAGTGGTTATGCTTGTCTTCAGGGGAACAGGCTTCGTGTCAAGCGTTTCTTCGAGGGAAGCCGTGTTCATAGCGCTGGGCGGTGTGGCTGGAGGGGCATCATGGGTGCTTCACCTCCTCGCGCCCCAGAAGGGGGAGGCAACGCCCGTAGCTTTTATCGATAAGTCCAGCCTGCTGTTCCTGATAGCATTATCAGTAATTATTCTCCGCGAGCATCTTCTCGTTTTCTAAAATAAAACTACTATTTCTCCTCCCGCTTCCCTTCCTCAACAGCTTCTATTCTCGAGGGCTTAATCCAGAGCTCCCTCATTCTTCTCCTTTTCAAAGTGAACGTCTCGTTTTCAACGTACTTGTAAACTGTTGAATGCCTTCTCCCCTGTATCAACATTTCAACGGCTGTTTTAGCGATATTGGCTGTTTCAAAATCCCCGACAATAGCCACGTATGGCTCATATATTGATATGAATGTGCCAGTCATTTCCTCAAGGGTTCTCCTAGCCTTCCCCTCCTCACCAATTATTCTTCCGAGAACCCTTGCCACGTGGTTAGGCTTGTCCCCCACATATTGTCTAACATCTATAACCACTAACACCTGATCCTCTTCCAGCAACCTCATAGCCCTCTCGGGGCTAAAGCCGCATCCTATCGCCTTAACAATATCCCTCGCCTTCATGAGCTCGAGGGCAGTGGTTGTTGGAAGGGCTGGCTCTACAACCACCCCGCCTGTTGAAGAATCTATCGTAATAGCCGTCCTAGTTTTTTCCTCTATCTCCTTCTTAACGCGGCCGTTATCGCCTATTAAAACCCCTATCCTCTCTAAGGGTATTTTCTCATATAGTCTTGTAACTCCTAGGATGAATCTTCCCTTCTCCTCTCCAGACATTTAAACAATCCCTCTAAAACCTCCTCATCACTTAAAACATCTATATTGGCTTCATTTTTGAAAAACCTGCTAATATTTCTAACATCTCTTTCGAGAAAATCCCTCGCACTAGGATGTGAGTAGTCGACTGCTTGACTTACATCTATGATTGCTATGTCAAGGTCGGGCTTGACCATTACGTTGAACTCTGAGAAATCCCCATGCACGAGTCTAGCCTTGCAAACAATTTTTTCCAACTCCTCTAAAACCTGTTTGTAAATAATTTCTAGCTCCTCCCTCTCCAGCTCCTTATAGGCCTCCTCTAGTAGAGGGTACCTCTTGCCCTCTTCTCCGAGAAACTCCATTACTAGAACATTGTTGAGAAAGGCAACCGGTTCTGGAACCTTAACCCCTGCCTCCCTCATTCTCACGAGATTTCTATACTCTTTCCTCGCCCAAGCATAGATCAACGCTCTAGTGTCGCTGGTTTTCACCCCTTGAAACCTTGGGTCTCCAGCAATATATTTCAAAATCCCTTTCCTGAACTCTGCTGAGCTTGTCAAGTATATTTTAACAGCTAGCGGCCTACCATCTGGTGCGTAACCCAGGTAAATCCTTGCTTCTTTGCCAGCACTGATCACGCCTGAGATTCGCTTTAAAATCCTTTTACGGATTAGGGAGAGGATTGTTAGAACGGTTGACGCGTCAAATACTTCCTCAACAGTCTCGTATAGGTCTGCGTCTTTTATCCTCGGCTCCTCCCCTCTCCGAAGGAGCCTGTCTACGTCTTCACTCATAAGTATTCACTGAAAGCGTTAATGAACTCCTTGCTCAAAAACCCTTTTTCAATCAGCTTGTTTATCTCGTTACGGCCATACTTGTAAACCACTTCACCCTTATCCGGGCTGAAGTCCCATAGCCCGACTAGAATTATGTCTCCTTCGTTAATCCACACTCTCTTCCTAAGCTTCCCCGGTATTCTAACCTTCCTATCCACCCCATCCATGCATTTTGCTAGCAAGTAGTCCCCGCCGAGATGCCTTACGACCCCGCAAACTACTGTGTCGTCGCCGGGGAGCGGTGTTTCCGCGCTGAGCCCTAGCCCTTGATCCTTCTTAGGCAAAACCTATTCACTCTCCTTTATCAAGTATTCTCTATCCTCCATTGACAATAATAATACTTTGTCACCGGTTTTTAAATGAGAATACCCTGGCTTGATCGAAACCTCCCTCAGCTCTCCCGTATCCTCGTTTAGCAGGTAGACGTAGTTCTTATCAACGCTGGTCACGACGTACTTACCGCCTAAGTAAGCCTTTGGCAACGGCTTAATAATCCCACTCCAGTAGCCTGACACTTTCGTTTGAACATGCTCCCCTGTTTCAAGAATCCTTATCTTAACCAGTCCTTTCGAAACCTCTTCCACGACCCCGACCTCGCCCTGATACTCGACCACCATACCCTTGTAGACCGGCGGGATTCTCACCGAAAGCGTCACAACACCCCTCCACTTACCCTCTCGGGCGTCGAACCTGGTTGATCTAAAAGACTCCGCTGTAGACGCGCCGTATTTCCTGCTCAAAATGCTTGAAAGCTTCCTCGCGGCAACAGGATCTTCGAACTTAACGTCGACCCCTTCTTTCACCACTTCAACCTCCGTAACGCTTGAGGATAGCCCAGCCTTCACGATCAATTCTTCAACCTCCTCGGCCAGCTCCTCAATATCCACCTCTCCCTCAACCCTTACCTGTACCAAAGCCTTGTGCGAACCCCCTGCCCTAGCTAGGCATGAGGGGCATGGCTTATAGGTTATCCTAACAGGCACCTCCAGCTCAAAGTTCACGGGGTGAATACCCTTTATCAATAGCTGGTAGTTCAAGGTTACACCATGCTCGCTTGCGCTTATCTTGTGTAAGGACTTAACCACTGAGACGTCTAAAACCTCGACTTCCTCTCTGAGGAAGCGCTTAGACCCCCATATCGCAATCCTTCTTAAAACCTCGTTTTCCTCCAAGGGATGGTTCCACTCCCCCTTGTAAAACCATGCTCCGCACTTAGGGCAGACCATCACCTCCAGCCTGGGCCTATCCTTGAACGGGGTAAGGTGTTTAACATAGCAGTCAACACAATAGTTTCCAACAATATCCTCATCGGATAGCTCTTTCCCACATCGCACGCAAAATCTCACTGACAACACCTATATGGTTGCAAAGAAAGCTATCGGGACGTTTTCAACCACTAGGACAGCGTCAGGGTGAATAATCCCTTTCTCCACGGCTACTTTAACAATCCTATCGCCAACCAAGTTGCCGGTTGTAGCAGTGGAAAGAATCTCCAAGGCTTCCTCAACGCTTTTAAGCTCTCCCTTGTAAAACAACGGGTCTACAACATATCTGATACCTTTCTCCGGGTCTACGAGAACCCTTCCAAGAACCTCTTCATCACACACTGAAACTACTACCTCACCATTCGAGAACCGTACGCTGACGTATTCTAAGCCTGCAGGGGTTTTTCGACCACCATTCTCCTCCATCAAGACATCACTCGTTCTAGAAAGCTGATAATGTGGTTTCTGCGCCACAGGCCTCGCATCTCATCACAAAAACCTTGCCCTTCTTAGCAAGCTTTGTGTGAATGGCTCCGCAAGTAGGGCATTTAACGTATTTCTCAACAAAGACCTCGATAAGCTTGTTTATGACTGAGGCATTAAACTTGCCTTGTAGCAGTAATTGCCCAGCCTCGTTGAGAAAAGCTGGAACCCCGAGCTCCTTCACAAAATATTTTTGAACAATGTCCTTCTCCCTGCCAAGGGCTTCAGCTATCTCTGAGAAGTTATGGACTATTGTTCTTCCCCCAACGATCAAAACCTCAGCCCTCGGTATTTCGAAAACCTCCCCACTGCTCTTCTTCAACGGCAGTCTCTGAATAGCCCTATCCAAAAGCTCCTCGTAACTATAGTCCTTAATGCTCTTCAAAAGCAACACCTCTACCAGGGAGATTATTGTTAAGAGGGCTATTTAACAATAATTCTGTTAAAGGAGGGTTTAATGAGGATTTACGTGGAAACATACGGTTGCGCTCTCAACAGGAGCGATGAAGCCTTAATGAAGCATGTTTTAATTGAAAGAGGGCATACTATTGTTGACGACCCCTCTAACGCTGATATGGTAATAATTAATACTTGCACCGTTAGGCTTGACACGGAGCAACACATGTTGAATAGAATAAGTAGTCTTAGAGAACTGGCTCAAGCGAGGAAGGGTAAACTGATAGTAGCGGGGTGCCTCCCCGCTGCACAACCCTACAAGGTGGCTAAAACTGCTCCGGAGGCAAGCCTGGTCTCCCCGCAAAACTCGTCCAGAATCTATGTAGCAGTAGAGTCTGATGGAAAGGTCGTAATGCTAGACGGGGTCAGGGAAAGGGATCGAATAGGGCTGTGCTTCGAGAATAAGATTGCCCCAATACCTATTCAAGAAGGATGCTTGAGCAATTGCTCCTTCTGCATAACCAAGCATGCTAGGAGAGTATTGGTCAGCCACACCGTCGAGGCGATCGTGAAATCCGTTGAGACCGCTGTGAGAATGGGTGCTGTTGAGATACAGTTGACGGGCATGGATCTCGGCACTTACGGGATGGAGCTGTACGGTAAGCGGTGTCTTCCAGAGCTCGTGAGAAGAGTGTCAACACTGCCGGGAGAGTTCAGGGTTAGAATAGGAATGACCAACCCGGAGCATTTACCACCCATTCTCGACGAGTTGCTGGAAGCAGTAAAATCCGACCGCAGGATTTACAGGTTTCTACACGTTCCGTTGCAATCTGGAAGCGATAAGGTGTTAAAAGCTATGAACAGAAAGTACACTGTTGACGAGTATAAAGGTTTAATCAAAGAGGTGAAGCAGAAAATAAGTGACGTGAGTATTGCAACCGATGTCATCGTGGGCCACCCCTTAGAGGATGAGGAGGATTTTGAAGAGACTTTGAAAATAATTAGGGAGTTAGAGTTCGAGAGAGTACACTTTGCAGGTTACAGTGTAAGACCCAACACGCTTTCGGCCGGAATGCCGAACATTCCGACACGCGTTAGGAAGGAGAGAATGCTCAGGATGCTTGAAACCGTGGAGGAAGTAGGTCTTAAGGTTAGGGAGAAATATATTGGGTTAACTCTTCCAGTGTTTATCACGGAATACTCTAACACGTGGGTTGGCAGGCTCGATAACTATATCCCCGTAATCCTGGTGGAGGGGGGCTCGCTAAAATATGGAATAACCGTTGAAACAGTGATTGAAAAAGCTACATTCTACGACCTGAGAGGCAGAGTTCGGAGTAACTAGTGTTGAAAACAATGTTTCAGTAAACCTCAACGAAACGCACTTCGGGATTATACTCCTTGAATCTTCCTATCAATTCCGACATGAAGTCGATGATCTCGATGTGCCTTATACTAGGGGTCGTGGGATGTGCTACAACCCGTATTGTAAAGGTGGATGAACCCACGTGCCGTATAATACTTCTCTTATCATCTATCCTGAAAACTTCTGGTTTGAAATTCTTAAAAAGATCTATCACTGCCCGTAAATCGCCTTCGCCGGTAAGCTTCAAGCGAATATCAAATACTAAGGTCACAGTGTGCGGTTTCAACACGGCATTATACATTACCGTATTGGGAACCAGGTACTTCTCGCCTAAAGCGTCCTCAACCTCGCAGTGTGTAGATGAAATTTTTACCACTCTTCCATGAATCGGTTTTTTAAAGCCGGGCAGTATTATTTCAAAATACTTGCCCATGATCTTCTTATCCATTTGAAGAGACAGGTAGGCGATAAACCCTCTTATCTTATCGATAAGCATGAAGACTAGGATAAGCGTCAGCGCCGCTATCGCTATAAGAGCCATGTGTACCTCGATGAACTGTGCGATCAGGATGAGAAAGGATATGACTATGATTGAAATGTCAAGAATCCTCACCACTGTCTCCTTACCTGTAACGGAGATCGTGCCTCGCAGTGCTAGGGAGTCGAGAAGTTTTTTGAAAAACACCCTAATAATGATTAATGTAAGAATAACAATTATTGGGGCCTCAATCTTGGAAAGAATGTCTTGGATCAAGTCGGACTCGGCCATGCTTATCCCTTTATGTAACTTATAAACTCTGTTCCAGGAGCCATTATCACAAGGATGTCTCCGGGCTTTAAAACATCATCATCTGAAGGCACCTTGAACCTAGTCCCGTCAAACATGAGTATGATCTTGCCCACTTCTTCACTCATTTCAAGATCCTTAACCTTGGACCCGGTTGCTCTATCACCTTCGGTAACCCCTATTATGTATAGGTCGAAAGAGCCAAGCTTTCCCAGGTGAACGGGTGTTAGAACTGATGAAATATAGTCTGCAACAATGCTCGCTAATATCTTAGGCTGTGTTATCGGGATTCCAAGCTGGAGTTCTCGAACAAGCTCCCCGATTTTCTCCTCGGCGAACCTTCCAATCCTAATGGGCACGTTGTACATTTTCGCTATTGCGAGAACCAAGAGGTTTATTTCATCACTATTGGTTAAAGCGAGGACGGCGTTTATCTCATCCATCTTTACTTCTCGAGCGTAAACATCAACGTCTGTTGCGCTCTTGTTGATCACCAGGATATCATACTTCGACTCTAACTCCCTCTTCCTAGCCTCATCCTTCTCTATAACGATGATCTCGTTATCCCTCGGATTTAACATTTTGATCATGTTTTCAGCAAACTCGCCGCCACCTGCTATGAGTATTTTCATGAAAAACCCTCGAACCACGATGTTCTAGATAACTATGCTACTTATTTTTAAACTATCTTAATAACTTAATAGTTTTTCTACCGAGAACCCAGCCTATAAGCATAAGGAGCGGGAGATACTCCAGCCTTCCGAGAATCATCAGTATAATTAACACTGCTTTAACCCCTGGGGGAGCCATGGCGGATGCGATCCCAGTGGATAATCCCACACAGCTCGCAGCCGATGTTGCTTCAAACAGTGCGTCAGCATAGTCGAACCCGGGGAGCATGAGTTTTATGAGCATGGCCCCTGTGAAGACTGCTGTGAAATGTATTAAAGCCAGCAGTAGCGCTGATGCTGTCTCGGAGTCGTCCAGGATGTTTTCGCCAAGCCTGATCCTTGTTTCAGCCCTTCCTCCTGTTACAACGTTTATGGATGATGCTTTAAGCTTCTTCAAAATTATGAGGAACCTGAGTACTTTAATGCCTCCTACGGTCGCAAAAGTCATTCCACCAATAAGCATTGAGAATGTAAGAGTAAGCTTCGTAGCATATGGGAGTTGCCCTATTACGCCAATGTTGAAGCCTGTGGTTGTCATTGCGGATATAGAGTTGAAAACCCCTGATGCTATTATTTCCGGTATGTTTGATGAGAAGTTGTTAGACACCAGTATTGATATAGAGGTTATAGTGGAGAAGAATAGTAGAAGGGTTAAGTAGAGCTTGAACTCCTCATTACGAGCAACCTCGCCTACATCACCCCTTAAAAGCTTGTCGAGAAGGAGGAAGTTCGTTGCTCCCAACACCATTATGATGATCAATGGGATGGACGTTAAGGGTACGGCTCGGTAAATTACGTCGTAGTTTGCATCATAATTGCTCATACCGCCAGTCGCTATCCCTGTCATCGAGTGAGTGATCGCGTCGAAAATATTCATGCCGGAATAGTAGAGCATGAGGGCTCCGGCAAGAGTTAAGACAATATAGATGTTGAAAAGTCTTTTCGCAGTTCGGTACATTGAAGCCTCTATTCTAACCGGTCTCTCGACACCGTACATGAGCAACCCATACTTGTAGAAGAAGGGGAATAACACCATTGCGAAGACAACGAACCCCAGCTCGCCGACCCACTGCATTAAAGCCCTCCAGAAAAGTATGCTGGGCTTCAAACTCTCAAGCCCTGTGAGAACCGTTAACCCTGTCCCAGTGAATCCTGATACGCTTTCAAAGAAAGCGTCGTAAAACGGTATTGAAAGCTCCATAGACAGTGGTATTGCTGAGATCGCGGGTAATAGAGTCCACGCTAGAGTTGATGAAAAGACCGCCTCAGTAAATGATAAGCCCTCCTGCGACTTTAATCTCGAAAGGAGGATGCCCCCCACCATCAGGACAATTGAAAACGCTAGAAACCCCGTCGAAACCTGCCGACCGGTCCCAAGATCTATCAAGGGCACGGAAATCATTAATGCACCCAGAAGGAACGTGAGGGCCCCCATGGTTTTCAGGACGTTTAAAACCCGTAGCTCGACCATATGGGCTAACCATTCATAAATTATAGCGGTTATTGTAAAAAACATTGTGGTGTTTGAACCATTATCAACCAGTGAGGAGTGTTATCACCGGCATAAATGCTATCAACACTATAGAAGACAACAGCGTAAGAACAAAGCCGACCTTAGCCATCTCATAATTTTTAAAGTACCCGTAGGAATAGGCGATGGCGTTGGGAGGAGTGTTAGCTGGTAGGAGGAATGCGAAGCATGATGCTATGCCAGCTACTATGCCTGTGAACCTTGCATCCATCCCAAGAGAGCTTGCTATCGCTATAGCTATGGGAACGAATGCTGATGAAGTGGCTGTTATACTGCAGAATACTGTTACGCTGAACCCTGCCACCAAGGCTATCACGATGTTGACAAGGTAAGGCGATGCCCCGGTCAGCCCTGTAGCTATGGAGTCTGCGAGCATTTTAACAATCCCCGTTTCTCTTAACCCTCCACCTAAGGCCAACCCCCCTGCGACGAGGAAGAGAACACCCCAGTCAGCCTCTCTTGAAACCTCGTCCCATGATAGTGTTCCAACGCCAGGCATCAAATAAAGTATGATGATTATAAGGGAGGCAATGTATGTCCAGTTGGGTAGAACAGGATAGAATGAGTCCATAAGCCATAATACAACAGCCACCCCGAATATTGCGAGAGTCGTTTTTTGCTGCTTATTCAGCTTTCCAATCTTGGCGAGCTCTCCCTCAACAATGCTCCTACCCCCTGGTATTGATTTGACTTCCGGAGGGTAGTAAAGCGTGAGGAGCTTCCAAGCAATAATCGTTAACACCAGAGCTATTGGAACACCCCATGCCATCCACTTGGCAAACGTGATTTCATAGCCTGTCGCATCCTTGACATTTCTAATAGTAATAGGTACTGGAGGGGTTCCAACAGGGGTTCCTATCCCGCCGATAGTGGCGGCGTACGCAACACCGATCATCATTATCTTTCCCGCATTACTCTTCCCCTTCTCCGCCCTTATCAGCTCCAGCATCCCCACTGCCACGGGTGCCATTATCGCTGCCGCCGCTGTATTGGGTATCCACATTGAGAGAAGAGCTGTTGCTAGCATCATGCCTAGAACTATCTTGTCAGTGTTCTCACCCATGAATGAGAGGATCTTAAGACTCAGAAGCCGGTCTAACTGATATTTTGAAAGCGCAATGGATATTACTAGACCAGCTAGGATCAGCATGTTAACATCTGACGCTATGTAAGATAATCCCCTAGCTAGAGGAAACACGCCGAATACTACTTCGAGAAGAATTATAACTATACCTGTAACAGGTATGGGGACGCATTCTGTGACCCAGTAAACAATTGCCAATATGGAAATCCCTATCATTGCCTTCTGCTGTAATGTGAAATCTCCGAGCGGTATGTACGCTATTATTCCGACCACGCTGAGCGTTGCTACGGCTATAAATAGTTTCAGCTTGTCATTCATAAATATCCCTTGAGTGTCAAGGATATTGAAAGGGCTGCGTGAAAATATAAATATAACTACGAGCCCGCCACGGTCTCAATATCTCTTAAAGCTTAGCTACTCATCTTCATCTGCTCCTCAAGCCTTCTAGCCATTTCAGAAGCGCCCTCCCTTGTTAACAAACCTATTTCTGATAGACGGGTTAAACAAACCTCAATCCTCTCCGGGGTGGTATTCGTCAACAAGTTTTTAGAAGTAATCTCCGGCGCCATGTCATCCTTATCAAGCATCTGTTTAACCCAAGAGAGGTAATTAGCGATACCTTCGTGAATGTAGGGGGTGAACCTTGGCCCCAGCCTTCCTCCCGGCTCTAAGACAACTATTGTTGTAATACTTGAGCGTGTTGTTTTTTCCGAAGCATATGAGGTGTAGACAAGGGGGATTAGATACAACTCCTCGCTCTTTGATGGTGCGGTAATGCTAATCTCTTCAACCTTTTTCTCAGCATTAACTAATTGCTCTAGATAATCCTGAAGCCCGCTCCTGATCGCGTCAAATCTCTTGCCCGCCTCCTGGATTAATGTTTCCAGCTCTCTCCGAACAGCATCCCTTTCGCTAAGAATCGATTTAACCTTGTTGTTTTCTGCCTCTATAAGCTCGTTATACTTCTTCTCGATTCTTTTCACGTCTTCATCGTATGATGCCCTAGCGTTCTCGAGTTCTTTCTCAAGATTCTTCAAAGTCTTCTTCTGATCGTTAAGCCTCTTCTTCAGGTCCGAGGTATCCTTACCGTAAGCCTTCGCCTTCTCCAGCTCTTCCTCTAGCCTTATGACGTTTTCACGAGTCTCAACTATCCTCTTCTCGATCGATTCAATATTCGGCAGGTGTCTTTCCTTCACCGAGGAGATTTCCTCATCTCTTTTCCTCTTCAACTCCTCAATAACCTCGGCAACAGCACGCTTCGTCTCCTCAATTTTTTCATCCATAATTCTTAGTTTCTCCTCATACTCCTTCGTAATTTCCTTCTTCCACGCCTCCAGAAGGTCTCTAACCTTCTCCAATACGTTGTTAACGTATTCTATGAGTTCGTCTACCTCGCGCATAGCCTTGCTTATCCTCCTAGCTACTTCCTCATGGTCAACCGAGGGAAACGGTATCTCTATGAACGGGATATTGTAGTTTGTTTCCATCCCTATCAGCGGCTTCAACCCTTGCAGTAAACCCAGGTCTGAGACAACATTATTAAGCTCTACGATCTCTTTCCGCACCCCTGACCTAGCGCTCGCCGCGTCTTGCGCGAGCCTGCTTAGCTTTACTAACCCATCGAGAAAGTTCTTCCCAGTCATCGCCGAGAGCTCCCGCAACGCAGAGTCAAGCAAGTCCTTATCAACAACATTGTATTGTATTGTAAGCCTGGTGTTCTTGAGCGGATCTATCAGGACGGCCGTTTCTTTCGAAAACGGCTTAGCAAGTAACGGGTAGTAAGCGAGCACAACCGCTCTAATCCTCTCCCCCTTCCTCCTGAAAAACCCGGGCTTTTTCCTAAGCTTTTCCGGATAGTATAGGGCGAAGCCTACAACCTCGTCATCCCCCAGCTTCTGGTAGGCTTCAGCCGTGTGCTTGAGAAGGAACGGCATATACTTTTTTGGAAAAACATTAACGCTAGAACCCATAACTCCCACTAAAATAAACTTGTACTTAGAGTGTCTTAAATAAATTGTTTAACCAGAATGTGAAAACTAGTCGCCCTATGATTGATAACACTTGTCATAGGTGTTATTCACTATTTCCACCTGTTGCTCGAACCTGTATCCATTCGTCCCTAGATGTTCATTCTCATCAACTTATATTCACTCGTTGCATCCAGGGGCTTCCACGTTGCCCATCCTTCTCGACCTCTTCTAAGATCTTTTTCTTCTCGTGGCTCCTCACGCCGTAAAACTTTCCAGCAAGAGAATTAACCATCTATACTAAGTCCTCCACGAGCTCCTGATAAACATACTTAGGTTCTTCACCGAAAGCAACCTCTACTTCAATGCCATACTGGTTGAAGAAGCACTCTAGGTACTCAAAGCCAATCCTCGTCAGCCCGTCCCTATATGCGACTTCAACCACGTCTACCTGCCTGTTCACAGTGTAGTTGAGGAGCCTTGGCAAACCTTTTCTATCGGTTTCATGCTCAACACATCAACGACTCTATATCCTTTAGAGGCACAGTACTGTATAAGGTACTGTATCTGCTTCTAGGCTCGCTCCTCTGGTCTGAAGAGCTGACGCCGGCGTAGACGACTGCCCTAATCTCTTCGCTAATGGGTGATTCCTCAGCTAACCTCCTAGCCTCGCTCTCGGGAATCCTGAGCTCGCCACCGGCAGTCCTAACAGCTCTAATCCGACCCTCTCTGACCCACCTTGAGAGAGTAGCTAAGAAAGCATTCAACTGTATTTAATCACCTGCTCCTTCAACCAGCCTGAACCGTATTTCACCTACATATTAGCTACCATGACTTTGAGTTCTTCAGGCAACTTGATCTCCGTACTGAATATTTCTCTATGAATCTGCTTAACAATATCTAAACCACTTAACCCATAGGCGATCATCAGGTAACACAACTTCTTCCTAGCTTCAGCGAAGCTCCTTGATAATGCTGGTTGAAGCATTTCTCTAACTTCCTTCGGACGTGCTACTCCAACAACCTAAAACACTGTTCTCTCGACCTATATATTTCAGGTTAGTTCAAACCAAATGCTTTTGAATGGAGTTAAGAAAATATACAAACTATGAATTAACTAATATGTTGTGACAATTAGTTTTGAGTAAACCAAAGAAGTCCATTCACTGAACAATCTCTACATTGAAAGCAACTGCTTTAGCTCAACCAACTTATCAACTACGCACTTATTCCTGCAGATTTCCTCAAGGTACTCAAAGTCCAGTCTATTAGCCCAAGTAGCCATTAGCCAGATCGCCTTGTCACGATCCTCTGTAGACCCCCAGTTTTTCCACCCATCAAGATATATGGCTATAAGATCCTCGACGGGGTCCAAGTATACGTGATATTCCTCCACAAGGATCTTCACGGGGGGCTTTCCCCTATTGTAAACCGTTGAAACTATATCTATCGATTTCAATGAGAGAACATCATGTGTTGGGAGAAATCCACGGCCAATTCTCTCGGAAAACCCTGCGAGAAAAGATTCAACAATCCTCGCATCCCCCTCTACTATTACGTCTACATCCATGGTTCTATACACTCTACCCGTGTAGACCTCCACCGCAAAACCTCCCGTAATTATGATTCTACCCATACCCCGCTCCTCTAGGAACGTGTTCAGCCACCCAGCGAATAAGAGATACCTCTTAGACTCGTCCGCGATATTTAAGAGACGGGGTAGTATCCTCTCCTCGAAAACCCTTAGTAATCCACTAGCTACTTCTTCAACCTTAAAATCCTCTCTTCCCTCCCCCATTCAACCACCTCGAGATATGCCTGGGAGAGCTCTCGCGCTATTGCTGCAAGCCTAGTGCTCTCATCAATACTCCTCCTCGTAGTTCTGAACCTCCCTCTCCTTGCGTAAGTTAACTTAAATATGTCTCTTGAACACAGTTGCCGCATATTGTTTCCCCATAGCTGTAGACAAGTTCCGACTCGTAATTCCCTGAATTGAGAAATCTACGTAGAGGTATTTATGTACAGGGTTTAACAATGAATTTTATTCTTCAAGGAGAATGCGTAGAGGTGGGTGAGTGGAAAACAGAGTATATCAGCATGAGACCCTTCTTAGGTATCTTAGTTCTGGCGTCAGTAAGTTCTTAAATTAAACAATCTATGAATGGAGATAGGCGGTAGCATGGTTGTTGAAAAAGTAATTTCTTTTGATCCGGCAAAAGAAGAGGAGGTAATTGAATCAGTAGCGATTGCTTCGAATGAAGCAACTCAAGATCCGATTAGTTTAACTATGCCAAGACAGTCTTCTACAACACTATGAGCCCGCTTTACAGCCTAGTCCCGGCGGGAATGTGGGGGCATGTAGAGGCTTTCAAAGAGGCCTACGGGCCAGGCCCTAACACTGTATCCTTACCAGGTAGTCTCGGGGATTACCCCTGACCAGGCAGATAAGCTCCCCGAAGAATTGAAAGGCGTCGCAGGCTCAACAAGTTTTCCACCCGACGACTGCGTTGTGAGTAGAGAAGGGGATCCCGAGTTTGAAACAGGCTTCCTATCGCGCGAAGAGGTTGAAGCTATCTTTAAAGCCCTCCCCCTCGAGATCACGTATGCCGACACAAACAATAGGGTTAGATTCTTCAGCGAAAGCAATGTTTCAGGAGGCTTCCCCAGGGCTAAAACCATTATTGGGCGCAGGCTTGAACAGTATGTTGCGATAAATGTTGAAGCGTTGAAGACGGGCAGGGAAAAATACAGGGTATTCTGGACTAGGCTGGGAGACAAGATCATCAGGGTTTTGCTCGTAGCGGTGAGAAAACCCGATGGGGAATTACTCGGCGTGGCAGAGATTGCCGAAGACTTTACGGAAGTATTGAATAATCCTGGAGAGATATTTGAGAAAATTTTGGTGTTGTAAGCTTGGTCAGAAACATTTTTGAGCTAGCATACAGGTATGTTGAGCCATCGATTAAAAAACTAATAGTTCTAAAGCTTGTTGAAAAGAAAATTCCCCCCGTAATTATTGCGGAGAAGCTAAGCATCTCCCCATCCCTTGTCTCAAGATACGTTAAAGGGAAGAGAGGGAGGTTCCTCGACCTCTCCAAATACCCGGATCTCGTGCTCAGGGTTGAAGAGATTTCCGAGAAAATCGCTACCGGAGAGCTTGAAGGAATTAGTCTTCAAATAGAGATCAACAAGCTTGTTTTGAAAACCCTATCCGATAAGCGCGTCTGCGGGCTACATAAGATGATTGATGAAACCGTTAACCCGGTCACATGCAACATTTGCCCAACCCTTTTTCGCTAAAACCTTTAGAAGCCCTTGAGGTATGAAGGAGCCGAGGCTGGGGGGATGGTTAAAAATATAAAACGTGAAACATTATTAAACATGATTGAAGCAGGGCCCGTTGCCTAGCCAGGATAGGGCGCCGGCCTTCTAAGTAGGCTCCGGAGAGAGCCGGAGGCCCGGGGTTCGAATCCCCGCGGGCCCGCTTCACGAAACTATTCATGTTAGATAAGCGCCGTTTTAACTGTAAATGATTGATTTTTACCAGTTTATCGATTAAAATTTTTCGAAAGTGTGATTGCTTTGAAAGGCCTTGTAGTAGCAGGTTACGGAGGCCACGCTGGCTATGCTTTCACAGTGGCTTACGAGCTCGCTAGGCGGGGTGTTGAGCTAGATGTTCTGCTCCCGAAAGGCTATGAGCACTTATCCAGCAAATTCACCGGTTTAGGCAGAACGCGGTACGCTGTTCTCCCGCGTAAACCGCTCGAACCCTTCTACCGTGGAATCCACAGGTGGCTACTGGCCTTCTCAAGCACTCTGAGACTTGTCAAGGAAAATTACGACTTCGTGTTCGCTGCTGGATCCAACTTCTCCATCCCTGCTTCAACATGGCTTAAAACACTAAGAAACATACCGGTGTACGTTGTCGAGGATGTTAACAGGTTCTCCAGGCCCGCCAAAGCGGTTAGACTTCTACATATGCTGGGGGCCAGAGTCCTTCTTCACTGGAGGGAGCAGAGAGAGCTCTACAGGGATGGAGTCGTCGTCGGACCCTTATATGAACCCGTGTTGTCCAAGCCTAGTGACATGGGGTATTTACTCGTAACTCTCGGTACACTGGGTTCGAAAGAAGTTTTCGAGGCCGTTACAAACCTAAACTACAAGATCGCGGTTGTGCAAACGGGTGATATAGATCCTCGAGCATATGCTGTTAGAAGGCCCGACTGGGTTTTCTTCAAATACGTTGACGACTTTCATCGCTGGATTGCGGGGGCATCTATAGTTGTAACCCACCCCGGTACAACCGCTGTAACAGCTAGGCTGGCTTACGGGAAGCCGGTAGTGCTCGTGTACACCAAGAGGCATTCACCACTGTATCCTAGGAAGGATGTTGAAATGCTTGCCAAAATGTTGAAGGCAGCATTCATAGATGAAGTAACGCCTGAAAACCTCGAAGCCGCGATACGGGAAGCAATAAGGCTTGAGAAGCCTGTTTACGAAAATGGTGCTCGAAACGCCTCCGAACTTATATTGAAGGAGTGTTTAAAAACGCTGAAACCCGCCGCTCCTGACTGCTGAACCTATTTCCTCCCTTCTATTGCACCACCTATTAATCCTCCAATACCTGCTAGAATAGCAGTGTACAGGAATAGAATTGTGAAGGCAAACCCCAAGAATCCTCCAACCACTGCGCCTAGAATCCCGGCTAATAATCCTCCGAGCACTGTTAGGACAATGGTAAGCAGTATACCACCGAACAATCCTCCTATGAAGCCTGTTACGAAACCGCCCCCAGCCCCTTTCTTAGCGATGATCCCGCCGGCTATTCCGGCGAGAACCGGGCCTATGACTGGGATCCAACCAATGACTATTAACAATAGGAACGTTACGAATATACCACTCCCATAACCCATTAACACTCGCCTCATATTACATATAGTTGAAGCCTGTGATAAATCTTACAGCTACGAGTTGGAAACCAATATTCAGTGATCAGAATGATAGAAATGGGGATGCTTCCGAAGCGTTCAGTCAGTAGTCGGGGACTGCTGTGTGGGCGATACATTCCTAGTAGTTTTCGCGCACACCCAGCTCTTATTGTTTATCTTAATCTCATCGTCTGAAATTCGAAAGAATTACCAAGATTAATTATATAATATTTTGCCACCATGTAGCTGGCAACGTTTTCACGCTTTTTTGTCGCGGAATCAAAAGAGCGTTGGGTCAATCCCTCCTCGCCACAGTGGCCCCTTGCTTATAACCTCTTCACACCGGATTTTACCAAGGAGTTAGTGTGGACAATAAGTGGATGAAAATTGAGATTTTGATGAGTTCGCTTAAGAAAAAACATGAAGCATCATTAATAGCTTTCATATCAATAGGAATGATGGCCACCGGTTTTGCCCTAACAGCTGTAGCACCACCCCTGCTATACATATTCGAGAGCGGTGATTTCTCCGTAAGGCTAAGCTTCTTTAAAGGTTCCCTGGAAGGGCACATTAACACCGCGATCATGGGTATTTTCCTACTCGTAGCAGGGCTTACCGTATTCATACAGGGAGTTGATGATGGCTTCATGGAGGGTCTTAGCAAGCTCACCGATTCAATTCCAGATGAGGTTGTTGCTCGACGGCTTAATGATAGTTCTCGCGATCGCCTCTTTCACAACATCACGGGTTTTCTCATCCACCGTGTTATCCATAATCACTGGGGGTTTGTTAATCATGGTCTCAAGCACTGGTTTCTCAATACTTCTCGCGGAATTCTACAAGGTTTTCGATTTTCCATCGCTGTGGATTGCCAGCCCTATAGTGCTGACTGTGGTTTTAATCCCGTTGTCATTCCTGATGCTCTACTTAGAGCTTCCTGAGATCATTGTGAAGATTGATAGGAATTATCGAGGTTAACTCGCCCTTCTTATTCTTTTCTAAAAAAGAGCTCGGGAAAATTGTTGTGGGTAAAAAATCAATATTTTTTAGTCACCACGAAGTAGAGCAGGGTTGCAACAACCACTCCTATGTACCAGCTAAGGCTTGTCGGAAACGGGATGACCCCTACAATAGTTATGTCTCCAATCACGTAGCTGACGGCGTATATGATGATTATAGACAACACATATGTGAAGATGGCGGCCTTGTTGTACCCGCTTCCATACCAGTAGTCTTTCGGCCCGTTCGCGTATAGTTTACGTAGATCATAGTTCTTTCTAACCAAGTAGTAGTCTGCTATCATAATTCCCGCTATCGGCCCTAAAACCAATCCGTAGTTGCTCGTGAATGCTGAAACATAGTTGATGATGTCTGGACCCTTCTCAACAGCCCACCACGAAGCGAGCAAGAAGCCTATGAAGCCAGCCACCACGACCGCGTTACGCCATTTCATCTTAAAGCATGTTGTCAGAATGTTCACGAGTGCTGGGATATTGGCTGTGATGTCAGTACTGAAGGGAGCAATGGATGCGAAGACCTGTCCTAAAACAACCGCCACCACGCCGGGCGCAGTGTAGAGTATTATCTCCTGAGGTGTTGAGTAACCAGTGTACATTGTTAAGTAGTAACCCAGCATTGATGCCACCACGGCTGTTAAAACTATCCCTGTCACCGGGCCAATAATCAAGGCCCTTACACCTCTCTTGTCGGCATAGAGCCCTCTGGAAAGGTCGGATATGTTTAGGCTCATAGTAGCCCAGAAGTTTGTCTGAATAGCCAAGTATAGTGCAAAGCTTCGTGAGAACAGGCCTGCCCCGCTGTTCCCCACTGGAGTGATTTGCCTAGTTGATAGCTGGAGGGTTAGCCATATGAAGTAAACCAATAGTAACGGCCCCGTCACGTTAACCACTCTAGCGATCATCCCAAGCCCCTTGGCCGTCACGATTGTTGCGAAAGCAACGTATAACGCCACGACGAAGACAACGTATCGGAATGCGGCTGAAGCAATCGCAACTGGGTCCCGCCCCGCGTACCCTAGAATGTACAGTGCAACCATTAGTATTGCTAGCGAGCCACTATATGCCTCAATACCGTACCATCCTGCTCCAACAATCCCCCTGAGAACCACCGGTATTTTAGAGCCCTTGAAACCCCAGCTCGGCCTCAGTTGCACTGGGTAGGATATTCCATACTTAACTCCTGGGAGACCGTTTAGGAATAAAATTACTGTTGTCGCTAGATTCCCGAGGAATGCTCCGAGAGCGGCTTCAATGATGCTGAGGCCTAGTTGAAGCCCTATTGAGCCGAGGAAGAACAACGGAATGCAGACATTCATGCTGAACATCATCCAGGTGAACGTTCCCGTTCCGTAGAGCCTCTTGTTTATAGGAATCGGTAGTAGAGATTCGTTTTCAACGTAGCCAACCGGTTTCACGTCCTCAGGCATGAGCCCACGCCGACTAATCCGGGGAAGGAGTATTTAAATATTTCGCTACATCTTGTTTCAAAACCATGACAGGGGTTATCTTTTTCGAGGACGCTGTGATTAATTAAATCAGTGGTGATCGTGATGGCGGAGAGCGCTAAGAGGGGGACTTCAAGGTTTAGAATACTTTTAATAATGCCCATAATCGTTTCGACGGCAATCATTGCCTGGGCTTTCTACCCGACCCTGTTGAGCCTTATATTTAAACAGTCGAGCACCACGGGGAGTGTGTGCGACTGGTTTATGGAGAAGCATCTCTCAGCGATCACAAGCTTCAGCACTGAGATACGGGATCACGCTATCAGTATTCTAAAAAACTTTAGCAACCCTAACATACTCCTTGAAAACACAGCCTACTACATACCCGGTGGGAGGGCGCTACAACTCTCATTTTACGCGACCTCGGGAGCAATCATAAAAGCCAACGTCACCGCGAACTCTAATGTTCTCATTGAAATATACGGTCCGGAGGGGAGCCTTCTTTACTCGCAATTAACAAATACCTCTGCATACTCGTTCACAGCCTCTGCGACGGGAACATATGTTTTAAGGATAGCCAACAGGCTACTCCGCACAGGGGTGCAGGTTTCAGTCCTGCTAGAGGCGATAGTCCCAGTCGACATAAACGACCCGGTTTTCAAAATAATGGCCATCGGGCACTGGGTAGGCGCCAACGTGAAATATGTCAGCGATCCAAGAGGCCTTGAATACGTAGCCTCCCCTTTGGAGACATTGAGAGTTAGGGCCGGGGACTGCGATGACTTCGCAGTGCTTATAGCCTCACTTTACGAGTCGATCGGCTTAGACGCCGTGATAGGGCTAGTGGATACTAACGGTGATGGCGTGGTTGACCATGCCGTAGCACTAGTATATGTTGACCTGGACCCTGATGTTCTGTTGAAAGCCATGCAGAGGTATGATCTAGTATTCAATACTAGAACCTCGAAAATAAGCTATTACTCCTATGCGAAGAACGTGCAAATAGGAGTGTGGCTGGTTATAGACCCTCCAATGGCTGATGTTAAGAATGCTCCATGGAGCGTTAGCCACGAAACCTATGTTCTCGAATGCTATGTTGACGCCTACTTGAAAAAGTGAGTTGCTTAGACTACTGCTTCACTACATGGTGCTGGAACAAATTGTTCTCTCCACAGCCTCCACGACCTTATCCCTAGACACACTGTTAAGCTTCAAGGTGATGTGGTCCGAGCGGCCTCCTCCCTTAGCCCCTAGGCTTCTCAAAGCCTCGCTTATCTTCAACAAGTTGATTCCCTTCTCAACCGCCTTCCCAGGGTCCACCGCGATTTCAACCCTGTCCCCTGTGAACACTAATGCCAGAGTCTTATGCTTCAGTGAAAGGTCTTCCAGCACTGTTTTAACAAGTTTTTCATCCTCGACCGGTAGTTCAGCCAGGGTTGTTTCAACGCCGCAGACAACCCTCTTAGTGTTTAAAGCGTTTGATACAAGCGCGTCGGCTAATATTCTTCTATAGGTGGCAACGGTTTCCTCCAGCCTGCTCAAACTCTCCCTCAGCTTCCCAGCCGCCACCACTATGTCCTTGTGAGGTGAACCCATCGCTTCGAGCGCTTTTCCCCTCTCTTCATCCATATTCCTGGCGAGCTCGGCAAGCCTCGTTCCAGCCACGAATTCGAGCCTGATCACGCCATCCTGGATTCTCTCGGCGTTTATTATTTTAACACCCCCTATCTCGGCAGTATTCTGCAAGTGCGTGCCGAAGCATGCCTGTGCGTCCCATCCGGGTATTTCAACGATTCTCAGAACAGGGGAGTAGACAGCCCCTCCCTGGTATATTTTCAAACCGTATTTGGACTCGGCCTCGAACTTGCCCATGTAATTAAATCCGAGCTGGATCCTGCTGTCAATGATCTTGTTGGCTAGCTCCTCGATCTCAGCTATCTCCTTCCTCGTCAATGGTTTATGATGCGTAATGTCGAGCCTACCTTTTTCAACTGTTTTCTCGGCACCCGCCTGCCACACATGATCCCCGAGAATCTTCCTAGCGGCTGCGAGGACAACGTGTGTTGCCGTGTGATGCCGCATAAGCCTGTATCTTCTAAACCACTCTATCTTAGCCTCTACTTCATCGCCTGGGTTGAACCCGGGTTTCTCCTCGAGCTCATGCACTATTACACCCCCTATCTTTCCCACGTATTTCACGGGGTAGGCCTTCCCGTTAAAGACCAGTACCCCTGTGTCGTGATCCTGGCCGCCAGCCCACGGGTACATGATGGTTCGGTCTAAGATGACATAGTTTCCGAGAACCCCGAGCACCTTGGCATTAATGCTTGTTGCGTAGGGGTCTTGGTGGAAAACCCTCACGGTCTCGGGGAACCCTTCCGCCCATTTGGCAAGCTCCTCAGGGGACTCGTGCTCCTTCTCCTTAACAAGTGGCGCGGCCGAGTGTCTTTGAGCGATCTTCGAGTAGAAGTCTCCGGGGACTCTCACTTCGACGCCCTTGCCACGGGCTCTTTCAACAACAAACTCCGGCGGGATCCCATGGGAGTCGTAAATCTCTATTAAATCCTCCTCCCCAAGAGCCTTTTTCCTCTTCAAATACTTATCAACTATTTCAATACCCCTGTAGACCGTGTCAACAAACTTGTTTGCCTCGAGAGCTACAACGTCTAGGATGTAATCCCTGTGCTTCTCGAACTTTCCATATATGTAGTCGTTCTTCCAATACTTTATCTGCTTGTCCACAAGCTCTTGAACAATGTCTGCGAGCCTGTTGGATTCAACCCCTAGGTTCACGAGGTTTCTGAAGAGCCTCCTTAAAACCAGGCGGGCTAAGTACCCTTCACCACTGTTTGAGGGCACAATACCGTCGGATAGCATTAAGCTGATTGTTCTAACATGATCGAGGCTACCGTATAGGTATATTATCTTAGTGAATGAGGCGGTGTGCTCGCTAAAACCATACTCCTCGAGAGCCCTAACATAATCCGCCACGCTGTTCAACTCTTTATCGCTTAAAAGGTAAACAGCCTTCTTCAACACGTCGTGCGGAGGCTCCTCAACCCCCAATACATCTTCGTACTCGTCAACCAGCCTCCCGTATATCGCATGGAAGCCGGTTGGAGACTTCTGAGTGAACCACGCTATTCTTTCAATCCCATAGCCACAGTCCACAACTAACACTGGGTTTTCGATATACTTACCATCAACGGTCTTGTACATCATGTGGACGAGAGTGGCCAGCTCCATCCCATCGACTAGTACCTCCGGGGCCGGTCCCGCGTTGCCGCCTCCCTCCCACCACCCCTCCTTGAATACGAGGTCCTCAAGGTCTATTCCAATCTCCTTGTTGAAAAACTCTATAGTGTTGTCGATTATACCTTCAACCCAGTAAATCATCTTGCCGGGCTTGTTGAACGCGTGCATGCCGCCCATTTCGAAACTGGTTAAATGCCTCCCGAAAGTCAAACCAACGTTATCAATATCGCTCAGCCTTATAGAGGGCTGTATTATGACGAGAGGGTTGTGAGGCGGGTCTACAATACCCTCAGTCACAGCCGGCTGGAAAACTATTATTGAAGCAATATTAAGGTATAAGTCGTTCCTCCACCTGGCTAGGACCGGGTAGGGGTCAACGACTCCATGCCCCTTGGAAACCAGGAAGTTTATGAATTTCTCCCTGACCTCTTGAAGACTCAGGGGCTTAACTCTCTTATACTCTTTGTAAAGGAATTCATACTTACTACATGGACGGTCGGGACAAGTGTCTCTTGGTACAACGCTCCATATCACGCCCTCCTCACACTTCTTACAAACATACTTTTCGTAACCGTATTTTCTGAGATAGTCAAAACTTATCTCCCTAGGCATTGAAACACCTCAATACTTGGTTATACTATGTGTTGAAGTAGTTTAAATTGATTTCAGAACTCGAATCGATTTAACGGGAGAGTTTAAGGATGGAAAACTCCTTGATGTCTTCAACTTGTTGAAAAACCTTTGCCCTACCCGAATAGCGCGCTTAAACCCTCGGCGAGAGCCTCCTCGCTAATGCCCTCCTCCTTCTTCTCCTCCTCAGCAGGCTTCTCCTCTTTCGGAGGAGCCTGTGCAGGGGCCGCCTGGACAGGTGCCGCTGCCACCGGCGCGGCTAAAGCCTGCTCCAATACTTTTGCAATATCTATATTTTTAAGGGCCGCTACCAGGGATTTAACCCTGACATCGTCAACGGCGACCCCGGCTGCTTCTAAAACCCTCTTAATGTTTTCCTCGCTTAGTTCTTTCCCAGCCTTATAGAGTAATAGTGACGCATATATGTACTCGATGGCTCACCACCTCTTCCAACATTAAACATTTATCACATCTTAAATAGATGATGAGGTGTTTTAAAACTATCTCTTCACCTTACCCGAATAGCGCGCTTAAACCCTCGGCGAGAGCCTCCTCGCTAATGCCCTCCTCCTTCTTCTCCTCCTCAGCAGGCTTCTCCTCTTTCTTCGGCTTAGCCTCCTGTGTTTGCTGAACAACCTTAACCTCTATCCCAAGCTCGGGCGCGAGCCTTGACACTTCGTAAGCTAATGCCTGGGCCTTGGTTTCAGCCGCTTTCAACACTAGTTCAACGGTTTCAGGCGTCACATAACCTGCTTCAACAGCTAGGGCCGTTGCCTGTCTAACAGCCTTGGACAGGACTAACGGGAGCACCTCTGGCTCCGGCACCGCTAACTCTACAGCTATTTTCAAAGCATCTAAACTGGCTACCTTAACCATCTCGACATACTGGTCAATATTCAGTATTAGGCTCTCACCAGGTATCAGTATTCCATCATGTCCTGCTTTAAGCCTCAGCCTTATCTCCTTTAACGCCAACCCAAGCTTCTGCAAGATACTCGACAGCTCAGGAGAAATCACGTCCCCTGGCTTCGCTACAACGGTGTCCTTGACTACATGTATTACGTTAGCCTGCACCTTGGTTTGAATCTTTAATTTCCCGAAAACGCTGAGCATTGGGCCTGGCGGAATCCCCGTGTTACCCTCTGGTATCACGATCTCCTTATCCGTTTTCTCCCCCGGCTTGTAATAATCCATGGTTACAATGTTGTGTATTTTCAACGCAATGTCGAACGGGTTCTCGTTTGTGAAGAACACTATGTTCTGCCCTGTTAAGAGGTCTTTGAAAGCCTCCGGGTCTATTCCTACTCTCTCGAGCGCTATGGCGAAAAGCTTGGGTTTTACAACCCTGACCTCTGCGGTCTTTGCAAGCTTCTTCCTGAGTCTCTGAACATGGCTTGCTGGGACACCGGTTAAATCGCCGATGAGGAAAACCTTATACTTTTTCAACAACTCAACTAGGTCTTCTAATTGCTCAGTCTTCCACCTGGGATATGTTCTAGCTACCGCTGACATGATCCACCACCTACAAGACCTCTACTGTCGGGCCCATTGTAGTTTTAAACAATATCCTGTCAATATTACCCATTCCGGCGGGGAGCTTGGACTCTAGGAGCGCTAGCACGCTCGACGCGTTGGCTGTCAAATCCTCAACACTCATGTCCTCAGTGCCTATCGCCACAGATAACTGTGGCTGCTCCTTCGTCCTCACCACTACGGAGTTCTCATACCTTCTTATCAACGCTGAAACATCTGCTGAAGGAGGCATCGGGACAGGGGGCTTCCCGCGTGGACCTAGAGCCGGGCCTAGGACACGCCCAACCTGGGCCATCAAGTCTGTTCTGACTAAGACCCAGTCACACGTATCCGCTATCTTCTTAGCCTGCTTCTTGCCTATAGATTGAAGCTCGCTGGATGAAATCACCATGAATGCTCCAGCAGCCTTCGCCTTCTCCGCGAGCTCGCCATCAGCCACCACGCAAATGTTCTGTCTTCTCCCCCTCCCCTTCGGGAGTACAACAGTTTCCCTTAGCTTGCCCGCCTGGCTCTTAGGGTCTATGTCTCTTAAAACAACCACCATTTCTACTGTTTGTTTAAACTTTCTTCCCTTACCCATGTCCAATGCCTTGGACAAAGCTACTTTAAGCTTCTCGGGATCAACTGGCATTAGGCAACACCCTCCCACTCACTCTCATACTTTCTGAGCAAATCATCGTAAACACCTTCGTCTATCATCTTCTGAACCTCACGAGGGTCTTTGCCTTCAACAGTAATGCCTATGGAGCGTGCTGAGCCAAGTATGGTTTTTACAGCCGCCTTCAAGGTTTTAGCGCTGAGCTGTTCTTTCTTAGCGATTGCAATTTTCACTGCTTGCTCCAGACTTATGTTCCCAATTTTCTGATGGCCCGGGTCACCGGTTGGCTGCTTAGCCCCTGCTTCCTTGAGAAGCAACGCTGTCGTGGTTGGGATTCCTACCTTGACCTCAAACTTCTTCGTATCCACATCTATGGTTATTTCTACGGGTACGCTTAAACCCTCGAAATCCTTGGTCGCCTCGTTTATAGCCTTGACTACTTCGGGAATGTTGACTTTGTAAGGGGAGAGCGTCGGCCCCAGGGGCGGTCCAGGAGTAGCCCTGGCGCCCTCGACCATTACTTTAATGGTTTTCTTAGCCATTCCTACTCACCCTTCTTAACCTGCTTCACGTAATCACTCGGTATGGATATTGGGATCGCGAAAGCCGCTTCTAAAATATTCACTGTAAGCATGTTTTTATTTCTATCTATGCCCGTAACCTGGGCCTTCATCCCTCTGAACGGCCCCCTGATGATCTCGACAACATCGCCTACAGATATTGATTCTACCACGGGCTTAGGCATGATCAGCTTCTCCAACTCCTCAGGCGACACTTTAACAGGTCTTGAAGCCTTGACGTACTTTACCTCCGATGCAAGCCTGTAAAGGGATGCGAGCTTTTCCACTTCAAAGAACACGTAGCCTCTCACGTTCGGAGGTATAACAATGCTTGAAATACCCGGGTCCTCGCCCTTGGCTATAAGCTCCTCGGCCCTTTTCGCGATAACCAGCGCTACGTCTAGCTCACGCCCCATGGTTGTCCTCACTGCAAATATTTTTCCAACACCCGCTACTTCCTCAGGTTCGCTCAAAACCTTTCACCCAGCTGGAGGGGGAAATAGAAAAGTGTAGAATAAAATCCTTATCACGAAAGCTATGCCCCCTACCAAGGCCAGCCCCAAGAGGCTGAGCTTTAAAGACGTCATGTAGTCATCCCTGCTCGGCTTAGTAGCGAGCAAGATTATCTTCCTCCAAGCCTCAACCAGTTCCCTCAGGTTCATTACTCCTCAACTCTCAAAATCCGGCAAAATCCTGTTGACGTATTCATAAACGTTAAACGGCTTTAAATCTTTATACCCCTGGCCAACGCCCGCGTAGATCACTGGTTTCCCAAGAATGTATGCTATGCTGAGTGGAGCCCCGCCCTGCTCGTAAGCATCAACCTTTGTTACGATAACGCCGTCGACCCCTACTGCCTCGTTGAAAAACCTGGCCTGCTCTATGGCGTCGTTACCGGTTAACGCATCAACCACGAGTATTTTGAAATGGGGTTTTACAACTCTTACAACTTTCTTCAACTCGTTAACCAGGTCAATATCAACATGCATCCTCCCCGCAGTATCTATCAGCAAGGCGTCGAAACCTCTGCTAGATGCGAACTGTATTGCGTCGAACGCTACTGAGGCCGGGTCCGACCCGTATTTGCCTGTGAATACTGGAATCCCTGTCCTCTCACTATGTATTTTCAACTGCTCCTGGGCTCCCGCGCGGAAGGTGTCGGCTGCAACCATTAATGGTTTGAAACCGTTATCCCTTAACAGCACCGCTATCTTAGCGATAGTGGTTGTTTTACCTACTCCGTTAACGCCTAGAAATACGAGTTTGCAGGGCTTATTAGCCCTTGCCGCACTGAGAAGGTCTACGCTACCCGCCTTCTCGAAGACCTCGATGAGAATGTTCTTGAGAACGCGTTGCAAGTCCTCCTTGCTCCTAACCAAGCCCTCATCAACTGCTTTTAAAAGCCTGGACGAGATCTCCTCAGCGACCTCGCAGGCTACGTCACTAGCAACCAGCTCGAGCTTCAACTCATCAATAAGAGACTCGAGCTTCTCCCTTGAGAAGATTATCGAAGAGGCGGACTCGATAAACTTCTTGAAAGCTTCTTTAATCCTCTTGAACAATCGCTAGCCACCAGAAGCTTGGCCTCCCGCTTCCTCGGCATTCTGAGCCTCGGCATACACCTGGTTTAGAATACCCTGGAGAGCGGAGTACTCGTCGAGCGCTGTCTTATACCTTTTCTGAAGCTCGTCGAGCAATCTGTTCACGCTTGCAAGCCTCTTCTCTATTACCTCTAAGGCCTTATCCCTGTTGGTCTTTAAGTAGTAGCCAAACCCTACGTTGACCAGGACGCTGGCTGCCCACCCTTCCTTGACAATCCCGGGTACTAGGACGCTCGACAACCTGTCAACAACTACGAAGCCTTCTCCCCCTGCTTCAGGAAGGTTTTTCAAAGTCTCTGATGCTAGCTGGAGTTCCCTATACTGTGTCACGTAATTGTTGATAGTGTTGGATAAAACAGTTATATATTCTCTGAGCTCCGAGGCCCTTGCAATAAGCTCCTCAAGGGTTATCGTCTTCCCGCCTTCCGCCTGAACACCGCTCATGGCTTAACAATCCTCGTCGCGCTAGCCAACTCCTTCACTACCTGGTCAATAGATTCCTCCGGGTTTATCTCTGTAATGCTTTCAATTCTTATATGATACCTCTTGACCTTATGCTTGCTACCCATTAGACTGTATATTTTCTCAAGCGCATCCTTCTCGCTAGCAGCTCTCACATCCTTCGTGAAACCCTGCCAGGTAGGGAGCCTGTCATGACTAATAAGCATGTATCCTTTAACCCGGAACGTTTTAACATTGCTCACTCCAGCTCACCCCCCAAACCCCTCTTAATCCTGATTATTTCGGGACCTGTGGTGTTGCCCCCGACCACTATCCCCTTATTATTAGCTAACACCCCGCTCCTTATATACGGCACCCCCGCGTTCACCGTGGCCTTCTCCGCTTTAATCTTTAAAACATCTAATAAGGTTTTAAAATCATCGTCAACGAAGCCTGGGTGAACAACGCCTCCGAGATCGTTAACCACGCCGAGGCTACCCGGTATTGCAAGCTTCATCAAATCCTTCTCAACCACTTCAACACCGAGGGTATCCGAGATTTTGTTCCTGACCTCTCTCTCGAGGAGAGGGCTCGTTATACATCCCTTATTATTACAGAGCAGTAAGTTGCCGAGCGCTGTGTGCTTCGACCTTACAACTCCAATGTTCAACCCATGCTCCCTGGCCTTCTCCTTGATCAAGCCGAGCTCTTCTTCGAAAACAATATGGGGTAGAACGATCCCGTTATCGTTACCGTTTATGAAAACCCCGTTTAGAATGGTGCCAGCTATTCTCGCCTCGACAACATCCACCTTGAGGGTTTCCGAAACCTCCCTTAAATCATCTCTCCCGATCCCTGGGGGTAGAATAATGATCTTGTTATTCGTAAACCCGTACACTCCAATATTTGAGTTCCCGAAAAAACTCATCCTGATAATATCCATGCTCACACCATGGGTTTAAGGATTAGCCGGAGGGTTTGTGCGCGAGGGGTTTTCTAGCCAAAAATACTTTGGCAACCTTGTTCTCCTTGTCAAGCCTTATCTCGACCACAACCTTTCTAGGAGGCTTCTCTCTACTCCTAGACCATATGTAGTCGTTTACCGCTGGATCAACAACAATCTTTTCCGCCTCTTTGAAATGCCTAGCCACATACTTCTTTATCAGCCTCACCGCGCGATCGGCCCTGTTGCCTCTCCTACCATAGTAGACTCTTTTCAAAGGTATTACGTGAACGGTTTTAACGACCTGACCCTGCTCGCTCATGAAGCCCCACCTAAATATTCTTTAACTTGCTCCTTCTCCAGTTCCTAAGCCTAAACCCTCTTCTAACTCTCATCCTGGTTTTGACACTAACCCATATTGGGATAGGCTTATTAGTCTTCTCCGCTACGGCGAGCCTTAACTTGCGGGCCAAGTGTTTGAAGCGAGCCATAAACACCACCTATTTCCTCTTGAACGTTATACGTGTTTCCCTCCGGGAGTGCTCATATAATTCTGATAAAATCTTCTTTAAAAACTCATCAGTGACGGGCACGGGTATACGCCCGGCCTGCGCCAGGGCAATTATCTGTTGCTCAAGGGCTTCGGCCAGCTCGGGCTTGACGAGCCTGATGTTGTTTAGTCTTTCGCGAGCCTCAGGGGTTAGAAGCTTTCTCATAACAGCCTCTATTTGAGCCCTACGGGCCTGCTCCTCCTCTATTCGCTTTTTAAGCTCCATCATCTTCCGCTGCCTAATGGCCTCCAGCTCCTCGTCGCTGTAGCCGTAATCCTCCATGATTCCACCGCTGCGCTCAAGCTAGTATCCTAGTCCGCGCAGACTCAGGCAGGTACTTCGCCAGCTCGGGATTCTTCCTCGCTTCTTCAACCATGACGTCGTATGCAAGCCTATCTAACAATGCCCTACCCTGCGGGGTGAGCACTCTCCCCCGCCGAGTCCTCCTCACCAACCCTGCAGCCTCAAGTCGCTGGAGAATCTTCCTAATGGCGTTTCCAGGCGCTTCAACGCTTCTCTCAGGCCTCACGCCTCTACGCTTTCTCCCGCCGTACTCCCTCCTAAGCTCTGTCAACCCGGTTGGGGAGGAGTTCTTATAGAGCTTTCTCAGAATACTGGCAGCCCTGATGTACCACCAGTCTGGATCTGTAGGGGGTTTTTCCTTGTGGGACCCTGTTTTCACGAACATGGCCCACGTGGGCGGCTTAACCTCTGGAATGTTTTCTTTAATGTAATCAGCCAGCTTCTCCAACAGCTTATCGGCTGGCGCTTCCGAAGCATTAACCATCGTATCCACACCTGTAAATCTCTGTTATTCGATTAATCCTTTTTAATATTAATACCTGGGAGTTCAACGATCCTTCTTCACAATTATAAAAGTATACCCCTTAACCTCTCTGAGGACGCCTCCAACAGCTCTCGCAATCTCCTCCGCATACTCCTCCCGGTTGAACCCAGGGGAGGCTCTAGCTGACTTTAAAACCTTAACCTTGACAGCGCCGTGCTTCTCCAGCCTCCTCTTAATCTCCTCTAGAAGAGATTCTGTGACTCCCTTCTTTCCTATTCTCACGTCGACCTTGCCTCTCCTACGCTCCTTCAACCTCTCTCTCAAGTCTTCACCACGTATCTCCTCATCCATCCACATGCAAGGCATGACACGACAACCCTCGTCACTGATCCTTTACTCCTAACCCTAACCCGAGACGTGACACCGGGGATTAAGGGCATCTTACAGCTTCTACAATAACCCCTCCTAATATATCTTGGAGGCTTAACCCTTGCCTTGGCGGAGATCTTTAACATTATTTCAACATACCTTCTAGCTAGAACGTGATCCCCCTTTCTCGCTCTCTCCACTGCGAGCTTGTAGAGAAGTATTATTCTTTCCCGGGCAATCCCCCTTAAAACGCTAAGCTTAGACTTGGGCAATAGTTAACCATCCTCTCAAAGGCTTGGCCCTCATAACCTATTTTTGAATCCATGCTTAAATATTGTTTAGAAGGTTGGCACTATGGGAAAGCTGAAAATAGCAGTTCTCGAAGCAAGCGTGGAGCTCGTTCCAAAGGAGATTTCAAACCATCCCTCAGTGGTGAAGAACGCGAAAAAGAGGGGTAAACCCCCTGCTCACACTCTCCTAGACGTGAGCATACACTACTCCGCTATGCTGAGAATTCGCGACAGGCTTAAGAGAGGGAGGCCGGACATCGTTCACGTCACCCTCCTAGAAGCTTTAGAAAGCCCTTTAAACAGGAGAGGGCTTCTCGAAATCTACGTACACACGTATGATGGGAAGGCAATATTCATTCACCCATCGACAAGGATACCTAGAAATTACAACAGGTTCACCGGCCTGATGGAGCAACTACTGGTTGAGGGCAAGGTGCCGCCGAACACTCCACAACCACTTCTCCATGTGAAGAACATGGGTTTGCAAGACCTTTTGAAAGCGGCTGATACCGCTGGATTACTGCTTCTTAGGGAGGAGTGCGCCAGGGAAAGTGTTAAGAACGTTGTGGAGAAAGCCTTAAATAACAACCTCCTCATAGGGGTAGGCGGTTTCCCCCACGGCGATTTCGACAGAAAAACTATTGAAGTAGCCAAATACTGCTGCTCCATATACGATGAGTCTCTTACAACATGGGTTGTGACATCGAGATTGATATCAGCCGCTGAATGCTTGTTGAACCTGCTGTGATATGTGTTGATCAAAATTTACTTATCTGTTTAAAAAACTGTTCAATGTTAAACTTTTATACCGGTCTATCAAAGTATTTATCAAAGCAGTTTTCAGAGTTGTTGCTACATGCAGGTTGGTTTAAGCGAGAACGTTGTGAGGGATCCTTTGGAGGAGTACATAGCCTGGAACAGCCTTGAGGTTAATGAGAACGCTAACAGGTATTTGGGCCCCGGGGGCTTTTTCGCATGGCTCCTGGAGGAGGGGATTAGGGACGAGTCCATCCGGCTCCTCCCTAGTAGGGTGGCGAAGGCCCACTTGGAGGGGCTCATATACGTTCACAAGCTCCCGCACAGCGTTTACATCCCCTACTGCACGGGGCACAGCGTCAGCAGGCTCCTGAGAAAAGGCCTCAAGACCCCCACCGTGATCTCGAGGCCGGCCAGGCACCTCGACACTTTCGTCGACCACGTCGCCAACTACTTGATAACCGCCCAGCACTACTTCACGGGGGCCCAGGCCTTCTCCAGCGTGGAGTGGTACGCCGGGCCCTTCATAAGGAGGGACGGGCTCGGGCTCAGGGAGGTTAAACAGCAGGTCCAGAGGCTCCTGTTCAACCTGAACTACCCCACCAGGATCGGGCTTCAAACCCCGTTCACGAACTTCACGATAGCCATGGACGCCCCCAGGAGACTGCTCTCCGAGGACAGGGCTGTTCACGCCGGGGAGGACGCAGGGGTTCTCGGGGAGTACGAGGAGGAGGCGAAGCTGTTCCTGAAGGCGCTCTCGCACGTCCTGCTCGAGGGGGACTCGGTGGGACAGCCCTTCACCTTCCCCATCCCAACCCTCATGGCAACAGCCAAGTGGATCTGGGACGACCCGGAGCTCCACGAGCTGGTGTTCAAGGTCGCCTCGAAAAGAGGGAGCTTCTACTGGCTGAACACGAGGCTGGCCGACCCCGACGCATCCTATGCGATGTGCCTGCACGATAGCGAGAGAATTATTGTGAAAGATAACCATGTTGTCAAGGTTCTCACGATTGGAGAACTCTTTGATGAATACGCTGGCGAGAGAGAGGCTGTTGACCCCGATGGGGCGGAGTGGTATAGGCCCTTGAAGGAGGTTTTCGCCCTAGCCTACAACTTCGAGTCTAACAGGGCTGAGTGGAGGTTGGTCAAAAGGTTTCTAGTTAAGAGGTCTGATCGTGCAGTAAGGATTAGGCTGAGCGATGGGAGAGCGTTTATTGTCACACACGACCATCCAATAATCGTGTACAGCAAATTAAAGAGGCAAGTCTCTCTCAGGAAGGCGGGAGATCTGCTGAGACTCAGGCGTCTCGGGGCGTATCTTAGAGTCCCGATACTACTGCATGAGCTACCGGGAGAATACGTGAGGTTGAAGGGCGAGGGCGAAATCGTCGTCGACGAGGAATTTGCTAGATTCCTCGGGCTCTACTATGGCGATGGGACACTAATCAGAAGCAAACACAATGCGATGAGGACGAGGGATCCTGCTAAACTGCGCGGTGGAACCTATCTATGCGGTGTTCAATTCTCTCTAAATAAGAGCGAGGGCGAAGTAATAAGCTTCATCACTAGCTACGCGGTTAAGAACGGTTGGGGGGTAAGAGAGTGGGATGATCCAAGAT
>Ga0209740_1000002_pt1 | contig 156195 bp, 177 predicted proteins | sample ConCONMetagenome_FD_184733 | JGI IMG/M metagenome (GOLD analysis project Ga0209740, IMG submission 184733) | Hot spring microbial streamer communities from Conch Spring, Yellowstone National Park, USA - CON_C (SPAdes) (version 3) | ecosystem: Environmental > Aquatic > Thermal springs > Hot...
ACTTTTAGCATCACCAATTTCAAAAACAATATAACTACCTAATAAGTTTAATTTTTTCAAAAACACTAGAGAGTTATCGTTAAAACGTTCATGTTAACATAATGTAAAAAGCGATGAGCAGAGTGATTACCATGGATGACGAGTTGATTGAGCTACTTAAAAAACTGCTGTTAAAACCAGAGAAGAAGTATAAGCCCGAGGTGGGCCTCGAACTAGACACGGTAAGCCCTGAATCCCCTAATGGAATATATGTTTACGATGGCGGGAGAGAGAAATGGGTTCTCAAGTATTTGAACGGCGATTTCTTCCAGCCATGGGAGGACGGGCTGTTCGTAGTATACTTCGACAACGCCAAGTGCCCAGCCTGCAGAGCATACGACACTTACTGGTACCCGTTTGTAAAGCTCATAGGCCCTACTTTCCGGAACTCTCACTACGTGATCGTACTGTGCGACTGGTTCGCTAAAGAGTGTGACTCGGAGATAGCGAGAGGTAGTTTTCAAAAGTATGATGTCCACGCATCGCCAACCACCCTCCTAATGTACTCGAACAGTGGGAAAATCATTCTCCAAGATAAGCTGGAGGGAGTTAAAAGAATGGATGAGTTGGCAAACTTTATTCAGGAATTCCTCGAGAAGGTTTCGAAAATAATTGGACACAGACGGGAGGAGTCCCTGAGAAATTGAAAGGGTGTGGGAAAGTGGATGGTGAAGAACTGCCCGATGTTCACTCTGAAAAACCCACGTTTCCCCTCCGCGTCAACAAGATTGGTTTGACAGGTGTTAAACTCCCGCCTTTCAACACAGGTGGCGGTGTTTTCATACCTGTTTTCAACATATATGTGGAACTGCCCGAACATTTGAAAGGAGCACATCTTTCAAGACTCTACAGGGTTTTAGCAAACAACTATGAAATACTAGTGGGTAAGGGTTTCGAAGGCTTGGTAGACTTGGCGTTAAAAGCATTAGAAGTAAACGATTATGCTGGAAAAGCATACGTGGAGGTTCACGGAGACTATTTAACTAGGATTGGTGAAAAACCCTTTCACCTTATACTTGGCTCCGGAGTGTCGGTAGAAAGAATTGGGAAAAAACCTGAATGGTTCTCAGAGGTCGAGGTTGAAAGCGTTACAGCGTGCCCTTGCGCGATGAAGGTTTCACTGACTCTTTTCAACAAGCCGTTTACCCATATGCAAAAAGCCAAGGTCAAGGTCAGGCTTGAAACAGGCGGCAAGCATGTTTCACCTATTAGGGTTGCGGAAGTATTAATCAGCGTCTTAAACCCTCCGGTAAACCTGTTGACTAGAAGGGAAGAGGCGGTTTTCATCCAAAAGATACTGGAGAACCCTGAATTCACGGAAGACATTGCTAGAAAGATTACCGTGATCCTGTTGAAAAGTCTTGGCGGTGTCTTGGATTCAAACCACTTCATCCATGTTAAAGTGGAATCTATGGAGACCATTCACCAGTATCACGTGGAATCCCTTATCACCGGTTACGTAAAGGAGTTTTTGAAGGAATTAGAGGGTGTTGAGATTTGAGCTGGCTCGTAGACAGGGATTGGTGGATGAAGACGTACCGTGAATTGATTGTTAAAAGCATGGAGCTAAGCTTCGAGATGGATCAGCAGGCCACTGACTTGTTAAGCAAAATGTTAGATGGAAGAGGGAACGTGATAGAGTTCGACGAGATGAGAAACCTTTTTAAAGAATACAACGAGTCCATTGTTTTCGGATGCGGCCCAAGCCTCCTGCCAGACCTCGAGTCTCTCCTCGAAAACGGTGGTTTGAGAAACAAGCTCCTTGTCTCAGCTGACGGTGCTACATCTGTGTTAATAAACAACGACATAATACCCCATATAGTTGTCACGGATTTAGACGGGCTTATAGCAGATATAGCCTGGGCATCGCTTAAAGGCTCCGTCATCGTGATCCACGCTCATGGAGACAATATTGAGAGGATAGAGAGGTTCGTCCCAATGTTTAAGGGGAGGTTGATAGGTTCCACACAGGTTGAGCCGCGGCCACACGTCTACAACTTCGGGGGGTTTACTGACGGGGATAGAGGCGTTTTCCTTTCACGCTCGCTAGGCATTTTAAGAATTACTCTCGCAGGCTTCGACCTGAACGGGGAGCCCTACTCGTGTCCGGGAAAACTAGTCCCGTTTAACAAGAGGATTAAGAGGAAGAAATTAGAGGTGGCGAAAACACTGTTGAAAGAGCTGGTGTCGAAGGGGGTTAGATTTTTCAACGTCCGGGGAGAACCCTATGCCCTTTGACCCCGCTAAAAAGTACTTCCACAAGGATGTAACCGACAGAGAGAGGGCTGCTTTTGAAGCAGGAATAGCTTTAGGCATGATTATACACCAGTTCACAGGCATCCCGTTGAGAAGGCGCGAAGACGTTAAGGTTTTGGAACAAGTTATTGAGAACGCTGTTAAGGCACAGCCTTTCAAGATTGACGCGAAAGTTTCAATTAACATTGATTTAGGAAACACGGATGAGCCCTACGAGTATACAACACTGAAAACTAAGAACATGGATGTTGAAATAACTGTGAAATATGGTAGAGCCGTAGTTAAGGCTGCTCTAAGGCACATTGACGAGTTAGACTACAATCTAGCCTATATAGAGGAGATAAGAGAGGAGGAGTAGTTGCCTAGGGCTATTGCATGGGGGATAACAGGGGCTGGGAGTTTTCTGCGAGAATCTGTGGAAACAATCGTTGAAATCGTAGAGAAAGGGATACCGGTTACCGTGTACTGCTCTAAAGCGGGAGAGTCCTTGTTGAAGTCTTACGGATTGATGGAGGAGTTGGCAACGCACGTGAAAGGCGCCCACCCTACCGGGGTAGTTTACGAGACAAAGGAGCCCCCGAGCTTCCCGTCTACAGGGCGTTTCTACATGGGCGTGTACGAATTAGCCGTCATATCCCCTGCCTCCTTAAACACTTCTAGCAAGATAATCCATGGAATATCCGACACGTTGGTGACAAACCTTGCTTCACACGCTTTGAAGAACAATATCGAGCTACTCATCCTGCCCGTGGATCTTTTTGAAACTAAGAGCACTATCCCGGTCAAAATATCTCGTGAAAACTGCAATAAATGTCCGGAGTGCGCGGCCGCTGAATCCTGCCCCACAGGGGCTATGGTCAAAGACGATGAGTGGAGGGTGAGGCTGGATATTTCTAAGTGTGTTCGATGCATGAAATGCTTGAGCAAGTGCCCGTGGAACGCGATATTGTTCGACGTCGAAATCGCTGTTAAGCCCAACCCGTATTACGTTAAAATCCTCGAGAAACTGAGGGAAGTCCCTAATGTGAGAATCATCGACCATCCCAGGAAAGTATTACAAATAATAGAGGGGTGAAGCCTACTGAGGATTTTATTTGTAACAGGCATGGTGGCAAAGCCTATTTTAGAGAAGATTGCGGCACAGCTCTCTGACATGGAAGCTAAGGTTTTATCGCTTCCAATACCCGTAGCCGCGATGATGACTAGCGAATATCTAGCCCGAGAACTTCCCCGGTACCCTGAGCTCATCGAATGGGCTGACGTAATAATTGCTCCGGGCTTTACGAAGGGCGACTTGGAAGAAGTTGCCAAGAGAGTGGGAAAACCTGTTTATAAGGGGTGCTTGTACGCATACGACATCCCGATTATGATTGAATATTTAAAGAAGGGCGGGAAACTATCACCCATCAACCCATTAGACGGGTTATTAACTGAGGAGAAGAGGAAGAGGGAGGAAAGTATTCTAGCAGAGTTGAAAAGCCAAGCTGAAAACTCGTCTTTCGAGATAGGTGGAGAACCGATCTCACACAAGTATCCTTTAATAATAGGCGAGGTTTTCGTTAACGGAGAGGCTGATTTTGACGTCATCGCCTCCAAGGCACGTAGGCTAGTATCACACGGGGCCGATATATTGGTAATAGGGTCCAGCCGTCTTCCATTCGATACCGTAGTCGAGTATTCGAGAAAGATTAAACAGCTAGTGAAGAAGCCAGTGGGGGTGGATTATTTACGCTTCGAAGCTTTCAGCTCACTGAGCGATGGAGAAGTAGACATGCTTTTAAGTCTTCCAGCCGGCTCAATACCCCGCTTTGATTCAAAGGAAGAGTTCCGCAAGACAGCCGTTGTCATAATCCCCGATCCGTTAGCCGCCACGGTTGAAGAGAAGATCTCCAGCTTGAGAACGGGTTTGAAATACGCTTTTCACAAGGGTTTTGGAAAAGTAGTTCTCGACCCGGTGTTGAATCCTCCGCAACAGGGACTCATAGAATCCCTATACGCGTTTAAGACCGCGAGAAAAGAGTTTCAGAACCACCCGATATTAATGGGTGTGAGCAATTTTACAGAGTTAATCGACGCTGACAGTATCGGGGTAAACGCTACGTTAGCCAGCATTGGGGTTGAGGCGGGCGTAGACTTATTCCTTGTTACAGAGGAGAGCGATAAAACAGTTTTCTCCATCAAGGAGTTTAGGAGAGCGTTAGACATGGCCCTGCTTGCTAGAGAGATGGAGAAACCGCCGAAGGATTTCTCAGTAAACTTGCTCGTGTGTAAAAGCAAAAAGAGAAGGAGGTTGAAACCCCAGGAGCTGACGAACCCTGTTAAAGCCTCTCACCCATATCCCCTAAAAGCAGACCCATCCGGGTACTTCAAGATATACGTGGATCACGATCAAGAAGCTATAATCGTAGAGCATTACAAGCATGGGTCTAATAAGCCGGATATTACAATAGTGGGGACGGAGCCTTCCACAATATTCAGTGAAATCCTGGAGAGAAGGCTTGCCTCCAGCCCGGAACACTTTTACTACCTTGGTAAAGAGCTCTGGAAAGCGAAAACCGCATTAAAGCTTGGCAAGGATTACATTCAAGATGAGGAACTCTTTTAAACGGCGTATCCTGTACTCTCTCAATCCACGCGTTTATTAGCGAGCAAGTATAATATCCTAATTAGGGATGAGTTTGTCCAAGAATAATTTAATACTGGAAGTAGACATCCTCCTGTACGTCTTACCCGAAGGTGTTAAGAGAAACTCTCTTGTAATCATCGCCGGCGAAGGGGGTTCTGGCAAAAGCGCTCTCCTGGCTAATATCGCGAAATCAGTTGTTAAAAACGATGAGCCCTTACTCTACCTAGCGCTCGACGACGATCCGGCAACCATTGTAGACCAGCTTATCTCGTTCAACGTTGATGTTGAAAGAGCGTTTAACGAGGGAAGATTCGGGATTATTGACGGCTTCAGCTACTTGATAAAGGGGAAGAAGGGGAGGAGCCACCCTATGGTCCTTGACGAGGTAAACCCGGGTGACCTAGACAACCTTGTCTACTCGATCCTCAAACACGTTGACTACTTTAACATGAGAGGACGGGGAATGGTGATGATAGACAGCCTTAACGAGATCATGATTACCCTGGACCCAACAAGGATCATAGAGTTTGTGAAAACTATTAGGGCAAACATAGCGAAACACAGGGGCGTTGCCACGATAGCAACACTTCACACTTCGACCGAGGACTTCCTCTCATACCTGCTAAACATTGAACACTTAGTTGATGGAATAATTGAATTGCAAACTCTTAAAGACAAGAACCTAGGGGAATTACAAATACCGTTGAGGCAAATGCTGGTGAGAAAGATGAAGGGCGTTCCTCACAGGGCAGTATGGACCCTCTTCACCATTGATAAGGAAGGAGTAAAACCCGTAGTTGTTAAAATCTCGAAGTAATATAGTATGATTCTGCTAAACCGTAGGGTGTAGTTCATGCTTTTAAAAGGGCTAAGAGTGCTTGACTTAAGCCATACTTTAGCAGGCCCGTTCGCGACAATGGTATTGGCCGACCTCGGCGCGGAGGTTGTAAAGATAGAGTCTCTTTCCGGCGACGAGACACGGAGCTGGGCCCCGTTCGTTGACGGGGAAAGCTCGTACTACCTCTCGATTAATCGTGGAAAAAGAAGCGTGGTTGTAAACTTGAAAGACCCTAGAGGAGTGAAAATAATCCATGATCTCGTTAAAAGGGTTCACGTGGTCATTGAAAACTTCAGGCCGGGAGTAGCTGAGAAGCTCGGAGTCGACTATGAAACACTTGTCAAAATAAACCAAAACCTCATATACGCGAGCATCAAAGGCTTCAGTAAGAACAGCATTTACGAGGAAAAGCCCGCGTACGACCTCATAATCCAAGCGATGTCCGGGCTTATGACGACGACCGGGGAGGAAGGCTCACCCCCGGTTAGAGTGAGCTTCGCGCTTTTCGACGTCATAACCGGGCTGACGATTGTCAACTACATCCTTGCAGGCCTGTACAGCGGCATAAGGCCGCTGAGAATCGAAGTCCCCATGTATGATGCCGCCATATTTTCAATGTGCTATGTCCCCATGATGTATTTAACTACTGGACGAAAGCCTAGAAGAATGGGGCATGCGCATCCTTCAATGGTTCCATACCAAGCCTTCCGAGACAAGCATGGGAAGTGGTTCATAGTGGCAGCCGCGAATGATAGGTTATGGTTAAACCTTTGCAAAGCGATTGGGAGGGAAGACTTGGCGAGCGATCCAAGGTTTGCCACCAATCCTGAAAGAGTTAAGAACAGGGATGAGTTGATCAAGATTTTACAGGAAATTTTCCACGGAAACACTCGGGAATTTTGGATTGAAACATTGAGTAAATCAGGAGTCCCAGCGGCACCTGTGTACGAGATTGACGAAGTGTTCGAAGACCCTTACGTTAAAAACCAAGGAATAGTCTTCAAAGTCAGGCACCGTAAACTTGGAGAAATACCGCAGCTCTCTTCACCAGGCTTCATTAACGGCTTGAGAAGCAATAGCCTTACTCCCCCGCCAACGCTGGGACAGGATACGGTGGAAGTTTTAAAGGAGCTGGGTTACTCGGAGTCGGAGATAGAAGTACTGAGGAAGGAGGGAGTAGTATACTATCCATAGGATTGGAGAGTGGCGTCATATGCCGGTGAAGATAGCTCAGGGAGAGAAAGGGGTATCCGCTGATCATTACTTAGCTGTTAAAGCAGGCATTGAAATTCTCGAGCAAGGAGGAAACGCCTTCGATGCCGCAATAGCGGTTAGCAGCGTTCTCTCAGTTGTTCAGCCCCAAATGGGGGGCCCGGGCGGCGATGGATTCCTACTGGGATTCCTAGGTCAGGAGGTAATAGCATACTCTTCGTCAGGAAGGTCTCCCTCCGGGTTCAACCCTGAGAGATTCATCCAGGAAAAACCGGTAGCGGGACCATTAACAGTGACTGTTCCGGGCCTTGTCTACCTCTGGGGCATGGTTAACGAGGAATATGGTACTCTCCCCTTGTCTACCTTGTTGAAGCCCGCGATCAGTCTGGCCTACAATGGCTTTAGAGCGGGCTGGTTCCTGGCGTTATCCGTGAGAGCTCGAAGAGATACTCTTTCAAACTATAGGTGGGCCGAGTACTACATGGGACTTTCCCACGGTGATTTAGTGGTTAACAGGGATGCGGGTAAGACGCTTAGGATCATAGCTACTAGGGGTTGGAACGAGTTCTATCACGGGAGACTGGCTGAAGAGTTGGTGAGTGAGCTGCAAGAACAGGGGGTTGACCTGGGCTTGGAGGACTTTATGGAGCATGAGGGATTCAGGGTGACTCCTTTGAAGCTCGAGCTTGATGGAAGAACATTCTACGAGCTCCCTCCGAACTCTCAAGGTATAACGACTTTAAACTTGATAACAGCGCTCCACGAGCTCGGCTTGGACAGGTATGGGTTCAACGATCCTCAAAGAATTCTCGCATGGTCCGAGCCTGTCGAGAAGTCATACTTGTTTAGAGATAATTTCATAGGAGACCCTGACTACATGGTGGTTAATCCTTACGAGTACTTGAGCTACGAGAAAATCAAGGATGCAAAAACATTCGCTACTGAAGGCTTGGGCGGTGGCGACACGACCTTCTTCATAGTTTCCGATGGAGAGGCCGTTGTGGGCTTCATACAGAGCTTATTCCACCCATTTGGCTCCGGGCTCATGATGGGCGGTTTCCCAGTGCAAAACAGGGGAATCGGGTTCGCGAAGACTAAGGGATTACCTAATAGCCCGGCCCCAAGGAAGCTTCCCCTCCACACGTTATCAATACTCGGGATTGATACCGGGGAGGACAAATATGTCATAGGATGTGTCGGGGGAGACTACAGGCCGCAGCTTCACTTGCGAGTGTATGAAAACCTCTTCATATACAGCATGGATCTTGCTGAGGCGCTAGATGCTCCGAGGTTCATTTATACAAAACCTTACGTTAAGCAAACCGTTGAAGTAGAGCCCCCGCTCAACACGGTTGAAACAGGTAGGATTTCACCAGTATTGACTAGACCCTACGGAACACACGGCCACGTCCACGTTGCTATTAGGAAAAAGGAATATGTGGTTTTAGGCAACGATCCAAGGAGCGAGGGGATTGCTACTGCTTTGTAATGGCTAGAAGCGCGCCGGAGTTATCCGGCTCAACTATTAAAACATCACCACCCACCATGCTGGAGACAAGGTTTCTTATCTCATAGGGGTTTTCACCAGGAGGGATCAGCCCGTAAACCGCGGGACCCCACGAGGACTGGCCTACCCCTCTAACACCCAGCTTCTTTAAAATGTCAACCACTTTTTCAGAATGCTTCGAGAAAACACCCCCTTGATGCTTGCTGAACATTTTTCCGACGACCAGCTGGAGCTTTTCTAAACCCTCGGAGAAACCTTCAACATCTTCCTCGATGATTGAAGGGATCAATTCAACGAATAAGTGGTATGATGCTTCGTGAATTAACGACTCTGGAATGTTTTTTACAGCCTCGAAAACCCTTTTCTCCTCCTCATCACTTAACCCACGCCCCTCAGGTATTACTATAATAAACCTCCAATCCTCGGGGAACCTTAACCTCATGTAAAGCGTTGCGGAGTCCTTCCCTTTCACGCCGGAGTCAACGATAAACCCTCCATGCTGGAATGCGTATTTCCCTATGCCGGAAACCCTCCCAATGTTTAAAACGGATGAGACTTCCTCTATGTTGAAAGGAATATCATTGGCTGCGAGAAGACCCTTGGCTACCGAGAGAAGCAGTTGCGTTGTCGAGCCTAGGCCAACGTGCTTCGGAATAGTCTTCCTTATTTCTACTTCTCCTTTCCGCAAATCATACTTTTCTATGAGTGGTCTTAGCTTCACCCCTACTTCCTTAGATCTGGACCCTCTGAAAGATAATTCCTTATTATTTCTAACAACAACTTCCACCCGGGGTTTGTTTACGGCTAATCCAGCTCCCAGGTAGAGTCTGAGGTCTCTTCTAAAAGGATTGATCATTCCAAAGTGAAGACGGGCAGGCGCCGAAACAGTTATTTCCTCAGCCAACCTGAAACCATCTCCTTCAACTTGTTCGCAATTCCTAACTCGGCCTGATCCATACATGTTTTAATTACTATTTCATATGAATAGTCGAGCGATTTCTCGAAACGGTTCAGGAGGTCTCCGGCTCCTTCCTTGATTGACACGTCCCGGATCTTCGATGCATAGATTATCATTTCTATAAGAAACGCCCTGCACCTCGAATAAGGCTCAATATTACCGCGGTGGAGAGGATTATTCATGATTTTCTTAATGTTGTAGTCAAAAAGAAGCACTTCACCCTGTGGTGAGAACTTTCTCCTCTTCATCATTACGTAGCCATAGGCCTTTCTTAACACGGGGTAGCCATTTATGAATTCCACTTCATCTTTAGGAATTCCGCCTGTGTGCTCCTTAAATGTTGATAAGAAGAATAGATATGGATCATCTGTGATGTTCAGAACGGCTTCAGGATGTGTGGTTAACAGCGAGGAGGTTTTCGCAGAACTATACACTTTTAGCTTGACAACCCCGTTGACTAATTGAAAGCCGAGCGGGGTGAAATAGGGTTGCTCTCCGGCTAAAACGCTCACAATGCCTTCATACCATACCTTTTCCCTAATCTTCAAGAACTCCACCATGAAGTGTTCAAGGGCTGAGTTCTAAACCCGACCCTCCTGAGCCGGAGGAAATTCCTGCCGAGCCTGCTCTCAAAGAAGGCGGGAATTAAGACATAGTCTAAGGCGCTTCCCACGGCTCCATCTACTTTTACATGGGTGATAAGGTCTTTGAACACCCCACCCGTTAAGCCATCCCCGACTACGGAATATCCTTGAGCCGTTTCCTTGACGCTTCTAGCCCCTGGTAATCCCTTCATAACCTTTACTTGGCTAGTTCCTCTCAATCTCTTCTCTAATTCAACCCTGATTCCAGGGATTCTGGAAACCCTCCCTGAGAGCAGGATTAAATCAGGGTTGTTAACACTGTGCATTATCTGGTGAACAGCCTTAACAACCCCCTCAATAAAAGCCTCAAGGCATATCCTGCTTCTCCAGTCGCTACCGGACTTCTCTACCATGTCTTCAGGAGTAGGCACTCCTGTCAATGGGCCGCATCCTGTTGTGAAAACATCTTTCTTATCGAGTTTTCCAATTGACTGGGCAACCTCTAAGTCTAACGCCCCAGCCGTCAGGAATCCTGGCCCCGGCGTGAATGAGCCCCCAATACCATCAACGATTAAGCCTTTTTCAACCCCTATCACCGCGTTATATCCGAACCCGAGCTCGACATGTATGTAATTAACATGCTCGTAGTCGACTCCCAAAGTGCTCGCTACTTCATGAATCCCTAAAACAGCTACCGCGAGCTTGTCAGCAGTACCCATATCTATTTTATTAATCTTGCGGTGAAGCGGAACTGTGGGTAGGTTAATAACCCCTGGAATAAGTATCTTTTTCTCCTCAAGCTCGTATAGTTTCTCTACGAGCCTCACCATGGCGTAGTATATTTTAGCGCCTATGATTCCTTTTTCAAAGCTCTCCAGTATCTCCTCGCGCGTCGTAGCCAGGACGAACGTATAATACCATTCCTCCAGTAGTTCTCGCGGAACCCGTTCCAGATCCAATGGCTCAACTCCATACCCCGAGGGCACGACTACGACGTCGAAAGGCTTAAGTTTAGATATTTCTTCAAGGACTGTTTCAGGGTTGGAAGCAACCTTACTGGTTTCGATGGATGCTTCGCCAACTACTTCCCCGCTGTCTAGAAGACAGAGATCCATGGTTTTTGTGCCAGGGTCTATCCCCAAGACCCTCATGCCGGGTCACCCGTTCAAGGGTTTACTCCCCATCCCATGAAGCATTATCTTTTCTTGATGCCTAAATAAGGGGACAGCCCACGAGCCTCTGTGAACCCATCCGTACATGGCTAGGCCGGAGAAGTAGTTGCTTAAAGCCATAGCCAGCCAAATACCCACCGTTCCCCATCCCAGCTGATTAGACAGGAAGTATCCGAGAGCCAGTCTAACCCCCCACAGCCTTACGACGCCCACTACCGTCGGCGTAAACGTTTTACCGGAGCCTCTTCCAACCGACATGCCTATGAAGAATAAGGTGAAGAATGGGAGGCTTGGAAGAAATAGTGAAACAAATCTTTCTGCTTCAGCGTAGACTGCCGCATTACTGGTGAATATGCTGATGAAAAACCCCCTAAATATGAACACGATCATGGACGCGATGCCCGTGGAAGCGGCAATGTACAGCGAGGCCAGCCTCGCTATTCTCCTAGCGCGCTCAATAAGATTGGCGCCCAGCGCCTGACCAATCATCACTGCCACGCTACTTGTAAAACCCCATAGAAAAGCGTCGGCCAGGTCCATCAGCAAAAACCCTATAGCAGCAGCCGTGGCAGCATACTCACCGTATTGATTGATCAGCGCGTTTTGAAACATGAAGGCGAGAGAGTTGGAAGCCATCATTAGTGTAACTGGTACACCTATTTTAAAGCTCGTCAATACCCATTCTTTCTCTATGCGTCTTGTCAGCTTAGGGGTTAAGTAAGGATATTTTCTATTAAGGAACACCATAAGAGCTACCAATCCTGAAAGCCTTGCCAACACCGTGGCCATAGCTGCTCCTACCGCGCCCATGGGAGGGATTATGTAGGCCCCGCTGATTCTCAAGCCTATAATGAATGGCGGATCCAGGATGAAGTTTGCTATTGCCGCGACCAGGTTTACGTAGGCCGGGGTTCTCGTGTCACCTATCGACTGGAGAATTGTTGAATAAGTAAGCGTTAGGGCCGAAAACACTATGTCTATCGCGATGATTCCGGAGTACCCTAAAACATCATCGTACAGTGCAGGCGGCGTTTGAACAATGTATCTGAAAATGAATGGTCTGAGATAGAAGTAAGCTATTGCAAGCACCGCGTTAAGCGATAAAGAGACCGTCACGAACTGTGAAACAGTCCTGTGGGCTTCCTCATATCTTCTCCCACCTACTAGTTGACTGATAATTGCGAGGTTCGCTGTCATCAACCCATGTATAACAGCATAAAGAAACATGAAGGTCGGCCACACTTGTCTTGGAACAGCTAGAGCTGTCTCACTGTATCTGCTAAGCCAGAATGAATCAACCAGGTTGTAGGAGATATTAACTAATTGAACCAGCATCAGCGGGAGGCCGAGCCACAGTAGCGTCCTACCGATGGGACCGTTTAAAATGTTGTCTCTAAACTTCCCAAGGGACTCCATGTAAACCGCCTTAAAACCGTTCAATCACTCTTAACAGCTCCCGCATATCGTTTACTACCGCTGTCCGCAAAGCCTTGACAATTACTGAATCCTTAAGACCTCGCTGAACTAGGACAGCGTAGAATCCGGCGGAAAGAGCGCCTCCCACATCCTCAACGACACCGTCTCCCACGTGGATTACCTTCTCGGGCTCGCACTCCGCGGCTTCTGCGTACTTCAAAAAAGCTTCTCTATCGGGTTTAGAATACCCGATTTCATCTGAAAAAACATAGATGGAGAAGTATTTAGATAAACCAACTTTTTCAAGAAGCGAGATGGTCAGCCTGCTCGGCCAGAAGAGAACATTACCTGTAATACCTATTTTCAAGCCTAATCGACCCAGCCCGTCAAGAGTTGGAATCACGTCTTGATAAACCGCCTTATCTGCTTCCGCGGTACTGAAGGCTTCCCCTATTATACTGTCAACCGTACCCATGTCCACCTCTAATTTCTCAGCCATTATCTCCTTCGACTTCTCTAAAAGCTGGTTTGGAGTTATCTCAGGATTTCTCCTCCTCAACATCTTAGACTTTTCATAAGCCTCTAACACTTTGGAGGCGTAAAGGTTCACATTCTCTCTCTTTTTCTCCGCGGCGACATAAGCTACTCTCCTCAGCATGTAATTAAGGTCTATGAGAGTGCCCCAAACATCGAACGATACACTGCAGTATTTCTCAATTATGTTGCCCCTCAAACCTGTCAACCTCCTCAACAAGATGCTCAATAATGTTTAACAGAATGTTTAAGCCTAGCTCAACAGACCCCGGGGATCCTGGGAGGCAGACCGCTATTCTCCCATCGGGGAGAATGAAAAGCTCGCTCCTAGTTAAGATGCCCCTGAAACCTTTTACTTCAAAAGACTTGGCCCTGAAAAGCTCTCCAAAGCCCGGGAGATGTCTCCATGCAACCTGCGATACAACATCCACTGTAATATCTCGGGGGCCGGGCCCGGTTCCCCCGATGAAGATTATTAATCTAGACTTAGAAGTCCTCACAACTCTAAGTAGCTCACGGTGGGAATTGGGAATAGCTGTGAACTCTTCCACGAAAAACCCTTTCTCCTCAACCATTCTCTTAGCCAACGAGCCGCTAGCATCCTCGGCTAATCCTTCATGAACCCTGTCGCTAACTACTATAATGCTCACTGAGATGCTCATGCACGTCAGCTCGCATTAAGCGTTATTTATCATTAAGATTATAAATAAGAACGTGAATACGATGCTTGTAGTCACCGTTAACCACGGGAATTTAAAAGTACGCCCCGCAAGATTTGACGACATATGCGAAGCCGTCTTAATGCTTGTCAGCCTAATCCCTATCGGGAAAGTATCCTCATATAGCGATATCGGCAGGCTACTGGGGGCCCATCCAAGACTCGTCGCCCAGTGTTTAATGAGGAATGAAAACCCTGTGGTGATTCCCTGCCACCGAGTTGTTCACAAGAATGGGGGGCTCGGCGGTTACTCGTTTGGCGGTGCCATGATTAAGGCGAAAATATTGCGTATCGAGGAGGCTTTAGGAGATAGCGATAAGCTCGGCGTGCCCAAGAATGCTTTTTTCAGGTTAGGTGAACTACTCGGCTCAGCCCGCTAATAGTGCTTATAAATACTTGAAGGGCTCTCTTCAACCGCCTTTAAAACTTCATCAACCAAACCCGTCTTCATTAGAAAGCGGCACAGCTCGCAAGCATATGGTTCTCTATGTTTCTTAGAGGACATTTCCATAGCCAGACTATCCAGGTATTTCCTGAAGGCCTCGAAGCCCAGGATGACTTCGAAATACTTGCTTCTTCTACGGCCTGTTACAGCATAGTTGACGAGGGATTGCTTTAACCCGAGAATTTTAGCCGCGTCCAACTGGCTCAGCTTGTACTCTAAGACGAGTTTTCTGCTCAGGTACATCCTTACCGCTGGAAGTATTTTTCTATTATATACTTCGCAAAAAGGTTTCAAAAACCTCCACCAACGTTTCCTAACCATTAACAAAGTTAATAAACATTGTTATTGAAGGGTGCCGAAAACGAGGTATAGAAGAATTGGGTTTCAGACAAATACTTTATATGTTAAAGTATTAATGATTTTAATAAGGGGTATTTTGATTTGTCGCAAACTAAACAGTATACGAAAGAATACGAGAAACTATTGATACTTCCTGTTTCCAAGGAAGATGTCGAAAATGCCTTACTGAACTTGGAGGCGCTGTTCAGTTTTTACAAAATTTTAAAGACCTCCGGTGGCGGTAGCGATGTGGAGGTCCAGTGGGTTTATAAGCCCTCGGTGATTTCCAGCAAAAAGCTGGTTCTGAAGGTGAAATCTAGGAGGGCAGGGGATGATACAGTAGTTATCGAGGGAGTCTCGGAAGACATGGATTTCACAGTAAACTGCAAGATCCTTCAAGTGTTCTACGCGGTCCACACCAGCATTAAAGTTGTGTGCAAAGGAGTCTCCAAAGACATATGCGATAAATTCTTCACGTCAATCCTAGATGAACTCAGGGAGTATATCATAAAAGCTCCCAAAGAGAAGCCTATTGAGCAAAAACCGGCAGTCCCGGAGAAGAAGACAGTGCCTCCGCCGCCTCCACCACCTCCCGCCGAGGCTGTCTCAGTCAAGCCAGCAAGCCCGCCGACCCCGTTAAGCGTAGAGGAAAAGTTCGAAATCAATAAACTCTACGATGAATTCACACTTGCCATGGCGATCGTGAAGGCAGAGCTTATAACCACAGTAACATTGAAACCTATATGGAGTATCCACAGCATTAATGAAATAATAGATTCCAACCTGAAAAAGATCCAGGAGTATAAGCTGTCAATCCTGACCTTGAAAACGCTTGACGGTAAAGCTGAACTCTTCTTGTTTATAAAACCATCTGGAGTCCCAGCTGGTTTCAAAGGGCGGATTGAAGGCGTAGAGTATAGAGGGAGTGGGAAAGATTTCGAAAAAGTAACGGTTTTGCTTTACGAAGCTGAAACACTAGCCAGGCTTTGGGGTTTGAGAGAACTGCCGTAAATTTGATGAATGACAATAAAAGTATTTAACAATTCGCAAAATACAATTTTATATTGTCAATTCCACCGTTTTACATAGTAGGAGCTAGTCATGTTGAAAAGAATTGAGGACTCAGTAGGGTTGAGGGCGGCTCACGACTATTCTGCTGTTACCCCGGAGTTTAAAGGTCCAATTTTGAAGAAGGGGGAGGTTATTAAGGAAGAACACGTTGAGCTCATGAAGCAACACGGTCACTATTACGTTTTCGTTGAGGAGGAGGATACGGATTGGCTTTGGGAGGATGAGGCGGTTGTTGAGTTTGGAAAATACATTGCTGGTGAGAACGTCCAGGTTGTCTCAGAAAGCGAGGGGAAAGCCCTCCTACTATCGAGAAGTAAGGGGTTAGTAAGAGTCAATCGCGCAGGCTTGATGAAGGTAAACTCAACAGGCATATTCTTACTGATAACTCTGAAAACAGGTTCACTTGTCCGCGAAAACGGCTTAATAGGCATTATTGACATGGTCCCATTGAAGGTAAGCAGGAGCTCGTTCAATAAGCTCTTGGAAGACGTGAAGATGGAAACTCCTATAGTTTCGGTTAAGCCAGCGGTGTCTAAGAAGGCTGGAATCATTGTCACAGGAAATGAAATAGTTGACGGGTTGAAGAAGGATCTCGCAGGACCAATTATTGAAGCAAAGCTTAAGCATTTTGATTGTTCAGTCGTGTTTTACGCCCAGTCCCGTGACGATGAGGATGAGATTGCTCGTAAAATCCTGGAGGCTGTCGAAGTAGCGGATGTGGTGGTTGTTTCAGGCGGTATGAGCGTTGATCCCACCGATAAAACTCCCTTGGCTATTGCTAGGATAGCTGATAGGGTAAGCTTCTACGGAATACCGATAAAGCCCACAACAATGTCCATGCTCGCTTATAAAAACGATAAGGCAATCATAGGTGTTTCCAGCGGGATCATTCACTTTCCAGAATACAACGTACTCGACGTTATCCTACCATGGATAGTGTCAAACACGGAGCCCTCGAGGGAGTATATTGCGGAACTGGGGGAAGGCGGGATTTCTAAATACTTCTTGGAGAAAATGAAGCTCTAAAAGGGAGGGTAGCGTGGCGTTTCGTGCTTACTTGTTTTTAAGCCTGATCACTTTAATTCTCATCGCGTATATTGTAATATACCCTAGCTTGACGCCGGTCGAGAAACCTGGGGAAATACTGTTCCTACTGCCTCCTTCACTTTACAAGCCTTTGCAACCCTGCATAGACCAGTTCAACTCCGTCTCCTCGGCTTACAAGATCACCGTGTATGTTCAACCAACAGGTTCACTCATAACCAGGATAAGGCTTTCAGGAGAGGGTGACGTCTTCGGCTCCGCTGACTCCGAGTACATGAAAGCCATGCTGGAAGAAGGGTTAGTTTACGGTGACAAGGTGTTCTTAGTCTCCTACTCCATTCCCGCACTTATAGTCCCTAAAGGCAACCCTTCCAATATCACTCGTCTCCAAGACCTTGTTGTAAAAGAAGTCAAGATCGCGATCGCAGACCCGGAAACTGCCCCTTCCGGTAGAATGGCCGTGAACCTGTTGAGGTATAATGGAGTTTACGAAGCCGTCAAGGATCGCTTGATCATCCTGGCTGACGCGGCTCAGGTTGCGAAGCAGGTTTCACTTGGTCTTGTAGATGTTGCCGTAGCTTACCATTTCATCTACTACTGGTATCCCGGCGAGACAGATATTGTTTGGCTTGACCCTGGTGAAATACCTGGGATCGATTGTCAATTAATAGGTGTTTTAAAAACCAGCAAAAACCCAGAGTTAGCAGAGAGAGTTTTAAAAACAATTCTTGAGAAAGCAAGGATGGACGGTGAAATGCGTAAACTGGGGTATTTCCAGGCAATCGAGGATTTAAAGAATATTACTCCTTACGCTGATTTTCAATGGCCCATTCCGCCAGCATGCTACATGGGTGGAGCTCGTGGGTGAGTTGACTCCTCTGACTCTACTCGTAGGATTCATAACAGCATTTGAATTAATAGTTTTGGCAACAGTATTTTACTTGTCGATTTCAAGCCTCCCGTCTAATCCTGAACTGTTAAAGGAGGTTTGGGATTCCACAATACTCTCGGTTGAAACATCGTTAGTAACAACGCTAATAGTGTTAATGCTCAGCATTCCAGTGTCTTACTGGTTCTCACGGGAGAATTTGAAAGGAAAGCATGCTTTGAGAGCACTCCTAAGTATACCCTACATCCTTTCCCCATCAGCCATCGGTCTAATCCTACTAATCTTCCTTGTGAAAAACCCCCTTGGGAGAACGCTCAACGAGTCCTTTGAGATAGTGAACGATTTCAAGGGGATCGTGTTAGCACAGAGCTTTCTCGCCTTCCCAATCGCGTTGATATATTTCACTGCCCTCTTCAAGACGATACCGCCGTCCCTGGAGGAAGTTGCTAGAACTCTTGGATACGGGAGATTAGAGGCGTTGTACAGGATTTTCCTCCCCTCTTTAAAACCCCAAGTTGTATCCGGAGCGCTCCTCGTTTTCGCACGAGCCTTCGGAGACTTCGGAGCCTCCCTAATTCTCGGGGGAGGAATCAGGGGGAGGACCGTTACGCTTCCAATAGCATTATATTTTATAAACCAATACGGAGACATCGCGCTACTGGCTTATGCCTTATCCAGCTATGTACTCATAGCTTACTTAATCCTGTTTTCAATCAGCATGCTAGAGAGGTGAGCATCAACGCTTACAGTAGAGGAGTTAACAGTAGTCTTCAATAACGTTCCAATCATCGAGGATATTTCCTTTCAATTGAGAAAGGGGGAAATCGCTGTCTTAATGGGGCCTAACGCATCGGGAAAAACCACTCTAATTAAAGCCATTGCGGGGTTGATAACCCCATTTAAAGGTAAGATAATTATTGATGACAACACTGTTTTCGAAACCAGGAGAAGCGATGGACGTATAGTTGTTAACGCTCCACCTCATTTGAGGAAAATAGGGTACGTGCCATCAGACTACGCCCTCTTCGACCACTTGACCGTGTGGGAAAACGTAATGCTGGGTCTTGCCAAGAAGCCCTTCAGCAGGCATGAGAAAGAGAAAAAAGTCAGAGATATTCTAGAGTTCATGGGACTGGAGAGATATTCTAATATGAAGCCGCCAGCGCTCAGCAACGGGTTGAAGCAGAAAGTAGCACTGGCTAGAGCCCTCGTGGCAGAGCCCAAGCTCCTCCTGCTCGACGAGCCGTTCTCCTCTATCGACCCGGCGAGCAAAACCGTGATACGCTACGAGTTGAAAAAGCTTCTAGCTTCATGGAAGATTACAACCATTATAGCAAGCCACGATGTTGAAGACGCGTTCTGGTTTAACGACAGAGTGCTCGTATTAAACGGTAGGAAGCTCACATATGACTCTCCCTTCCTTCCGGAAGAAGCCATAAGTAATGAGTACTTAGCGAAGTCCCTGGGATTTAACGTTCTAGAGGGAAGAATTATACAAATCATGGAACCTGGCAAGTATCTTGTCGAAATAGGGAAGTCGACTGTCTTAGCAACTAGCGGTAGCGTAGGGAATAAACTAGCTGAGGGAAGCCTAGTGAATATCGTCTTCCCGCCCGTTGTCTCGAAGATAACACCCGGATGTAGCGAGGGCGTTGAAGTAAACTCCTTGAGAGGTAATTTATTAGAGGTAATTGAGAGATATGATCACGTCACACTTCTATTGGAGATCGATTCATCAAAGGTTCGAGTAAACCTGCTTCGGGGAGAGTGGGAGAAACTGCGTAGCATGGTTTCCGGGAATTGTCTAACTCTCATGCTCCCCGGGAATTCGGTTTCGATAATAGATAAGCGGGAGCCGGGTGGATGGAATGCTTAGGGATGGTTTTGGAAGAGAGGTGGACAGCTTCAGAATAGTTGTCACGACGAGATGCAACTACAACTGTATTTTTTGCCATAGGGAGGGTTTAACTGGTTCAGATAGAGCGGAGGTGCTAACCCCTGACGATTACCGGTATCTCGCATACGTGTCCCGTAAACTCGGAATATTGTACTTCAAAATCACTGGGGGAGAGCCTCTTCTCAGAGGGGATACCCCGGATATAGTAAAAGGGATCCGAGAATATTCCAAAGAGGAGTCCTTGACAACAAACGGGTATTTTCTGAAAAACCTAGCTGGAAAGCTTGCTGACGCGGGCCTCGACAGGGTTAACGTCAGCGTTCACTCACTAAACGATGAGGTTTACCAAGCTATTACTCGTACAAGGGGTAGCGTCAAGCAAATCCTTGAGGGAATTGAACAAGCATTAGAACACGGTATAAAGGTAAAGCTAAACTTTCTCGCAATGAAGATAAACCTTGGAGAATTTGAAAAAATAATCGAGTACGCCTCATCTAAAGGGGTTGACGTCAACGTCATTGAACTCATTCCTCTTGGAACGCCGCACCATGTATATCTCGAGCAGAGAACAAGCATTGACCCTATCATTGAAAAACTACACAGGATCTCTTTCAATATAACAATATCTAACTTTCAAAACAGACCCGTTTACACTCTGCCATCGGGGATAAGAGTTAACGTGATAAAGGGTTATGGAAACCCCGATTTGTGTGCAAGATGCACCAGGCTAAGGCTCACCCCGGAGGGCCGGATTAAAACCTGTATCTTCCTGGAAGAACCGTTCGTCGATATTAGTAAGGAATTAAAGAATAAAGATGAATATGGAGTTGTTGAAAAAATCAAGAAGGCCGTCTCTACCCGAAAACCCTATTTTACGAGGGATCGGTCATGAGCGTTCACATGGTGGATGTTTCGGGGAAGCCGGATTCTCAGCGCGAGGCAATCGCAACCGGTTTCATCAAGCTTAAGAAAAGCACTATTGAACTTATAAGAGGCGGGAAGATAGAGAAAGGTAACGTTCTCGATGTTTCATCCGTCTCGGCAATTCTCGGGGTGAAGAAAACCCCTGAGCTACTTCCATTAACACATAACATACCTATTTCCAACGTTAAGGTAGACTTCAATATTGAGGAAGAAGGAATCCGGGTTTACGTGACCGTTAAAACCACAGCCAAAACAGGGGTGGAAATGGAGGCTTTAATGGGAGCGACTGCGGCGTTACTAAACATATGGGATATGGTGAAAAAATACGAGAAGGATGAGAAAGGCCAGTATCCTGAAACAGTAATCACTGATGTAAGAGTGCTCTCTAAAGTCAAGACCCCCCTAGGGTGATGTGTGATGAAGGTTAATGTGAGAGCGTACTCCCTGTTCAGCGAGATAATCAGGGATGGAGTTGTTGAGATAAATGATTATTCAACCGTTAAGGACTTGATTGAAGTGCTTCTTGGCGGGTTAGAGTACAGGGGGATCACCCCAATAGTTTTCGTCAACAAGGAGAAAGCAGGGCTCGACAGGGCTTTAAGAGATGGAGACGAGGTGATTCTAGCACCTCCTTTTTCAGGTGGCTAAAATGGTATTTGTAAACGTTAAAATTTTAGATAGGGGAGAACCCGTCTCCATAGATTCAATAATCAACGATCTAGTCAGGGAAGACGCAGGCCACCTCGTAGGCGGCGTTGGATTGTTCATAGGGCTGGTTAAAGGCGTGATCAACGGCTCAACAGTGACTTCACTAGAGTACTCAGCTATCAAGGAGGTAGCTGAGAAGGCTTTGAATCATATAGCTTATGAAATTGCCGAGAAATACGGTCTCCAAGGAGTACTAATATATCACAGAATAGGGGATCTGAAACCCGGGGAGACGACTCTGATAATAGCTGTGGCTGGGAAAAGCCGCGTCAACGTTATGCCAGCCTTATCAGAAGCGTTGGAGAGGGTTAAAAAAGAAGTACCGGTCTTCAAGCTAGAGCATCGATCCGATGGAGATTACTGGATCATAGGTGATTCAACCAGGATACCTAAAAAACAAGCTAGCCGAACACTGCAACCTCTTTAATAACCTCTCCTTTAGCGAACCTTTCATAGTTTAAGTTTTCAAACTCTCTCACAACGGGCTTCCCACCGGTCATGTATTCGGCAAGGGCTTCGGCGACAGCGGGAGCCATCATAAAACCGTGCCCGCTGAAGCCTGCCGCGACATACAATCCCTCAACCTCCTTAAAAGGCCCTATGATCGGGTGGTGATCAGGGGTCATGTCGTAGTAACCCGTCCAGTACCTTAATATGTAAACCTCTCTCAGCCATGGGAAATATGCACTCCAAACCCTGGCCGCTTTCCGTAGGAATTCCAACCTGTTAGATGCTTCAACATCATGTTCCTCAGGGATGTCCGCACCAATATAGAAGTTGCCGTGTAAGAGTTGGAGAATGTACGAGGATGTTGACCAGTCAATTATTAGAGGCTTAATAAGCGGTTTGAAGGTTTCAGAAACCATTACGTGTTTCGGAATATTCCTAATGGGGAGATCAATCCCCACCGTCTTCAAAAGGTCCTTTGACTCTCCGCCCGCGGCAACAAGGACTTGATCCGCATGTATAATCCCTTTACTCGTTAAAACCCCTTTGATGGCACTATTCTCCACTATCAGCTTGTTAGCTTGAGTATTTGAGAGGATAGTAATACCTTGTTTTCTCAAAACTGCTAACGGGTTCAAAACTGCTTCGAAGCAACTAGCTTTTCCGGCCATGGGATCGTGGACTGCCGCGATGATTTTGTCAGTCCTCATGGTGGGGACAAGCTCTTGGACCTGACTGGGCCCTATCATTCTTGTAGGGACTCCTCTAGAGTTTTGGAATTCGACAACTTTTTTGAAAAACTCGACATCGCGCTCCCTGGTAAGAATCCACAAGTATCCGTCTCGCGAATATCTTATACCATACTTAGCCGAAATGGCTGGCCAGAGCTCTATAGCCCTCTTCATTACCTCTATGTGCTCCCTGCTTGTGAAGCTTGCCCTAATACCGGTAGCACACCTGAAACTCCCGCCTGAACCCGGATAGTTTTTCTCGACCAATACTATATTGTGTATCCCTTTCTCAAACAGCGCTGCCGAGGTTAAAACGCCTGTGACGCCCGCGCCGACCACGACCACTTCAGCCTTCACGACTACCACCTATGAAGTTTTTCAGCCTTACAGGGTAGATGGGTGGGCGGTTAACTGGTAGGAAAACCTCCTCAAAAGACTTCCCCGTTTTCTGCATTAGAATTCTAGCAATCATTAGCAAGCAAGTAGTGCCCTGACACGGTCCCATGCCAACTCTCAGCTTTCTCTTCAATAGCTCGAGGCTGTCGAAACCCTCCTCAATAGCGCGTAGAATCTGCTCAAGGGTGACGTTCTCGCATCTGCACACGATTATCTTCTTAGGATCCTGCTGAGTCATTTACCTCCCCTCGATTCTAATAGCTCTTACATCAAACCATAGGTTTTTCTCAACTTCAACCGTGACAACCCATGTTTTTTCATACTCCCATGCCTTCACAATTACTCCTTCGCCCACGATTTTGCCCTCCCTATCGAGCAACTTGACTTTCGCTCCTTTCGAAGGTCTGGGGAGAAACTCGTATGGAAGGGTTATATAAGCCTTGTCGCCTTTGCTGACGTCAACCACGAATATCGCGAGCCCGGGGCATTTGGCAACGCATACTCCGCATCCTACACACTTGTTTTCATCCAGCCTGGGAAGATCATATATCTTATCCATGCTTATTGATTTGAACGGGCACGCGGAGACGCAAATATTGCACGGGATTTGCTCCGGGCACTCCAGCAGTGCTACAGGCCCCTTCCTCAACCTCTCTTCCGAAGGCATCAAGCCTGCTCTCATCATCTCCTCCAACGTTAAAACCCCGGTTTCTTTAAACCCCATGCCCGTCTACCCCCTTAACCTTTTCATCTCCTCCTCGCTCACAGTAACCTTAAGCTTCGCCTCCTTGGAACGCTGGACCACGGGGGACTGCCTGTACTCATTCCACAGGTAGTTGAGTATTCTATCTCTTTCCTCAACCGCCTTAGCGAATCCTTCCCGTTCTAAAATAGTGTAGGCCGCTATTTCTCCCTCTATAAAAGCTGTGGTAGCCTCCTCGATCCCGGATAGATCGCCGGCAACGAAAACGTTTCTAATGCTCGTCTCCATATACCTAGTTCTCAGTGGGATTAAACCCCCTGCCTCAGGCAGGTACTTCATCAACGCCCCCATCTGGCTCAGCAGTGAATAGTTAGGTTGCAGGCCAACTGCTAAAAGAACTAGGTCAACGTTAAACTCCTTCTCCGTGCCCGGAAGCGGCTTTAAGTCTTTACCAACCTGGCTGATCACGGCCTTCTCAACCCTATCTCCACCCTCAGCCCTCACAATAGTGTGACCCGTAAATATTGGCACCCCGTGTCTTCTAATCTTAGCAGCGTGAACGAACCACCCGCCTATCTCCCTTAACACCTCAGCGATCCCGTGTACCCTGACCCCTGCTTGCAACAACTGGTAAGCAACAATTAATCCAACGTTTCCACTACCTATTACAAGAGCGTCCTCGCCCGGTTTGACACCGTATTCATTCATGAGTGTTTGCGCGCCACCTGCCCCCATAATCCCTGGTAGATCATTGTTCTCGAATAGCAGGCTTTTTTCAGACGCGCCCGAAGCAACTATTACGTATTTAGCTCTAATTAGGAGGTGGAGGCTGGGATCTCCGATTTTCTCCGCGCCGAAAAATCCTTCCTTAAAACATCCATACACGAAAGTCCTTGTTGAGATCTCAACATTTGGGTTTCTACTAAGATTTGAGACTAATTTCTCCGCGATTTTGAATCCGCGGACACCCCCGTAGTACGTTGTGTCGCCGAAAAACTTGTGTGTTTGCTTGACCAGCTGGCCGCCCGCCTTGAAGTGATCAGTTGCTACTAAAACCCTGAGCCCGTATCCTCCTAGTATTTCAGCGGCCTTCGATCCCGCTGGGCCCGCTCCGATAATTAAAACATCCACGTCTTTTATTTCCTCAACCACGTCAACAATCTCGCGGGAGTCTTTTGGAATGTCTGGCAAGCCCTTTTGTGTTTCAACAATCAATCCGTCCCTAACTGGTTCAATACAAATCCTGGTGTTTGGAATGCCGTTTACTCTGGAAAGGCAGCTTGAGCATCTTCCTATCATGCAGAACGCTCCTCTAAGCCTATCTCCCTGAGGGCTTGTCGCGAAAACGCGAAACCCAGCGGCATACAATCCTGCGAGAATGCTCTCCCCCTCATATGCTTCAACGCGTTTCCCATTGTATGTGAAAGAAACTTTCCTACCCCGCTTGAAATCTATTATCGGATGTTCAATAATCCTATAATCTCCCATCACTATCATCCTTACAGATTGCCGTGGATTAAAACTATCCGTACAAATATATAACTTTTTTTACTTAAGTATAAAACCGATTTACTTTATAACCATGTTATAGTTGCTCGTGCTAGGGGACTGAAATGGATGCCTTCATAACATTACTCCACGGTGCGGGCGGGCAGGAATCGCATGATCTAATAGAATCCTTGATCGTTAAAAGAGTGCCCCCACTGCTCAGATACGCCCTAGACGGGCACGGACTAGACATATTGGATGACGGCTCGTTTATCAAGGTTGGAGATTCTTATATCGTCTTTACAAGTGATTCATACACTGTGAAACCCGTGTTCTACCCCGGAGGCAACATAGGTGAGTTGGCTGCTTCAGGAGTTTTAAACGACCTAGTCATGATGGGCGCCAGGCCCGTCGCATTCCTCGATAACATCATCGTAGAAGAAGGTTTTCCAGTCGAGGATTTAGAAAAAATCGTTGACTCCCTCGTCAAAGTCTTGAAAGACAACAATGTATCCCTAATAGGTGGAGACTTCAAAGTAATGCCTAAGGGTTCACTGGATAAGATCGTTGTCTCGGGTTTCGGAATAGGTGTTTCACAGGGAGCTCCAATAATTGACCATGTGCGTCCCGGCGACGTAATAGTTGTCACTAACAGTATCGGCGAACACGGGGCCGCCATCCTGGCATCGCAACTCGGAATTGATGCTGAAAACCTCTCTTTGAGAAGCGATTCTAAACCCCTTGTTAAAACTGTTCTACCTGTAATTGAAAAGTATAGGCCTCATATCCATGCAGCCAGAGATCCTACCAGGGGAGGTGTTTCTGCGATACTTAACGAGTGGGTAAGAGGTAGAGAGGTCTCAATAATAGTTGACGAGTCAAAAATCCCTATTCGTGAGGACGTTAGAACGTTTCTCGAAATGCTTGGAATAGATCCCTTAACTGTGGCGTCAGAGGGCGTGGCCGTATTGAGCGTTAGCCGCGAGGTTGGCGACGGAGTCGTTGAGGCGTTAAAATCTGTGGGAGAAAACCCTCAGGTTATAGGGGTGGTGGTGACTCCAGAAGAACCCTCGTACAAGGGTAAGGTTATAGGTTTCACAGAGGTAGGCGGAAAGAGGGTCATAAGGGGAGAAGCCTTAAACCTACCTAGGATCTGCTAGGTGGTGTGAATGTGTCTCGGCGTGCCAGGAGAAGTGGTCAGCGTGGATAAAACCTCGAAGCCCCCGCTCGCTAGGGTTAAGATAGGAGGTCTTGTGAAAGAAACCCTGCTAGCAGTTGATGAGGAAGTGATGCCAGGGGATTACGTAATTGTTCACGCTGGAGTAGTGATAAGTAAGGTCAGCAAGGATGAGTATGAGGAGCTTATAAGGCTACTTAAAGCTGTTTCCGGATTAGGCGGAGAATTAGAATTGTGAGGATTCCCGCTTGATAGCTGCGAGATTAATTATCATCGGCATAGTTCAAGGTGTCGGATTTAGACCGTTCGTAGATAGAGCTATGCGTAGGCTTGGGCTAAAAGGATATGTGAAGAATGTCGGTGGTTCTGAGGTAGAAGTCTTCGTCGAGGGCAACGAGGAAAACATATACGAATTCCTCTCCATTCTTTACAATGAGAAGCCCCCTCCCGCAGAAATAGAAGAAGCATTTCTAGAGCTGACTCACCCGCAGGGACTCCAGAACACGCAGATACAGAGGAGTGAAACATCCAGGGTCACTGGCTCAATGATTCCACCGGATTTCGCAGTTTGCAAGGATTGCCTGGCTGAAATCCTGGACCCATCTAACCACAGGTACATGTACCCATTTAACTCCTGTGCTTGGTGCGGTCCAAGGTTTTCAATGATGTATACTGTTCCATATGATCGAGAAAACACGAGTATGAGGGACTTCGCCCTCTGTGAATCCTGCCTGAAGGAGTATTCTGATCACGAGAATGTTCGGAGATACCATGCCCAGGGAATCAGTTGCCCGCGCGACGGGCCAAGCCTTGCTCTCTTAGACAATGATTTCAATCCATTAAACACTGATAATCCTATAGTAGAAGCGGCAAAACTTATTGATGAAGGAAGCATTATAGCTGTGAAAGGGATTGGAGGATACCACATAGCGGCTTCAGCAACAATGGATGATGTTGTTTTAAAGCTGAGGAGACGTAAGAATAGACCTGCAAAACCCTTTGCAATAATGGGTCTCGACACTTCAATATTAAAGCTCCTAGTATATTTGTCTGAGGAAGATGGGAAATTACTATCATCTCCTCAGGCCCCTATACTCCTACTCCCTAAACGTGAAGATACGCCTGTTTCCAAGTATGTTTCCCCTGGATTGAGCCATGAAGGAGTATTTATTGCTTACACCCCGCTTCACTTTCTGCTGTTGATGCATACAAAGGATAAGTTTTCAATAATGACTAGCGGGAACTCCGCAGGGTCTCCGATGTGCACAACCGAAGAATGCGCTAAGAGTAAGCTGAGAAGTATTGCGGACTATTTCCTAGTGCATAATAGGGTTATAGTTAACCGGGTGGACGATAGTGTGATCAGAAAGACGGGAGACCAATACGTGTTTCTACGGAGAAGTAGGGGGTATGCTCCAAGGTGGATTAGACTCAAAAAGAGCTTGAGAAGCCCGGTATTAGGCATGGGGGGAGATCTGTCCAACACCTTTGCCCTAGGGTTCGACGACAAGGTAGTAATATCGCAGTATATTGGGGATATAGAGGATCCTGAAACCCAGGGGGAATTACTAAATTACATAGACTTCTTAGTCAGAGTCTACGGGCTCAACTATTCCGACATAACCGTTATCGTTGACAAGCATAAAGCATACCACTCGAGGAAAATAGGGTTTGATATTGCGAGAAAACATGGTTGCAGAATCGTTGAAGTGCAACATCATTACGCACACCTATTTAGCACAGCCATCGACAACGAGTTAGAGGGCAGGATTGCCGGGATAGCCTTAGACGGCTTAGGATGGGGGGACGACGAGTCCGTATGGGGCGGCGAAGTAATAGTTTTCAATACCATGGACAATAGTTATGAGAGAGTGGCTAGTATTGAATGGGTTCCATTGACGAGCGATAGAGATACCATTAGCATCAAGCGGTTAGTCACCCTCTACCTAGCTAAGAACAAATGGTCTTTCGAAGAGATAATGAAGATTCTCAAACCTGAGAATGAGAGAGAAGTAATGGAGCACAGGCTCGTCTACGCCGCGTTCAATCAGGGAAGGTACGTCAAGGCTTCAAGCACAGGTAGGGTTATAGATGTAGTTGCAGCATTACTAGGCGTCTCCCATCTCAGAACGTATGACGGTGAGCCCGCGATTAAACTGGAGGCTGTTGCTTTTAAAGGAGTGAAAAAGCTCCTAGAGAATGTTTCTTTCAAACAGGTCAACGGATTGCTTGTCCTCGATTACCACGGTATTATCAACGAGGTCATAGAAAAGAGAGAGGTTTTAGACACTCCCTCACTCGCTAGGAGCTTCCTATACTCCTACGGATACTATATTGGTGAACTAGTTGTTAGATCAGCGTTGAAGTATAAGATTGACTACGTGGTCGCGGGTGGTGGGGCTGTTGTTAACGAGCACATTTATCAAGGACTAAAAGAGAGATTGCGGCTCGAGGGGCTCAAACCGTACCTTCCACGTAGAATACCCGCAGGAGACGGAGGCCTCTCGTTTGGTCAAGTTGCTTCAGCTATTGCTTTTCGAACACTAACTCGTGATTAGGGCGCTTAAACGTTTGATTTTTAATACCGGTAATTGATTAATTCAACTCGAATGAGGTGGTAACGCTGTCGTCGGTGAAGCAGGAAACATGTAAAAACTGTAAAATAATTAGATACTCGCCGTGGCTCGTCCACTTCAATACGGGAGCGTGTAACGGGTGTGATATCGAGGTGCTCGCATCAATCACGCCTCTCTACGACCCTGAGAGGTTTGGGGTAAGGCTAGCGCCAAGCATCAGGCATGGGGATATCCTCGTAGTAACGGGGGCGTTGACTAAGAAGGCCGGTGAAAGGCTTCGAAGACTGTATGATCAAATGCCTAATCCTAAGTTCGTAGTGGCGGTAGGGGCTTGTGCCGTGGACGGTGGAGTCTTCAACAAGTCTTATAGTGTTGAGGGAGGGACGGATAAGGCTGTCCCAGTAGCGATGTACATACCTGGGTGCCCCCCGCGACCGGAGGCGATACTAGATGGTATTGTAAAGCTTTTGAAAAAACTCGAAGAAAGTGGTGATAAGAATGAGTAGTCGGCTAGACTTCCTTTCATCATTCGCGACTGAGACCCAGACTATTAAGCCGGGTAGGAAGACTTACGTTGTGAAGCCCGAGGATTTGAGAAGTGTTTTCTCGAAAATGATCGAAGTCTTAGGGGACTCATCGTTTTACGTATCCACTTTAGTTGGCACAGACCTCAAGGATGAGGGAAGGATCCGCCTTGATTACTACGTGGTGATTCTACCCGAGGAGGAGACGATCGTTTTCAGGACGTTTATTCCACGAGATAATCCCACAATCGATTCAATCATAGATTTGATACCCGGGGTTTTACCTGGTGAGTGCGAAACCCACGACCTCCTCGGGGTTGTCTTCAAGGGCAACCCGTTTTTGAAGCGGGGTTTCTTCGTCCCCTCCGACATTGTTGAACAAGGCAAGTATCCTTTGAGGAGGGATAGTGGGGTGTGAAGATGAGTGTTTTAAAAATCATAGAAGTCCCTCTTGCATTAGAGCTACCGGTTGGGCCCCAGCATCCTGCTCTTCACGAACCGGTTTTGCTTAGAGCATATGCTGATGGAGAGGAAATCATTAAGGTTGAGATAAACACCGGGTATAATCACCGTGGAATTGAGAAGTTGTGTGAAAAGAACTCGTTCTACAGGGACATCTTCATCGTGACCCGTGTATGCGGTATATGCAATCAGGTCCATGCGAACTGCTATGTGAGAGCGGTTGAGCATATACTGGGTATGGAGATAAGCAACAGGGCCAAGTATCTCAGGGTTCTTGCAATGGAGCTGGAACGCCTCCACAGCCACATGTTAATAAGTGCTGTGATGGCGGAGAACATAGGGTTTGAAAATCTCTTCATGAACATCATGCTAGACCGTGAAAGAATAATGAAGGCGAAAGAGATTCTGACAGGTAACCGTGTATTATCAGACTACATGATGGTTGGAGGCGTGAGAAGAGATGTCGATGACGTTAAGAAAGAGAAGATTAAGGATCTTCTTTTGAAAACAGAGGAGAGAATTAAATACTACAGGAGAGTCTTCGAAGAAGACCCAACCATTATAAAGAGGCTCGTCGACGTCGGGACGGTCTCAACGAGTAATGCAGTAAAATACTCTCTCGTCGGTCCCGTAGCCCGTGCCTCCGGGGTAAGGATTGATTCGAGAGCTAGTGACAAATACGATGCTTATTCCGAGATACCTTTCAACGTTATTACGAGAAGCGAAGGGGACTCTTGGGCACGAATGATGGTTAGATGGGATGAAACCTTGGAGTCGATTAACATGGCTCTCTACGTTCTCAACCACTTACCGAGCGATGCGAACCCGGTGCCAGACGAGAAGAAGCTTCCGAGGAAAATACCGGCGGGAGAAGCCTATACTAGAGTTGAAGCGCAGAGAGGAGAGTTAACCTACTACGTAATGAGTGATGGTAAATCGTCTAATCCTTACAGGGTTAAGATTAGAACGCCAAGCTTCAACAACATTATCAGTAGCGGCTTCATGTATGTTGGGCACACTATTGCGGATCTTCCTGTGGTACTTACTTCGCTAGACCCCTGCGTCTCTTGCATGGAGAGAGTGACGGTCATAGACCTGGATAAAAATGTTTCTTACAAACTGTTCTTTAAAGATTTGGCTAAGGGGGTCTGAGTGAGGAGGCCAAAGCTCTTGAAGCTAACGTTGGAAAACTTGGTCTCTAAGCCGGCCACTGTCCAATACCCCTATCAATCCACAGTTATCGAACCTGATTTTAGAGGGAGACATTACGCAGATCTAAGTAAATGTACGGGTTGCTCCTTATGTAGCATAGAGTGCCCCGCTGACACCATTAAGATGACGCCCATTCCACAAGATTACGAGGTTCCTAAATCGAACCCTAGAAGGCTCTATCCTTTAATCAATTACGGAAGGTGTGTATTCTGCTACAGGTGTATCACAGTGTGCCCGTTTAACGCATATGTCACGACGAATGAGTACAGACTCGCAGACACAGCCAAGAACGATTCGTCCGAGCTCTCGCTGTCAACGCTTAAAAAAACCGTTAAGGGGTGATCTCATGGATTTAGTACAGAGTGTAATCCTGGTTTTTCTACCATTGTATTTAGTAGCCATAATACTCTACTTGATACGAGCCATTAAGGGACCTACCATAGGGGATCAGGTTTTAGCGATCGATTCGATGACATACGACCTAGCGGCCTTACTTATAGTACTGGGCTTATTCTTTAAAGAGCCAATCCTTATTGTTACGGCCATACCTCTAGCTCTCTGGATATACTCTCTTGACATTTACATTGCGAAATATCTCGATAGAGGAGAGATGGGTGGTTAGTATAATTACTGAAATAATCATTTATCTCGGTCTGGCATTAATAGGTCTGGGCGCATTAGCAGACTTGATCGCGTCAATAGGGATGCACAGGTTTAAAAACTTCTATCTCCGCCTCCACGCTACCACGGTTGGAACAATATGGGGCGCGGTGTTCCCGATCATAGGTGCTTCCATAATAGCCTTCGTTTACGAACCATTAGGCCAATATAGGTTCCTAATGGGAGGGGCCGGCCTCGTTACAGCCTTGATAATAATGTTGCTGGCTCCCGCAGGCTCTCACGCAATAGCGCGCGCAGTTCACAGAGCGGGCATCGCTAAGGTTGTCCCATGTGTTCACGACGAATTAAATCCTGAAATGTGCGGTGAGAAACAATGATTCCCCCTGAAACCCTGACCTACCTCTTCATGGCCGTGGCTGGAATCGGTTCAACCATCTCGGTGTACTACGCTATTTTCGAGAAGGATTTGTTAAAGGCGGTTGTTTACAGCGCTATCCAGAGCACTTTCTACGCTCTACTATACTTTTTACTCATGGCTCCTGATATTGTTCTAGTATACCTCCCAGTCGCGGTTGGACTCATACCAGGTGTTTTGATCATTCTAATAAGTAAGACTGAGCGGGAGGAGAGAGAAAATGCAGAGATTGGTTAAGACCCTAGTCCTGGTTTCAATCATACTGGGTTTCAGTTTAATATTGACCATAGCACCCGAATACTTCATACCAGGGGAAGCTGTAAGACCGCTAGCGGTATTCTATCTCTCTACAACGTTCAACCCGTGGATCCCACACCTCACGGTGAACTCGCCAGAAGCAGTTACAGCCATCGTCTGGGATTACAGAGGGCTGGACACGTTGTTCGAAACGGCTGTCTTCTACTTAGCATTAATCGCGGGAATAGCCCTTGCCCGCGGTGTGTCGATAAAGGCTGAACCTGGCAACGGGGTGGGATTGACAGTTATTGTCAAAACCGTTACAAAAATAACCGCTCCCATGGTAGTCAGCGTGGGCGCATCCATAGGCCTTCACGGACACTTAACCCCGGGAGGCGGGTTCCAAGGCGGTGCAACAATCGCCGTCATTCCACTGATAATCATAGTAACGTTCTCCATATTCTTCGTCATAGGCAGAGGAGTCACTAAGGAGAAAATGCTTGTACTGAGAAGTATTGGGCTAGTGGGCATTGGTTTAACAGCACTGGCGGCCCTGATAGTCGGGCTTGCGCTGGGTAAAACTGCTTACGTGTTTCAAAACATGGCTAAGCCTACATCAGAAGTATCCCTTCCAGCATACTTTAACGGGTCATTGATAAGTGGAACGCTATGGTTTTTCAACCTATTCGAAATGATAGCTGTTGCGGCTGGCTTCACGATAGCCTTCCTTTTACTAACCTACCCTGAGAAAAAGGAGGGTGAGAACACATGATCAGTATTGACTTCATTAACACGTATCTCTTATCAGTAGTGGTATTCTCTCTACTGTTAAACTTCGCGCTCTCAATTTACGGAATATTTTACAGACCCCACTACATCAAGAAGATCATCGCTTTGACAGTATTATCCGACACTGCGAACACTTTCGCGATCTACATAGGTTATAGAAGGTGGGCTTCCGGAGGCAACACTAACCCAAGACCCCCAGTCATACCGACCACTGAGATAACGCCTGGCGTGTTGTCCGAGTTCGTAGCGAGGAGCGTAGACCCCCTGCCCCAGGCTTTAGTCCTAACCGCAGTGGTGATAGGCCTAGCTGTTACTATTTTCCTAGTTTTTCTCGGCCACCAGTTATTCAATCATTATAAGACACTGGATATGAGGAGGATTAAAAAGCTTAAGGAGTGATTGGCTTGAAGGTTGTTAACGCCTTGATTGTTGCCGCGATATCGTTCTCAACTTACATTATATTCTCAGGTAGCATATCACTCTACGACATCATTACTGGGGCTATTGTCTCACTAATAACAGGGTTTGTTTTTTCAACCTTAACGCTCAACAACCCTCGCAAAGCCTTAAATCCTAAGCGTTGGGGGTTGTTCATAGTTTATGCGGTGAGATATCTACTAATTGATGAGACAAAAGCCCATGTTGATGTTATTAAGCGCATACTCCATCCCAAGACCCCCGTTAACCCTGCCATAGTGAAGGTGCCGTTCCATGTTTCCACGGATTACGCCGTCACAGCTGTGGCAAATTCCATAACCAACACTCCAGGCACAGTCGTCGTTGATGTTGATGAAGAAGAAAAAGTCTTCTACGTGCATTGGATAGATGCTAAAACAATAGAGCCCGAGAAGGCTCGCGAGGCCATTTCATCAGGGTTTGAGAAATATGCGGGTAGAATATTCGACTAGAGGTGGTGGGAATGATTGAATCTCTCGCATATGTTTTAACAGGCTCCCTAGTACCTGTATTAGCTTTAATCGCTTTTTCAACCCCCTTGATCGACAAGCTTGTTCAAAACAGGAAAATAACGGGTTACATGAGTGTCTTAGCAGGAGTGTGGGCTACGATTGGAAGTAGCGTAATTTACTATTGGATAGTGGTGAATGAGAAGCCCATAGTTTACGGGTTCGGCGGCTGGCCACCTCACTTCGGTATAGGTTATGCTGTCGACGGTTTGAACGGTATTATAGGGTTGATGACCTCCTGGGTATTCCTAGTCATTGCGCTATATTCTTTATGGTATGAGAAACACTTTGATGAGCCCGTATGGTACCATGTATTGTTAATTGGCCTCCTCGCCGGGATGTTGGGATGCCTTTACACTGGCGACGCTTTCAACTTGTTCGTGATGCTAGAAGTACTCGGTATCTCAGCATACGGATTAGTTGCATTTCATAAAGAAAGATCGGAGGCTGTTGAAGCATCCGCCAAGTACGCTTTAATCGGTGCTGTCGCAACAACCATATATTTCACAGCTCTTGTTGTCATCTACGCAACATTCGGCTCTCTGAACATGGGAGTGCTAGCTTGCCTGTCTAGAACACCCTCCTGCCTCTCAATTGTTCCAGTAGTGGGAAGCATTGAGGCTTACAGGCTTGCCAGCCTATTCGCTGTAGCGTTGTCCCTGTGGGTGTTTACCTATAAGGCGGCATTATTCCCCAACCACTTCTGGCTACCTGATGCGCACCCAGAGGCTCCGACCCCTGTTTCAGCGGCTCTTTCAGGGCTTGTAGTTAACATAGGCGTGTACGCTACCATGCGGTTCTTGTACACGATTTTTGGGGAAGGAAGCCTGCTGGGAGAGTACAGGACTATTGTCTTGATAGCGCTATTTATTCTAGGCATGATAGGGGCCCTACTAGGAGCCTTGATGATGATGGTCCAGAAGGATGTTAAGAGATTGTTAGCTTACAGTACAGTGAGCCACACGGGGCTAATATTCATGGTTTTATCAGCACCCGCCTTCTCTAGCTCACCAAGGGTTACGGAGCTTGCGACAGCTGCCGCAATCCTCCACATGATTTCACATGGGGTCTCTAAAGCCCTACTCTTCATGACCAGCGGGATCTTCATAGACTCGGCTGGAACTAGAAATATGGATGAAATGAGGGGTATTGGCAGAAAACATCCGCTGGCATCGACCGCTTTCATCATAGGATTCCTTAACCTGATAGGTCTAGTGCCCTTCATAGGCTTCTTCTCAAAACTGCTAATGTATCAGGCCTTCATGGAAGCCGGCTTCCCGATAAGAGGCGTCATCTTTATAATTGCCTCTGCCGTCTCACTACCAGGATACTTGAAAGCGTTGTACTCAATAGTTTTCGCAATCGGAGCTGAAAAACGATCCGAGAGAAAAGTGATCGACGTTGAAGCACTAATGCTTGCGATTTCAATAACATTATTGGTAATGGGAGGATTCATCATTCCCATACTCGGGCTTGTATCGAACACCGAGCTAACATCTACTTCGATGACTGGGTCCTTGAAATATGTTTACGAAACATTCTACACCACTATGAGGCTGGGAGGTGTAACACCATGACTCATTCCTACAGTCTTTATGATCCCTTTGAAACAACCATACTGGTTTTCGCATCGATGTTCACAAGCTTTCTAACATTGTTCTTGATATACGAATTACTCAAGTCTAAAAGAGTCAGGGAGACAAAAATCTACCTATCTGGCGAGCCGGAGGAAATAGTTAGAGAACCCTCTCCAAGCGTGGGGAATCTTTACTGGGGTTTCATCAAGAGATTTGCTCGATCAGTATTCGAGACCTTAATCAATAAGGTCCAGACGGGTAGTCTACATGAATGGTTTAGCTTCATATCCTCTTGGCTTGGCATCTTAATCATTCTAGCAGTGTTAATGAGCGTGTTATATTTACTGGCGGGGTGAAACCAATGGACATGCTCCAATTACTATTCGCAACCTTAATATTCCCGGGTTTCGTTTTTCTCGTGGTCCTATCATTCCTCACACAATACCTTATTAGAAAACTAAGTGCTAGAATGCAGAGGAGAATGGGGCCGAAGTACGCTGGGCCCGTTGGAATTCTACAACCGGTTTACGATTTTCTTAAACTGCTTCGAGCAAAGGAGTTGTTGAAGACCAGGTACAGCATGGTTAGGGCAGCGGAAATATCCCTTCTCCTAGGCTCGTCCTCACTAATAGCTTCCACGCTCCTCCTGCCGCTGAATATCTACAGCATTGGGAGCCCCTACGACTTCCTAATATTCTTCTACATGGCAAGTATATGGCCCATATTGATGATCATATTTGCGTCCCTATCGATGCCGGGGCCGTACACGAGTGTCGGCGTCTCAAGACTTCTATCGATACTCACAGTTTCAGAGCCCGCCTTCTTCACGGGGCTCTTAGTTCCGGTGGCCCTTGCGTCTTCCAATACTAAAGCCCCCCTCATGATCTCGATAGCGTCTGCAAGGGTTTATGAATTATGGGTTAACCCGTTGACGCTACCAATAATGATACTGGTGACCATATCGCTAATTGTTGCTTTTCAATCAAAACTAATGCTACCCCCATTCAACGTTCCAGAGGCTGAGCAGGAGATAATAGCTGGGCATGAAACGGAGTTCTCGGGGCCACTCCTGGCGCTCGCTATACTGCTTCACGACATGGATACGGTCGTATCAGCATTAGCGATAGTCTACCTAGTGCTCGGGGGGCCAGCACCATTTTCACACTCAAGCATTGAAGGCGTTTTGCTTTTAACTCTAAAATATCTCTTAGTGATTGCTGTGGCAACTTATGTTAAAAACGTGTTCGGAAGGTATAGGATAGATCAAGCGCTAGTGGCTCTTCTGAAATATGGATTAACACCTGCTATTGTAGCAGGCATTTTAGGCACAATCTATCTCTACTTTTAACTAGCCCATGCTTTCCAGCATCGCGGCCCAGAACTCTTTATCTACTATTTCTCCAATAACTATTGCCTTCACCAGCCCATTCCTATCTAAAACAAGGGTTTGCGGCACCGCATACGAGTATTGCTGGGGGATCCCGACCTCATACTCCAATACTAAAGCGATCTCCACGAACCATGTCAAGTTTTCACCGGGAAGCCATACTGGAAAATATTCTTCTCGAAATTCTGCAGTGAAGAACTCGTTCATTTTTAAACAGTAAGGGCAGGCTTTAGTCCCGAACATTATTAGTCTAACATTAGCCAACCCGTAGGTGGTGGTCACGTTTTCTACCACCTGCTGTATTCGTTGTACTAGTGTTTCATTGCTAACCAACTTAACGCAGAAGCCTCCTATGTAGATTCCGAGAGAGCCTTCTCTGTGCTCGCACCACTCGTAGTTATTATTGTTCTCAGCCATTCTGGTCAGAGCTGCGTAAGCTCCTACCGCTATCACAGCAAAAACCACTGTGACTAGAATTGGGATGCGGTAACCCTTATCTCTCCGTGGCTTAGTTTTATAGATCTTCCTCTTTGACACAGACTACACCATCAGCTATGCATAAATTAATTATTTATAATCACGCGTTTTAATATTTGGTGAGTTGAGGAAAATGTTTGAGCAAGATATGCCGTCTCTAGTTGCGTGGGTGATTACTTCAGCCTTAATTGATTCTATCGATCCTTGTTTCTACGCACTGTACCTGAGCATAATAGCTTCAACCACGCTTTCAAACATCAGGAACGTCGTTAAAACTGCTGGGGCTTTTCTTTCAAGCGTTTATCTTGGATACTTGTTGTTCGGATTCCTTTTGAAGAGCCTTGCTTCTCAAGTCTTGATTGAAAAATGGCAGACTGGAATACTTCTTTTATTCTACGGTTTGGCTCTAATCGCTTACACTCATCTCACGCGTAATAAAGATGAGAAAGGAGGCCTCTGCAGGGAGGACAAGCTCGAGTGTAAAGTCATTAATAAGCTAGGTCTCGCACGCAGGTTTGCAATCCCCTATCTCGTGCTCATCGGGTTGTTTTCCTCCCTCACCATTCTTCCCTGTAGCGCGGGACTATATGTCGTTTACGTAGTGATAACTACAAGATACAACATACTAGTCTGGCTACCGCTCACCATGCTGTACGTTCTAGTATTTATCTCGCCTCTCATACTTATGACGGCAGCACTGGTCGGACTTGCGAGGATAGGAAATATTTTGTCCATAATAATGCGTCATGATAGGTTATTTAAAACAATAGGAGCCGTTCTCGCCTTAGCAGTCGGCATCTATTTAATACTTGCCCCTTAGAAAGGATTATGCGATGTATAGGGGGCGGTCTACCCCGTGTTTTTCAAACGCGTCCAGTAGCGACTTCAAAACAGCCTCCATCCCCACTCCACCGGGAATCCCCGCAACCCTTGGATGCCCTCCACCCCCGTAAAGCGAGGCTATTTTGGATACATCCACGTAGTCGCTTCTTAGACTTATCCCTCTCGGATATCTCACTATGTACGCATGTGCAAGGAGGCCTTGTTTCTCAACTACTTCAATCAGCTCCCCAGGATGAACCCTTGGGTCTACATCTGGAAATATGAGTAGCCTTGCACCGTTTTTCTCAACAACCTCCATCCTGCCGATTGCCTCGCGCATCAGGTTTTCATACACGTTTTTAACTTCATTAACGTAGTATTCAATAAGCCATCTCGGCTCTAACTCGCCTTGCAAAAGGGACTCTAAAATCCTATATTTTATGTCCCAGCCATCCCACTTTAAAACCCTCCTGTAAATCCTCGTGATCTCGAACCTGTTCTCGAAGAAGTCGTCATCGTATGCTAGGCTTACCAGTTTACGATAATATTCGTTACCGCCGACGCCGAAGTAGTTAGCAACAATGTGGGAGGCGACCATTGACGGTTCATTTACGAAAGAGATTACTTCAGAATACTGATTGAACAAGCTCATCATGTCGTGAAACCATTGGTGGTGGTCAAACCAGTATAGTTTGACACCAAGCCTCCTGGCTCTTTCTAAAGTCATGTTGAGCTGGTTTTTCATGGAGCTCGCAGGGTTTAAATCGGCAATCCAGATCTCGTTCAACCCTAAGCTCACCAATTCCCCAATGTAACGGGCAACACTATTCACTGAAGATAGTATTTTTCTCTCCGGGTTCAGCATTTTGGATAAAATCACCGCCGACGCCAAGCCATCGATGTCCCAGTGAGTTATGATCCCTCTTCTCCGCGAGATTTTCAATCATAAGCACCCTTACATCGAATAAGCTGTTAAACAATATAGATATCGTGCAGTCTATTTATAAAAAATTTTGGCTTAAAACGATCACGAGGGGCTTGAAGGTAAGAACGGCTTCGCCTCTGCCTCCACGATTTTGCTAGTGATGACAACGTTGTTTTTCAACAAGCCGATGAATATTGGTTGTCTCCCAACGTGTAAAAGCCTCATCTTAACGTTGAAGCCTGTCACCCCTCTCGGCTTAATTGTGACTTCTTTACCTCTACAATATTCTTCAACGCATGGAAGGGTTAGCAACTCCAAGCTTAACGGTTTTTCAAGGTTATTCTCTACTTCCACCATGGCTTCGAACTCTGTGTTCTCGTATACCTGGGAAGGTATGAGAACCTGCCTAATGTTTATTTGCGAGAACCTTGAGACAATAATCCTGTTGGCCTCGCTTATCCAGGTCTCTATAACTTTCGGCATCCAGAACTCGGCCCACCAGTAATCGCTGTCGAGAGCGTGCCACATGGCCCATCTAGCCCCAGTGCTGAATTCGTCTCTTCCACCCACGGCTGATTCATAGGCTTTGATTTGGAGATAAGCCTCTCTGGCTCTCACCCAATACTTCTCCTGATCGGAATGCTCACCCCTCCACTTCCTGTATGTGCAGAGCCAAGTAGTAGATGGTATTTTAGTCAGTATCCTGCGGACTGAAACATTCTCCACGGCTTCCCTTAGGCTGACCATTTTTAGAATGCCTGAATCATACAACGATTCTAAGTATAATAGTAGCTTGTCGAAAAAGTACGCGGTGAGTGGCGGACTTCTCGCAAAAACCATCCAGTTCTCCCCGTCCAGAGCGAGGGTCAGGATTTTCGGTCTATCGCTCACCATTCTCCTAGCTATGACGAAGGATGCCTCGTAGGCGTTTCTCCAAGCATGTATCTCGTTTTCAAAATTGTTCTTAAAACCTAGAATGTCGCTGAGCTCGTGATCCCTGAAGAAAACCGTTATGTGCTTACCACTCGATGAGTTCAAGAGAAGGTATGGCTCGTACTTCGAATTCTTCTCTCCCTCAGCAGGATAGAAGTGGCAACGGTCGTCTAGAATCGTATATTCGATATTATTTTCATAGTAGACATCAACCAGATCCATTGAGAACGACATCTCGGGGGTCCAAGCCCCAATAGCCTCATACCCGTCTAGTACTTTTTTAGTAACCTCTGAACCATGTTTAAGCTCTTCTGCAACCATGTCTTTGGCGTTGAAAACGCTTGAGATGAACCCTGCAATAGTGTGGGCATACAGGCTTGTCAACACATCTATTTCTCCATTCTTGAGGGCTCGACTATAATGCTTTAACGTGTCTTTTATCAGCTTAATTCTCTCATCATTCTTATCAACCTTCTCTCCAGATTGAAATACGATCCCTTCCTCAATAGCTATCTGCCACTGCTGTAGAAGGCTGGGGCTTAGATTATAAGTTGCCTTGTAATCCTTATGTTTCTGAAGCATTTCAACATGGTAATGATATGGTCCTTTTCCATACGGCCTCAGTTGCTCGCCGTACACGTAAATAAAGGCCCATGGGGAGTGAAAAGTCTTATTTGGCAAGTAGTTTGGAGCCTGATGATTATGCCAAACAAAGGCAAGCAGGGGGGTTTTCTCCAAACCCTCTGTGACAATATATCTTACAGTGTCGAATGAAGCGTCGTTGAGTCTCAGCTCTAAGACGTATTCACCTGGCTTTTCCTCAGCAGTAAACGGGATAATCTCAATCCTTGTTTGCGAGTCTGGAACTGACAGGTGGCCTTCGCTTACTTTAACATTCTCCTTGAAAATCGAATAGTGAACGTTTCTGCTTCCCCCTAATGCCTTTACCAATAAATGTATTTTCCCCTCCTCTCCGGGTTTAAACACTGGCTTATTAAGCACAATATATCCTTCCAAACCGTCCAATATTCTCGCTGGTACTAGGGAGCTCATTTGGAAAACCTGCATCTAGGTTTATACATATCCTACAATCTTAGCGTGTTAAAAATGTTAAGAGAAGTAGATTTTCAAAGCCTTCTCAGCTGATTTTTCCCATGAAAACTCCTGGGACCGCTTCACACAGCTCCTCCTTATTTTTTCATGGTTTATAGGATCCTTCATTATTTCGAGAAGCCTAAGTGTGGCCTCCGCAAGTTCAAGCCTGCTTCCAGGTCTTATTAAGAATCCAACGCCTTCCTCTGGATTTCTCCTTAAATCCACGACTATGTCTTTCAACCCCCCTGTGGAGGAAGCTACCACCGGCGTTCCCGCCGCCAAAGATTCAACGGCAACGAGTCCGAACGGCTCATACCAGCTGGATGCAATGTAAGCATCAGCGGCGAAATACAATGCCATGTAGTCTTCCATCGGTATTTTACCTATGATAACGCGCAGGTTTTCTTTAAAAGCCCATTGATACTCTCCCAGTTTTCTAATAAGAGGCTCGCATCTCTCAACCGGGATATATGCAAGGATTATTCTAACCCGCGGGTTGTCAATGATAATACGCTCCAAAGACCCGAGTAAGGTTTCTAAACCCTTCTGCCCTGCAAGCCTCCCCGAATGGAAAACCAGTTCGCCATCTTCATCAAAAGCCTTCGGATCGTCCAGTTCATAGTGTTCCAGTATGGCTTTAAGGGATTGTTCAACACGAGGCTCTATGATCGAGCCTTTAAACCCAGCGACATTCTCGGTGAGAATCTTTTTCCGGACTCTTCTCCGCTCCTCCGGGTCCAGCGGGTTGCTAACCTCATAGTGTTCTGCAACTGTGTCGAAAACCTCTTTCGAAGTCCATACTAATGCGTTGGGGATGTAGTCTATTCTACCTCTAAATTCCCATCCTAAATTCTTCTCAACATCCTTCACATAACCGCTACTAACAGTTACGTAGTGATCTACCGTAAGATACGCCAGCTTTTCGACCCAACCCCCAGCTTTACTGAAATAGTATCCGAAAGGCTTGACACCTTCAACACCCTTCACAAGAGTGTCAGTGCTAATACCGGTGGTGGAGGAGAGGAAGTCTAAACTTATTTTCAGCTTTGAGAGCAGGTGGAGCTGGTAGACCAGCTTGAGGTTTAATCCTTTCTCAACGCTTAATGCGTTTGATAGGAGGAGGGCTAGATAGCTGTGCCAGTCGTTCCCGTGTATAATGAACGGTATTTCCTCCGAACCTGTTTCAACAAGGTGCTTTAAGTAGGCACTGACTACGAGACCGAATATTGCAGACTTCTCTAGTAATCTTCCCCCTGAGTAAACGTTTTCGTCGTTGAAAACGCCGCCCTCGACCACAAAATGCTCGGGATTAGCCCTATACCTTAGGATTCTGTAATCCATTCCACGAATGTTAACAGAGTGAAGCGTTTCCGCTTCGCCGACAATTTTTACACCGTGGCAGGGTGTGAAAACGACTGCATCACAGCCTTTCTCCCGCAACGCTCTCGCTAGTCTTGGAGGAACCTCGGCCAGCCCCCCTACTTTTCTAACCATATAGGATTCGAAGCTGAGGAGCCAGGCAATCCTCATCCCTACCAGCCTACTCCCTAATCCGCCATTCAACGCCTAGGGAGAACTCTTCATCCTTTTTCAGCTCCACTGGCTCGCTAAACATTACTGCTAATCCCTGTGGAATTTCCATAACTCCTTTCTCAGTCCTAGCATACATGTTTAACGGTGCAATCCACACGTCGACATCTCTGGAAGCGTTCAGTGAGAAAGCCGGATAGGGTGTTGTCTTAACAACTACCCTTCTGCTCCTGCCTATGAAGGATGAAGACGCTTCTCTCTGCTCTCCGTTTACAACGTACACAGCCTTCTCCTCCGTTCTAGTATTCAGTTTCGGCGATACGTGATACTCGACCCCAACTCTTGCCTTCAAGCTTTCACTGCCCTTGTTCACCAACCTGTAAGTAGTGACATGGCCTTCCTCGGTAATCTTGACCCGTTTCTCGACTAAAACCCGTGAGACAAGGCTTCCGAAAACGTAGAATCCTCCCTGTGTTCTCAGAATTATTTCGAAAGCATCAGGGTTAACTGAAACATAGTGTCTCGATAGTGCTAGATCGCTGAGATCCTTGAACGGCGAGTTATTAATCCATTCGAACAACCCCGTATCATAGCTCCATAGGTGGATACGCCAGCTAACCCTTCTATACCAGTCTGGGTGGAACCATTGGATTTTCAGGTAGGGCTCAGGGTATCTCGACATTGTATTTTGAAGATTATGTTCTAAGCCATCTATTTTAACATCATATTCAAACAACGTGCCCCCGTCATCGGGTTTAATGTAAAGATTCTGAACAGGAGTTTCCACCAGTAACTCGTCCTTTCCATCGAAGTCGAAATCGTATAATTTGTAAACGAAGTTCTTATCCCCGAAGTAATCGGTTTTCTCCTCCGCATATTTTTCCACCTTAATCAAGTTCTCGTATATTGCCTGTCTAAGATGCGTGAGGTATATTCCACCGAACAATCCATGCCAAAACGCGTCATTACATTGTGCCAAATAGTATTTCAACATTACCTCCCCAGGTGCTTCTACCTTGAGGAGCTTGCTTCTCACATAGAGTATTTTCTTATGCATATTATTGCTCTCTCTGTACTTCGTCAGGAAGTTCCGGAAGAAACCCCCGCTCCACTCTAGCATCTTATCATAGCTTCCTGTGTTAAGGTATATTAATCCCCTTACCCCGTATAGCTCGAGATATTCTGATGGCTGGATCATCCTGACTTTGTCGCTATTGTATCTAAGTGTTTCGAGAAAACTCCTCAACCACTGTCTGCTCCATCCGGGGTCCATCCATTCTCCAAACTTCTCGGCATCACTCCCCCATAGCAATACGCGGGCCTCATCTCCGGATCTACTCCACATGTAGTTAATTACTTTCTCTGGATGTTCCCACGGAAGAATGTATCTTAAACCTGCATCAATAAAAAATAGCTTTAACTTGTTGCCTCCTTCCTCAGTCAGCCAAGCATGACTGGAGAGACTTGGGTCTAAGCCTGTCTTGGAGAGCGTGGAGTCGTCTATAAGCACGTATTCAATATTGTTTTCAGCTGTAACGAAGGGTATGCTGGGTTCCCAAACCCTCTCGGGAAGCCATAATCCTTTGGGTCTGAGGCCCGCGATTTTCTCGAACTCTTCGAGATAAAGTCTGATTTGCTTCACCCTATCCTCAATGGGTAGAAGCGGTATGATCGCTTCCCCGATGCTTCCAGCCATGAACTCTATCGTCCCGTATTCGTGAAGCCTTAGCAAGTCGTTTAAATAATCAGGGTATCTCTCCTTCATATAGAGGAGCAATGGCCCGCTGATGTGTACGGTGAATTTGAAACTGCTGTATTCTTTCAACACGTCTAAAAGTAGCTTGTAGCTATTTTCCATTATTCTTTCATTTATAAAGTCGAACTGGCCCGTGGGCTGATGATAGTGGAGTGCGAATATGAAGTTCACGGGAGCCATGCTCTCACCCCTGTAGGTAAGAGGAAATCTCTTTTCTAACAAGTTCCACGAGCCTAACAGGATCATCCACTTCTCGCGTTAATTCCCGAATCCTCTTCGACAGCTCCTTTAAAAGCAGGGCCTGTTCAATCCAGGCTTGTATATGCCCGCTTCTCAAGTGGTAAACCGCGCTCTCCAACGGGACGCTCCCGATTTTAGTATACAGCTCCATTAATGATCTGGCATAAACACCTGTATAGGAACCATCAGGCATTGTAAAGTAAAACGCTTTATCCATCGGCAGTATTAGCTTAGAAGCAATCTTGCCCGGCTTCTCGCTAATCTTCTCCTGTATTAACTCGGACAGTACCCCCAGTGCCTCCATAAACAACCCATAAGCTATGCTAGCATTCTTGAAGGGGGAGAAGTAGGCGTGGACTTCTTCTATTGTCCCGAACTTGGTAGCCATGTAGTAGAAGTGATCGCTTATGGTTAACGTCTTCCACAGCCTTTTTAAACCGGGCTCCTCTGACGCCCTTACAAACGGGTATAAGCTGGCTAAAGCCCTAACCGCTTCTTGCTGCATAACGTTCCCAATCCACGCACTCAAATCTCTCTCATCAGCCCAACTAATCGTGGACCATGGTGGAACGTCAAAAACGTCTCTAGGAGGATACTTCTCAGCCACCTCCCTAGGCGTTGAGAATTCTAAGTGCCCGTATTTCAAGACTTCGCCAGGAAGCCATCTAAGGAACTCGTGAATACCAGACTCCGGCCAATGATGTTCTCCAAACGTCTCATAATCCATAGCCAGGAACACTAAATCGCCCGGAGTGGCCGCTAACCATGAAGCATACTTATCTGCGGTCAACGGGTATTGATCCCATTTCTTATCGCTAAACCTGAACCCGACGTCATCGCTCAATCTATAGTTTCTTGCTAAAACCCTGGCGTCACAACCCCATGCTTTATACACGTAATTAGGGCTTCTCCAACCGAGAACGTGGTCAACACCTTCCGTTACGACGACCCTGTACCCCGTGTTGTAGAAGAAGTAAGCTAAATCATTGTTGAAAGTAAACTCAGTGTTCTCAATGGAAACCGGCTCATAACCGAAGAAACTCTTCATCGCTTCCCTGTGCTGAAGCACCTGCTCCCTTAATTCTTCGAAACCATAGCTTGGGAGAAACGCTGCTATGCTGTGGTAGTAGGTCTGCTCCACCAGCTCTACCATTTCTGTAGCTACAGCTTCTTGAAATACCTCGATAATACCCGGAGCCCATTTAGACGCCTGCTCGAGGAACACGCCGCTTATGCTGAATGATACTTTAAATGGTTTCAAAGTATCCTTGTATCTCTTAAGATTTTCAACTATTATTTTCGTCGCCGGGATGTAGCATCTTTTAGCAACTCTCTCAATAACGTATCTGTCAAGAGAATTGTCAAATATGGCTTCCTGAATATCCTCGTATTCAATATTGTTTTTCAAAGCCTTTTCAATAAGCTTCTCATGCATTCTCCTGTCAAGCCTATAGGGCTGGTGAACTTCAAAGAGGAAAACAATGCTTGTCACGCTTATCGCCATTCTAGTTTAATCTTGCATGAAATATATAATTTCGGTTCGGGGAGTGCTATCCTTATTTCATGGAATTAAGCAACGGGTCGAATAACCCTATTATTGGGATAGAAACCCACTCACTCCTATACATTGATTCATAGTATGCCTCGTATAGACTTCGCTCAATAATCCACGGATATATCAGTGAGAATATCTCTCTGGGGTTCTTCAACCTGTATTTCACGTTTAACTCGGAACCTATTAAACTGGCTAAGTAGGAATTAACCATGGCAATAACGTTTCTAAACCTCCAATCCAGCGTTGGATCGTTCTTCAACATTATATCACTCGCCCCGTCTATCGATAAACCATACGCATTCATCACCGCTGCGTGTGAGAGATAGTGATAGCTCCGCACCATTGTGGCAAGATCTCTTAAAAGCGGTTCCTTCATAACCCTTTCCTCGGGGCTTCGGCCCGGCTCTCCCTCGAAATCTGTTATAACGAAGTCGTTAGTAGAAGGTATGTAAACCATTTGAGCTAGATGGAGATCTTGATGAATCCTGCCCTTGTCAAGTCCTTCATAAGCCTTGAGATAGGTTGATGCCTCATCAACAACCTCTGAACCCTTCTTATCAATTAACCCCCTCCACTTCTCCATTAACTCCTTGCTAGTAAGCTCGCCTTTCGCAACTATTTCGTCAAGCCGTGTTAAAATAGTCTCGAGATACCTGTACATTCTCCTCGACCAGTGCTCAACATCATCTAAACTTACTTCTTCCAAACCGTAAAACTTATCTGAATGGCCAATGTTCAGTGCTTTATGCATGTTGCCAATGATAGTGCCTAGCTTAGCGGACAAACCGACAGTGGCAAGCAGTAGTGCGGACTCTCTCAAGTAATACAATAGGTGAGAGTAGAATGGATATCCGCCATCGCCGACTCCCTCTACGTATTTCATCAGTATTCCCGCAACCCGTTCATGATGGTTTATGATTAAATAGACCTTGGGGATGTTCTCAAACCTTTTCAGAGCCAATGCTTTTATCATTAAGGCTTCCACGTTAGTCTCTGGAAACAGCCTGTAACTTTTAAGAACATACTTCTCTCCCGCGTCATCGATCAGCAGGGAGACCGCGTTCGTTGATTCGAAAGTAATCGGTTTAGCTCCTATAATCCTATGAGGCGGCTCTGAGATAACTTCTATTTTGATCTCCGGCAGTTTAGAGATTAGGGACAAATACTCAGGATGGTATTCCGCTTCCACAAAACACTCTTTTTCAACGCAGAACATGCGTTCTTTTAAAGCATCAACCGTCTCAGTAATCTTCATTAACGGGAGCTGGAACTTTTGATTATCAGCTTTAAGCTCCAGGAAGAGAAGCCTGTCCAGCTCATGGAAGGAGATGATGGTTATTTGTCTCTTAGTGTTTTTCCAAGGCCACCATCTAGCCTTGGGGAGATAATTTTCTTCTAATACTTTTTTCAACCTGTTAAGCCTATCCTCCAAGCCATTCTACCTATTAATTAATGAACCCGTGATTGACAATATAAACTCTAGATATTTTTTCAAATCCTCAATCGTGGCTATCTCGCCCTTAACTATTTTCTCAGCCAGTATCTCATCCCCTATTGAGCTTCTCACCCATTCAGCAAGGTAGTTCTTCAAATGGTGTTCTAAAATATCACGGGGCGCTAACTGGTAAGCTATAATAGCATAGAGTTGCTCATAACTGTTGAAGGAAAGGGACACCGGTTGCCCGGTTGAGGTATCAGTGATCACGTATCTAGGGGTGTTTTTAAGCGTTGACGCGCTCACGACCTTCTTTATCGAAACACCCAGCCTCGTTAAAACATACTTACCCTCCCCTGTTTTCTCAACAACCCCTTCACTAACTAATTGTTGAATGTATTTCCTAACAGTTAAGGGTGAGACGCCCAGTAACTGGCTAGCCTTGGCGATATCTATCGTGTTATTCTCATCAGCGATGGTTATCAACTTGTAGGCTGTTTTGTAAGTCATATTTTTCATCTCGTATAAGTATATTATCGTAAAAACCTATAAAAATATGTATTCCTAAACCCATTTACGCTAATCCTGCGTTAACAATATTTTCTCCTTATCAACCGTCTTAACCGCTATCAACAGTATGATAGTGGATAGTACTGCTAAAACTAGCAAGTTTATGATTGATAGATCAGGCCTCCCGTAGATGTAGTTTTGAACGCTCAATACGCTTTGAGTATATGGAATAATCTGGAGTAGGCTCAACACGTTTGCCTCGAGCTTGGGGAAGTCGATGAAGAATCCTAGGAAGAAGAAGATTATTGCTACGCTGGTTATCAGGCTGGCCAAGTTCCCAGCACTTCTTATTCCGCGAGTCCTCGTTATGAAAGGTGTTGCTATTGCTATCGTGACGAGGATTGTGAAGAATGAGGTTACTGAGTGGAGTATGAGTAAGCCTGGATCAAGTATTATAAGCGAGCGGCCACCAAACGCAAGGTTAAGGCTACCCACGTAGGCTAGTAGTGCTGTGATGTCTGCTAGAGATGCTAGAAGACCTAGAATAGTAGCAACGATTATTTTAGCCGTGAGTATTTCGCCGAGCGATGCCGGCGATGCTAGAAGGAGCTCTAGGGTTTTCCTCTGCCTCTCACCTATTATTCCATCGATAACGTAGGTGGAGGCTGGTGTGACAACGAAGGCGAAAGCGAGGACTAGTAAACGCGCTATAAAACTCCGCAACTCGGCCTCCACCCCCACCTTCTCCCCCTCGGGAGACAGTAACACAGTTGGCCCGGATACCACCGGGTTCCTGAAGGCTTCTGGTTTAAGCAGGTTGGGTTCCAACCCGGTTTTCTCATAAAGCCTTGCTATTTTGACGTGCGACAGGTTCACGGAGATGGCGTTTAAGATTCCTCTTGCTATTCCTTCAGCATTAAGGGCTGGCTGAACATTCGCTCTTCTCAATATTTCAACTTGTCCAACGGAGTCGATGGCTGTAGCGTTCCTGGCGAAACCGGCGGGAATGACAATAATTAGGTCGATGCTGGAGTTTTCGAGAGCCTCACTCCTACTTAAAAATTTTGCCACGTTATAACCTCTAGAGGTGAAGGCCAAGGTAAGATTACCTACAACCCAGTCCGAGGACATCGCCACGTTCAGCTCTGGATTCACGTAATACGAGTTATCCTCGTCTATCAGGGCAATATTGACAGGTTGCTGAGAAGTTAGAAATATGGTGAAAATCCCTATCGTGGGTAGGGATATCAGTGGGAGCAGTATCGTTGTTAAGATAGCCTTCCTGTCTCTAAACAAGTCCTTGATCTCCTTCTCGAGGAGGAACCTAAGCCTTGTATGCCTGCTCAAGACTCAGCACCCTTGACCAGTAAGGTGAAGACTTCTTCGAGATTTGAAACACTGTACTTTTCAATCAGCTCGCGTGGACGCCCTTCTTCTACTATTCTTCCTTTGAAAATAAGCCCAATCCTGTCGCACAAGTATTCTATTTCAAGCATGTTGTGGCTACTTACAATGGCGGCCGCCCCTGTCGTCTTAACATAATCCCTGATTGTTTTCCTAACGGAGACGCTGGCGTGAACATCCAGCCCGCTAGTAGGTTCATCAAGAATAGCGAGCCTTGGCTTCGTCATTAGCACCGCTCCCAGTAAGAGTCTTCTCTTCATTCCGTGACTGTATCCGGAAGTTTTCTCAAATAAACGACTACCAAGCCCTGTAATTTTTGCCCCAAACTCCAGATCTTCCTCACTGGCCCCGTATAGTCCTCCATAGATTTTTAAATGCTCCATCCCGGTTAAGAGCGGGTATGTATTCGCTTCTTCGGGAAGATATCCTATTATCTTTCTATTGTTTTTAAGATTTTCATGAACATTGACGCCTTGCATCAAAACTTCTCCCGCATCGGGCTTTATAAGTCCCGCGATTATTCTGAGAGAGGTCGTCTTGCCAGCCCCGTTGGGGCCTATTAAACCATAGATCTCGCCCTCCATGACGTGGAATGATAGATTGTCCACAGCCAGGATTTTTCCGCCATATGTTTTTCTAATGCTTCTAACCTCTAAGAGCGGCTTAGTCAATCAACATCCCTTTCAAAGCCTGTTGAAGACCGGTGTCTCAATTATTGATCAATGAGAAACTATTTTAAAACCTACCCAGCCTAAGTAATAATGGGGTTTTGATTGCTTTCCAATGATGTAAGGGAAAAGGTTTTCTCTTTCCTCCAAAAGCATGGGGAGAAAGGTTTAATAGTTTTGAAGGCGGCTTTATCAATTGCTAAAGACCCTAATGTTGACCACAAGTTGGGTGATTTCAGCTTTAAACACTTAGTTCTAAAGCTTAACTCAATGGGCTTCTCATACAACCCTGTTAACTTGGTAAGAATTCTCGAGAAGGAGTTTGGCCTCATAGAGAAGTCCTACTCTTCGAGCAATCAGACCTGGTGGCGGTTTAAGGATATTGATGCCGTTGAAGAAGCGGTTTACTCGGAGAGTGGCTCGGAGAAGGCTGAAGACCCTAAGGTCAGGCTCATCGCTGTAAAGTATCGGTCATTGGAGCCCGCTGAAATATACTCTTTTCTACAGAAAGCCTTGATGAAGCCTACACTAACCCCAGCCGATAAAGCTAAATTTAGAGCAATGGCTTTCAATGAAATTGATCAGCTTGTAAAACTGATTGATGAGATGTTGGAATATGAAGAGTTTTTTGAATATGAAATTGGTTTCATCAAGGAAATTTTCAAATTAGCGGAGAAACTTTCCAAGAGGATTGAAAACGAGCATTTAAGAGGGTTTAGAAGTAGGCAGATTATTCCACAGGAGGATATTTTAAGAAATGATAATAGAGGACATAGCCGTTGAAATCGTTTTACCCAATATAAGGGGGGTACTAGCTCACGAGCTGAGAAACAGAGGGTTAAGCCAGCATAGGATCGCTAAAATCCTAAACATAACTCAGCCGCTCGTACACAAGCTTCTTCGAATGCCGGTTGAATACTACGTGGAGAATTTAAAGAGGTACTCGATAGATGAAGGGATTATTACGCATCAATGCAGGATTCTCGCAGACCTAGCTGTGAGCGGGAACTATGCGAGGTTCGTGATAACCTCTCACGGGTTCGTAAGCTACTTATCAGCGGTTATTGCTTGCAGAGAATTCGTCGAGCTGAGAGAAGAGTGTGTTAAAGGGTTGCTTAAGGACCCACACATCGAAGTTTACAAGACAATGCTGTCGAGGATCATGGCGAAGCCGGGTTTGGCTAAAATTCTTCCAGAGGTTGGTAGCAATTTAGTTTACGCACCGGAACCTCCAAGCTCAGAGGCAGATATTATTGGATTAACCGGTAGGATAGTTAAGACATTAACAGGCATAGTGATTGCTGGTGAACCTTCTTACGGTGGCAGTAGACACTTGGCGAAGCTACTACTCATTATTGCGAAACATAATCCTTCGAAGAAAGTCGGGTTCAACTTCAAATATGACTATTCACTAGTGAGCAGGCTGGATCGGAAGGTCTACCACGTAGAGCACACAGGCCCTCACAATGATCTAACCAGTTTCTGGAGAACTATGGAAGAAGTCTCGGCTAGAAAACCAGACGTAATCCTTGATAAAGGAGGTACAGGGCTTGAACCAGTCACATATGTTTTCACCAAAGATTTTTACGAACTAGAATCCATTCTCAGATTATTGCTACAGTGAGCGAAATGAGCGTGAGCGCTTGCATAATAGGCGGGGGAAGCATCGGAGGAATTATGGCCTACTACTTGTACAAGGGGGGTCTGTCCCGGATTCCAATTTATTATCGATCCGAGGAGAGTTACCGTAAAATTCTGGGTACGAGGAGTATTAATATCGTTATGCCTTCGTCGAGCGAAGCATACGCTGTCCCAGTTGAACCGAGATTGACCTCCGTACCGTGGGACGAGTGTGATTTCATATTCAACACCGTAAAAGCATACGATGTGGAGTCCACCATCGAGCTAATGAAGAAGCTCTCGCGTAAGGACACCGTCATAGTTATGCTTCAAAACGGTTTCGGAAGTTACGAGTTAGTGTCGGAAAGAATTCAGGAAGCTAAGGTCGCGGTAGGGGTAGCATATATTGGAGCGGAAAGGCTGGACGCCTCCACAATAAAGTACAACGGCGGCAAAACAGTGATAGCGGGTTGCCCGGGTAAACCATGCCGTGAGCTATCCCCTATTGCTACTGTTCTTACCAGGGGAGGGATGGATTTCAGAATTACCTCTAACGTTGAATACTACAGGTGGTTAAAGCTGGCTTTAAACTGCGTGGTCAACCCGTTGACTGCGCTGACTAGGCAGAGAAACAAGGTTGTTCTGAGTAAAAACGCGGAGGAATTGGTAGAGATAATTCTAGACGAGTTCATACAGGTAGCGCGCAAGCATGGATACGAGTTCGATAGGACCTACTTGAAGAATTACGTGTACAAAAATATTGAGCTTACAAGGGAGAATATGTCGAGCATGCTCCAGGACCTGTTAAGAGGGAGAAGAACCGAGATCGACTACATCAATGGATTCATCGCGAGGGAGCTGGGTTCTCCAGGGTTGAACTATTTTATTACTCGTTTAATTCATTTAATAGAAGGGGCTGGAGATGGGGGCAAAGGTTAATGTTAAAACAATTATGAAAATGAAGAGCCGTGAGAAAATCGCAGCAGTTACAGCATATGATTACGTGTCCGCGAAGCTGGTTGATCTTACGGGTGTTGACATAATCCTGGTGGGGGATAGTGTTGGAATGGTCGCTCACGGATTTAACACTACACTACCTGTGGGCATGAATATGATGCTTCTCCATCTCTCGAGTGTGGCGAGGGCCCAGCCCCGAGCACTCGTTGTCGGAGATATGCCCTTTCTAAGCTATGAAGCCAGTGTTGAGGAAGCTGTTCGAAACGCAGGGTTAATGATGAAAACAGGTGCTGATGCGGTGAAGCTAGAGGGGGGTTTAGAGTACGAGGAAACGGTTAAAGCACTTGTGAAAGCTGGGATACCGGTTATGGGTCACATAGGGTTGAATCCTCAGAGAGCCTTGCTAATAGGTGGTTACAGGAAGAGGGGTGTCACTGGGAAGGAGAGGGAAAAAATCCTCGAAGACGCTAAAGCCCTTGAAAGAGCAGGAGTCTTCTCCATCGTCATTGAATACACCTCCGCTGACGTAGCCAAGGAAGTAACCCAGGAAGTCGGCGTCCCCACTATCTGCATCGGTAGTGGGCCATGGTGTGACGGGCAAATTCTGGTTTTCCACGACCTCCTCGGATTAACGGAGAGCCCGCCACCGTTCTCCAAGCAGTATGCAAATTTAAGGGAAATAATCATCAGCGCGGTCAAGTCTTATGTTGATGAAGTGAAAAGTGGAAAGTTCCCCGAGGAAAAACACTACTATATAGAGAAAAAAGATTGACCAGTGCGCGGGCCCAGGGCTTTACATCTTCTTCAAGCTGTTCTTGATAAATTTACATTCTCTCTCTAATTTTCGGCCTCCCCAATCTTAAACCTAGGACCACTATATCCCTGTTGAACACGTACATCGCTACTGACATAACGCTTAATGTTGAAATCACTGCAACTATTAATGAGACGATTAAAATCGTAGTTTCTCCCACCATGCTTGAAACCATTGCTATAACGGGCAAGGGAGCGATAGTGAGCCCTGCGATCACGCCGGTGGCAACGTTCACCGGTACGCCAATGAAGAGCATGGCGTAGCCAACACCTAAGAAGACGAATAATACTGGGGCTGTAAAGGCGCCAGCTATTCTTTCATCCGAGACTATTGAGCCCAGGGTTACACCTATTGCCCCTGAAAACATCAATCCCAAAACTATCGATATTATGGATGCTACTATGGCTTCAAAGCCGATATTCCTGTAAAGGAAATCAGCTAAATTCATAGATGCTTCCGAAGTATTCGGCTGGGGAGTCGTGGTAGCGCTTGATAACATAAGCGATATTCCTACGATATAAGCGATGCCCATGAGTAGTGAGGCCACGATGGAGCCGATGATCTTTGCGAAGACAACATTTCTACGAGGGATGGGCTGTGCTAGGAGCATTTCGAAAGCTTTTTCAACTTTCTCAGTAGCTGTGAATTGCGAAGCATACATAGCATTCACGCCTATGATCAACGCCACTATTACTGGCATGAGGCCTAGAATTGTCGAGAACGTCGTGTATTCCTCCATTCTCATGGTTTTGCCATATAACTGGATAGTTGAGTTGACCACTACGGGTTTGTCGATTAAAGAGGGATCAATATTGTTTTCAATCGCTATTGTGAAGGCCACAGACTTTCTTATGAGGTCTCCAATGGTCGCGGCAATCTCTGTTTTAGCGCTACTCACTACTGGTGAAATAGTGTTAATTTTAGTGTAGGATTCCAAGACCAGCGTCTCGTTCAAATTAACTGCCTTATATGTAAAGTCTGGCGGTATAACCACAACAATATCATACATGCCTAGTCCTGAGCTCACGTCTCCAACTAGCCTTAGACGGCCACCGCTGGTTTGGTTCGCAATAGCGAGAACTCTGCCAGCAAAGTCTGAATCATCCTTCACTACAACACCTACTTGCACATTAAGTGTTTCCTCAACAGCCGTTTGAACCCCGGTGGAGATAATTCTACCCAATGCGCCGTAGAGAACAACCAACAACACTAAACTAAGTATGAATGCCGGGTTTTTAACGAACGCTTTAACCTCCCTTATTATTAAAGGAGTCAGCGTCATGCGGCTTCACCCTTTATCTTTAGAAATACTTCTTCAAGATTGGAGGCACCGGTCTTTGTTTTTAAATCCTCAATTGTTCCTTGTGTAAGAAGCCTCCCCCTGTATAGGATTCCAACTCTTCCGCATAAGTATTCTACTTCGAGCATGTTGTGACTGCTAAGTAATACTGTGGTTCCGTATTCTTTATTGTATCTCTTGATCATTTTTCTCACGTAAATGCTTCTCTCCACATCCAACCCGCTTGTCGGCTCGTCAAGGATTAGCAATTTCGGATGAGATGCTAAAACCGTGCTCAATGCTAGAATTCTCTTCATGCCTTTGCTGTAACCCCTAATCGGTCTTTTCAAATCGTTACCTAGGTCTGCTATCTCGATTGCTTCGCTCACAGCCTCCTCGAGCCTTCTACCAGAAAACCTTATCGAAAGCATAAACCTGATGAAATCGAGGCCGGAGAGATCCCTGTAAGCTCCAGCCTCCTCGGGGAGATAGTTCATTAGCTTTCGGGACTCAAGAGGGTTTTTAACGACGTTAACACCGTACACGTAAACCTCTCCCCTAGTAGGCTTCAATAATGTAGCTATTATTCTCAAAGTAGTTGTCTTACCGCTTCCATTCGGCCCTATCAAACCATAAATCTCTCCCTCTTCAACAGCAAAATTTAGCGAGACAATCCCAACGTTTCCACCCCTGTATATTTTCGTCAAGTCTTTAGTAAGGATTGCAAACTCCGCCATCAACCCACCTCAAGTTCTATTAATATGATTCTTCATTATAATTCTTACCCGGGAAAAAGTCCTGCATAGCAAGCTTCGATTACGTGTTCCCTAAAGTTTCGAAGCATGTAACATTCACGTTACAAGGATGGGAAATCTACACTGTAAATACATGTTTAAAAATATGGAATCAGTGGGTCAAACATTTTATGTGACATGGAATAGGAAATTTACAAATATTCTTGTTTCAAGAAGCCGGTAGTGTAGGCTCGCTAAACCTAGTTTATCCCAGTACATATTTGCTTCACCTAATTCGTGACTATTTGTAAAATGGTGAATCAACAATAATGCTAACCGACTTTTAGTGGGGGCGCCGTCCCTCCCGAACAATCCAGGGGTGTCGGCTTTCAAAACTATATTGTAAATTTGGCAGGCCTTATCGTAAAGGGTTTAATGTCTAAGCAACTGCCGCTTGGTGGAGTAATAGAATTTTTTATCAAATGTTATTTTACCTCTTTAAATGATTATTTACCACGGTGATAACTTGGGTTTCAGGTTGAAGTTGATATATCTTGTGCTCGATGGTATGAGCGATAGGTTGTCTGACCCTATTACTACTCTCGAATCTGCTGAGAAGCCCGGGCTAGACTACATTGCTTCAAAATCAAAGTGTGGGTTAATGTATACCATGGGAAAGGGGATAGCGCCTGAGAGCGATGAAGCCGTTATTTCGTTGCTGGGGTATGATCCTCACGAAGTATATACTGGGAGAGGCCCTTTAGAGGCCCTGGGGGCTGGAATACCTATTAAGGAGGGGAACGAGGTAGCGTTCAGAGCTAATTTCGCAACTATAGATCCATCCTCGCTGAGGATCATCGATAGAAGAGTTGGCAGAAGCTTGAAGACTGATGAAGCCCGCAAGCTTGCCGAGACCCTCGACAAGATGGAGCTGGGAGAGTACGATGGGTATGTTAGAGTTGTCGCAACCATAGGTCACAGGGCTGTAGTGGTTATCGGAAGTAGGACTCACAAGCTGTCCCCTATGGTAGACAACAATGACCCGGCCTACAAGAGAGTTGGATTGGTTAGCGTAGCAAACCAGACCTTTAACCCATTCATTAAAGGGATAGAGCCTTTGAATAATTCGGGAGAAGCAAAAACAACAGCTGAACTCGCCAACGTATTCGTTAAAAAATCCATAATAATACTCGACAATCACCCCGTGAATAAAGAGAGAGTTAAGCAAGGACTGCCTCCAGCTAACGCGCTGTTGCTAAGGGATGCTGGAGGCTCGTTTCCCCAGGCAACACCTTTAGGTGTTATATACGGGGGCAGGTTCACGGTGCTCGCGGAAATGCCTGTTGAAATAGGCATAGGGAGGGCGTTTGGAGCGGAGACTATCGTTATGGATCCCCCGACCGGTAAGCCCGAGATTGACTATAAGATCAGGCTTGAAAAGACTTTCGAAGCCCTTGAAAAATCTGATATAGTGTATGTGCATTTGAAAGGGCCCGATGAGCCGGGTCACGACGGTGACGTCGCATTGAAGCGAACGAGGATTGAGGAGATAGATAAGTATTATGTACAACCAATGTTAGCGAGATTGAGGGACGATACCGCAATATTAGTTACCGCTGATCATTCCACCCCGCCCTCAGTGAAATCACACACGGATGACCCTGTTCCAGTAGCATTCTACGCACCTGGCATTAAAGCAGACGGGGTGAAGGCTTTCAGCGAAAAAGAGTTTGCAAGAGGGAGCTTAGGGTTAATTGAGCACGGCTGGATGCTTCTCCCAATGATAATTAGATTCCTGAAAGAGTGATTTTTTATGAGACTGTCGATTCCTCATCACATTTCAGGATTGTGGATTCCAGTATTAAGCACTAGTCCATTATTTTCAGGAAGCGTTGGAGCCGGGCTGAATATTTCCATACCTAGCACTGCGTTTCCGGCAGAAAATGAGTGTGTGATCCGGCTGAACGATCAAGAAGTTTTTCACGAGCAGGCTAGGTATGTTTGCGAGTTCTACGCGACCAAGATTGGCGTTGCAGTGAAATCTCCTTTCAACTTAGGAAAAGGCTTTGCATTGTCCTCCACCCTCTTAATTGCGCACAACCTTACTAGTTCCATCTATACGGGAAGTTCCTTGCTCAAGGCTTTTCAAAAAGCCCACGAGCTCGAGGTTTTGAAAGGAACGGGCCTTGGAGACGTTATCTCCCAATACTACGGAGGCTTCGTAATTAGAACCCGCCCCGGACCCCCAGGCATAGGTGAGGCTTTTAAGATCCCAGTAAAATACCGTGTTAAACTGATCGTATCCAGCCTACCCTACCATGAGCCGACTAGTAAAATGCTGGAGAGAATACCGTTAAGTCATTATGAAAAAGGGTTGTCACTTCTCAGAAGAGTTATGAAAAGCGAGGACTTAGTAGAGTACTTCAATGCCGCCAGGGAGTACACTCAGGGCGTTTTCGACTACTCTACAATACCTGAGGAAATACTGCACTCCCCAGGCGTCGTGGGTTTATACTTGAAAAAGTCCGCGCTCATCATTTGGGTTGAGAACGACCGCTCCACAGAAATCGCTGATATTTTATCCCGAAGAGGGCTTTTTTACATGGAAGGCGAAATCTCTAAGACAGGTGTCGAGATTGAACATACCTTTTAACCACCCCAGGCGTGAGAGCCTGTTGATAAGGGAAAGGCTGGTGGATGGTTTCAGGAATGGAATTGTTGCACCCGAAGGACTCATAGCGCATGGAAGAGGCGAATGCTTCGACTATATTTTAGGAGAGAAAACTCAAGAATTCGCGCTGAGAGCTATTGAGGCGGCTGCCGCCGCCATATTACTTGCTAACCACCCAGTCATATCCGTGAACGGAAACGTTGCAGCCCTTGTACCCGAGTACATTGTCAAACTAGCTGAAGAGACAGGAGCGCTTATCGAGGTTAACTTGTTCTATAGAACCAGGGAAAGAGAGGAGGCTATAAAGCAACACCTACTCTCTCACGGTGTGCGAGAGGTTCTTGGAGTCGGGGAAGACGCTTCTGCGACTATTCCTGAATTATTTAGTGAAAGAAGGCGCGTTAGCCCTCGAGGAATACTGATTGCTGATGTTGTCCTGGTACCCCTTGAAGACGGAGACCGCACCGAGGCGCTAAAACGTCTTGGAAAGTTCGTCGTAACCATCGACCTAAACCCGTTATCTAGGACTGCTCGAACCGCCGACGTTACCATCATAGATAACGTTGTAAGGGCCATGCCATTGCTTGTTGAAAAAGTAAGGGAGTTAAAAGGAAGGGATAGGGGGGTTTTGAAAGAAACTATCTCTAGGTATAACAATAATGAAACACTTCAAGAAGCTTTGAGGTTTATTTCCCATAGGCTCGTCGAACTCGCTTCGAGGGAGCTTAGAATACGTGTGTGAGGTTGTAAGGTCTTGCAAAGTTTGTGCATTAGCGTGATTGATTCAGCCATTCAGATCGAAACAGAGAACATTGAAGAATTGCGGGCATCCCTTACCAGCGTTTTCGCCAAGAGATACCTGCCGCGTTTGAAAATATTGGATGAATGTAGGCCTGACGTAATGATATACTGGATTAACAGGGACGTGAAGTTCAGAGTGCTAACACATAATTTGATCTCTCACGGACTTCCATCACTCTTCATAGTTGAAGGAAGGTATCCTGCAACATACTCTAATGAATCCCCATTCTTCTTCATTCTGCAAATAATCGCATACATGTTGGGAAAGAAAGGCTATGTAGTGTTAACGGACTCGGTAACGATAGAGCGTGATGGAAAAGCCTTGATTTTTCTAGGATACCCCCACTCGGGCAAGAGCTCAATATCGGCCGTAGCATTCTACCGAGGATTCAAGGTATATGCCACAGAGAATACAGTATTGAGGGTTACAAAGCCTTTAAAAGTAGTTAACGGGACATCAGTGTTAGTTTATGATCCAGCGATTAAAAACCTATACAATGTGAAAATCATCCCTGACGGTACTACCAGGCATGGATATGAATACATAGACCTAGAAACGCGCAACGCGGATCCGCCTAGAGAGGTAGAAGTCGATAAAATATTTCTCATCCACTCAGGCTTTACATGCAAGGGTTTCAGCGCATCACCCGTTACAGGTAGGAAAATCAGGAAGACATTATGGTATTTCTCCACAAGCCTGTTGAAAGGAGTGGATTACTACGAACCCCAGCCTCTTGACAATTTGGTCACAGAGGAGGTGGCGAAAACATTACAAAGTTTCCTCGAAATCGTCGAGGAGAATTATCGCGACAGAGTCTTTGAAGTATTTGGTTCAATCCCCGAGATTTTCGAAAACACAGTGCTGGGTTCTGGGCCCGCTGATATATGCAATTAACACATAAATTTGCTCAAACCTCATTGAATACGATCTTTGAAAGAAAACTGTCTAGGGATTAATTTTTTATCAATAATTATTGAGTATCGCTACGGGTTAAACCTACCTGCTACGTAATCCACTACTGTCCTAGCGACCGCCTCTTTGAAGGATTCTCCCAGACACTTGAATCCTCCTTTCCAAACATAGCATACTTCTAGGAATGGTTTTGAAAACCCAGCTCTTTCGGAAAGGATATTATTGGCTACTATTAGGTCGAGATCATAATCATGGAGCTTAACCCTGCTTTTTTCAACCAGCGCCTCGGGAGCTTTTGAACTCTCAGCGGCAAACCCGATGAGTATGTTAGGCCTCTTGACAACGGCCTTCAAGACCTTTCTCGTTGCCTCAAGCTCTATTACTGTGCTCCTCGAGCTCCTCGTCGACAATTTCTCTTCATAGTAGACTCTGGGCTTATAATCAGCGGGAGCTGCCGCGAAAACACCTGCATCATACTCGTTCTCACTCGTCAATCTTTCCACCGCCTCTGCCATATCGCTTGTTGTCTCCACGTTTAAATTCCTAACCATGTAGGGTGGGTTGAACCTTGTAACTCCTGAAACAAGGTCGACTTGCGCACCTCTACATGCTGCTTCACGAGCGATTAAAATCCCCATTAAACCGCTACTCGGATTTGTTAAAACCCGGACCGGGTCTAGATATTCTCTTGTAGCCCCCGCGGTTACTATGATTCTTCTACCCTTCAAATCCTGCCCTCTGTTGAGAACTGTGTCAATACAATGCACCAGGTCTTCAAGCGGTGGGAACTTAACCTTATTTTCCTCAATAAACGGTGAGATAATCACTGCATTGTATTCTTCTAGGAGCTTCCTAGCCCTCTCATATTGTGGTGAGGTGTATAGTCTTAAGTTCATTGCAGGCGCAATGATTATTTTCTTACCATCACCCATCATGGTAGTAGCCGTCAACGACAATAATTCGTCTAAAATCCCGTAAGCGATCTTGCTCATAGTGTTGAGAGTTGCTGGAGCGATCACGAGCGCGTCAGCCCATTTCGCAACGTCTATGTGCTCGGTTTCCCCAGTCATCTCGACAAGAGGCCTATTTCCTGTCGCCCACCATAGTAAGTCGGGGCCAATCAGCCTGGTTGCAAATCTTGTGAGTATAGGTCTAACTTCCGCGCCCATTCTGATCAATTTCCTAGCTAAGTCTACAGACCTGTAGGCGGCTACAGAACCTGTGATTCCTAATGCAATGCGTTTTCCACTTAGCGGCATGTACTCGTCTTTCCTTATTTCTTCGATAAGCATTTACTCCACCTTCACTGGGATATATTAAGTTCTCCCCGTTATTTATTATATTACCTTGGGAATGGTGGTTTCATGATTTTTATAAAGGAAAAACCTGTGGTTCCCGCGGTAAACACGATTTTTGAGAACGCGTTGGCTGTCTTAGGTAAGGAGGCTCAGGGATATACGATTAGGCCTGCCCGGACGGAGGACTTAGACTCTGTTATACGTATTAATCGAGAAGCTCTACCCGAGAACTACCCGAGGGCCTTTTTCGAAGACTTGTTTAATTCCTACGGTAAATCCTTCTTCGTTGCTGAGGCTCCCGGAGGCGAAGTAGTTGGTTACGTCATGTGCAGGGTGGAATACAAGCCCGGTTTCTTCAAAACCCTGCTGGTAAAGAGCGGGCATATCGTGAGCATAGCTGTTCTCAAAGAGCATAGAGACAGGGGTCTAGGGCTGGGACTAATGGCTCACGCGCTGAAAAGCCTCTATGAAAACTACAGGTGTTCTGAAACATATTTGGAAGTAAGGGTGAGCAACACCCCCGCTATCAACCTGTATGAGAAACTTGGTTATGTGAAAATAAGGGTGGAGAAGCAATACTATCTCGACGGCGAGGACGCGTACATTATGGCCAGACCTCTTCCATGATTTTAAAAAGCTATCCCTTAAAGCAGTAGTTAAATAATTCAATTCTACATAGTTTCAAAGAGGATGGGTGGAGGTATGGATTTCAAACTTATTGCGCTCGTGATGAATGAGGAATACGTTGGTAAAGAAGCGTGTATTAGAGGCTGGATTTATAGAAGGAGCGTTGTGGGGGGCAAGGCGTTTGTAAGGGTAAGAGACTCGACAGGAGTTATACAAGTCGTGGTTGAATCCTCTAGGCTTGGAGAGGAATTAGTAGGCTCCCTGAAAAACATCGGCTTAGAGGCCAGCGTTATCGCTTGTGGAGAGGTCAAGCAAGAGCCCAAGGCCCCTGGGGGTTTCGAGCTCCACGCTAAGTTTTTCCAGATAGTAGGGGATAGCCGAGACTTTCCGATTAAAGGAGGTGAAGGAGACGAGTACTTGTTGAACGTGAGACACTTATGGATAAGGAGTCCACGTTACGCCTCATTATTCAAGATTAAGCATACTGTGATAAACGCGGGCAGGGAATACTTCAGCAAGAACGGTTGGTGGGAGGTCACGCCGCCTATCCTGACCGCTTCCGCTTGCGAAGGAGGGGCTACTCTTTTCCCCGTTCAATACTTCGATCAAACTGCTTTTCTAAGCCAGAGTGCCCAGTTATACTTAGAAGTGCTGATCTATACTTTAGAGAAAGTTTACAGCCTAACGCCCAGTTTCCGCGCCGAGAAATCTAGAACCAGGAGGCATTTAGCAGAATACTGGCACCTTGAACCCGAGGCAGCATGGTACGACATGAATGACATGATGAAGGTGGCAGAGGAACTTGTTTCCTATATTGTCTCAAAAGTGCTTGACGAGAGAAGGAGGGAATTAGAAGAGTTTGGACGCGATATTGGAAAGTTGAGGAAAGCATTAGAGATCCCCTACCCGAGGATTAGGTATGACGAGGCAATAGAAATCCTTCAGAAGAAGGGAGTGAACATTAAGTGGGGAGATGACCTCGGGGCAGATGAAGAAAGGGTCTTAACCATGGAGTTTGAAACGCCGTTCTTCCTAACTCACTTCCCGAAACACGTTAAGAGCTTTTACATGAAGGTAGACCCAAGTAATCCCAAAGTGGTTCTCGGATTTGATGTACTGGCCCCGGAGGGTTATGGAGAAATAATAGGTGGTGGACAGCGTGAGGATGACTATAAATTGTTACTGGAGAGACTGGTCGAGCAAGGGTATAACCCGGATGACTACAAGTGGTACTTAGACCTGAGAAAGTATGGAAGCGTTCCTCACAGCGGATTCGGTCTCGGTGTTGAGAGAGTAGTGATGTGGATCACAGGTTTGGATCACATAAGGGAGACCATGCCCTTCCCAAGATACAGGGAACGCATATACCCGTAAGAGGATTCGAGTTGAGGATTGGAGACATTATTTTAGAAAAACTAGAAAAATTCTACAACTTAGATGAAGAGGAGTTCACTGTTTCACACGTTAGTAAAACATCATTATTCGAATTCATCGTCGCAGTTGTCCTAAGCCAAAACACTTCAGACAAAAACGCTGTGAAAGCGCTCGAAAACCTGAGGAAAAGGTTGGGAGTAATTAATCCCGAAAGCGTTTTAAACGTGGGGTTCGAAGGGCTTGCGGATTTGATTAAGCCGGCTGGAATTTATCGAGAAAGAAGTAGGATACTTCTCGAGCTGGCAGAGATTTTCTGTGAAAACATGTTCGAGGAAAAATTAATCCGGGAAGTTGAGAAAAACGATGTTGATGCTTCAAGAAAGATTTTGATGAGGTTGCCCGGAGTAGGCCCTAAAACCGCCGATGTCGTTCTCCTAATGTTTTTTGGCAAACCGGTCTTCCCCGTCGATACTCATATCAGGAGAATAACGAAGAGGCTAGGGTACGTCAAAAAAGACAACTACTATGAAATCTCGAATTTCTGGGCCTCCAATACGAGCCAAGCCAACTACATGAGCCTCCATCTCCTCCTAATAGCTCATGGAAGAAGGACTTGTAGAGCTTTAAAGCCGTTCTGCGAAACATGCCCTATAAGCGGCTTCTGTGAACATGGGAGAAGAGTGGTTGGAAGTGGGCAGGGGTAAGATTCTGCGGGAGTTGGCGCTGAAGATTTATGGTCCGGAAAAAGCCTTCAAGCTGTGGAGGCGAATAGAATTTATAGGCGATATAGCTGTTATTCGTTGCCCTTTGAATATTAACCCGGAGGAGCTGAAGCCTCTGGCTGAATCGATCCTAGCAAGGTTCTCAGCGGTTAAAAGCGTGTGGGCGGGGTTGCCGGGCGTGGAGGGACCATACCGACTTAGACGCCATATCCACCTCGCAGGAGAGCCTCGAAGCGAGACCGTATACAAAGAGCACGGGTGTGTTTTCAAGGTCGACATAAACAGGGCTTATGTCTCACCGGCGTTGAATTACGAGCACAAAAGAATCGCAAAACAAGTGAAGCAGGGCGAGACTGTCGTGAACATGTTCGCAGGCGTGGGGTTGTTCAGCATAATTATTGCCAAGTACTCGAAACCTGAAAGAGTACACAGCATTGACATAAATCCATACGCGTTTGAGTACATGGTTGAAAACATAAGGCTCAATAAGGTAGAAAAGATTGTCGTTCCCTACCTGGGCGATGCTAAAGAGGTTGTTGAGAAGCATTTGCTGAGTACCGCTGACAGGGTTTTAATGCCTTACCCAGAGCTCGCGTTAGAATACTTGGGGACAGCTGTTAAAGCATTGAGACAGCAGGCTGGGTGGATACATGTTTTTCTCCACGTGAAATCCCTGAAGGGGAAGAATCCTCTCGAAGAGGCGGAGCAGGCTGTTGCGAAGGCGGTTACGAACATAGGTGTTGGAGAATTCGTTATTGATAATTCGAGAATAGTTAGAAACGTTGGTCCCAGACTGGTTCAGGTTGTAGTGGATTTACATATTCCGTGAGCTTTCAAGAAGCCTTGAAGTTTTTACTACCCTTTTTCCGAGGATTCATCTCCAACCTCGTAAACTCTTACCGAAACCCCTATGAGCTTGTCAAACACGCCGTCTATGAACCTTATATAGGCGCCTTTCTGTCCTACGAAAGCCCCGTATGCCTCTCCACTTATTTTCACAGCCAGTACAGGGCCTGCGAAATCCACTTCCTTCACGTGCTTTATAATCCACGTAACAGGGTGAAGGGCCCTAATGAAGGGCGTGAAGTCTAGCGAGAGTTGGCAAGCTCTTATTTTCAGCCCAAGGTCTTTCTCCACCGCTTCTATTCTTTCACCCTTCTTTCCGATGATTCTTCCAAGATGCCCCTCTTTGACAACCACTAGCGCGTCAGGAACGTTCTCAGAGGTTATGCCTAGTTTCCTCTTAATATCCACAAACTCAACTGCTGTGACCAAGTCGGCATCGGGAGCGTGTAGTCTAGCTGTCTCCACTATCTGCTTCTCCGTCTCGGTCAGCTTTCTAGAACGCATTTTCGACTCAAACAACAGCCTAATCCCCATCCTTGCACCAGGCCTAACGATGTCTTTCAAGCCAAGATCAACTACTTTAGCTGACTCTTCATTCAGCAGGAGCTCCCTTAGCATGATTGTCGAATCTCTAGAGCCCTGAGCTCTCTGGAATATTGGATCCCCGGCTATTATAAGTCTGCTGTTATTCCCTATTCTCGTAATAACCTCTATCGCGCTCTCCACGGGTATACTTTGAGTATCATCCAGAAATATCAACGAGTCATCGAACGTTCTTCCCCTGAGATAGTGGGAGTCGGCTATCACTATTTCATAGTTCTTAATCATTTCCTCTATCCTGCCCCATTCAATATGTCCGGATAAAATATCCCTCAAGTATGATGAAGCGAGCTCGTAGTAAAGCCCTCCAAGATCCTCTGGAGTAAGCTCTCTCCCCGAAGTGACATCGACAAGGGGGCGTGCTATAATGAATCTCATATACTTCTTGTTTGAAACACTATCTACTCCGTACATGATGCTGAACAAGCTTTTCCCCGATCCCGTTGGACCGAAAATCCCCACTATGCTGTATCTTGTATTCTTTAAGGCATCAACGATCTCGGCCTGCCCGGGGGTTTTCGGTTTAACCATGCTAAATAGCGACAAGCCCATGTATTTCACCATTGTTTTCCATTCAACAATAACATTGGGAAAATTCTTATTAAGCTTCACTATAGGCTGTAAATAAGGCTCCTGAAAACATCTCAAAATATTTGAGATTAAAAGAGTTTTTCCACCGGGTTATGAAAAAGCTACATGGAAATCGGTGCCATGATATACCTTACCCTACCCGATCCCCCGATCTGGAAGTCTAGCAGTAGGGGCGAATCACTTGAGAAGCCAAGGTAGACCACATCTGAAACCTTGCATAGTTTCATCACGCTTCTCAAGTAAGATATATCGTATTGAGATTTAGAGGGTTCGGAGACCTCGAGCGAGACTAGCCCGACAGAGCCTGTTTTAAGCCTTGTTTCATTAACACCTGCCCCCCGCCCCCTTAACACGAGTTCCTCCTCTGAGGGAGCCTCTATCTCTATTACGGTTCCTACGACCTCGGCGTCCTGGATAGCGTGGTTTACAACGCTAGCTATCAACTGGGCCTTTACATCCGTCTCAAGCTGAGTGAAGGGGATGTTTGTAACGGGCACCTCGAGGTTCCTAAACCTGTATTCCCTCTTGACGAGTCCTTCAATCCTGAAATTAACGTGCTCTCCATCCGACCATAATACTAGGTTCTCCCCTTTCTTCACATGCTTTAAAACCTTCTGGATATTAGATGTTGAAAAACCCAAGGATCCTTCGTTTTCCACCACGTATTCAAGGAACATGTCTTTTGGAAGGTTAACTTCTATTAAAGCAACTTGAGAAATATCCATAGCTCTGAGAAACACTCCATTGCTCGTAATGCTTAAAGAAACCTCGTCGACGAGTTTCCCAACAGCTTCAAACAATTCCTTGAATATCTTAGCCTCCGGAATCACTATCTTGATCATTTAACCACCTTAAACCACTCTCATTTAAAATAACTACCGCATCATATATAATTATTGGTCTCAGCGATAATTATTTTATCACTGAAATAGGTTTTATGTTAAACTCCTCAAGAACGTAGTGAGCCTCTAGTAACACGTTGTTCAATTCCCTAATACTAACTATGAGAACATTTTGATGAGATCTAAGCGGCGGTGTAAGTAGTGTAACAATTAATGGTACTAATAGCCTGGCTTTCCTCAGCGAGGGATATTTCGTACTCGCTTGTAGAATTGTCTTAGACAGCTTCACGGTTCTCTCATAATGCAGGAAGGCCGCCTGAGCCAGCCTGCTCTTCGACGACGCAAACCAGTGCTTACAGTCAACTATAAAGCTTAAACCAGTTGCCGCGTGAATCGCTACGACATCCACTTGAAGCCTGATGGGAGAGTATATCATTACGTTATTGAGCGTTTTATATCCGTGAAGAGAAAATATTTCTGAAGAAAGCTTCTCGAAATCTCTCCAATCCACCAGACTGCCGAGCTTCCCGATCTCCAATCCTTTACCAAGCCCGTACTCCACTAGTTTGAAAACATCTTTAACAATGACCTCTTCTCCCCGAACCTCAATCGAGCCCTCCAGCTCGTCAAGTTTTTCAATGAGAATCTGCCTACTGAGCCTTGAAAGCCTGGCTAACTCGTCGAGGAAAAGCCTCCTATGTTTCAGCAGGAATATTATTAGGTCCTCCGAAGGCATTTCACCATCTTCCTTATAACAAATATATCGGATGATGCCTTATAATGAATCAAGGTGGAGTAGCCGTGGCCGAGAAGGATTTCATGGAGGAGGCTAAGCGGTCTATACTCAAGGAGAAGATACAGGATTATAGGGTAACTGGAGAGGAATCGCTCTGCGATATGATCGATAATTTTGAAAAAGCCCATGGGTTCATGGCAGGGCACGTAGCGCGTGCCTCTAGAATAATGAGCGAGATGGTACTGGATGAAAAGACTTTTAAAATACTTTCATTCACAGGAAACCTCGTTGCCACGGGGCTGAGAGGTGTCATAGCCCAGCTGTTAAGAGAGGGGTTTTTCAACGCTGTAATAACAACTTGTGGAGCTGTAGACCATGATATTGCCAGAGGCTCTGGAGCCTCCTACTACAAGGGAGAATGGGGTTTCGACGATGCATTTCTCAAAGCGATAGAGGTTCACAGGCTTGGGAATATCCTCATACCCGTAGAAAACTATGGTCTAGCGGTCGAGAAGTTTTCGAGAAAAATGTTCGAGGAACTGGTGGTTCAGAGAAAACGTTGGAGCGGGTATGAACTCTTATGGGAGGCTGGAAGGAGAATGAGGGATGAAAACAGTATCTTAAAAGCAACATTTGAGAGGAAGATCCCAATTTTCATCCCCGGTTTCTACGATGGAGCATTCGGGTCTCAGGTGGTATTTAACTCGTCAACAATAGGTTTGGAAGTTGATCTCGCTGAGGACGAGAAGAAGCTTGCCGAGTTAGTCTTCTCGAGTGAAAAGCTCGGCGCACTGGTAATTGGAGGAGGTATAAGCAAGCATCATACGATATGGTGGGCACAGTTTAAGGAGGGTTTGGACTACGCTGTTTACTTAACAACCGCTGTCGAGTACGATGGTAGCTTGAGCGGTGCTCATCCAAGGGAAGCTGTCAGCTGGGGGAAAATAAAGCCGACCAGTAAGACTGTCGTTGTGTACGGAGACGCAACGGTATTGTTGCCGCTAATAGCGGCCGGATTTAAATGCATCCTTCGTAAAGAAAAAGGCTCAGCTGGTGAAACGTGACGGGGTTTGAAAGGATTTTCCACATAGGCATAGACGACGTGGACTCGCCCTCTGGAGGGTGTACGACACATTTAGCGCTATTAATGCTTAAGGAATTAATGAAGTATGGAGTCACCTTAGTGGATTACCCTAATCTTGTAAGGCTTAACCCTGGGGTTCCGTGGAAAACGAGAGGAAATGGTGCCGTAGCCCTAAGGCTTACCTCATCCATGGAGCTTGACAAAATTTATGAAATAGTGAGGAGTGTTTTCGAAAAATATGTAAGGGATTATGAAAACCCTAAGCATCAACCATGCCTCTTAATCATGAAAGGAGACATCAATCACAGGATCGCATTACTTGCTAAGAAAGCCCTTTACGACATCGTCCCCACGGATCTAGCGCTAAAAGCTCTTAGAGGAACCTCCCACATACTCACATGCTTCAATGGAGATCGAGGAATAGTTGGAGCCTTAGGCGCGGTCGGAAACACCATGACCTCGGAAGACTATACGTTCGAGCTAATCGCTTACAGAAAGACTGAAAACTTAGGTAGAGAACGCTGCGTGGATAAGGATAGCGTCATAGAAATGGACCAGAAGTATAAGGGGAATACCGTTCTCAACTACGACCCAGTCGAAGACAGGGTTTTAATCACGCCGAGAGGGCCCGACCCCGTTCTCCTTGGAATACGTGGCGAGGACCCGTCCATACTTGTAAAAGCTTACAAGACGGTTAAGCTTTGCGAAGAAGCCGATTTTGCAGGAATATTCCGGACTAACCAGCATACTGATCCTCACATAAAGAGCGTTGAAACCATTTGCGAGGCCCACCCTTACATGTGCCTAAGGCTTCGCGGCACAGTATCCACGAAACCATTCAGGGACGTTGGAGGACACGTGTTTTTCAAGGTTTGCGATGACGACTGTTGTATTGACGTAGGCGTTTATGAACCTACTAAGTGGTTTAGAAAATACGCAGAGCTCTTGATCCCGGGTGACGTAATCGAAGTTCAAGGATGTGTGAGGCCTCCTTCATCCACCCACGGCATGACCTTAAATCTTGAAAAACTCCACGTGATATGGCTAAAACCCATGGTAGTCTATGAAAACCCGTTCTGCCCAGTGTGCGGGAAGAGGCTAACCAGCGCGGGAAAGGGAAAAGGGTTCAAGTGTAGAAACTGCGGTTTCAAGTCAAGAGATATGGCCAGGAAGACTAGGATAATAGAAAGGGGCTTAAGCGAAGGATGGTATCAGCCCCCGTACACTGCTTTTAAACACGTTATGAAGCCGTTGGAAAGGGTTGGACGGGAGAAAAGGGAGTTCTATTACAGGCCCATAGAAGCTGTGTTCGTAGTCTAACGTAAGTATAGTATAATACTTTATTGTTAAATGCTTACATATACGTATTTAGTTCTAACGGTGGTAAAATGCAGGCGTCCTCTCGAGTAAGAAGCCTCGAGCAAAACCCTCAAAGAATTCTTATCGCGAAAGCGGATGAATTGTCCCGAAAGGGTGTGAAAGTATACAATTACACGGCGGGACAGCCCGGACTCCCCCCTGATAGGGGAGCGCTGGAATACTTTATCGAGAAACTGAGAAGCGATCCCTTCAAACATTTCAAGTATATTCCAACTCAAGGTCTTCCCGAGTTGAGGCAGGCGATATCTAACGATTTGAGAAAATACGGCGGCGTCGACGTCTCACCGGATGAAATAATGATCGCTTCAGGCGGTGCGGATGGACTAGTATTATCGATCTACGCTACCACCGACCCTGGTGATGAAGTACTATTCTTAGAACCATGCTATAGCGTATACTGGGATCTTGCAAAATTCGCGGGATTGAAACCCGTTTCCTGTCCACAAACCCTCGAGAAAAAATTTAATCCCGAACCCGAGTGCATCAGAGAAAAGGTGTCGAGCAAGACTAAGGCTATTCTATTTGCGAGCCCCGATAATCCGACCTCGCGCATAATAAGCGAGGAGGTTGCTAAAACCATAGCAGATATCGCTGTCGATAAAAATGTGTGGGTTATATATGACGTCGCATACAAGCATTTAGTCTATGAAGGGCGACACGTCTGGCTTGAAAAATACATGACGCTAGATAACTTAATAGTGGTGGGATCGTTCAGCAAAGACATCGCAATCCCTGGTGGAAGACTAGGTTACGTGTACACGTCCAAGGCGACGATAAAAGAGCTTGTAAAGCTTAAGGGAGCCCTAGGGATAGTGGCTCCTGTTCCAATCCAGTGGCTTGCATATTACTATCTCGATAAAGGCTTCAAGGAGAAGTACTTGGAAAACGTTCTACCAGTATACAGGAAGAGGCGCGATGTGGCATACGATGCCTTGGTTAAGAACCTCCCGGAGGCGAGGGTTGAGAAGCCCTCAGCGAGCATGTATTTATTCCCAGACATGACCGCCTATCTTGAAAAGCTGGGGCTGGATGACTTCAGCTTTACGATGAAGCTTGCCGAGGAGGCAGCCGTTGTTACTCTTCCCGGCTCTATATTCGGCCCCTCCGGTCGGAACCACTTAAGAATAACCTTCGTTACTATGAACGAGGACGACCTGGTCAGGGGCATTGAGCTAATGGCTGATTGGATCGACAGAGCCCGTTAATAACCCGTCTGAGTAATGATTGAAAAATAAGGTGATTTTTTGAAAATCTCAAGCATAATAAACATTAGACACGTACCCAGAACCGGGTGGGTTTTAAGAGGGGTTCCACCAGTAGTAGCCGAGACCATCTCGGATCACATTTTTCTCGTAACACTACTATCTTTGAAGATCTCGGAGGATTTGAGGGGGAGAGGGTTTGAGGTAGACGTTGCCAAAACCCTCACGATGAGCCTAGTTCATGACCTGCCCGAGGCTGTTACTGGCGATATTGTCAGGTATGTTAAAGAGGAGGAACCCTCGTATTTTAAAATAATCGAGGAGAAAAGCCTGGAAAGCCTCGGAATGGGAAAATACGTCCCCCTGTACAAAGACTTCGAAGAGAGGAAAAGCTTAGAATCTATAATCGTCAAGTTATCCGACTACCTGGCCACAATTATAGAGGGAAAAAGGCTTGTGGCATTAGGATATCGTGATGTCGAGGAAATAGTTGAGAACATGGAAAACCTAATTGAAAATATTCTCAAATCCCTAACTAATATACAGCTCAGAGATGCTTTGGAAAAAACCGTCATTGACGTCCTTGAAGATTGAACCCTGTCTCCAACTATTTTATAGCGTTCTTTAAAGCGTCAACCCCGTAGCCAACTATTGCTAATAGCTCAACCAGCCCTATGAGCTCCCGTGCGTTCTCTGCAACGAATCTCACGGTATAAGCATCTAATCGCTGAAACCCATCGTATTGTTCAACAACATCAGCTATCAGGGAGTCCCGCAAAACAGCTTCCACTACGTATGGTCCTTTAATGTTTATCAAACCTATCTTCCCCTCACGGAGCCTTTCAACCGCCTCGCGAACACCCAGCTTTAACTGGTTGAGAATTATGTCGAAAGAGGGCATTACTGCTGATAATCTTGAAACTCCTTTCTTCAAAGGCACGAAAACGGTTCCCGGGGAGGACGAGCTAACTTCTCTCTCCAAATACTCGTCTCCAGCGACAAGAACGACCGGTACGTTGTTCTCCGACGAGTAAAGCCCATTCAGCAAAAACTCGCTCGCCCGTATCCCGTTTATTCTTACCTCGGAGAACGTCCTACTACTCATGGTGTGATCCAGGATGCCGTGAATAGTCCCCGCTGCTGAATGATAGCCGATGAATAGTGAAGCGTTGAAGCTGGAGTCAAGAGTCGTAACCATGCTTAGCGGCCGGGGATATCCCTGTACGATCTTAGCGTTTCCTTTAATTTCACAGTAGTCTAGGTTTGTCATCAACCCGTGGCTGTCGGCCACAACTATTTCTGAAAACCCGTTGCTTGAAAGCTCATCAATAATAGCGTTAACCATTTTAGTGGCTATTCTCACAGTTCTATCGAACTGAGAGCTCCACGGATTTAGCATTGTAAGGGAGGAGACGCCGGGAAGACCTTCAACGTCGAGGGATATGAATGCTTTCATCGAACCCCCAGTCACCTTCATTTAATATACAGGGCTTATAGAAAATATATACTTCAAAAGATCTCACACTGGATCGTGGTGATGGCTAGTGGAGGCTTTGAGGGTCGCGGTAGCCTTGCTTTTAAGTTGTCTAATCCTTCTAGGCTTCAACTACTATTTACTCCATGACACGTACAGGGAACTCGAGAGGAAATATGAAGAACTGCTCCACGAACACGAGGAAACAGAGACAAAAAATTCTGAACTGATGAGTAAACTAAGTAGTCTGGAAGCGGAGAACGCGTGGTTAAGGAGCAACCTCACAAGTACTGAATCCTACTACAATGCCCTCATCGATATGTATGAAACGTGGCTTAAAGGAAACTTTAGCATCATTCCGATTCTCGTAGAGAGAATTACATATTTGAGCATTAAGCTTTCTGAGTACGGCAATATCGTTGGCTCCTCCGGTGGCATAAGCTACCTAGAAGACTTGACCCAGCAGGAGAGAAATCTTTTCCTCGAAAAAGCCGTTAACAGCTTACCGTTTACTCTAAACTACTCGGAGTATGTTGCGATTTACGGGGTCCCTTTGGGCATACATGTCTACGTATCTTTCGCTAACCATTACCAACCAGATCCCATATCGGTTAAGGAGTATTGGAAACTCCCCAACGAGACCCTTAAGGACCTAGGCGGCGACTGTGAAGATCTCTCCCTACTTGCTTTCTCCATCCTCATTAGGAAAGGCCTCAATGACACCTACCTCATCGCATGGCTGGGGAATAGTACCGGGCACGTAGCGGTATTGACGCGCTATATGGGAAGATGGTATTTGATCGACTTAGCGGGTAATTGGTATAATGGGCTGAAGCTGTATGTTTCAATGAAGATTCTGAAGAATGGTATTACGTATGATTTAAAGCTTCCACCCCTATCTATTCACCCGGAGCTGAAAGACTGGTTAGTAAGGGAGAGTTACGCGACCATAGACGTTTCACCATTACCAGGAGGGAGGGAACTAAGCGGTATTGATTTAAAAACGCTTCTTCGAGAATGGGTAGCCTACTGGGTTGGACTAGGAGAGAACCCTGCTGAATACAGATTAATCGGCTTCGACGTGTACTTCAAAACAGCCTCCATCACGCAGTTAGCATATTATGCGGAGAGAATCAGCAAATAGTAGAATCGTTTTAAATTTAAGCGTTATAGATCTAGATGGTATTCCCGATGAAGTGTTATAGAAAAAACTGGGTAAGAGTTTGTTTGACCGTTGGCGATATAACTGAATTCACGGGAGACGCTATCGTGAACCCCGCGAACACGCTTGGTTTAATAGGAGGAGGCGTAGCGCTGGCCATCAAGAGGAAAGGCGGGGAGGAGATCGAAAAGGAGGCTGTTGCGCAGGCTCCAATAGGTATTGGCGAGGCGATTGTGACAAATGCTTATAGATTGCGATGCAAGAAAATAATCCACGCTCCCACGGTAATACAGCCCGGAGGAGAATCCAGCGCAGAATACGTGTTAAAAGCAGTAGAAGCATCCCTTGGAAAAGCGGATCAGCTTGGCTTAAAATCTATTGCCTTTCCGTTAATGGGAGCGGGCACAGGGGGATTATCCGTTGAGGAATCTGTGACGGCGATAATCAAAGGAATACAGTCCTATTCTAATCGAAATTTCGAAATAGCCATTTACTTTAGAAGATTGGAGGACTTTGAAAAAGGAGTGAAGATTCTCAGTATGCACGAATTCGAGATCGCGAGCGAGTAGTGAGGCGTTGACAATGGAGGGTCTAGACCAGGCAAAACTCAGCGCCGCAGTTAAAGCGTGTGAATTCCTCAAATCTAATTTCAACTCCATTGGAATTATCGGGTTGGGTACCGGGTCAACCATTAAAAAGTTTATTAATGTATGTAAAGACCTGCTCGAAAACAAGATCATAGTTCCCTCATCTTTTGACACGGCAATCTACCTGGTAAACATGGGCTATAGCAATATACGTGATCCTGTCACATCTCGTTCCGTGGACATATACATTGATGGCGCGGACGAGGTTAGCGAAAAGCTTGACATGGTTAAAGGAAGGGGCGGCGCCTTTTTAAGAGAGAAATCGATCGCCTTAAGAGCTAAGACGAGGGTTTACGTTATCGATCACTCCAAGTTCACCGGGAAGCCTTACCTCTACTTAAAACCTATTCCAATAGAAGTTATCCCTGCGGCTTTGCCCGTGGTCTTCGACGGTGTGAAATCCCTGGGAAACGTGGAAGCCGTGTTAAGGATGGACTCTTCAAAGGATGGACCCGTGGTAACAGATAATGGGAACTTTATCATCGACTTGAGGTTCACTTCTCCCATTCTAGAACCCGCTGTTATGCATGAGAGAATTAAAAGAATTCATGGAGTTGTAGAAACGGGAATATTCCCATCAATCCTCGTTGATTACGTGGTTGTTGGCTACCCAGATAAGACAGTCTTACTTCAAAGAAGCGCGTAGGTAGGTCTCTTTGAAGCGCGCAACACACCTTTTCATAGGGGCTTCAATAGGTCTTCTCTACTGCAATGCTCCAGAATTATGCATCTTTTACGTATGGGCGAGCGCTGCAGGGGCTTATCTCCCGGATTTTGATCTACACTATCGTCACCGCAAACTTCTTCACAATATTTTCGCGGTTTTCCTGTTTACTTTTATATTCTGGATGGTGCTGAAAGAAATCAATCTAGGGATTATTCCTGACAAAAATATTGTCTGGAAATCCTTTGCTCTTGGCTATCTTTCCCATTTGCTTCTAGATATTTTAACCCCTAGAGGTGTTTTCATACTATATCCCCTTATTAATAAACCCTTATCAGCAGGAATCTTCAAGAGCAATAGCTTTTTGGCTAATGCATTGTTTATCCTCGCTTCGATAGCGATAATTTTATGGAGAACTTACGAGTTGATAGGTGAAAAACTCTTTTCTACGATACTAGGATATTTGCTTTGAGAAGAAAGACCTTCCCACGATAAAAGATAGACCCAGCGCTATTATTACCAACCCTATCAACCCCGTAGTTATGAAGACGTATGCTTGAGTTCTAAGCTCTTCTGCTTTTTTCAACTCCTCCTCAACCATTAAAATCCTAGTTGATAAATTAGCATTAATAGACTGGCATGTGCTCAATTCCTCCCTAAGGTTTGAAACTGTTATATTCAATTCGTTGATTCGCAATTGCAGCTCGCCAATAGTAACGTTTAACCCCGATATAATACTGTTTTTCGAATTCAACAGGCCGATTAAGCCTCCAACGCTCGGATTGTAATAAGTGCTCAGAGAAAACAAGTAGTGTACCAGGCTTGATGCTTGAATACTCTCAATGTCTCTTTCAGCCAAGAACGTGGCAGGGGTATAAAAGATTAACCCGTTCCCAACACCTTCCAACTCGGGAGTGTTGAGTATGAAATACTGTTCAATGCCTTTATTCAACAGTGTGTAGTTGAGTCCTCCTAGGCTGGAGAGGTACTCGTAAAGATTGGTTAAATTCCCTGTTACGTTGTAGACTCCGGGCATGAGCCTGACGCCCGGCGGACTAATTGAAGGATGCCCCATTATCTGGAACGGGTTGATCAGTATGATTAGTGAGTTGGGTTTCCGCTCTAAGAACGCGCTAACAACTCTCACCACAGATTCGCAAACCCTGAGCCTCAATTCCGTGGAGTTAAGCCGAAAACTCATCTTTTCGGTTAACAACAAGTAAGGATTGTAGATTATGTGAACGTGGACACTGCTTCTAGATAGGGTTGTGTTGAGAACTTTTTCAAACGCTTTGAGAGACTCGTTAAACCACCACGCCAAGGCTTCACTGTCAAGTTCATCGCCGAACCATTCCTGATAGAGAAACCAAAGTGGTAGAGTGCCTGTTACCTCGCCCAGGTTGGCTGAAAGCCATCCTTTCGAAGAGATTGTTCCTGGGAAGAATATTGTGACATGGGTTTCATTCTTGCTAACCATGTAAAATTTGATGTAATAGTCTCCTGGCTCAACCCCTTTTGTTTCGTTAACGCTGATTTTCACTTCATTTGACGATTTTAAAGATTGATCTATCGAGAGAGAAATATTGTAATAGTTGAGAAGTATTTTCACCTTCTCATTCTCAACAACAACTGTCATAGGTGTATTGAGCTCGACCCATTCAATGCTCTCATTAATCCTGATAGTGGCTATGAAGGGATTCAGCTTTTTCGCAAAGGTATTGTAGAAGGGATTCAGTGAGTTAGAATGGTTCGCAGGATTAATCATTGGGATGTTGATAAGGCTAACATTCCCCCACACAGCATTCAACAAATCTTGATCAAGTACTTCAGGCCACAAGTAGGGAGCACCTTGAAGTAGGACGTGAGACTCATTCAACGGGATTTTATCATATACGTATAATTCGCCCGTGAGAAAGCCGTACATGAACAAGTTGTAGTCGTATGGGGGTACCGGGGTCACTTGGCTAACCCCGTAGTCAGTGGTATTTAGAAGACTCGCAATGTGTAATGCTTCATCCTTCGCCAACCCTGGCAGATAAATTGCGAGAAGATCGCCTACGCCGTTCCCATGTACAAGCAAAGGATTACTTAATGATGCAGTTATTACTAACAGCACAAGCGTTCCAACCAAACCCTTTAGCATCCTATTCACCATTTAAACATGTTATTCAGAGCTTAGCTTAAAAGTATATTACCCACGTGTGAAACTTTAAAAATGTATAATAAAGCATTAGTCTTAACCCTGTCATCGGTGAGGTCCTTGGAAAAGGAACTTATAAGGCATGGATTTAGGACACGTTACACGGGGTCTGAACTAGTTTTCGCAACCCTTGAAGCGTTGAAAGAGTACTCCCTCTCCAGCGACGAGAAAAACTTTGCAAAGCGACTTTTAGCAACTTATGAGAGAATAGTTTCAGAGAGACCGGCATCGGCAGGGGTCCTAAACATTCTTAGAACCGTAATTGAATCCTTCTTAAGGTCTGGGTCGCAAACTATTCCAAGTGTGATCATGGATTTAAAATCAAGTTATGAGAAAGCCTTGTGGACTGTTGCCGATGTTGCTTGCAAAAGAGTTTCTAATGGAGACGTGCTCATGACCAACAGCAATAGCCTAGCTGTAAGAAGATTTTTCGCAAGGCTGAAGGAGGAAAACATTGAAGTAGAAGTATATGTTCCAGAGTCCAGGCCGGGCCTCGAAGGCCTACTACTCGCAGAGTATCTGGAGAGGTTAGGTTTCAGCGTAAACCTCATCGTTGACTCAGCGATGAGATATTTCATGAAAAACGTGGACAAGGTTTTCATGGGGACTGAAGCAGTTGCCGCTAACGGGGCTGTCGTAAGCAAGGCTGGATCCAGCCTAATGGCTCTCGCAGCCAAAGAGGCTAGGGTCAGAGTCTACGTGTTAGCTTCGCTTCTTAAATTCAGCTTTGAATCCGTCTACGGAGAGATGATTAAACTCCCCGAAGGTGGGTGGGAGCTTTTAATGGATGCTGAAACAAGGAATACGTTACCGGAAAACTATTTTGCAAGGGCCCCGATATATGATGTAACTCCACCCGACTACATAGATGCTATAGCCACGGAGTACGGGATTTTTTCTCCTCAAGCGATCCCCATTTTATTGAGGGAGATCTACGGCTCCTACCCGCCAAGCATAATTCCCTTACCAAAACTTGTCAAACAACTCGAGGAGGCGTATCGTTTATGACGGAGCAAGGGGTTCCTTTAAAAGTCATTGAAATAGCGGAAGGAATTAAGACTATGCGGATAAGGGGAGCGGGTAGAATAGCCCGGGCAGCGGCTGAGGCGCTGAAAATCGCGGCACTAGAGTATGGTGGCGTTAAAGAGGTCTCTCCTTTCAAGAAATACGTGGGAAAAGTGGCTGACTTACTAATTGCAACTCGTCCAACCGCAGTAAGCCTCCCGAATGCTGTAATGTACGTTTTAGCCTCTTTACACAGAGCAAATCCTAGAACATTCGAGGACGCTGTGAACGCTGTAGTGTTCTCTGCTGAAAAGTTCATCAATGAGAGCATCAACGCTGTCAAGATTATAGCTGAGACAGCAGCTAAAAGAATCAGGGAGAATTCAACAATACTGACCCACTGCCACAGCTCCGTGGCTATAAGCGCAATCATAGAAGCCTACAAGCTGGGCAGATTGGTTAAAGTATACAGCACTGAAACTCGTCCCATCTTCCAGGGTAGAATAACCGCTAAGCAGTTACTTGAAAACGGTGTTCCCGTCGTCCAGATACCGGACAGTGCTGTGAGATATGTAATGCATGAAGTAGACCATGTGATCATAGGTGCGGACACAGTGGCGAGCAATGGGGCTGTTGTAAACAAGATCGGGACAAGCCAAGTAGCATTAGCAGCCAAGGAAGCAAGGGTAAGGGTCTACGTTGTGGCAGAGACCTATAAGTTCTCTCCAACAACACTGATAGGAGAACCGGTTCCCATAGAATTCAGGGATCCAGCCGAGATAGTCCCCGAATCGTGGCTTCGCAACCACCCCAGGGTTAAAGTGTTGAATCCATCATTCGATGTGACACCTCCAGAACATATCGATGCCATAATAACCGAGATCGGAGTAATACCTCCACAAGCCGCAATACTCGTTTTGATGGAGAGGTTGGGTTGGGCTTTAGATAAGATTAAACAGGGAGGATTTGCAAAGATTAAGTTTGAAGACTTCACGGAGTAGAGGTTTATGGAAAGGAAAATGGAGAAATTGAAGAATGAAATTATTAGTCTAATAGATGAATCCAAGCTCCCCATAGTTAAGGAGGCATTCTACTCCAACCCTGAAGTTGAAGCCGTAATGGAAAGACTCTATGATCAATGGGAGAAAAACAATCACGCTGGAATCCCCCTAGATTACGCTACACACGAGGAACTATTGCTACTTTATAAAGTAGCGAAGGAAGTCGTTAACTCTCCTCACGGGGAGTTGTCTAGAGCCAGGATGAGAAGAGCAATGGGTTTGTCGGAGAAAGGCGAAGAAAAGAAGAGTCTCTGGAAGAAGTTATTTAAGAAAGGATGAACCAATAACTCTGTCACAGGGATGGTCGTTGGCGAACGAAGAGTTGAAGGAGAAAATAATCAAGGTGCTGGAATCCATTATTGATCCTGAAATAGGCATAGACATCTACAACCTAGGATTGATTTACAATATTGAGATAGTTGATGAGAAGAAGGTTAAAATAGACATGGGTTTGACCACAATGTTTTGTCCATTGGCAACTACCCTCTCGCTCATGGTTATTGATCAATTGAAAGAAGTCCTTAACATGGACGCCGACATAAGTATAGTATACGAGCCGCCATGGACACCTCTGAGAATGACGCCTAAGGGAAGGGAGATGTTTAAAGAAAGATTTGGCTACGATATTGTGGAACAATATGAGAAAACATTAAATCCTCACCAGGAGTAAGGCCTATAATCTCTCTTTTAAATATTTGAACAATCATTTAATGATGTGTAAGTATAGGTGGGAAAATTGTCATGGAGTATTTTAACACTACTTCGTGAAAACCCTGAACTACTTAAGACCCATGTGAAGAAACGGTTCATGGATACATCTATCGTTGATGAAGCATTTAGGCTTGACCAGGAATGGAGAAGACTTTTAACCGAGGTCCAAGAGCTCAGGCATAAACATAACGTGATAAGTAGAGAAGTCTCTAAAGTCCCGCCCGAGTTAAAAGAAGAACTACTTAGGCAGGCTAAGCAATTGCTGAGCCAACTGGATATGTTTGAAGCAAAGCTAAAAGAGCTCGAGACCCAGAGAGAGGATGCTTTAAGAAGGCTTCCGAACACGGTACATGAGAGCGTTCCCGTGGGTCCCGACGACTCGTACAATGTTCCAATTAGATTTTGGGGTGAACCGAAAGTATGGAAGGAGCATGTTGAACAATTCAAACAACAAACGGAGAAGTACGGCTTTAGAATAGACTACATCGAAATCGATTGGAAGCCTGTTGGGCACGCTGACATGCTAGAGAACGTGTTAAAACTAGGTGATACTTTAAAGGCTGGGGAGGTTGCGGGAAGCCGGTTTTACTACTTGTTCAACGACATCGTCTTCCTCGATCTAGCCCTCCTAATGTATGCCATCGACTATCTGACCAGCAAGGGTTATACGCTCGTCTTACCACCTTACATGTTGCGTCACGAGGTCATGTCCGGTGTAATAGACCTTGCCACGTTCAAAGATGCGATTTACAAGATCGAAGGAGAAGATTTATACTTAATCGCTACCGCAGAACACTCCCTAGCTGCACTACACTACAATGAGGATTTAGAGGAAGAGGTCTTACCGTTGAAATACGCCGGCATAAGCCCCTGTTTCAGGAAGGAGGCCGGAGCTGGAAGCCGGGATTTGAAAGGGATATTCAGGGTACACCAATTCCATAAGATAGAGCAATACGTTTACGCTAAACCGGAGGAGAGCTGGGATTTAATGGAGGAGTTAATAGGAAATGCGGAAGAACTATTCAAAGGCCTGGAGCTTCCTTATAGAGTCGTGAATATTGCAAGCGGAGACTTAGGGGCGCCAGCGGCGAAGAAGTATGATCTAGAGACTTGGATGCCTGCGCAGGGATTGTTCAGAGAAATGGTAAGCTGCAGTAACACGACTGACTGGCAGTCGTATAGATTGAGAACAAGGCTGATCAGACGGAAGGGGATGGTCAAAGAGTACGTTCACACTCTTAATAGCACCGCGATAGCAAGTACTAGAACTATTACTGCAATACTCGAAAATCATCAACAAGAAGACGGAACGGTTTACATCCCTAAGGTCCTGAGAAAATACCTTGAGGTCTTTAAGGCGGCCCCAAAGGATTATCTGCATCCTGTTAAGAAGGAGAAGGCTGTTTAATTAAAAATTCTTCTCATCCTATGGTTTAAAATGCTGATCATGTTGGATTCTGATAAAGGGTGCTTAAATGGAGCAGGAACTACCAGAGGTTACTAAGGTTATAGTTGAAGTGTTCCTGGACTTCAGCGAGGAGAGCGATAAGGCATTGAAAACTCTTCTCGCAGTCGCCGAGGAATTATTGGATCAACACATATGGGTAGACGTAATACCCCATCACGTGTGGTTTTCAGATCCTCTCGAAGCGGAGGCAATGGATCTACCCCGGATTGTTATTAATGGAAAGATAAGATTTATAGGTAAAGCTCCCGAAAAAAACGAGGTGAAGTCAGCTATAATGGAAAGGATCGGAACACCATTTGTCAAAAGCGAGGACGTGGGGATAGAAACCATCAGGTTTTTCGATGGGGGTTTTAAAGAAATAGCCTTCGTCTCCACGTAAGAATTGGGTTTCGCATTAAAATTTATAAGGGATTTTTAAAAAGTTTTTAACTGCAAACCTATAAATCAATAGAGAAGTCATTAAGATGTTCTATCATGTTAATGAAATGTTAAGAGAAGTGTACGGCGGGATTCGAACCCGGGATCTTCAGCACAAATTGATTTAAGCTATTCACACAAAAAGGTAGAAAGACTTATAATCCAATAGCTAACATGGTAAAATAGGGGCAAGTTTGAAAAGACCACTAAGACGTAACTTAACTGGTATTAATTCAATACATTTAATACTATTAGTATTAGTATTGCTAGCAACCATAGGAACAGTAGTATTTGCAGCTGGAGAGCAATACGCACGACAAAGATATAGACCGTTAAGGGGTGGTATACAGATCGAGCAATGGAAGTGGCATTGGTTTATTCCTGTGCCCTATGGAACATGCACAATCGGATATGTAGCAGAAGCCCCCGACGGCACTCTTGGTGTTATAACAGCAGGTCATTGCACGAGATTTGAGACCGATGTAAGTGTTTATCAGCCTTCGTTGAGTTTATTTGTTAACAATTACATAGGAAACCCAAGCTGGGTCGCACCTACCAGTAGTAGTAATTATTATGACGTCGAATTTATACCAAATAGTGACGTGCGTCCATCAGTACTATATGCTACAAACACAGGTGCCAGTTTCATATCCGTAGGATATTATCTCGATTTTTCCAGAGTACGTAACTTAATAGAATTTTTCGGGCCGATACCTGTCAATAAGACGGGGAGAACCATGGGAACGACAGGTGGGTACATCACAGACGCCTTGGATCCTTACAATGTTACATTAAATGGGGTACCAACCAGTATAAGATATGCACTTATTACATCTTTATATGCGTTGGGGGGAGATAGCGGCGCACCCGTCTTTAGATATGAACCACGCATAGGTGCTGTATTATATGGCCACGTAATAGCGAGTAACCTAGACCCAAATAACCCGCTTACGATAGTTCAATCCGTTGAAGTAATATTAGAGTATGGTTATGTTCCAAAGCTTTTCTGGAGGTGAATGTGGCGTGATGTATAGGGGGTTCAATACAAAAATCAGCGCCTCTACTGGTATTTTGGCAGTTCTACTTATATCATTTCTATTGATACTGAATTTCAATCTCACTATTGCGATCGCTGAGCCTTCGCGTGTGGTTACACTATACGTAGGCTTTAAAGCCGTCGATAAATATAGTTACGAAGACGTTATCGTCGACGTCGCATATCTCAATCCAAGAATATACTATACCTATAGGAATTCATATGTTGTTCCTTCAAAGGATACCTACATACCACCTGATCAATCAATAGAACGAGCTTTAGATTCCATAATTGAGCAGCTTAGATCCATTGGTGTAGAAGCAAAATTGATCACTGAGTACGTTGCAGTGGGTATGACTAGGGATTTAAGTCGAGATGTAATGATTGTTGGTCTCTTAGATAAACACTCCGCGAAGTATACTATTCTAATCGACTCTAGTAGAATTACTACGGATAAAATTGATCCTTCAGATTACTTCATAGTGATGAGTATTAGTAGAACGTACATTGTTATGGATTACACTAGTTTACCTAGTAGTGAAAGAGAGAAATTAATAACGATTATCAGAAGCTTCTTTAAGGGGCTTAACAAAACTATACTAATCTACGACTCTAAAGCCTTTGAAGTTGAAAAAGCATACCATACTGATCTCTACGAATACACCAACCTAAGTGATATCGTAGGGAACGCTATGGGTAAAGCACCAGATTCTTCATTCAAAGCCAGTAACTACAGTTGCTTTTCATTCGTTGGAGGCAAATTTGGAGGTTATTGGTTAAAACTGGGGATTACTAAATCCTACAGTGACTGTAGAGATGAAGTAGAAAAATTCGTAAGAGTATACGTTGATGAAATTAGAAAAGTCATACCTGACGACAAACCAATATACATAGAGCTGGTTGAGAACGCACCTACCTTTAAAATACCAATATCTAGCCCAGAGACCCCTACCACTATAATGATCCCGGTGATCGCTATAGGAGTGACCGCGCTCATCGCGACTCTACTTCTACGGAAGAAGTCTCTAAATAAGGTAAAGCGGATCTGAATGCCTTTTAAACTCCACCTTTCTTCAAACCCTATTCACTGAATGTTCTATGTACCTGCTCGAATGTAATCTACTGTAGAGTACTAGTGATTAGCAGGCATGATTTCACCTAGTAGTTCACGCTCCCTGTAGCGGAGGCGTGAACCTGGAAGACGGCCCTGTAAGATTTATCTGGGTATTTAAAGGATTACATGCGGCGGCCGGGATTTGAACCCGGGATCTCCGGCTTGGAGGGCCGGCGTCCTAGTCCAGGCTAGACGACCACCGCCTCCTTAGATTTTATGCTTGTTGGGTGGTTATAAATGTCTCCCACTACCTGGCTCGGAGAGCTCGTGTGTAGCTTTTTAACACGCTGAGTTCACATTCATTAGTGAGGGCTGGGCTGCTTGGGGTATCTACCAGTACTTCATGGTCTCGACTTGTATGGTAAGGTGGGCCTCTATGGAGTAATAGTTGCACTGCTGTTGTTGCTATCTCTACTAGCCTTAAACCTGATCTACCTCTACGCTGTCTTAGATGTCGCTGTAGCCCCAATAAGGGAGTTTATTAGTAGAGCTTCATTCATCTACACCATGCAATCCTACATGCTCGCTCTCTACCCAACCATAGTTTACTCTTCAATCTACATCTTGAAGTGTAGGGGGCTGTGTAGTCTCCGCGTGGTTAGTGGTGTAGAGGTCTATAGGAGGCTACTAGTGGCGGGAGCTGTCTTCAACATCTGTGTGCTCGTCTTCTCCAGGTTTGTCGCAGTGAAGCTCTACACAGACTTGTACGATGCGCTTACAGCGAGGAAGCTTATCTACGAGTATGGATGGGGGAGAGTAGTCCTCTTATTTCATAGAACAGAGTGGTTTACAGGTGCAATAGGAGACGAGCTTTTAACCATGAATCTAAGTACACTCGTCTCAACAGCACTATTCACAGGTTTACAGGTTGTAGAGCTGTTAAAGACCCGTAGAGTCTTGAGAGACGCTCTCAAGACATGTGTCACAACCTTTTCTGGGTTAATCGCCATACTCATCTACGCCGTGATCAAGGCTATGGGCTATCATGGAGTAGCAGTTGAACTCGCATTCATACTAGCTCTCTCGATATACGCCTATGGAGCGAGTAGCCAAGCAGAGCAATTAATGCTATACATTGTAGAAAGAACTTGAAAGATCCACCAGAAGATCACCACAAGACCTGCTCATAGAAAAATTTTTGAAACTTTAAACCATATAATAGTTATGGGGGGATCTCGAGCTCGACTAAACACGATTGGCTCAGAAGGTATGGGATTCTCATTAGCATCCTTATAGCGTTTGTACTAAGGGTGGTGGTCGGCTTAGCACTAACTATAGTTATACCTAAAGCTGCAGACAGAGCTGGTGTAAACGCGTGGTTGAAAGCGCTTGGAGACGTGTTTGTAAGGTTAATTAGGATAGTGATACCGATCCTCATATTCTTCACAATATCGGCGGCGTCATCCTCAATAGCGAGTGCTAGGAAACTAGGCATGATACTGCTGTGGATGTTGATGCTATATATTGGCGCCTCGATCCTCGCAGCGACGTGGGGCGTTCTCGGTGGGGTGATATTTCAACCCGGCACGGCCGTGAGACTAGAGGTTCCACCAGGCTACACGCCTCCAAAGCCTCCGAGTGGCGTTGATATCTTAATGAGCTTCTTCCAACTAGATTTTAGCGCTCTACTGACTGTCGGCAGCTCTATGACTATGATAATATTTGCAATACTACTAGGGGTTGCAACGGTAGTCTTCATGGGTGAGAGAGGCAGAGTGGTGGCGCGGTTCTTAGAGCTAGGTAGCGAGTTGTCTATTAGCATTTTGAGGCTAATAATGTACTACGCTCCCGTGGCTGTCTTTTGCTATGCAGCGTGGCTTATATCACAATACGGCCCCGAGATGCTTCGAGCCTATGCTAGTTTTCTCGGAGTCCAGTACGGCTTCACCTTCTTCCACTTCCTAGTGATCTACTCGATCATAGCTGCAGCTGGAGGTCTAAGCCCACTAGTGTACTTCAAGCACCAGCTCACCCCATTCATAGTCGCCTTTACAACAAGGTCTAGTGCTGTCACATTACCATACAATATGGAGGTAGCTAAGAGGATGGGTGTTCCAGACGAAATGTTTAAAGTAACTCTACCGATCGGAGCAACTATAAACATGGATGGAACAGCTCTATATCAAGCTCTAAGCGCCCTCTTCATCGCCCAGCTGTTTGGTATAGCCCTAACCCCAGCCCAGTATGGACTAGTAGTGTTCTCCGCTCTCGTAGCCTCGATAGCCACAGCTGCCATACCAGGTGGAGGGCTAGTCATGTTAGCCTACGTCTTCTCGGTTGTTGGCTTACCACTAGAGGGTATTGGAATAATGGCTGTAATAGACACGTTTGCAGACGCTATAAGAACAGCTATAAATGTTAGTGGAGACAACGCTTGCACAGTGCTATTGACGAGAATTCTGGGTTACAAGCTTCAAAAGTAGAATTCTCCCCACTCTACATTTCTTTTACACTTATAGTACTCTTTTTTCTTGGTGAGTGCATGTGAATAGGTGCGTTGTTGTCGCCCATGGAGACTGTGATGGTGTTTGCTCAGCTGCACTAGCAGTGGCTTATCTAGTTGAGAAGTGTGAAGTCTCAGTTCACTTCTCACACCCAGTTGGCTTGTTACAAGACCTCAGAGAGTTCTCAGAGCGAGGAGACTTTATAGTCGTGGTGGATATAGCTGTGAACGAGCTTCACGCAGGTGAGCTTGTAAGGTACATTGAAGAGCTCGCAAAGACCAGGCTTGTCCTCTACATAGATCACCACCCGCTCCCCGAAGACTTCAAGGTTCCAGCCGGCTCTACCTGGATCCATGATCCAGGCTGCTCTGCCTCTGAGTTGACCCACAAGTACTTCCACAAGCTGGGTTTGAGTGATGAGTATAGCAGGGTGGCTCTATATGGAGCTATATGTGACTATCTAGATGAAACACCATGGGTTAAAAACGAGTTGTTGAAGTGGGATCGAAGGTCTGTCTTCCTAGAGGCTGGCATAGTGTCTCAGGGGCTAGAAGGCGCTAGGAGAGACCACGAGTTTAAGAGAGCGGTCGTAGAGCACCTCGCTAGAAATAGGCTTCCAAGCTAGATGAGCGAGCTGGTGGCTAGGAGTATTAAACAAGCTGAACTAGATGAGAAGCTAAGACTATGGGTCAAGGAGAACTTGAAAGTTGAGGGTCAAGTAGCCTACGTTTTAAACCCACCGGGCAGTGTTGGTAGGGCAGCTAACTACGCTAGGATATATGGAGGGGTGAGAGTAGGGGTAGCGATCGAGGAGAGAAGAGAGCTCTACATAATGAGCCTCAGAAGCGTAAACTTCGACTTAAACAAAGCTCTTAGGAGAATAAGCAAGAAACTAGGCATACATGGTGGAGGACACCCACTAGCAGCGGGTGTACAAGTACCAAAACAACTCTTTGAAACCTTCATAGAAGAGCTAAACAGGGAGATCGCTAGTAGTCAACAATAGCGTAATTGACAACAACTTAGACCCCGGCTGAAGAGTACTTATATAATGGAGGACGTCAAGGTATAATCCCCTAAAATGAATAGTAATGTAAAGGGCCCGTGGCCTAGCCAGGATAGGGCGCCGGCCTCCGGAGCCGGAGGTCTCGGGTTCAAATCCCAGCGGGCCCGCTTAGTTAAGCTCGCTAGCCTCCGGGCTTTAGTATATGTCTTTGAGTTTTAGTGATTTTAGTGTGATCGCTGTGAGTATGGATACTATTGTTGGCAGGTATATACATGTTATGGCTAAAGGCACTCCATACTCTACATTGCACGCTTTCCCTATAATGTTGGCTATGTGTGTTGTTGGGACTAGGTAAGCCAGTATCCTCAGTTGTTCTGGGAGGAGCTCTAGGGGGTAGTAGACTGGGGCTACGAATGTCAGTATGAACGCTATAGAGTTGCTCACTATAATGATTGTGTGGTAGTCTCTTGAAAGCAGAGCTAGTGTCGTGATGTAACCCATGATCGTGAGTACGTACCACCCAGCTATGAGCCCCAGTAACAGTAGTGCTGTGTTCGCGATCCTTATCAGCCCCGTAACCCACAGAACGGCGGTCACGACCGCTGTTGCTGGAAGCGTCTGCATCGCGTTTGACAGTAGTATCCCTAAGAAGTACTCTAGTGGTGTAACAGGCTTTGTTAGTAGGATAGCTATTCTCTTCAAGAGCCTGTCAACGGCTAGGTCTTGACTTGCAGTGCTGAAGCAGTATATCAGGGTGAGGATCACTGTACCGACAGCTATGAAAGGCTCGAGCCTAGCTGGTGCGATAATGAGGAATGGAACTAGTATGGTGAATGGAAACAAGATCGTTAGGTAGAGGTAGAATAGCTTGTTCCGGAGCACCCACAGAGCGTAGATCATGCTAATGGCGTAGACTCTATAGACGTTGACCACCGCCACCACTCTCCAGCGACTTTATGAGCTCGAGATACGACTCCTCTAGACTAGGTCTATCCACGTTGAACTCCAAGACCCAGTCTCCGATACCCGCTAAGTAGTTTAGTAGCCTAACAAGCTCCCCGTCGTCTACAACATAGAACTCTACGACATCGCCACTCCTGTGGTGAAGTCTCAGTGGAGGGGTTTCTGGAGCCCTGGGCTCGCGCAGTCTCACTTGAACTCTGTACTTGTAGCCTACCTTGCTTAGAAGCTCTCTAGGCTCGCCGTTAAATACTAGCTGGCCCCTGTAGAGAAGCAGTACACGACTAGCAATGTCTCTAACCTCATCGATATAGTGTGTCACCAATATGATCATGCTACCGCGCTCTCTAGCATATCTCATTACTACGTCCCAGAGTTTAACCCTCATCTCCGGGTCTAGTCCAACTGTTGGCTCATCGAGTAGAAGTATTTCTGGTGAACCCAGAAACGCCTGAGCTAGAAGAACTCTCCTCTTAAGCCCACCTGATAAGTGCTCGATCCTCGTGGAGGCGTAGTCTTGAAGCATGAAGTCGTCTATTACCCTACTAACCTCTCTCTTAGCCTCATATCTATTCAAACCCCGGATCAAGGCTAGATAGTATAAGTACTCTCTCACAGAGAGATACTCGTGTAACATGGCCTCCTGGGGCATAACGCCAAAGAGACCCCTCGCTCTAGCGTCATCAAGACTTAAACCATTAATCGAGACGAACCCCCTACTAGGGCTAATCTCTCCATCAATAATCCTAACCAGAGTGGTCTTACCACTACCATTTGGACCGGCGAGAATCACTAAAGGCTCGTCTACCAGAGCAAAACTAACACCTCTCAACGCGATGATCCCAGAACCATAGATCTTCCACAAATCTTCACAACGGATCTCAACCATGACCTAAAACCTAGTTCATCACTAAATCCTCACGATCCAAGCCATTAACCCTGTAAAGCTTAATCTCGCGCTTAAAGATAGAATTTGCTTCTCCACCATATATAATTATTAACGACCTTCAACCATAAATGTAGGGGTCGTGGTGAGTGTTGATAGAGAACGCATAAAGAGGTTTATCTCTGAGGTAAGGAGCGCGATCTCTTTTATATCTAAGTGCTCGGAAAGACCTTTTGAAGAGCTCGCGGACTCTGACAAGTATGCTATACGCTACAACATTATTGTTATCGCTGAAGCATTATCAGCTATAGCTCTACACATATGTAGAAACATCTACGGTTTAGAGCCTGAAACACCTATACACGCTCTTTAACTTCTTGCCGATAAGAACCTTATACAACGTAGTCTATCCGAAGAGCTGCTGACGGCTCCCTGCCCTGGAGGGTGGGGGTTCTACACCCACTGGGGCTTCCTCTCACCTCTCGGGAGCCCCTCACGGGTGTGGCATCACAGTTCAGGCCCTGCCGCCAGCTCCGGGGAGGTGTAGGCTCACAGCCCGCTAAGCTCGCCTACACCCAACTCCAATAACAGATAAAAAACGCCTCCCCACCTTAAAAGGCGAGGCCTCCATTCGTTAAACTTGAAGTGAAGATCATTAAGTTGAGAAATCTCTTTGTTCATAGGTACTGGGTTGTAGATGACAAGGTAATATATGATGCCATTAAGAAGGATTTTAAATACGTTGAAGAGTTCATTGAGAGGGTTTTGTTGCTTGTCGGGGGTGTTTGAAGAGAGGTTTAGGTATTATAGGCTCGGTAGGGATGAAAAGGAGGCTTTACTAAAGAAGATCAAGGAGTTCTTGTCGAGATACGATGTAGACCTGGCTATCGTTTTTGGGAGCTTCGTTGAAGGAGAAGTCTTTAGAGATATCGATATAGCTATCTATAGCCGCGCTATGGATATGGATAAGTTGCTGAAGATCAGCTCTGAGCTCGAGTTAGAGCTTGGTATACCTGTAGATATCGCCGCTCTAGATCAGTTGAACCCCATCTTTAGGCTAAAGATCCTGAGGAAGGGACTAGTTGTTGTCGAGAAGCCTGGTATATTTGAGTACCTCTTTATGTTAACATGCGATGAACTAGAGGTTATGAGGATAGCTCTAAATGAATCTCTACCTCGATGCACCTAGATCACTGGTTCTGACCTCCTCCCCGCCCTAAAGGGCAAGGGTTCCCTTTAGGGGGTTCACTGGTTCCCCGCATCTATTCGGGTTTACATCTGTCATCTGCAGGGCAGTCGGGGTGGTCAGAGATCCCCCCATCTGGGTTAAGGCTCTCTTCTCGATGTTTAATACTGCTACTGTGTCTCTATCTGCTTCGAACCCGCACCTAGGGCACTTGAACACTCTATACCTATTCTCCATCATCTTACTACTACACCTTGGGCACCTAGTAGACGTCCCCTTAGGCTCCACTACTACGACTGGGGCTCCGTGCTTTTCACACTGCCAGTCAATCCACTCGGAGATCTTTCCATAGCTCAGTATTAACAAAGAGACCTTGTGCTCCCTTGGGAGCTTTCTCAAGCTCTCTATCAACCCCGTTAAATCCTCCCTGGCGACTCCATATTGGTGTTGCCTAGCTATACTACTTTGAGGGATTATGTTAGGAGAGGCTACATAAAGCCGGTGCTGACTCCTGGTTGTAAGCGGAGGTTTAGAGAAGAAGATGTCGAAGATCGTCATAGCATATCCAGATAGATTAGCGAGGTTTAGCTTTAAGACGATCGAGGAGCTACTGAGAGCTTTCGGGGTGGAAATAGTTGTCTTAAACCACGAGGACGAGGATCCAAGAGAGGAGCTCGTGGAAGACCTTATCACAATAATTTCTCACTTCGCTGGGAAACTATACGGCATGAGTAGCCATAAGTACGAGAAGGTGGTTTAAGGCACAAGGAAGCTCATTGAAGACCTTTAAACAGGTCAGAACGTACTCTATACCTTCAAGCGATCCAAGGATTAGCGAACTAGTAACATGGTACCTAGGGACTCTGCAGAGAGCAATAAACATAATCTGGGAGAATATTGAGTGGAGTTATAGGTTCCCGAGAATAGAGAGGAGGAAGAGTAAACAAATAGTAATCATTCCCTATAAGCTTAAAGTCCCAGAGCTACCAAAGGACAAGTCTTTCAAGAAGAAGCTACGTGACGTGCTTTTATTAGATTGCCCATATGCAAAGCACTGGGTTGACGCTGTCATTAAGACGGCATACTCTATTATGGAGTCTTGGAGAAAGAGATATCTTAAAGGAAGAGCTAGGAAGGTTAAGCCAAAGGTTAGAAGGAGGTTTGCAAGGTGTAAGATAACCCTGATGAGAGTGGACTATGGGGAGAAGAGAGTTAGGATCACAGTTAAGCCGGGAGAGTACATAAAGGTCTCTTGGAGTAGAAGGTGGCTCGCTAGGAGGGTCGAGGGCTGGTGGGTTGGAGAAGTTGTATTAAAGGATGACAGGGTACTCATACCATTCAAGTCCACGAGGATTGTAGAAGTAAGGGGGGTTGTTGCATGGGACTCTAATGAGCTCTCACTCGACGGATTCTCACCGAAAATAGGCTTTATCAGAGTTGACTTAAGGCCATTGCAGAGCATGAAGATCACGTGTGAGAAAAAGAAAAGGATAGCGCATAGCAAGGGTTTGAATGACATCTACGAGAAGTATGTTGCTAGGGAGCGTAATAGGGAGGGGGATTTCGTAAACAAACTAGCAAGCGGGTTAACCAGGCTACTTCCAAACACCATACACGTCTTCGAAGACCTAGAAAAGGAGGACTTGGTGTGTAGGAAGAAGACTTCGAGGAATAGGAGGAAAAGGAATGTTAGAACATCGTGGATAAGTATTCAAAAGAAGATTTCTGAGAAAGCTGTTGTAGTAAGGGTTTCCTCGAAGAACACTTCTCGCACCTGCCCACGATGCGGGTGTGTGGCGAAGACCCGAGTGGGCAGGGTATACAAGTGCCCTAAATGCGGCTTCGAGATAGATAGGCAGAAACTAGCATCAATAAACATATACCTAAAATACTCCAAGATGCGGGGGTTCCCCCATAGCAATGACCCGGAGAAAGCGATGAAGGCAGAGCTGTGGGTCGGGGTCACCCCGAGTGGGTGGAGCCCGGTGACATGGATCCCGATGAAAAGGGATCCTGAGGGCGGTGAAGCCAAGGGTAGAGGGCTTAATAGCAAGCAATATCAAGCCCTATGAAATCCGAACCCCTTTTTGGCTAACCATCTCTCCGTCTCCACTACACTCTTATGAACGGATTCTAAAATATCGTTTGTTATTAGGTAATAAGATGTTAAGGATCCTAGGAAGAAGTCGCCGGCCCCCGTCGTATCCGGGTATGACTCCCCCGCATGATATCCTTCCTCAATTCTTCCGTCATAGATTAGGATAATGTTGGAAGGACCATTTGTCACATCTATAATCTGATCATTGAAAATATCTTTCAGCTTGAAAGCCACATGCCTAGTATTTTGCTCGCTTGTTAATGCCCTTGCCTCTTCAATATCCACGTGAACTAGCCGCAACATTCTTATCGATTCGAACATTTGCTCATCCGGGTAGAGTATTATTAAACGGTTTCTCCTCAATCTTAAAAATCCTTGAACATCTCCAGCCAAAATTATCGACCTGTTTGATAACTGTTTAATAACGCTCGGTAAAATCTCCCCGTAAACAGGGTTCACTATGGTTACACTCAAGTCCTCGTTCATGTTCCAAACATGTAAAGGAGGTCCTTCCTGTAAGAGTTCTAAGGCTCTCGAGCCTTTCTCATCATACTTTATATGGAAAATATTGTAAGTGCTAGAGTACTGTGGTGGGACAACATGCTTGAATACTGGATGATTAATGGTTGAATGAGATATTGTGGAGTAAATTTTTATTTCAAATCCTTTTTCCATGAAGGGTAAGCTCGTGTAGTAAACGCCTCCTTCATAGCTCCATCTTTTCCCACGACCATCCTCAATGATGTCGAGTGTTGGACTCCCCGTAAACGCATACTTCCTTAGTCAGGTCTTGTTTCACCCATTCTCTTACGTAGTTCTTCCAGCTTGCTGGCCAACCCCCTGGTATGGAAATTTTTTATATGCTCTATCAAGTCGTCTATGGAGAAGAATAGGGATACTTCACCCTTCATCTCGGCATGAGTGGCGCTCTTCCCCAAGCAGGTAAAGCTGGCATTTAAACATATTGGACAGGCTATCAGCCCGGTTACTTTTTCTCTACACGTGTTTAGGATAATTCCATTGCTCTCCAATCTTACGGCTTCCCATTTAGGCTCCCACGTGTAAGCCAACAGCTCCTCACCATTTCGCTGTACGGAGCAAACTATCCAAACCTGGGAATCAACACTGTTTTTTCATAGTTCTCTAACGTGAAAAAGTTTGAATCAAGCTTCACAATATTGAATCCTTCAACAAGCTTTAAGAACTCGTCAACCGGTTTTATCGGGAGATTTAATCCTTTGACCCAATAATGTATCGGTAAAATATTCAACGGGTTTAGTGACCTAGCAATATCCCATGCCTCGTGAGGCTCAATAGTGTAAAACCCACCCACCGGTATAATTAATAAATCAACTCCGCGGAGCTTGGAGACAACATCAGAAGAGGGTTTGTCGCCTAAGTCGCCCATGTGAACAACTCTCCTCTCATTAACCTCTACTAAGTAAATAGTGTTCCCTCCCCTTCTCTTCCCGCCAGCTTTATCGTGAAATGATTCAAACCCCTCTATCCGCACGTTATCCACTACAGCCTCGCCTACGAATTCCTTAAAGACACGGGTTTTGTTTTTCTTAACAACATCTACTGCGTTGTGGTCGAAATGATCATGCGTCACAAGAACCAAGTCTGCCTTAACACCTGGCCTTTCCAACCCAATACTCCCGCCGTCATGAGGATCGAATACTATAGTATAGCCGTTGCTCAACTCGAGAGATACGCAAGCGTGACCATGCCATGCAACCTTCATGCAACCCACGCTTAATATTATATTGTAAACCCTATATATGAATTTCAATAGGGATTCTGAATGGGCATCCCTGATTCAATGGGATTGTTTGCGGTGGCCATTAATTTCGTACCTCAAATTCTCTTCTATATTTCCCACACCTTATTCTTTAATATTTCTAAAAAGTTCAAAAATCCTTTCGAAACGATTGAAGAAAATTACAAATCAGTAAGCTTCATAGTCCCGGTTAGAAAGGAGCCTTTAGAATATGTTGAAAAATTATTGGAATATGTTGAAGGCTTCAACCTCCCGCAGTATGAAGTCATAATAGTCTCAGATGATGACGAGATTGTGAAAGAAGAATTATTCAAGAAGCTTCACGAATGGAGAAGCAGGGGATTTAACGCATGGCTTGTATGGAGAAGACGCCCTATTGGATTTAAATCCGGAGCTTTAAATACGGGACTATACGCTTCAATAGGGGAGTATGTCTTTCCGCTAGACGTGGACTGCAGGCCTGAAAAGTGCCTTCTCGGAAAATCAATGGGACTGATGGAAAAGAATCCTTCCGTAATAGGCGTTGTGGGAAGGTGGGAGCCTTTAGACTTGAGAGAGAGGTTGAGCCAGGCTGTAGGTTTAACGATGAAAGCTGTGGTTGAAATACTTTTCAAGGGGAGATCTGCGCTAGGGTTAAGCGTTTTCCCGCTGGGGACTGGAACAGTCTTCAAGTCAAAGCCTCTTAAGGAAGAGTTAAAAGGATGGGATATTAACAAAATTCAAGACGACATGGAAATCGGTTGCCGGATAATTGGTAAGGGATATAGGATTGAATACCTTGATAATTGTAAAGCATACGTCGAGGTGCCATCCACTTATAAAAGCCTAAGGATCCAGCAATCCAGGTGGGCCTACGGGGCAACAGACGTGGCAATGTCGAGATTTAAGAACCTAATGACCTCTCCGCAAAAACCCATTGGGAAAATAGAAGCTCTAACATTCCTCCTTCAGTATCTCCCCGCAATGCTTACATTTTTCGGCACCATTATGCTTGCAACACTCTCACTAATAACGAGAAAAGATTACATTATGAAATATTACTTCGTCTTCGCAACATGGGTAGTCTCCCAAGGTTTATACGGTTATGCTTTGTACTCGAAAATCAATAGTGTTCTAAACAACAGGTGGGATACTGTTGTAAACATCGGCCGGAACGCTGCGGTAGCCGTTGCTCTCACCCCTTACCTCTCCTGGAGCATGTTGAAGGCTCTTCTACGGTTGAAAATACCCTATAAACGAACCCCCAAGGGTATATTTGAAAGGGTCGAGTCCAGAGCTAGAATCCCTGTCGAGTTCATAACCGGTTCAGCATTATTCACGGTATCAATTTATCTCTTACTCACAGGTGGAGTTCTCACGGGGCTATGGGTTATGCTACAATCACTAGGTTACCTTTACGTCTCCTATAGGTGGCCGGACAGCGTTTTCAAATGCTAAGCATCGTTAACATTAAAATTACTTGTAAATATTCGAAAAAATAGGTTGAGAATATTGATTACTTACGCTGAAAAGAATTTTACAAGTGAAGAAGTCTACGGGCTACTTCTACCATTTGTTAAAGATTGGTTTATCAAACAATACGGCGATTTAACGCCTGTTCAGAGAAAGACCATACCCCTCGTGAAAGAGAGTGAAAACGTGCTAGTATCCAGCCCGACCGGGACAGGGAAAACTCTCGCAGTATTCTTGGGGATTATCGATAACATCTATCAATCCTATCTTACCCATGGTACTCTTCCCGAGGGCGTTTACGCGGTTTACGTAAGCCCCTTGAGAGCCCTTAACAATGATATGAGAAAGAATTTGATAGAACCTATTAAGGGGATCAGGGAGACAGCCAAAATCCATGGGGTGGATCTACCTGAGATCGAAGTAATGGTTAGGACTAGTGATACACCACCTAGTGAGAAGCAGAGAATGGCTAGGAAGCCCCCACACATCCTGATAACCACGCCTGAAACTCTTGCCATCGCCTTAAACGCTCCAAAGTTTAGAGAGAGGCTGAAAAATACTCGGGTGGTGATTATCGATGAAATCCACGAGCTCGCTTCAAGCAAAAGGGGAAGCCATCTCTCACTAAGCATTGAGAGGCTTGAAAACCTCGCAGGCAGAAAGCTTCAAAGAGTGGGTTTAAGCGCGACTATTTCGCCTTTAGAGGAGGTTGCCGCGTTCCTAGTGGGCTACAGGGATGATGGTGAACTTAGAGACTGCGTTATCGTTGATGCACGTTTCGATAAGAAGCTGGATATTAAATTATTAATGCCTGTTAGCGACCTAATCCGCTCAAGCGCTGAAGAACTTAATGAGGCCATTTACAACCAGCTTTTGAAAGTGATTAAAAGGCACAAAACCACCCTCATATTCACCAACACGAGAAGTGCGACAGAAAGAGTAGTGTTTAAACTGAAAAAAACTATGGAGAAAAGCAAGATTATCGATATAGATGATATTGAAGCCCACCATAGCAGTTTAAGCAGGGATGTCAGGTTAGACATTGAAAATAAGTTGAAAAACGGCTTGTTAAAAGCCGTGGTTAGCTCAACCTCGCTGGAATTAGGGATAGATATAGGGTATATAGACGTGGTCGTCCTACTCAGTAGTCCTAGAAGCGTCACCAGACTCTTGCAAAGAGTAGGGCGTGCTGGCCATCATATTCGCGAAGTAAGCAAGGGAAGGATAGTAGTGGTTGACAGGGACGACCTAATGGAATGTGCCGTGCTAGCCAAGCTTGCATTGGAAAGGAAGATAGATAGGATCAGGATTCCTAAAAACCCGTTAGATGTGCTGGCACAGCACATAGTGGGTCTTTCATTAGAGAGGAAATGGGGCGTCGAAGAAGCCCTTAGGCTTGTTAAGAGATCATACAGCTTCCACAAACTAACCAAGGAAGACTTTATGAGCGTGCTAAAATATCTTGCAGGTGAGCTGGGAGACTTCTACGAGTATCAACGAGTATATTCGAAGATATGGTTTGATGAAGAAGAAGGGGTTTTTGGACGTAAAAAAACATCGAGAATGATTTACTACCAGAATATAGGGGTTATTCCTGACGAGTCTAAAGCCCACGTATTCACTACTGATGGCAAATACGTTGGCGATTTGGAAGAAGGATTCGTAGAATACCTTGCACCGGGGGACTTATTCGTGCTGGGTGGTAGGGTCTACGAGTATCTCGGAAGCAAGGGGTTCAAGGTTGAAGTACGTCCTGCTGACGGGCTCAGGCCAACCGTGCCAAGCTGGTTCAGCGAAATGCTCCCATTAGCTTACGACTCGGCGTTGGAAATAGGCAAGTTTAGAAGGATGGTGTCAGATTGGATTGACCAGTGGGACAGGGGAAAAGTCGTCAAAGAGATTATGAAAAATTATCACTTAACAAGAGACGCGGCTGAAACGATTTATGAGTACGTTAAGCTCCAGAAAATATTCACTAATGCTCCAGTGCCATCGGATAAAGTCATTTTAATAGAGGTTTATGACGAACCGGATAAGAGAAACATTATCGTGCATTCATTGTTCGGGAGAAGGGCTAATGATGCGTTAGCAAGGATCTATGCTTATTACGTTGGGGAAAAACTCGGCGCAGATGTTAAAATAACAGTCACAGACAACGGGTTCATGGTTTCGATACCCGGGCACCCGATACTCAACTGGTCCGGCGTGCTCACGAAAATACCTACTGATGCTGAAAAACTGTATGCCAACCTGGTTAAAGTCTTGAGGAGAACAGAGTTGATCAAGCGACGATTTAGGCATGTTGCCGTTAGAAGCTTTATGCTTCTTAGAAGGTATAGGAATGCTGAGAAAAGCATATCCAAGCTTCAGGTTAATGCTGAAGAGTTGCTCAAGGCTGTTGAGGAGATAGAAAACTTTCCGGTGCTGAAGGAGACTTATAGGGAAATTCTCATGGATTACATGCACCTAGACGAAGCCATCGAGGTTTTAGAGAAAATATGGAGGAATGAGATAGAGGTTGTTGAAATCGGCCCGGTGGATGTGCCATCGCCATTCGCTCACAACATCGTCGTACACGGGTACAGTGACGTTGTGCTAATGGAAGACATGAGAAAGCTCTTGAGAAGGCTCCATGAAAGAGTTCTAGAAAAACTCCGCGGTAGTTTTGAATGAAGTCTTAGCCGCTCTTTTCCGTATTTGTCGTGCTTGCTGTTTCGCCGGGTTTCTTCAAAATATCTTTTAAAACTTGATCAGATAGCTCGAACACCGATTCCGCTATCGCCTTCACATAGTCGTCGCTTGGAGTAGCCCTTGGAAAACCTATTCTAATCGCTAATGCTTTTTTCAAAGCTTCCTTATACTCCCTCGATTTTACCTCCCCACGAAGTATCATTTCAGCGAGTTTAAAAGCAACGTAAAACTTGACATATTTCAACACTGTTGCTTCTTCCTCTGGGAGGGCCTCGATTGTCTTCCTGAGGATATTGGCGAACTCGTCTTCTCTGGCAAACCCCAGCACTAGCTTCGTTAAAGGTATTCTCAGCATTCTAGCAACAGTATTGCTGTCGATAACCCCGGATGAAGAGACTCCCTTCAGTATACTCCTAGCCGCTTGATAATCCCCGTTCAAAATGCTTTCCACAGCCTTCTCATATGATTCCTCAAGATAGAATACTTTTTCAAACAGCTCCGGGTACTCTTCATGCAGGTTTAACCCGTGTTTCCCTACGACATATACGGTTGCCAATTCCTTGTCATAAATATCCTGCGGTAGAGCTTTCCCCCTTATGGGTCGTAGGCCTTGTTTTTCATAAGTTCTTCTCAAAATCTCTACAACTTGGGGCCGTGTTAACTCGCCAGCCTTCTTAGACAGCTCACTTAAGATGCTAACTGCTACTTGAATCCTTCTCTTATAAGGATACTTCTCTCGCATCTAATCACCTTTCATAAGTTCCATCAGCAATTTTTTAAGCCGCAAATCCAAGCTTGTTGCCCCCGTGTAAACCCTTATTTTGGATCCGTCACCGCTCACCTTTATCTTAACGGTTTTAATATCAGAAATATTTTTCTCAAGCTTAATAATGATTGTTATATTTTTGACACCTTTTTTTATCAACGTGTGCGCTACTTTTCCATACTCATTGTTCAACATTTGAATAATGCGTGACAAAGCCCGGGTTAGTCTATCCTCATTCAAAAGACCGTGCACCTTCCCTCCATGCATATTTTAGACTGATAATTCCGAGATTATCTGCTACTTCAATCAGCCATGAGGCTATTAGCTCTGCAATTTTACTCCTGCAATAAGTAATGTCCATGTCTCTCCCGAAAAGACTTCTACATGCCGCTTTTGCAGAGGTCTCGCGGATCTTGTCCAGGTATTTCTTCGAAAAATGATCGATTAATGCTATCAAATTCGTTGTTTCCTGCCGTCTGACTAGGAGTTCAAGCTCTTTTAAATCTTCGGACGATGGAATAGGGCCGCACTCAGTGCTCTCCACCTCACGGCAAGCACTATAGTATTTGTAAAGAAGCTCGTAGGAGTTTACTATTTTGCCGGAAGCCATGAAGGGGAAATGTTCCAAAAATCTCACCATTACTGTAGAATGGCTTCCTCTATTATTTTCCGCATCCGCTCTTTGTAGGGCTCACCAAGACTGTCGTATAGCATTTTCAATGCAGACAGAAAGTCCTGAATAATTATCATAAAAATCTTTTCCTCTTCGTAAGACTCCATTATTGCTAGAGCCCTCCTGATAACTTCATTACTGGGATGGGTGTCTCTTCTCAGGTATTTTCTAATAGCAGTAGGCGTAACCCCTAAATTTCTCGCCAAATCGACTATGCTTCTCGTAGATATCAATGTTTCAATAATTTTGAATCGTGCTTCCTTGCTAAGCCATTCAACTGGGATTAACAAGGCTTTCTCTTCGCCCTCGTAACCCTCCGCGACTATATCCCTGTTCAATTCAAACCCTCAGACAAGATTATTTTGTGATATTCCACTATTTATAGGGTTACAACCATTATTAGTTGTTTGGTGTAGGGAGCTTGAAGCAAAAGGTTGTTGTCTTCGACGATTCGTTGAGAATTGTTGAAAACCCGGCCGTAGCTTTAATCCCAGGATACATGCTGGTGAAACCCTTAATAATGTATCTCGGATTCCCAGAGAAACTAATCACCTCGGGCTTAATGCCAATTAAAACACCAGTTATACCGGGATCTATGGGTGTTGGGAGAGTTGTTGAAACCTATAATGGAGATGGCAGCATCGTAGGTAAAAACATCGTAATCTCCCCATTTCACAACGAAGAAGTCCTAGGAGTCGACAGGAATGGGTTATTAGGCAACTTTGTCTCGCTCCCCACAGGTTATATTCACAGTACAGTTGAAAAACCGCGGGCTCTGCAAGCATTGACTCCGCTTGTTCACCACGCGTATGCACTAGCAGGTAAGCTTCATGATAATCCACTAATACTGGGTTGTGAACTCCTCTCAATCCTCACTGGCATCTTCTCAAGGAACAAGGGGTTTGAGCCAGCGTTTATCTGTGGAGATGGTTTGAGAGAAGCCTCTAAGTTCGGGTTTAAAGTATTCAAAAACCTTGGAGAGATGCCTTCAACAGTTAAAACGTTGGTAATAACTTCCTATTCCCCAATACTTACAGGGGCAGTCATTGAGAAAACCCACCCACAACACATCATTGTTTCGCCATTATCGTTCACCAACTACCTGAAACTCCCTCTGAGAGAGAAAGTGGTAATAGAGAGAGCCACCAGTTTTAGAGTTGAAAGCTTTAATGAGGCTGAAAAAGGTTTGCAAGAAGCGAAGAACGAGGTAAAAGTAGTCGAGGTCGATGATGTTGGAAAAACCCTGGGGCTCATACCGCCTAGGGGACTTGGAGTAGTTGTTAAGTACTCTAAACTATTTCAAGCTACTCCTGATGAACAAGCCTAGTCTCCTAACTCCTTCCATAATTTGCTCCTCGCTCGGGTAGCTAAAGTTTAGCCTCATGCTGTTTCTACCGCTACCATCAGGGTGGAAGCTCCCGCCTGGTACATATGCCACTTTATATTCCATTAGCGCTTTTCCAAGCAACGAATCAGCAAGAAACCTCTCATCCATTACATAGGTAAGTACGAAGAGCCCGCCAACCGGCTTGTAGAACCTAACCAGCCCGCCTAACTCCTCCTCAATGGCTTTAATCATCGTGTTTCGCTTCCTCCTGTATCGTGGCACAGCTTTGCTCACCGTTTCCGTTATGACTCCTCTCTTAATAGCTTCAGCCACTATGTACTGGTTTAGCGTTGGAGAGTGGAGGTCAATATACTGCTTCACTAATTCGAATTTCCGGATTAGCTCGGGGTGTGCTATCATCCACCCTATTCTTAACCCTGGTGCCAGGATTTTGCTAACTGTGCTAATGTATATGACCCTGTTCTCCGAGTCCATGCTTTTAAGTGATGCTACCTCAACGTTGGGTTCAAAGATGATGTAGCTGTAGGGATCGTCCTCCACTATGAGAGTATCGTATTTTGAAGCAAGCTCTAACAAGTGTTGTTTCCTATCCTTATCCATTGTTGTACCGGCGGGGTTCTGCCCAACTGGTACTACGTATATAAACTTCACACGCTCACCGCTCTCTATTAGGCTTTTTAACTTTTGTTCTAGAACATCTGTTTTAATACCCTTCTCGTCGATGGGTATTCCAACTATTTTGGCACCATTATTTTTAAAAGCCCCCAGCGCAGCAAGGTATGTGGGATTCTCAGTTATTACGACATCACCGGGGTTAACATGGGTTCTAGCCAGGATGTCCAGCGCCGATTGACTACCGGTTGTTATGATGATCTCATCAGCATCAGCAGTAATTTGCCTATATCTCAAAACAAAGTCGCTCAGCGTCTCCCTTACCTCTATAATCCCCTTTGTCTCACTATACTGTAGCGCGTCATCCCCATATGTTTCAATAACATACTTGGCGATTTCCGCAAGCTTTTCTTTCGGAAAGATAGCTGGGTCGGGTATTCCTCCGGCGAAGCTGATCACGTCTTTCCTCTCCCTTATCAAAGCCAACAGCTCTCTGATCTCCGAAGCTTTGATTTTTTTAGCTAAATCGCTATAGTATTTTGCGAAGTCGGGCAAAACCATCCACCGTTCCGATATATACGGATAGATAGAATATAAACTTTTAGGTAAGTGAAGATGGAATTAAATACGGTATATAAGAACCCTTTAAAAGCATCATCGCGAATAGCATTCATATATCCTAGTCTGTACGAAGTCATGATCTCCAGCCTAGCCTCCGACCTCATATATTTCACTCTCAACAATCACCCCGAAGTATATGCCGAAAGATTCTGCAATAGAAAACTGGCAGGAGTCGAGGAGGAGGCTAGATCTATTGAAACTCGATCTCCCTTAAGAGACTTCGATTTAATAGTCACATCAATACATTACGAGCCCGATGTAGTCAATCTCGTAAGACTCCTTCAAGCAGGCGGGATTAATCCTTTCAGAGAGGCTAGACAAACGCCAATCATCGCGGGAGGACCCGTGATAATGGCTAATCCAACGCCTTTCTCAGACTTAGTAGATGTGTTTATCATTGGGGAGGTTGAAAGCACTCTCGACGAAATAGTTGAAATCTGGCTTCAGTTTAAAGGAGATAAGAGAGCGTTTCTAGAAGAAGTGAGCAGGCTCAGCTATGTTTTCGTCCCTGGTCTGACCAACGGGGAGGTCGTTAAATCCTATCCTTCCGACCTTGACACGTGCTCCTACCCTGTTAGACAAATATTGAACACGCAGGTTGAGCCCGTTTTTGGAAGGGGCTTCAAACTAGAAGTTAATAGAGGTTGCATCTTCGCGTGCTCCTTTTGCATGGAAACAAGGGTCATGGCTCCTTATAGGGAGAGAAGCTTCGCGTCATTGAAGAAGTTGATAGAGGAGCATTTAACGTATAACCCGGAGGAGAGGAGGATAATACTTTATTCCTTATCGTTCCCAGTTAGGAAAGACCATTTAAGAGTCTTAGAGTTTATGGTTGAGAACAAACTGATCGCGTCACACCCATCCATAAGGCTTGATTTAATCAGCGAGGAAACCCTGGAACTTCTCAGAGCGCTAAGGCAGAGAACCTTGACAATAGCGCCCGAGTCCTTTAGTCTGACGACACAACGATTGTTTTTCAAGTACATCAAACCCTGTGAGTGGTTTCAAGAGAAGATTGAGGCTGCTTTGGATAAAGGATTTAACTTGAAAATTTACTTGGTCTATGGAGCTCCATGGGAGAGGATTGAAACGGTAATGGAGAACATTGAGTGTCTGAAACGGGTAATTGTAAAAGCGAGGGAAAAGCGTAGAGAGGTCGTGGTTTCGCTAAACCCTCTAATACCAAAACCTCATACACCGTTCCAGTATTTCGGCATGAAGCCCGTAGAGGAGTTGAAACAGATTTTCAAGATTTACCAGGATAATCTCAAAGGGCTTGTCGAGAGCAGGGGATACGATATCGAATGGTCCCTCGTGCAAGCTTTAATAGCCTTGTCTGAAAAACCGCTAGGCAAGCTTATCGCAACATGGGCTGAAGAGGGAGGCGGTTTGTCAGCGTTCAAAAAAATTGCCAAGAGGCTTGACATCGGCTTTGCCAGAGTTTTTAAGGGCTACGGGTCTGATGAAGCCACGCCCTGGTCTTTCATAAGGATACCATACGAGAAACACGTCTCCACCCATATCCAGTCAGAAATAATTCACTCTTTCATTGAGAAGGCCAGGAGGCTGAGTAATGAGTAAACTCCTACTATGATCGGGATATCCTCGAACCCATTAACCCCGAGGATTCTTAACAGCTCCTCAACGAAATGATTATACCCAGGCTTCGTGAAATATGCAGAATAAGCCATGGATAACACGGTTTTACCGTTCCTTGAGTCAACGCGAATCCCGAGAATCTCGTTAAGCAGCGCCGCCACCACAGGTATTTCAAGCTACGAGTATATTTCAAACAGTATGAACCACTGGTAAAGCCTTCTTAAAGTTGTCTCCTCGGGTTTAAGAAGCCTAGAGATGCTCTGAGGAGGTAAACCGTTAGATTCGAAAACCACGTCAATCTCTGTTTTAATAGGCATTTCCCGCAATCCTTCTCAAATAATTCACGCCCTTATCATCCATAAGCTGCTTCTTGGTCACAGTGATCAATCCTTTTTCAAGCAACCTGACAGCCTCCCGAATCTCTTTAGCATTTGTCGCAAGGTTTAAATCCAGGATTAAGTGTGAATGTATGCCTCCATCACTAGTTTTTACAATCAGGCTTCTTAAGTAGCCGATAGGTTTCTCCATGGATCCGATCGGTTTAAGATCCTTGTAAGCGGGGTTTTCAGCGAAGTCGGTGATTGTTGAAGAGAGAAAGGGGACTGGAGTTTTGAAAACCTCCTCGAGAACTTTACGGCGTAGTAAAGCCTTAAGGTTCACGTTAAGTCTTAACTCATCTATTTTTTCAAAGGGGCGTGGAGATTGTTTAAGTTCTTGTTAAATAAAAATTAATTTACTGCTCAACCTTCTTCAGCACCGGACGGTACGCGATGCCGTAGTTTATTAATCCCGAATCTCCCTCCTCGCCTATTCTCCTGAGTACTGGCTCCATCTCCATTCCAGACCTGAGCTCCTCTGGCAATATATCCGTTAAAGGTGCTAAGATCCTGGCCTTGTGATTTAAGGTTTCCAATACTCCAATAATGACCGGTCTCCTCTCTTCGAAGCCCTCCATTGCGCTGTAAATTACCGTCCAAGTGACAAGTCTCGCCTTTTCATCTATAAGTTCAACAGTTTCAATGTTCTTAGACCCGCAGAATCTGCAGACTTCCGAAGGCGGGTACCCCGTTCTCCCGCAATCCTTACAGCGAGTAGCCCTTAACCTGTACCTATCAATTCGCGTCCTCCATGTTGGAGGAATAGAGATTTTCACCTTGCATCACCCCTTAATCCTGTCAATTAACCCTCTGTGCTTTGCGTATAATGCATAATCTATTAGATGCTTTCTCTGCAAATAATCGCTCACTTCGACACCCTTCTCCCTTCTAGAAACTATATTCTCGGTTACAACTATGCTGTAGGCGTCGCTACCTGCCCCGCTACCGAAGGGGGCTAGCAGGATTCTCTGCCCCGGTTTCGCCTCGTCAAGTACTTTAGACAGCCCTATGAGCGCCGACGAGTTGTAGCTGTTGCCAATGTAGGGTGTCACCAGGCCTGGCGTGATCTTCTCCTTGGGGAACCCTAGCGTTCGTCCAACTCTTAATGGGAAGGTTCCATTAGGCTGATGAAATATTGCGTAGTCGAAATCATCTGGTTTAAGCCCAGTCTTTTCGAACAAGCCTTTAACCGCATTAGTGATGTGGTGGAAGTAAGCGGGCTCACCGGTAAATGCCTCACCGTGAAGCGGGTAGTGAGCATGGGCTCTCCGCCAGAAATCAGGAGTATCGGTAACATATGTGTAGCTGGCTTCGAAATAAGCCGCAGCCTCCTCTCTTGGACCCACTATCAATGCTGTAGCAGCAGAGGAAGCGGTGAACTCCAGCACGTCGCCCGGATTGGCTTGAGCCGTGTCGGAACCTATTATTAGCGCATACTTGACCATTCCGGACGCTACAACACCGATGCTCACGCGTAAGGCCTCGCTCGCCGCTCTACACGCGAACTCCCAATCAGTAGCCATGGTATCTGGCGTGATACCTAAAGCTTCAGCTATGATTGTTGCAGAGGGCTTAACAGCGTAAGGCTTACTCTCGGTTCCAAACCACACCGCCCCTATCTCCCGCGGGTCAATTCCAGCGCGTTTCAGAGCATTCCGGGCGGCCTCCCATCCCATCGTCACCGAGTCCTCATCAACGCCTGCGACACTCTTTTCAAAAACATTCAACTCCTCCGGCTCCTTGGGGTTGAAGCCCCATACTCTCGCAATGTCTGGCAAGGGTAAGCGCCACCTAGGAATGTATGACCCCCAGCCCAGTATTCCAGTTTTCTCCTCAGGATTCATAAGTTCCGGCCCTCTAATGATGAAAAATACTGATCTGAAAATAAAATCTTTATTGTTTACCTTTTAGCATAAAGCCAGCAAGCTACGTAGTGGCCCTTTTCAACCTCAATTAGCGGAGGCTCCTTCTTCGTGCAAAGGTCTTTTATCTCTGGGTGTTGATCCAACGCGACACATCTTGGATGGAACCTACATCCGGGGGGAACGTTTACTGGTGACGGTACTTCACCTTTGATAGGTATCTCGCGAATGCTCAGCCTCCTCGTAGGATCGGCCTCTGGTATTGCTTCTATCAATGCTTTCGTATATGGGTGGAGTGGGTTCTCAATAACCCTTCTTGCGTCTCCAAGCTCGACGATCTTACCTAGGTACATTATCGCAAGCCTGTTGGATATGTACCTTGCTACAGCGAGGTCATGGGTGATGAACAGATATGTTAGCCCAAGCTTGTTCTTCAACTCCATCATTAACTGAAGTATTTCGGCACGTATGGATACGTCGAGCATTGAGACCGGCTCGTCGGCAACTAGGAATTTAGGGTTAAGGATTAACGCTCTCGCTATTACGACACGCTGCCTCTGCCCACCAGATAACATGTGGGGATACCTTTCCATGAAGTCTTCAGGTGGGGTGAGCTTCACTGCCTCCAGGGCCTTCGCCACAATATCGTATCTATCCTCCTTGCTCACGCCTACCTCATGAATTGCTAACGGTTCCTCGAGGATCTCGTAAATAGTCCTCCTAGGGTTTAAACTACCGTATGGGTCTTGCCATATCATTTGAATCTCTTTCCTAATCGGCTTATAGCTTTTGAGCGGGATTGCTCCAATGTTGACGTGCCCGTACTCGCTGACTTTCGCCTTCTCAACAATCGGGCCCAGCTCCTCTCCTATTTCTTTGGATAGTTTGTACCCTACAATACCCTCAGTGGGCGTGTGAAGCCTTATTACGAGTTTACCGGTTGTTGTCTTACCACACCCCGACTCGCCTGCGAGCGTGAAGACTTCGCCTTGTTTAACATCGAATGATATCCCATCCACCGCTTTTAGAGTTAGCTTTGGAGCCCTTTTCAAAACGTCTATGATCGTCCTCCTTACGGGGAAGTGCATTTTCAGGTTTCTCGCGAACAATATCGTTTCACTACTTACTTCGGGTTGATAAATGTGCTCCTCGCTCATCTAGATCACCTCTTAACATGTAGCCAGCATGCAACCTTGTGTTCAGGCTCTACTTCAACGACCGGAGGCTCCTCCTTACATCTTTCATGAGCGAATGGGCATCTCGGTTCAAACCTACAACCAGGCGGTGGATTTATTAAATCGGGCGGTACTCCAGGAATCCATTCTAAATCCTTGATCTCGCCGCGTAGCCTCGGTATGCTGTTCAACAATCCTTGGGTATACGGGTGTTGCGGGTTATTGTATATCTGTTCAGAAGTCCCATACTCAACTATCTTGCCCCCATACATTATTGCAATCTTATCAGCTATTTCTGCTATTAAGCTCAGGTCGTGAGATATCAGGATTATTGATAATCCGAGCTCTTGTCTCAATCGTTTCAACAGATTCATTATCTGAGCTTGCACAACCACGTCTAAGGCCGTTGTTGGCTCGTCGGCTATCACGAGGGGAGGCATTAAAGCGAGAGCCATTGCTATCACTACCCTCTGCTTCATGCCACCGCTGAGCTCGTGCGGGTAGCTTTTAATTCTGCTGGGATCGATCCCAACCATTTGCAATAGTTTCTTGGCCATCTCCAGGGCTTCTTTCTTAGTATAGTTTTGATGGTGTATGAGCACCTCGGCCAGCTGGTCACCTATATTGTAGACCGGGTTCAAAGCGTTCATCGCGCCCTGGAATACCATTGAAATCCCTTTCCACCTAACCTCTTTCCTGAATTCTTCCTCGCTGAGCTTTGTAATATCTTTTCCCTGGAAAACTATCTCTCCAGAGACTAGTTTACCCGGTGGCGGAACAAGCCTCATTAGGGAGTATGCTAAAGTGCTCTTCCCACACCCAGACTCGCCAGCGATTCCCAAGGCCTCTCCCTTATAAAGTTCGAAGGACACGTTGTCAACAGCTTTCACGATACCTTTAGCTGTGTAGAAATACGTTTTCAAATTCTTTGCTTCAAGCAGCGGTTCGGGCAAACTCGGGCACCTCTTTATTATTCAGGGAGCACAATATTATAAAACCAACCCACCAGTTTTAAATGTTTCTTAAGGTAAGTATGAATCATGAATATCGAAATAAATAAGCCGTCTTTGATGGGAAGGTTTGCCGGCAGACCACTCTATTATTTGCCCAAGGGCATGCCTGGTCTTGGTTTCATAGCGGCAGGCGTTGTCGATAGGGGGACAAACGTCATCCAGGTGCGTCCAACAACTATTTGCCCCATGAACTGCGCCTTCTGCAGTGTCGACTCCGGACCCTTCTCAAGCAGGAGGCAAGCAGAGTATTTGATGGATCTCGAGGGCTTGTTAGAAACGTTCAACCAAGTTGCTTCAGTTAAAACCGCCATGGTTGAAGCTTTGATCGATACTGTAGGAGAAGGATTAACCTATCCATACATATATCTTCTCATAAGGTATTTGAAACGAAACCCGAGGGTTAAAAGCGTGGCGCTGGAGACTCACGGTGCTCCCTTATCCAAATACGTCATAGACAGGCTTTGGGAGGCGGGGCTTGACAGGGTTAATCTAAGCATTGACACATTCAATAAAGAGAAGGCTAGAGTACTATATGGCTTAGAATCCTACGACCCAGCTAGGATAGCAAGCCTAGCAGAGTACATGGTCAAAGAGACGGGTATTGACCTTCACGTCACCCCGTTATGGCTGCCTGGAATAAACGATCAAGATGTTGTAGATGTTTTGAACTGGGCTTTGAGAATCGGGGCAGGCAAAAGATGGCCCCCTGTTACCGTCCAGAAGTTCATCGTGCACAAGCATGGACGTAACCGTCTCAAGATTAAACCCGTTTCCTGGGAGGAGTTTTACAGTTGGCTTGAAAACCTTGAGGAAAGATTAGGTATGAGGCTACGTTGGAGTATGAGTGAATGGGGTATGACATACGATAGTCGCGTCCCCATCCTTTACAGAAAGGGGGAACTGGTAGGTGTCGTAGTGGTAGCAAATGGATGGCTTAAAGGCGAATTCCTGGGCGTGACTCTTCAAGGGCAACCACACTTAACAACTCTAGTTCAAGGAAAAGGTAGACCCCTACGTGAAGGAAGATATATTGCGAGAATTATCGAAAACAAGGATGGGATTTATGTTGGAAAAATAATTGGAGAGGCTTAGAGCGTTCTCAACCTTGGCTCCACTATCTTCTCAATCGCCAAGCCAAGCAGTATGAAGGCGAGTGACGTGATCGATAACATTATTCCGGGAGGCACTATCCACCACCAGATATCGTATCTCCCGGTATCTCTAGCCCTGGAGAGTATAGCTCCCCATGTAGGCCATCCATGCCTAATGCCCAGAACGCTCAATCCAGCTTCGCTTAAGATCGCGCCTGGAACGCTGGCAACAAGGGATGCGCTGGCGTACATTGCTACTTGCGGGAATATGTGCTTGAAGATTATTCTTGAGTTACTGGCTCCCAGAGCTCTCGCAGCGTCGATGTATGGTTCCTCTTTAATTGATAGAGTCATTGCTCTCACAGTGATGGCTAAGCCTCCCCATCCGAAGACGATCAATACCCCGATTATCGTTAGTATTGTCATTAACGCCTTCACCTCTGTACCGTACTGTGCGTATTGGGTCTGAGCTATCTGTGCTAGAATAATCAATATTGGTAATGTGGGGATGTTCCCGATAATGTCCGCTATTCTCTGAATAATCTCATCTATTACACCGCCATAGTAACCACTTGCTATCCCTGCAAACACTCCTATGAAGGTCGTTATTATTGCCGTTGTTAAACCAATAGCGAGCGCGATCGGGGTTCCATACAGGAGAACCTGCATCAGATCTCTTCCTAAGTCGTCAGTTCCTGAAAAGCCGTAAACATTTCCCTTAACAATTATTCTAACCTCGTCTGCTGGGTAACTCACTATCTCTCTTAACTCATCCCTTGCAGTATATGATATTTCTAGAGTGAACTCATACTTCCCCGTTAGCGGAGTGGTGGTAATCCTTATATCGTAGAACGCGTCTGTAGTGTATAATTGCTCAATATACTTTGAAACGTCTTTTATAATACTGTTAAGCATGTCCAACTGTTCAGGAGGTAGAAGGAGGTCGGCGAAGGCTACCCTCCATATCATGGTCAGGTTGGCCCTCGCTCTCTCAAGGATTGCCAGGTAATCGGTTAAGGTTTTATCTTCATCCCGTAATGAATCTACAAGGTTTTTCACATCAACTAATCGCTGCTTAATATCTGCAACCTGCTCGTTAGTAACATCTATCTTCTCAATCAAAGAGTTTAACGAGTTCGTAATCGTGTTCAACTGAGCGGTCTGGTCTCTCTTGCTAACATCAACTACGGGCAGTCCAAATATGAAAGAAGCCCGCTTCAGCCTAACCTCGCCTCTGATTTTACTGATAATTATAGACTCACCTATCTTCTGCAACGTGACATTGTTGCCAACTATCTCTAACGGTATGGAGTAATTGTAATACGTTGCAAGAGAGCTTGAGATCCTCCATAAATCGAAGATGTCTGGTTTCAAGTCTCTTGTAGCAATGTACTCGACTGTCTCGTTTCCCCCCAACGTGACGTCTGACCCAAACATTTGGATAACGGATCCGTCAGGTCTTTTCACAGACATGGCGATGTGAGGTACATATACTACCCCTGACACGTTCACTATTTTCACACCGGCCAGCTTCAACACTAAGTCTTGTGGGAAGGCTGGTTGCTCAAGCCTGTAGGTGGCAGTATACTTAACCACGAACCTTCCGCCCTCGAGAACCAAGGGCTCGTCGGGCCTTGATTTAGAGATGATTGAGGATTCCGCTACTGGAACTCCAAAAGCCGAGACCCATGCGGGAGGTGCCCACTGCGGGTTTTCATCCCAGTATGCAGCATTCTCCCATCTCGCGATAAACCCTGCGGGCAATGCTAGTACCGCGTATATTGATGTGACAATCAGAAAGATTAGTATGGCTAATCCGACCCTACCACCCCAGTATCTCGCAAGATCTTTGAGAACGTTCTTTAATGGTCTAATAACCTTAAGGACGAATTTATCGGTTATGGTTAATTCCTTTCTCGAAGCCATCTCACCCACCTCCTACCTAGCTCTAACGCGCGGGTCTAGCACGATGTACAGTATTTCAAGTATAAATCTGGCAATTATGTAAACGCCTACCGTCACCACGAACAACCCGACAACTGTCGGCGTGTCACCAGTCGTTAAGGCGGCATAGTATAGTGAGCCCATTCCAGGCCAGTCAAACACAGACTCAGTAATGATGAATCCGCCAAGGGAGTATGCCAACGAGAGAATTACCGATGTAAGGACTGGGGATATTGAAACTCTTAGAATATACTTTCTAGCAATATCGCGTTCGGGAAGTCCCTTGGCTTTAGCTACGACAACATAATCTTCCCTAACAATTCTCAACACCATTGCCCGCACACTGTAAAGCCATCCGCCGAGACCGGCTACCACTATGGTTATTATAGGTAGAGCCGCAAAATATACTATTTGGGTGAAGTTGCCTAACGGATCTTCCCAGAACCTCATCATGTAAGTAGAAACCGGTCTCAGGTTGGTCGGGAATATTCTCAACTGGTAGCCCAGTATCAGTATGAAGACCATTGCGAGCCACCATAACGGTATAGCGTTGAAAACTGCAAAGTAAGTTATTATAGCTCTGTCCAGAATACTGCCGTGCCTGTAGGCAATCCTCGGAGCCAACATTAACGCTATCGATGCCATGATTATAATTGAAACAGTGATCATTATTATAGTTCTTGGAAGAACGATGGCGATAAGTTCTACCACTGGCACGGGTGGAAGCCTGCTGGCTAGCTGAGCCACACTCTCTTTCGTCGCCTTTCCAAGGTTAAAGGTTAGGGCATTTCCGATAAGTATCCACATTCTCACATATGGAGGTATTGGATTACCTTCTTCATCAATTAATCCATACATTCTACTGTAGTATGTTGTTAAATCCTTTCTAATCTGCTCAAGCTCGGTTGGAGTAAACTGACGTCCAGCCCTAACCAGAGCTTGTATCTCTGCTTGAACGGATTCCTTAACTATCGCTTCATATATTCTCTGAGTATAGCCTGTAGCTTCCATAATAGCTGCTACCACAATGATTATCATAACGTATGAAAATAGTAGGATCAAACCTCTTCTCGCAATAACATAGCCCGCACCAGGCATATTTTTCACCATTTAACACTTTACCTTAAACCCTTATAAAAAAGGGAAATAAAAAGTTTTCGTGAAAAAAAGTGGGTTTGAAATTATTATTTCTTCCTAATCAAAGGCATTATAGACAGCACTAATGTTACAACAACTAATCCTAGTGTCGCATACACTACAGTGCTGAGTGAGTCAATGGCGGCCCTCAAATCAACTATATCTTCGGGTGTAGCTGGGTTCCTCGGTAACGCGTCAACCTTGTTGCCCAACGCCTGAATCGCGCTCCGCAATTCGCCGATAGCCCTCTGGAAAGCCTCTTGTTGCAGGTTCAATACTTCAGCATATGTTGCAGTGTCAACAGGTATTCTCGCGATCTCAGGCGTAGCAACTACGTCAGAGGTTACTATCAGCTGCAACGTGTACCTGGTACCATATTCTAATTCCGCCGTGAGCTCGGGATCCATAGTAATGGTGAAGTGGAAGTCGTCTATCTTCTGAGCCTCGGCAAACATCAGTATTTGGCCTGAGGGATCTCTCAGCATGTACTTAAGGTAGAGCGGTGGAATACCGGATACCTCGACTCTTACAACCGCTTGTCTACCGGGGACAATCTTATTGGGAATGTCAGAGGTTATCATGACTCTTTTCACTGCTGACGGAGTGGGGGAGCCGAAGTACCAGTCGCCCGGCTTGAACGGGTATGTCGGGTCCCTGAACGCCCTCATCTCTCCTTCATTCGCTACAGTGTCCATTTTGGTCAGCATGAATGGTCCATTGCTAATCCATGCTAAGCTGTAAGTGTCAATCCAGTTTATGTAAGCCTGTATCCTCTGGTTCCACTCCGTCATTGTTAATAACCCATCAGCATATTTGTTCGCTCTCTCTAACACTGCGTTGTCGTTGATGTATGTCGCTAATGTGTTTCTGACGAGAGTAACGTGGTCTGGATACACGAGGCTGAACGTCTGATACCCTGATCTCCTGAAAAGTACAAGGTTTGTCTCGTTCCTCCTATCTAAGGCTAGCTCGAAGGTGGCTACATGAATCTCTATCGGGTTGATCGGAGCCACGTCTGTCCATGAAGCTATGTAGTTTTCGTCGAAGTGCCAGTAGTCAACGTAAACCGTCATTCTCTTGTTTTGAACGTCGAACTCCCAGCCTTTGACGGTTTCGAGCCATGGCTTAGTGTTGGAGACTATACGTGGTTCGAGCGTACTGTAGTATTCATCGTAAACCAAATCGTAAATCATTGCGATATAGCCGATCACGTCCGCCATCGTTATTTCTATGCCATTGTGATATTTAGCACCGATATACTTGCTCAGGTCGAACACTACTTTGCTAACGGCTGTGGTGCCCTCCGGCACGTTCTCCCATCTGTCGGTAGCCGCATTGAATATCTTAGCGGTCGTGGGCACGGTCATGTTGCCGTCAGGTCCGGCTGTCAGCACAACATAGCTAACCCTGAACGGCATTGGGATACCGTTGAATGGGTGGTTCCACATGGCCGGGTCGTAGGTGGCTCTCTGCCAGTCAACGCTGTATACGTCTGTGAAACCGCCCCAGACGTTCCACTCGCTAGTTGCCGTCCAAACCCATAAGTGCCCGACCCTTAAAGTCTTATCCTCTCTCCCCTCAACGTAGGCTTCACGGAGGTTCCATATTCCACGTAAGCCAGCACCTAAGTCTTTGGTGAGTCCTTTAACGTAGTCCCATACCACCCATGTGTTCAGCCTGGTTACCACCCATGCTCTTATCGACTCCTCGATACATAGGCGGGTACCACTCCTGTAGAGCTCGTTTCTCTCCTCCCTACTCTTATACTGGGCCTGGTAAATCTTTAGGGTTATATCATCTATTTCTGGGTGCTCATAATTCCAGTATGTAGAATCTTGCCAGCCAGGCATGTAGCCGACCCAAGGTGCACAGAACTGGGATATGGTTCCACTGTCATACTTGGTAATGCCGCCCTTGCCCCAGCCCTCCGTGTATATGTGCCACTGGAATCCTGCCGGGTCTGTTCCATACACTGTTGCGATAGCATCTGCGAACCTCATGTATATCCTCTGAACATCGAAGCCTAACAGCTCTAAGTCTGTAGCAATCATGTTTCCAATATCGTATCTCTCATCCTCGATACGAATAATGAACTTCAGTGAAATAGGTTGCCCATCATACAGCCACTTGCCACCTGATTTGATTGCCCCGACTCTCTGTAAGGCCTGCGTGATCAATTGGTCAGCGTAAGCGGGGTCATATCTAAACTCGTTCTGGGCAATTATATCAGCAATCACCGAGTAGTCAGGGTCGAACTGGCTGAGGAAGGTGTACATTGGGACTCCTAAGCCCTTTAATATGGTGTAGGCGGCTGTTTCCCTATCGATTAAGTAGTTCATAGCAAACCTTACATCTCTGAAGGCGAACGGGTTGATACCTGCTCCGGGTTTAGCTCCCAAGTATACAAAAGTGTGTGTCTCATTATGCTTCAAGCCTACAACAGCGTCCTTGGGTACTCCTATTCTAGCGGCAGCACCGATGGCGTCGAATTTACCACTTAAAACTTCAACAGCTACTGGAGCAGGGTTCAATATGAGGTTGATCAAGCCGGCAGGGGCTTGGTAGAACACCAAGCCCTCAATCTCTTTTAATTGCTCGACCTGGGCTGGTCTTAGGTTGAACATGTATAAATCTATTTCCTTGTTCTTGATTGCCTCGGGAACCTGGTCAATGGGCACTCTTTTCATTATTATTCTATCGCTTGCAGGCCCTTTCACCACTTCCTGTGCTTGTGTAGTAATGGGGACATGTATTATTGACAACACTAGTAGTGGAATTAGTAAGGCCAAAACTAACTTCTTCATGCGTCACACCAACCGATATAATGTTATAGGTGTTTCGTATTTAAATCTTTTTAGTCCCCCTTATAAACCTCTCCATGTTTCTCACGCATGCTTGAAACATGTAAAGTAGATCGCCAAGGATTAATGGGAGGAGTATAAGGAGAATATTGTCTCTCACAGCGAAATACAGAACACCTTTCACATAATTAAGGCATAGTAGATGGCTGATTAAGCAGAGCCTCGTGATTGATTCTATGCTGATGAATTCTCCTTCCAATACTCTAGTGACAACCCCGTTAGGAGGAACTTCTATCTCCAAATGACTAGAGGAGTTGGGCGACCTCCCCGACACCCTGACACTACTTGTTATTCCCCCATTATTCCTTACAGAGACAACAGGATCCTTCATTAGCAGTACAAACTCACCATAAGCATCCAAGTATCCTGGAGATTGAAACCTTAACTCCCAAACTCCATCCCTCCTGTGGTATGCATAGGTTGGGATTGCTGGAAAATAGCCTGGCACACCTAAGTCCAGCCTCACATCAATGTTTGGTGAAAAACTCGCATTCAGCCCCTCCAACGATTTCTCGAAGAGAGCGTCAGGCTCGTAGAATAACAGCCCCGGTATGTAGTCGATTAAGGCAACGGTCTCGTTCAACACCCCGGGAATAATCAACCTGATGTCAACTTTCTGTGTTGAGGGTGTTGCGAATATTGTAATGTTCACTAACTTGAACCTGAGAATCCATAGCGAGGGGTCGTAATTGATTTGGAGATCGTATCTACCTGTTTCAAGTGGTGGCAGGATATAACTTATCCCTATTACGAGTAGGTTTAGTATTGCTAAGAGGAGTATTCTCCTTCTTAAAACCTTAAAGCAACGTTTCATTCCTACACGCATACTGAAATACCTCATGAGATAATTGAGGTAGCTTCATGTATTAAAACCACTATTTTCAAATGAGAAATTCATGTAGGAATGTTTTTACAAGAGTGGCCTGCCTACGGACGTCCCCCCAGACTCGCCCGGGAACGCCCCTTACCGCCCTACCCTAGGGTACCCGGTCATGCCGGATCATGCCTGGTGATCCAACTAAACCGGGTGTCTGGCTGGCAGGGCGTAGGCATTTGGCCCTCACTATTTACTATGACACCTGGCTTATTAAATTTACACATAGAGATAACAAGGAATTCTCTTTAAAAACTCTGTTACTCCTAAATAAGTCTTAGCATGGTGTGGTACATGCGTATCTGCGGATGGGTTTTGAGGAAGAAGGAGATAGGTAAAGTAGTGATCATAGAAGTAACCGGGTCTCGGTCGAAACCACACGTGCTAGTGTTTAAGGAGGAGCGTGAGCCTCAACTATATGCTGTCTCGAAAACTCTTGACGTTGGAACCGCGCTGTGTTTTGAGGGCGAAGTAGCTACTGAGCAGAAGAGTAGGAGAGGTATTGAATACACTGTGTCGAAGATTGAAATCTACTCGAAACCCGCTTCACCCTTGCCCGTTGAGGTTTCTGGAAAGGTTCCCTCACTACTTGACACGCGAATAAAGTACAGGTGGCTCCTGCTTAGAAACCCTGCTGAGAAAGCCATCTTCAACATAAGGGAATCAGTGTTTCACGCTGCTCGAGAATACTTGAGGAGAAACGGGTTCCACGAGGTTCAGACCCCGAAGATTGTTGCCGCCGGCGCAGAAGGAGGTGCTACGCTTTTCAAAGTAGAATACTTCGAGTATCAGGCCTACCTGAGCCAAAGCCCACAGCTTTACAAGCAAATACTCATGAACGCCTATCCACGTGTTTACGAAATCACTCCATACTTCAGGGCTGAAAAGTTCAACACGCCGAGACATTTGAACGAGTCGTGGGGGATAGACGTGGAACAGGGATTCATAAATGGTGTTGAGGATGTTTTAGAAACCCTGGAAAACCTTGTATCGCATGTAATAAACTATGTGGTGGATAACAATAAGGAGGATCTCGAAACATTAGGGGTGAACCTCGAGAGGGTCGACCCTCCGTTCAAGCGGCTTAAGTTCACGGAGGTCGTGGATATCTTGAAAAGCGAGGGTATCGAGGTCTCCGAAAAAGAGGACCTCCCAGACCATGCTGAGAAGAAGCTCGGGGAAATCATGAAGAGCAAGAGACACAGGCTTTACTTTATCACAGGCTTTCCCTGGAACGCCACAGGCTTCTACTACATGAGGGAGGAGGATGGCTCATATACAAGGAAGTTTGACTTAGACTATGAAGGCCTTGAAATAGCCAGTGGCGGGCAGAGGGAGCACAGGTACGATAAGCTTGTCGAGGCGTTGATCCTTAAAGGCTTGAACCCGGAGAGCTTCCAGTTTTACCTTGAATCATTCAAGTATGGAATACCCCCACACGGAGGATTTGGATTAGGTGTTGAGAGATTATTGATGAAAATGCTGAACCTTGAAAACGTGAGAGAAGCGATCCTCTTCGTTCGGGATAGGACTAGACTCGTTCCTTGATAATCTTTATATTTGTGATCATAAATATTTGAAGACGGTGGGCGTTTTTGTCCGGCACCAAAGCACTGGAAAGGCTCAGGAAGAAGCTAACCATAGAAAACCTCTGGCTCTACATCATTAAAATCATGATGGACGAGGCAAAGCCGTTGAAAGCCTACGATCTCAAAGTGAAGCTTAGGGAGAGATTCGGAATCAACCCCCCGGCTGTCACAGTCTACACGGTAATTTACAGAATGAATAGAGAGGGACTACTTGTCAAGAGAGTGGTGAATGAGGAGACCTTTTACGAACCTGCCAACAAGGGGATAGAGGCATTCAAGCAGGGCGTTCTTTTCATCGAGGAAACGCTTGCAAAACTCAAGATCTAGGGTGATAGCGTGATAAGGGTTGGAATAATTGGGCAAGGCCTTGTGGCAACCCATTTCGCTGTTGGATTGGAGAAGCTGAAGAATAACGAGATTCCGGACCATGGAGTTCCTCTGAGAAACTGGCTACCGTACAAGTACAATGATATCGAAATAGTAGCATCATACGATGTGGATGAATCAAAAATAGGTAGAACAGTGTTCGAAATAGCCTTGAGAGATTATCCCGGCAACAACATACCCGGTAGTTTAAGAGACATCGTGATTAGGAGGGGGATACATTTAAACAGCATGAAGGGTTTGCCCATCAAGGCTAGGGGGAGAGAGGAGGATAAGGACTTACAGCAAGCTCTACTCGAGCTAATAGATGAGTGGAAATCCATGAAAATAGATGTTTTCATCAACGTTATGACCACGGAGCCGGTTGAGCCTATTGGAAGGCTTGGAAACCTGGAAAAGAGAGTTATGGAGGGAGACGCGACCGCTTCACAGGCGTATGCTTACGCTGTAGGGCTATACTGTGAGAAAGTTAGGTCAGCGGTCTTCGTTAACGCGATCCCCTCGCCAATAGCCAACGACCCTGCTTTCATAGAATACTACAGGCAGAAGAAGGGGGTAGTGTTCGGTGACGACGGCTCCACAGGGGCCACGCCGTTAACGGCTGACCTATTAGAACACATGTATGAGAGAAATAGGAGGGTTCTCGACATAGCCCAGTTTAACATAGGTGGAAACACCGACTTTCTAGCGTTGAACCTTCCCGAAAGGAATATTATGAAGAAGAAAACCAAGAGCGGTATTGTAGAAGACATACTAGGATACGAAGCCCCCAACTATATCCGTCCCACAGGCTATCTTGAACCCCTCGGCGATAAGAAATTCGTAGCAATGATCATAGAATACCTCAGCTTCGGCGAATTCAAAGACGAACTCTACATTGTTGCGAGAATAAATGACAGCCCAGCTCTAGCAGGACTGTTAGTCGACCTGGTCAGGCTTGGGAAAATGGCTTTAGATAGGGAAGCATATGGAACAGTCTACGAGGTTAACGCGTTCTACATGAAGAAGCCCGGCCCACCAGGTTTTAAGGCTGTCTCAAAGTATTATGCACACACGAAGCTTCTAGAGTGGGCTGGAGTTAAGGATCCCAGGTTTTAGTTTTTAACCTTGAAAACCATTAACACTATTCTGTGAGGTAGCATCTCTTTAATCACGGGTGGATTCCGTTGAAAATAATCATGATGGGCGCGCCGGGCGCTGGGAAGGGTACATACGCGCAGTATTTGAGAGACAAGTATTGTATCCCCCATATAGGCACGGGCGATATATTCAGGGAGGAAGTGAGAAAGGGTACTCAGCTTGGGCTCATCGCTAAGCAGTACATGGATAGGGGAGAACTGGTTCCAGACGATATTGTCATTGAAATAGTTAAAAGAAGGCTTCAGGAGAAAGACGTTGAAAAGGGCTTCATCCTCGACGGTTTTCCTAGAACCCTTAACCAGGCGAAAGCGCTTGAGGAGGTAGTCCCTGTCGATGCAGTAGTACACGTGGTGGTTTCTGAGGAGGTGGCTGTCAGAAGGTTGAGCGGTAGAGTAATATGTCCCGTGTGCGGTAGGGTTTACAACATATATTACGAGCCAAAGCCGAAGAATGATGAAGTATGCGATTGCGATGGCTCAAAGCTCGTGCGGCGCCGAGACGACGAGCCTGAAATTGTTAGGAATAGATACAGGGTTTTCTACCAGACGTTCACGCCTATCATAGAATACTACAAGGAGAGGAGGAAGCTTATCGAGATAAACGGTGAAGGAGGCATATCTTTCGTGATGCCACTGCTTGAAAAACTCCTCAGAGAGAATGGAATATTAAAATTGTCCCCATGCCGCGAAAACTTGTAAACACAAACTATAATAATGACAAGCACGGGGCTTCCTACAAAGAAACCCTTTGCCGGCTAATCCTCTTGTTGTTTGAAAAGATTAACGAGTTTTTCAGTCATGACTACTTGAACAGCGAGGGCAGGAAACTGTTCGAAAAGATCGTTGAAATCGTGCTTGAAATGAACCCGGAGTACGGTAAACGAGTAATTGCTGTGAGGAAGAAGGGTTCTAGGGAGGAGGTTGCCTCCTTTCTCAATGAGGTTGGCGAGAAACATCAGTGCTGGTGATTGTTCTTACCCCTGTTTCTCAATACGGGTATGCAACCGTTACACTTTACCACTCCATCACACTCTGGCTCAGGGTTTTTCAAAGCTATTTTCTCCATGGATGGTACTCTGCCATACTCAATATTTACTTCCACCTTGTCGGCGAGCTCGGATGTTAAAACGGAGACCAGTGTTGCTATTTCATCTTTCGACCTTCCATAAACTACTAGTAATGCCTCGTTACCGTTGAGTGTTAAGGCCGTGATAACCCGGTTGCAATTCAGCGCATTCTCAATAATCTTGTCAACCTCGTTCGACCTGATCCTTACAACTCCTGCCACGTCTCCCAACAGCGTCGGGGCAACCGCAAGCCTGAACTCTATGAGGCCTTTCCTCTGAAGCTTCCTAAGTCTCTCCCTTAGCGAAATATAGTTGAGCTCGAGCTCATGGGATAGCTTGAGAAGGCTTATTCTCGGGTTTTTAATTAGCATGCTGGTCAGTTTAAACTCTACATCATCCAAAATAATAACCACCATTCAAGATGTTGTTTATGGGAAAAAGACGCTTATATCCTTCACGAGTCGCCTACTAGCTGTTCACTATTTTATTCTAGGCACTTTTTAAGATAGTTCATGTGCGCCTCCGGGATTCGCCAGCCCATAGCACCTATTAACTCCTTGACATGCTCAACTCTTTCAGCCTCTGGGATGGCTACCACGTTTTCATGAGAAATTAGATAGTTTAGGGAAACCTGTATCGGCGTCTTACCCGTTCTCTCACTAACTACTTTAACACAGGGATTATCTTTCACAGAGCCTCTCTCTATTGGAGTGTAGGCTTGAAGAGTTATTTTATTGGAGACGCAGTAGGGGAGTAACTGCTCCTCCACCTCCTTCCTGTTTAACACACTATAGTGGACTTGGAGTGCTACAATAGGAGCCTTCTTGGTAGCGTGAACGGCTTCTTTCAGCTGGCTGAGAGAGAAGTTGCTGACACCTATGTAACGTGTTAACCCCTTCTCAATTAGTGCTTCGAAATTCTGAACCTGCTGTGTAATAGAAAGCCTTTCATTAGGCCAGTGAATAAGGTATAAGTCAACGTAGTTGATGCCCATCCTTCTCAGGCTTTCCTGGGCTGTTTTAATTATTCTCTCCTTATCCTCCAACCTATTGGGTAGCATTTTAGTAGTGATGAACACGCCATCCCTGCCAACATGTTTCAAAACCTCACCTATGAACTCCTCCGCCTTCCCCATGTCATACATTTCAGCCGTGTCAACGTGATCGATCCCGTTAGTCAGACCGTAGACGTATGCTTCAAAGGCCTTCGAATAATTCTTTATACCGTAGCTACCTAAGCCTATGGCGGAGATCGTGTCAGAGCCTATTGGTTTCCTGTCGATTGAGCTAGGCATTTCGAGAATACCATTTATTTTTTATTGAATTAAGCTTAAATTCCTATCTCAACCTGTTTAAAAGCCGCCGGCGGGATTTGAACCCGCGTCCACCGGCTTTCTCGACGGGCCTACTCAAAACGCTTACAAGGCCGGCGCTCCACCGGGCTGAGCTACGGCGGCGTCATTACTTCCTAATCGTGAAAATAGATTTTTAATTTTAACCCCCGGAGACAGGGGGCATTAACACGACCTCGTCCCCATCCTTTAGCTCTAAGTTGAGAGTTTTGGGAGACCTATCGTTTACGAGGACGATAATTTCTGAACTGCCCTGGAGAATGCTTTCAATGATTTTTGAAAGCTTTGGCCGCGTTGCCTTGATATGCTCCATTAAGCCGAAGAGTGTTGAATTATCAAGCATTACTTCTTCCAGGGAGCACCCTGCTTTATCAGCAAGCCATAGGAAGTACTTTACTCTTACCTTTGCCATTCCCTCTTCATCCCTGTGAAGGCTTTGATGCTTCCCTAGAGAGAGCCTCATCCATTAACTTTTTCCATTGCTCATCGCTCAGATCCCTATAATTCGGGTGAAGTATGCTCCGATACTCCTTGTTCTTCATAAAGAAATAGACAGCGTAGCTACATATCGGTATTATCGTTAGATCCCTCTGCCTCGCTAGCCCGACCGCGTATTCAACCAAACGCTTAGCGACGCCTTGCCCCCTGAAAGCCGGTGGCGTATAAGTCTCCAATAATATCATAGATCCGTTCTCTACACGATATCTTAGGAAAGCCTTTTCCTCGCTCCCGCTTATCCTGGCGTAGATAACAGATGAAGTATGCCCAATCTCTAATTCCATCGAAGACCCTCGAAGCATCCTGAGTGATGCTTATTAGAGAGATTCCTTATATTTTTTTCAAGTGTCAATGATGCCTCCAACGTTAGGCCACTTGAGACTAGCAGGTATCGCTTTAATGCTCCTGCTTTTAACAGGAGGTGCAACATTTCCAATAGCAGGCGAGAACAGGGAAAAAGCAATCATCCTAACATTCAAAGGATACACCACTATCACTGCTTTTATGGAAGGGGCCAGGAGAGTAACAGGTGTCAACGATGTTGAGTATGTTTCACTAACATTCGACTACCTAGTAGTTGTTAATACGAGTCTTAATTTGAAAAGCTTGGAAAGAGAAAAATGCGATGTGATAGTAAACATTACAAGCATCACAGTAGCTATTCGCCCAGAAAACTCCTCGTTCACACCTCCAATTACTCCCATGGCTTTCGAGACCAAGTGTTCCAATGAACCCTATATCCTCGTTTATACAAACAGGAGCTTTGAATTTAAGAGCTACCCGGGGACTCTCTACCTTCAAGGATTTGCACGAATGGATGTTGACACAGCCCACTACATCTATTTTCTAACAGTAATGATGTTTAATGAGACAAGCAATCAAGCGTGGAGCGTTTATGTTGAGCCACTTTCCAAGCTACCCATCCTGGTTAGCTTCGATGAGCAGGAAGAAGTAGAAGGGGTTACTATTCTAACAGTGCATTCCGTGGTTTACATGGAGAACACCAGGCGTACTTTTAGAGAGTTCCTCGGACGCTTAGTCTACGATTTCGTAATCGCGGGGGAGTCCCACACAGGTAGCCTTATTCTGATATACAGTTTAGACGAGAATACAGTAAACGCTACCGCAGAAATTGTAGATAACGAAACTATTGCCGTAAAGCTGGGAGAAGCCGTCACATGCTTCATCATAGTGGAAGCCCCTTACGGTGTCGAAGTCTCCTCTAATTTAGAGCTCAGAAACTATACAAGTATATGGTCAACAGTCTACTACTCAGCAAAACCTGCTAATTGTTCGACAATATCATTTCGGTTCAACAAGAACGTTACACTCGTCTTTAAGCCCGAGTTTCCCGAGAAAGGCGTGAACCCTAAACACACTCCCCCTTCAGCCGATGTGATCGCGACAACCCTAGTATTTAATATTGCTGCCGCATATCTTGTCTACGCTATAGTGGGTAAACTACTGGATATTGCCCATGGGGGAGGCGTTTTCCGTTTCAGGCTCGTCCGCAGACTGTTTAAAAAGTTTAAGATTATGCTTGTACACAGATAAGGGGTGTCTCCCCCCTGCGCAGTAATTCTGAATAGGGCATGCACCTATCGATTTCAACCTGTCGCAACCGTAAGGGGCGTATCTTCTCCTACTCCCCCTTAAGCCAGCAATATGCTCCACCTGATATCTCGCAATCTTCTCATCAAAATCTGCGGTAGTCCTAAACACTGCTAAAACATCTTCAACGCTATAGCCTATGTTAACCAGAAACGCGGCCAAGTTGAATCTTTCTTCATGGCTGGGATTCCCTCCTGATTTTATAGATGAAATGGTCTTCTTAATACAAGGGGGAAATGCTTCTTCAACAACCCCAGATACTTCCTCGCCAACTCTTCCCTCTTTTACGAAGCTCCTCCGCCACCACCTAACACTCTCGAGATACCGCTCTACCTCAGTGATTAAAGGCTGAATCCCGCTTTGGAAATCCACTGAGGGTGGCTGAAGGCCTTCATAAGTTTTCAAAATATAGTGGAAGCAGGCCTCCTCTAACAGGCGGGTGAACCGTTTGCGATCCACATACACGACCCCCTCGTGGACTATTTGACTCGACAAATTGTAAGAGGAGTCTTGTTCCAGTCTGCCGGCCACAAGTCTTGTGAAACTCGTAAGGGAAACACCGTACGATAAGGACTCCCACTCAAACTGCTTCTTACCCTTCACACCTCCAGCAACTCTTAAAACCCGTGGAGGCTGAACGGATTTAGAAACCTCAATACCTGTCCTTCTAGCTACATCGATCAAGACTTCATCGCTTTCAGTTTTAAAGAAAGAGCCGGCTCTTTTCGAATAAGCCACGGCGCTCCTTGTAAGTAGCTGGGGCTCTTTAATGGCTTTCGAAATCAACCCGAAGGAGTAGAAGACGATGACCTCGTGATCCGAGTTATAGGTCGACCGATCCAGGGGTACCGAAGTTTTCTCTACAATTAGTTTCAGATACGAAAGTAGCTTCTCAAATAATGGGGCATCAGGGGTTCCTATCAACACCGGTAAAACAGCATAAGGATTTGGAATCACATCTTCTAATCGAAGGAGAAACGGGTACTTACAGTAAAGTGGTATCCCAGACATCCTCCTCAGCCTGATCAGGCTCGCTCACGTATCGTCCGATGGCGTACTCATCATAGGTCTTTAAGCAGTAGAGGCGGGTTCAGCGCTTTGGCCCCACATCATTCTTCAGAGACCCTCCCTCATGGGAGGTCCCCATGCATCAACCCCGCCGTTTCAGATTATAGGTTAAAACAGGTTTTAACGGTATTGGTTTCAGTCGATTTCAAACAATATTTTTTCAAAACCCCTAACGCGGGTTCCTCTCTTGACATTGAATCTTAAAACCCTTTTTCCCGCTTCAACCTCGTAGGGGACACCTAAGTCCGCTTCTACCACTCTTGCTTTAGCGGGGAAAAGCCATACTACTTCGTAATCGTATTCTGCTACTTCTTCATCATAGTAGTTTTCATAAGTGTTTAAGCCCCTAGCCAGCCTCCCCTTGAAAGTTATAATGAAAAGAATATATGGTCTTCTAGGATGGCCTCTAAGACCGATGTTAACGTTTAAAACAGTGGGAGGTGACTCCACACCGTTGATCAACACCTTTTCAAGATCAAGGTAAAACTGCATATTCCTGGAAAGGGTTTCCAATTCCTCGTCTAACCGGTTTTGATCACTCAGGAGGGAAGCATAGTATCCTCCTGGATCATAGTATTCGAAAAGAATTATTTCGTTGAAAACCCCGTTCTCCTGGACTGTGAAAAATCCGTTAGCAAACACCGGGAAGGGCTCATTCATTCTTCTTCTCCTTGGAGGCTACTTTCCTGAAAGCCTCATACCCTTTATCCGTTAACCTGAGATAATTGTATTTCCCCGCCCTAACCACGTTAACGTAGCCTTCCTCTTCAAGCTTTTTAATCCTTCTGCTAACGCTGGATTTAGGCCTCCCTGTTATGTTAACCAATTCTGACTGTTGAAGACTCTTGTCACCAGCCCTGCCGAGGGCAAGGATAATATCTCTTGCTACTTCATCGTTCAACAAATCTCTTGCGGCAACTGCTTCAAGCTCTAAAGAAGCTCTCCTCCTCCACCATAAGAACAGTAAACTACCTGCTACACCAACCCCTATGATAGTGCCGATTAGCAGGAAGTAGTTGCTTAGAAGAGGGGAGGGTTGATTCGGAGTTTGCTCCTCAATCCTCATAGTAATAAGGATGAAGTATAAGCTGGGCCGGTCTAGTATTAGAAGCGTGAACGGGTTGGAGAAGTAGGCTGTCCCATTATATGCTCTATCTAGAAGGTTTTCAACAGTTATATCATAGCTTCCATAAACATTCATGCTGAATCTCAAACTGCTAGCGTTCGCGAATTCTACAAGGCTTAGGAAGAACCCGTATATCCCGGGAGCATAGTTCTCGGCAATGTTTTCCACTGTGAACCACGCCGAAACTCTGGTTACATTTGAAGTTATAACTTTCAAAACTCTGCTATACTCGTCATGCTCGTAGATTAAACTCCCCGTTTCCGGGGAAGCTGAGACATTGATCACAAGTACGCCTACCCTCTCCCCTAGGAATGTCAACGGTATTTCAAGCATTGTAACACTGGAGGAGTCGGAGATGTGAACTCTTATCTCCATTAACCCCGTGTTCGCCAGTATATCGTAGAAAAGTTCAATGTTAACGGAGTATGTGGACTCCCCGTGAGAAACCGGGGTGTGAACCAAACTAAACAGTGAAACTATTAAAATAACTAGAGATAGCTGTTTTAACATGTATCATCCAAGGAGAATTATGGGGAAGAAGGGATTTAAAAATAAGGCATTATTGACTACCGGCCCGTTCTAACCCTTACCAATTCGCTCTCGAACATGCTTCTAATATCCATTCTCAACTCGAGCTGGAATTTGTGGAGGCTGAGGTATAGTAGCTGTAACCCGGTTGAGCCGGTTTCATTGGAGACTTCTTCAACAAGCTGGCGGCAATACTGGTAGAGTTCTGTAACATTGCTGATACCGTTATTAATTCTCCATTGCCTCATTAAAAACGGGTGCCTGAGCTCTAGCTTTATGATGAAATCCACCAATATCTTGGCTACAGCATCAATCTGCATAGCCCTGTATCTCTCCCGAAGCTGAGTAGCCTCATTCCTCACGTACTGTGCGAGCTCTTTAAAGTTCCTTATCTCTCCAGCCTCTATTTTACCCCTAATCCTCTCCCTAATCTCTGCAGGAAGCTTCTCCGAAACGATGAGCAAGTGGGGCTTCAGCCCTCTTGGAACGATCAACCTGTTGCTTAATCCTTCATAGTCTGAAGCAACCAGCCCTATTTTCTGGGCGAACACGCTTTTAACCAGCACCGCGAAGCCTCTTATGTAAGCCCTGTATCCCCTTACCGCGTGCCAGAAGGATTCAGTGAGATTGGTTTCGAGCAACTCCTCGGCCATAGCCGTTAAATTATCACCTCTCTCGATATGCCAGTACACTAGCTGTGGTACTGTCAGATTCCACTCCTCTACTTGGACAATGGCTTCTTCGAGCAATCCCTTCAACTCAACCGCCTTGTTTAAGACGGCTTCAACGGTCGCGTTGGTGAATGTGCCATTCTCATCGAGGGTTGGAGGTATAATCTTGGCTAGAACGGGGTTCGCAAACGCTGGCGCATGACTGTAGTGAATAGTTGCAACTATCGCGAATACTATGGCTCTTCGAGTATTATTCTCGCCGAGCTCAATAGCTTTTCCAAGGAAGAAGTCCCCTCTTGTCAAGGACACGTTAGCAACTTGAACATTGTTCTCAATCTCCCACATTAAAAGACTGTATGTCAGGTTTCTCATCGTGTAGGCAAGGTCTAGAGCCTCAGTGAAGGCGATGACTGTCTTGTACAACCCGTACGCTTCGCCTCCAACTTTCACGTCTCTGACTATGTTCTCATTCTCAACTGGGGTCTCAGCCGCTGTTAATGCAGCCGGGGTTACTAGCGACTCGATTAGAATGGTTAACACTAATATGGGGACTATTTTCAACCATTTCATACCTTTCACCGTGAAAATAGTGTGTCGACCGTTTTAAATAAGGGCTTATTGATAAAATCCATTGGACATCGTTCCACCCTGTTGAAACGATCAAAACGGTGAATTGGTTTGTGGATTTACGAAGAACTTTACAGTTGCCCAAAGACGATCCTGATAAGCAAGACCTTTATAGGGAAGTACCCCGGTATCCTGTCCATGTCCCTTGGAAACTACAGGGCGAATGTCTTGAAGAAAGGGAGCGATTGGTTTCTTTTCCACAACATTCCGCTTGAGTTAGACCCTGATGAAACCATCCAAGCATGCTTTCAAATGGCGAAAGGACTTAGTTATGAGCAAAAAGGGTTGAAGAAGGTGATCACGACTTCAATGCTCTATGGTGGTTTAACCTTATTCGTAGAGGTGGGTGGTGAGCCTGTTCTTTTAAACATGGAGCCGGTTGACACGGATGTTTTCAAATTTTACATAGATCCAAGGGGTGTGAGAACCCTCAAGGAATCGGGATTTGATCAGCTGAGTTTGTTCATGCTTTCCTTAAGAGAAGGCTTAGAGGACTTGATGCGTGAGACCTGTGTCGAAGTCGGTAGAAGAGAGGGGAATACCTGCGTAATCCCCACTAGCGTCGGAGAGTTAATAGTTTCAACTAAAGAAGTCGTCAGGAAAGGATTAATGAGAATTATCCCTGACAATGCACCTCTTAGACATGTTGTAAAAGTATAATGTGGCGGTCGAGAGGGGTTTGCGTCTACCCTATATTAACAGTATTATTAAAGATGTGCCGAATAATATTGTAAGGGATTTAGATGATCACAACCACAGATATGAAGGTTCTTGAAACAAACTCGGTAGCACTGGGAATCCCGCTTAACAATTTAATGGAGGCGGCAGGCAAGAGCATTGCGGACTTCGTGGATTCACAATTGAAGGGGAAAAGAGGATTAAGGATAGTGGTAATGGTTGGAAAAGGTGGAAACGGTGGCGATGGACTCGTAGCAGCGAGATACCTCTCGTCAATAGGCTATATGGTCGAGGTTTTACCTGCTTATCCTTCATCGGAGGTGGAGCACCCGGATGCTTTATTCAATTTGAAAATTTTGAAGAAGCTTGGCAGTGTAAAAATCCATGAGCCTGGAAGGCTGGATGTTCTTGAAAACAAGGATGTAATCATTGACGCGTTGCTTGGCACTGGGGTTAGGGGAGTATTGAAATCCCCGTTAAAAGAGCTTGTTGATAAGGCTAATGAAGTAAAGGCTATTCTGAAGATCGCGGTTGACACACCCTCAGGACTCAACCCGGATTCCGGAGAGGTGCATGGCACGGCTTTTAAAGCACATTACACGGTCACTTTCCATGATCTCAAGCCAGGGTTGTTAAAAAACCGTGAGTACACTGGCGAGATAATTGTCGCAAACATCGGCATTCCCTCTGAAGCTGAGAAGTATGTTGGACCGGGCGATGTGATCCATAGAGTGCCTCCTCGACCAAGGGACGCTCACAAGGGGTCTTCTGGGAGGGTCCTCGTAATCGCAGGTAGCAAGAGATACGTTGGAGCGGCATACCTTGCGGCCCAAGCCCCGCTCTTAGCGGGAGTTGATCTATCTTTTCTCGTAGTACCCGAGGCGATCAGGGGAATAGCGGCTGGATTCTCACCTGACGTCATAACCCTATCCTACCCAGGTGACTACTTATCAGTAGACGCGGTGTCATTGATTACTAAGTATGTTGAAGAGTTGAAGCCACACGCAATCGCCATTGGACCGGGTCTCGGGAGCGAGTCGGAAACTTTGGAAGCCGTGAAAAAACTGACTGGTTATATAGTAGAGAGGAAGATTCCGCTGGTCTTAGACGCGGATGCGCTCAAAACCGTCAAGCTGGGAGTAGACAGATTTAACGGTATGGTTGTTCTAACTCCCCACAGAGGAGAGTTCAGAAACATAACAAATTACACTATCACCGAGAACCTTGGTGAGGCTTTACAGCTGGTTGAGACCGCGGCAAAGAACTTGAACGCTGTAGTCTTGTTGAAAGCGCCAGTTGACATCATAAGTAATGGGGAGAAAACACGTTTAAACAAAACCGGAAACCCGTATATGGCGGTTGGGGGAACAGGTGATGTTTTAACAGGATTAGTAACAGGTTTAATACCTCAAGTCAAGAACGTGTTTCACGCGGCATGCATTGCAGCATATTTAAACGGGCTGGCCGGAGACTACTTGCTTAAAACCAATAAACAAGTGTCCGCTTCGAACATATTGAAAGTTCTCCCACTTGTTAAGAGCAAGCCGTTGGAAATCCATAGGAGGGTATATGATTAAAAACCGTTAAAACATTGTTATAATTGATGGTCGAAGATGAGTGGACAAAGTAAGAAGAATGTGAAAGAAAAGTTTGTCCCCGGGGTCATCCTTGATGAGGAGGGAGAGGAGATATATTACGAATTGACAGGGTCGAAGTGCTCGAGATGCCCTTTACGGGGAATGTGCGGGTAGTTGAAAATGCCTCGTGAGGTAGTGAGAGGGGTCAAGTTCAATTTCAAGTGCCAGAGGAGCGGTGTCTGTTGCAGTAGCGGGCCCAACGTGACCCTAACCTCATACGATATTTGCAGAATAGCAAGATACATGAATGTTGAATGGAGGGAGCTCATAGGTAGATACATCAATGCCATGGTAGCAGACCACATGCCAATCCCATTCCTCAGAGGCGTTAAAGACCGGTGCGTCTTCCTCGTTAAAGTCAACGGACTACCATCATGTAGCATCTACCCTGCGAGACCCATGAGATGCAGGCTCTTTCCGTTCATCCCGTACGGACCTAAAGTACTGGATAAGGTCTACGTTTCCAGCATATGCCCCGGGGTTGGGAGGGGGGAGGAGATGGAGCCTTCATGGGATGATCTAGAGAAGTATTCCGAAGAGGTTTCCAATCATTATAGGCGACTGTATGAGTTAATTTTTATCAGAGGATACGAGCCCATAAAAGCGTTAGAGGAAGTTACGGATATCGTGTGCAAGGAGACTTCTCATTAAGACATAAATCAATCAGATATCCGCTCCCTTGTTCTAAAATTTTCGGTCAGTCAGGGGTTCACTCGGATCATCCCAAATCTCTCGCGGCAGGGCTTCCTCATCCCTTAATTTAATATCCCTAGTCCTAATAATAATTTCGACACGGGGGGTTAAATGAGCCAGAGCGAACTACCATTAATATTGAAAAAGACTTTCAACGGAGATCTTTACTTTGACTTCAGAAATGCTGAGGTAAAGCTTGGTGGGAACGCGAGCCAGAAGGTGACTATACCGATAGGCCTCCCGAATAGGAACTTTACTCCGCTCCAGCTCGCACTTCTAGACATGATTGTTGAATCACCAGATGATAAAATCGACTGGAAGGTTAAGGTCAACGGAGTCAACGTGACCAAGGAGTTCAAACCCTTATTCACCGTCAAAACCGATTCGTCAGTTTACTCTAAATTCGTTTTCGACGTAACAAGCATATTGAACACTGAAGAGTCTATGAGCAAGAACTGGGTTAATGTGACGATAAAGCATGAGGGCGGCACTGGTTTCTCTCTCAAAACCCTTCTCCTTCTCTCAGTTTATGAATCTGAGGACGGAAAGACAAGCCTTGAATACAGGTCTGGGCTGGCCCGGTTGAAACCAGGGGAAAGATTCCAAATAAGTAACGGTGAAGCCGAGCCCAACTCTGCCGTTAAAATAATATATGGCTCCACGTCAAAGGATCTTATCCCTACATTACACATAGGAGAAAAGACTGTCAGGCTCAATGTTCACAATGATTTCGAAGAGTACGAGTTCACCAGAGATAGCAACCAACCGGTGTTCATCCAAGTCGATGAGACCGTTAAAAGTTCGAAAGCAAAGGGATTCCTTCTTGCTAATGTGATAACGTTCAATACCAGTCTTAAAACACCGGTCTTAGTTGGGAACGTGGAATCGGTTCGACTGGAGGGTAGGGGTTTAGTGATTCATTTAAGCTTGAAGAACACTGGTGAATCTGCTCCTGACAGTGTAGTATACACTATTCTACACAAAGGACAAGCTATTTACACAAGCAAGGATGTAGGGAGGATTGAGCCCCGAATGGTCATCAACAGGAGAATCCACGTCAAGATTCCTGAAGGTGTTGATGAAGCTACTTTGAGAATTATATGGCGAAAACTAACAAAGACTTGGTTCCTGGACCTACCAATACATCTAAAATAAGGGGTAGGGTTCAAACATATCTTACTTCAATACCCGTTCTGCTCGCGTAGTCCTCTATAAGACTCCTGTGTTCGACACGTGTTCCCTTCTTTTCCACGATAATCTCTTTTATATCGATATCACTCCTATTAATCATCTTGTCAAGGGTTTCATAGGAAAGGTGTTGAAGAGCATATTTGGGGATTATGTGTCCGTAGCAAACATTCTCCTTTAAAGCTAGATCCGTGTGTTTCCTGGGATAGTGTCCACCTCCTACTCCAATTACCGGTTTGCAATCCGCGGACGGAGACTCGAGCAGTTTTATAATTGAAGAGGCGACGATGAAGTGGTTTAACGTATCACTCCACTCCTCCACGCTACTACCAACTTCCACGAAAACAATAGGCTTAGATAGAGAGGTTGGGCCGTGGTGTGTTGCCTCGTAGCTAACCTCGTACTCGACGCGATTACTAACCCTCCAACTCTCGCTGAGGGCTCGGAGGATAAGCCAGGAGACTTTGGGCGAGGATATGCCGAGTTCTCCGGGATTACCGCCATACTGGGCATGGTCGCCGAAGTTTCCCGTGTGATGGACTGTGTAGCTTTTAACTTTCGCCTCGCTCGAGTGTCTTGACAGAACAATATATACTTCAGTCTCCCGGGGCATTCTTTCATCGAGGAAATCGAAATATATAACGTCTTCCCTGAACCCTGCTAACACAACGTTTACGCCCTGAAAACAGGTCTCGCTGTCTCTGCAAGAAGAGGATTCTGAAAGCCCGAGCTTGTCCCTTAAGACACGCGCAATTCCATCCCCAGCTGGATCGTTAATACTGTAGGCGAGACCATACATTCCTCACACCTGTCTGGAATTATAAGCGGAGAATATTTTTAATAATAAGGGATTGCGATGAAATTAGATATTGATTCTTGGAGGAAGAGGAAGAGAGCGTTCTGGAACAGAATCTTGGAGGATTTGGAAATAGGGTACTTGGACAAAGACCTTCTACCTCTTCTCATAACGCTTAACCTTGACGCACGCATTTACACCATGAGCAGTTGTAGCGGCAGGATCACTCTCGTTGATGGCGACAATCCATGGAGCAGGGAGGATACCGCCGTGGTTTTCAAAAAACACACACCACTCACTCAGGATGAGATGGCGAGCGCTTACCGGGTAAAGGTTGCCAGGAAATTATGGATTATCGTCACTGGTCCCATAATCCACCTATCCACTTCGCAGATATCCTTAGCTCTACGGATTTTGGAGCTGGCAAGAAAGGAGGGCTATAAGCACAGCGGCATCATGCATTTGAGCCGTTCAAAAGGGGTTTTGTTAGAATTGTCCACTGGGATATGGGTCTCGCAACTCCTGCGGACTGTTGAAAATCCCGTGATAGCAGAGGAGGATTTGGGCATTATCGTTAATGAATATAATAGAATCCTCCTAGAGGGGAAGAAGCGTCTTGACAGGTTGCACAGCTCTTTGAAACAGATTATTCCTGAGAAGCTCGATCCGGAAGTGGAAAAGCAAGTTAGCGAAAAGCTAACATTGATGGAAAACAAGACACCGTTGCAAGTTTTCTACGAACTAGCCGGAATAAGCGCTGAGCAGGCGGGTCAGAGGTAAATTACTTCGGATTCCTGAACAACCTCTTCCAAATCTTTCTCGACCAGCTTCAGGAAATCCAAAAGAATTCTCTGAACCTCTTTGCCCGAAGATGTTGCTGGGTTTTCGGGTCTCAGCCCGCACCCGCCGACTTCTCGCGAAAGAATTGATAAACCCGTCTTTCTCGATGCGTCAATTATTTCCTCCTTATCCATGAAAATCAGCGGACGCATGATCGGCTTATCGATAAGCCCCGTTAAGGTTTTAAGATTATTAGGTGTCTGGGATGCAACCTGTCCTATAGATTCCCCGGTAATTATAAAGTCGCAGTTCTCCTTCTCCGCCACCAGGCTTGCAATCTTGTACATGGTTGCTTTACAAGCTAAACACCTATACCTCAAAGGTATTTGAGCATTGGCGGGCAATCTCGACGCGTTCCTTACAATGTATGCTTTAAGCGTGTTCCACGGGATTTTTTTAGCAACAAGCTTCAAACCCTCCATCGCTCTTTCAACAGCCATCGAGGAACAGTAAGGAGACATATCTATGAAGACAGGTATTATGCGAACTCCTCTCTTAACGGCTAAAATAGATGCCAGCGCGGAGTCTACGCCGCCTGAGAACAAGACTACTCCACAACCCTGAGAGCCGTATGGTAGCCCACCCATCCCCTTGTGGACCGCATTGTAAATGAACATGCCGTGGGTTCTGACATCAACTCCTACAACAACCTCTGGCTCCACTAGATCCACAATAGCCCCGGTTTCATCGACAACCGCTTTGGATAGTAAGGCAGTCAACTCCTTTCTACCAATGTCGAGCTGTCCCTGTAACTCTATTCTAAATCTCCTAGCCTTCTCCCTCAACAGGATGGCGACGATAGTTTTAACTAGGACGGAATAGTCCTTTTCGATCTCCACTACTGGACTGAATGAAGAGATTCCTGGCACGCATTGGAGTACGCTAAAATACTGATTCAAGAGCGAGTTTAAACTATCTATTAATACTCTAACGTCGTCCACAATTCTGACCCGCGCGCTCAAGCCTCTCCTTTCAAACGTCTTCTCAATACTTTCCCTCAAGAAGGACAGGTATACACCTCTGGTCTGCTCTCTTACCATGTACTCGCCGGGTCTTACAAGCACAGCATTAAACATTTATACCGGCCCATTTCATTAGTGACAGGCGAAGCCCCCCTATTAAGGTGGTATCATGAGCCAGGAAGTAGGGATCGAGGATTTCTCGCGGATTGAGCTTAGAGTGGGGCTTGTTAAGTCTGCAGAGAGAGTGCAGGGCAGTGAGAAGCTTATCAAGCTAATTGTAGACTTAGGGCCCCTGGGTGAGAGGCAAATAATAGCGGGCTTGGGTAAATGGTATCCTCCGGAGTATTTCATTGGCAAACACATTATAGTGGTCGCAAACCTGAAACCGAAAAGAATGATGGGACTTGAAAGCAGAGGCATGTTGCTGGCGACAGATACCGACCCCCCTGTGATAGCGACTGTTGAAAAACCAGTTCTTCCAGGAAGCAGGTTGTTCTAAGGTAAATTTAAACGTATTCACTTGGAGGAGGAAACGTATTTACTATACCATATCATTCTCGACAAGGCGTACACAGCTCTCTCAGGAGCCCCGTAAGCCGGTATCCCATTTCTATTCAAATACCTTACAGCTTCATAAGTGTCTTCACCGCCCACGAATCCGGCCACTATAGGCTTACTACTACCATTTGACTGGTAAAACTCCACAATCGCCTTAGCGAGCTCTCTCGGATCAAGAATCGCTGTCCTACAATACAGCAACACTACATTGTCAACTTCTTCAGAATCAAGCGTAGCTTTCAACGCTTTCAAGTAGTTATCGGCCATAGCCTGCCCTGTCAGGTCAACAGGGTTCTTAGGGCTACCAAACCAGGGCATAGAGGCTTTAAGCTTTTCCTTCAACTCAGGGGATGGGTCAACAAGCTTCACGTTGTTTAACTCGGCTGCATCAGTAGCTAATACGCCTACACCTCCACCGTTAGTGATAATGATCGTCCTGTCACCCCTAGGGAGTGGTTGGAGGGCGAAGGCTCTTGCAACATCGAACATGTCTTCGACAGTGTATGTTCTAATGATTCCTGCCTGCTTGAAAGCTGCCTCATAGAGTGAGTCGCTACCGGCTAAACTCCCAGTGTGGCTAGCCGCTGCGGAAGCGCCCCTCTGGGTTCTACCGGCTTTGATAACTATTACAGGCTTCTTCCTAGTTACTTTTCTCATTCTCTCAACGAACTCTCTTCCATACCCTGGCTTCAAACCTTCTAGATAGATTGTTATCACTTTGGTGTGGGGGTCGTCGGCGAGGTATTCCGAGAGCTCGATAACGTCTAGGTCAGCCATGTTGCCAACGCTTACCAGGGCTGATAAGCCTATCTCGTTCATTATAGTCCAACCCATCAGCGCAATACCCAGTGCCCCGCTCTGAGTGATGAACGCTATGTTGCCTCTTGAAAGTTCGAGTGGCCCGAACGTTGCGTTAATGTATAACGGAGTATAGGCGTAGCCGAATATATTCGGCCCCAGAATCCTCATACCATACTTCCTGGCTGTCTCAACCATTTTCTCCTCGACTTCAACATTTCCAACTTCTGAGAAACCAGCTGTTATAACTACCGCTACTTTGACACCTTTACGCGCACACTCCTCTATTACGGGGAGGACTTCCTGCGCTGGCACCGTGATAACCGCTACGTCGACCTCGCCGGGAATGCTTGAGACTGAAGGATATGCTTTCAACCCCAGGATTTCATCCGCGTTCGGGTTAACCGGGTATATCCTCCCTGAATAGCCATAGAATTCAATGTTTTTGAGAACTACGTGGCCAATCTTGCCTGGAGACCTGCTCGCACCTATTACTGCTATGCTTTTGGGTTCAAACAATGCTTTTACCATTTATAAGCACCTCTCAATTCATGCGTATTTGACTCCCCATATATAAATAATCACCCAGTATTATGTGCTTACAAACTTTTCCTCAGATTCTCAAACCCTATGTTGAAATATCCAGCCGAATATTCTATTACGCCAACCCATCCTAGATAGGCGAAGCCGGGGGACATTGCTCTCTCGCTTACACAAGGGCTTGGGCATGACCCCGTGACCACCAGGTTTGCTTTAATAGTTCTTGAAACCTCATCAACCATGCTGGCTGATGAGCCACTACAACACTTGTGTAGCCTCCCGTTCAAAAATGAGACGAGCACCGTTGCCTCCCCAGTCGAGCCAATGGTATATTCCATTGGAGTTGCTGTAAGACCCAGTCCTGTTAGCCTTAAATTATCAACAAGGTAGGACTTTGTCTCAAGCAAGAATCCTTTCGAAGCAAGTGCTGAAGCTACTGATGTATCGTCAAGATTACCTGTAACTCCTAGAATCACTGCACCACACTTCTCCGATAACCATTCAATAAGGCTTGGCGAGACTGTGTTCCCAGCAAGCACGACTATCCGTATGTTTCTCGCTCGCAGGTAATAGCAGAGGAGCCTCCCAGCAGTCTTATCGCCGTAAAGCCACGATACCACCGCTAATTTTAAACTAGGATGTTGGCTTGACAAACCCCTTACCCTCCACACCCCCGATTAAAACCCTACAGCTCCCCAATCTACTGCTACACTGGAGTAGCCCTCCAACCAAGATATTGCCGCCCTCGAATAGTATTGGAGTATATAGTGTTTCGAAACTCTGGATCTCGACGACATCGTAAGGCGGTTCAATACTGGATTCTAAAACCCTGTAGGATTCCAACCTTGCTCTTGAAGGGTAGGAGAGAGCTTCCAAACCTCCTTTAACCACCCCTGACAGTATTGTCCCGCCAAGAGTTCTGAAAGGAGGCTTCGACAACACGTTCCCCCCTTGATGAGAAACATACATTATCGAATACAGCGCGCCATTGAACAGCCCTCTTCTGTATTTTCTATACAATTTCCTCACATCCTCAACCGGTAACCCAGTTGTTTCTGAGAGCTTAGAGGACCATTCAATCAGCATTGGTTCAGGGAAGGACTGAAACATATCTGACTCTCTCACACACTCCATAACTTTCAACGATTCTCTCCAGCCATAAACCACGATGTCGATATCGCTTACGGCAGGATTATGGATACGAGGTAGGATAGACCCTGTGACACCTATCCCGCTGGATAAGCCTGTACAATCCTGTAGTGCCTGAATTAGCGAGGAAGCCTTCGCCTCCAACGCATCCACGGGTTTAACTATCAATTCCTCTGCACGCACACGAGGATCGTACACCTTATTAACAGCGGAAATAGGAATGATTGGGACGTAGGCATCATAGAAGGGGATGTATTCCTTCAAAACAGCGTGCTTATAAACCTGGAACGGCTCGTAGGTTTTGACAAGCCTCTCGTAGAAAAACACACCATCCCACCAGTAGGTTTCGCCAGAGGATGGACAGTATTTCAAATAGCCAATGTAATAGTAAGGTGTATGATCGTTCCCCACTATCACTCCGTAGCAGTTCCCAGTCGTCCTAACATAGTAATGGTCTAAAACACTACTGCACGGAGCCAGCAAATCCTCCAACCCGTTTTTAAATAACTTTCCTTATACTTAAAGTAGTATCCACGATAAGGGTGGAAAAATTGGTTCAAACCATCATAGCGCTTGACTATGATGGAGTCCTGGTCGACAGCTACAATGGTTTGGAAAAATTTTACCTCGAAGACTTTCCGACGATGACAGGTCATGACACAGCTTTCGGAAGACACCTCCTCTACATGGAGTATTTGACTGAGGGGTGCGGTCTTTTAAGGATTGACTGGTGGCCGAGCATCATGGATGTCCAGGACGACTTACTACTTAACTTACTACTGAAGTATTGGGAGAGAAGAATAGAAAACTCCGCGATCCTGCCAGGCGTATTCACAGCTCTTAAGATGTTCCGTGAAAGAAACTACAGAGTAGTTCACGTTGGATTTATGGATGACATCCCGGGTCTGAAGAGGTGGAGGCTTGACGCGGATGGTCTAGCCCCTTACTTCGATGAAATAATAATCGTTGGTGAGGACTTCTCCTCAAGGCATGAAGCATTAAGATACCTGGAGGAGAAGTATGAAGACTCGCTGATCATCTACGTGGATGATAAACCGGTAAGCTTGTTCAAAATAAGCGCTAAGATAGGAGACGATCCTCGCATCCTCTTGGTTAGAAAAGAGTTCAAAAAGCAGTGGAGCTTTCCATGGGACGATCCCGCTGGAAACTATCCAACTATTAGAAATCTCCTGGAACTGGAAAAGATTCTGAGGGATGCTGTTAGTCATTCCTAAGGAGTTGTGTTAGACCTGGTTTTATAAAAAGATTATTTTAGGAAGGATCCGGAACCTCCTTCAACTGCTCCAGTACATATTTTCTGATCTCCAATACTGTGGGAGGCTTTCTCACGAGTTTTCCATCAATAATGTAGGGTTTTAGAAGCTGTTCGTAATCAGGTGGGGCATCCCCGGGTGAGTCCAGAAGCCTCACAATGTCGTTTAACCCTGGTCTTTTCCTGTAAACTTGTTTAGCGCCTGGGAGCTTCCCTCTCTTAGCTATAGGCTTCCACACTCCGTTCTCGTAGACTTCGACTACGTCGGCACTAATGTCTATGCTGGGTGGGAACGAAACGCTCGTGCCTATTCCAAACGCGTCCACAATATCTCTCAGCTTAACGAGCTCCTCCTCGTCAATGCCCCCGCTAACCACTATTTTCGCGTTCTTAAAACCGTGTAGATCAAGCGTCCACCTTACTTCTTCAACGATCCTCCTCATGTTCCCTCTCCTACTTCCCGGCGTGTCAAGCCTTACTCCGTGAAGCCTCTCCTTAAGTGTTTCAGCCGCCATCAAAGCTTCCGTTCTCTCATCATAGAAAGTATCCACAAGCATTATCCGTGGAACACTGTCTTCTACGATTTCGTCGAAGGCTTTCCAAGCCTCTCTTTGATCCCCGAACACTACTATGAGTGCGTGGGGCATTGTCCCCGAGGGAGTTAAGCCGAGATATTTCTCGCTTGCCACACCCGACACCGCGTCCATCCCCCCAATAAACGCGGCCCTGTCAACCATGGGTGCTAGAACGGGGTGCACTGCTCTCAAGCCGAAAAACAGCAGTGTCTTATTCATTGCTAGTTTCTTCAATCTTGCCGCCTTCGTGGAAATGCTCGAATAGTGTCGCAAAATTCCTAGTAAAGCTGTCTCATAGGTGATGAAGTCGTCAAGGAACCCTTCGATGATCATTAACGGCTCGCCGGGCTTAAACAGCGTGCCCTCGTCCATTGAGTAAACAGTAACGGGTTTTCCTTCAAGCAACTTAAGGGCTTCTTCTAGTCCTGTGAAAACCGCCCACTCATAGCCTTCGGGGAGGCTCATGGAGTGAAACTCCATTCTCACCTTTTTTCGAATATTCCTGGCTCTTAGAATGTCAACCGTTCTCTTGAAATAAATATCGGTTACAACACCACTTAACAAGTCCTCTTCGGAGGCTACGTAGAACCTCACGCCTACTCCCCCAGAACAGCTAGAACTATCTTCCTCTCACTCCTAGGACCATCCATCTCTAATAGAAATATATCTTGCCAAATCCCTTTTAAGATTCTGCAATCGCTAATAGGGAAAACCCTTTCATGTCCAAAAAGGGCGGACCCTATATGGGCGTGAGCGTTATCATCAATCGAGTTATGAAGCCATTTACTACTTCCCGGCTCCGTTATCGACTCTACCTTCTCAATAATGTCTTGAAGAAGCCCCGGCTCGTTCTCATTAACGATTACGCTGGCCGTAGCGTGCGGAACACTAACGACTAAAAGACCGTTGCAAACCCCCGATTCTTTAACGAATGCTTCAACCTCCCTGGTTATGTTTACAAGCTGGAACCTATTGGTCGTCGAAACCCTCACTACCCTGCTAACGGTTTTCAAAACCATCACCATTAATGCTATTATTACCAGGAAGCCTTAATAACGCAACTTTAATAGTTATCAAATCCAAATAATACTTCGGGTGTCTCTATTGGAAGATGATTGGGAGTATAGGAGAAGGCGTAGATACTTCTGGTGGGATACTGAAAGAGATATTGAAAGAATGATTGAAGATATGATGAGGGAGTTTGAGGAATTATTCCATCCGATGAGGCTGAGAGAGCTTGAAAAGGAATTGGAGAAATATGGCGTTAAACCATATGTCTACGGGTTTAGAATAACCATCGGACCCGATGGAAAACCTCTTGTAGAGGAGTTTGGAAACGTTAGAAGAGTCAAAGGACGGCCAGTGATAACTGAGGAGAGAGAGCCCTTGGTTGACGTGTTCGAGAGCGGAGACGAGATAACCGTCGTAGCTGAAATCCCCGGGGTTGAAAAAGATAAGATAGAAACAAAGATAAGCGAAGATGGCAGGACGTTAGTGATAAGTGCAAGCGACGTCAATAGGAAGTACTATAAAGAGGTAGAACTGCCGTCCGAGGTTGATCCCTCATCAGCGAAAGCTGTCTATAAGAATGGAGTGTTAGAAGTAAAGATGAAGAAGACGAGAAAAGAGAGGAAAGGGTTTAAGATAAGTGTAGAGTAAGGGGTTATTATTGCTAATCGGCGTCATAAGCGATACTCATGATAACGTTTTTTCCACCGAGAAAATCCTTAAAGAGCTTTTAAACCAAGGCGTTAACGCTATTATACATTTAGGAGACATAGTGAGCCCCTTTACAGTTAAAACTATGAAGAAGCTTCTCGGAGACGTGAAAGTAATTGCTGTGAAAGGCAATAATGACGGTGATGTTTACCTGCTGACAACTCTTTTCAGGAATTACGGCTGGATCTTCAGCCAAGAACCCTTCATCTACGAGGTCAATGGTAGGAGGTTTTTCCTGCTCCACGGGTTAAGCGATGCTACGTTCACTTTAGACGTGGCGAGAGCGCTTGCTGAAACCCTGCGGGTTGACGCAGTATTATTTGGGCATACGCATCAACCACATTTCGAAGATGTGAACGGTGTGATCGTGTTTAACCCTGGCGAAGGATGCGGGTATTTAACGGGCAAGGTCTCTTATGGAGTGATTGACACTGTTTCGTTGGAAACTAAAATATACTACGTATAACTAAATTTTAACGCGTTGAGAGGATGTATTATGGTTAAGGCTTTGAAAAGCGCGAGCACTCCGGAAACCGAAGAGGGGAGACAGTACCATTTAGAAGTGAAGCCAGGCGATGTCAGCAGATACGTGTTGCTACCCGGTGACCCGGGAAGGGTCGAGCTCATCGCCAAGTTCTGGGAGAAGAATTGGAAAGTGGCTCAACATAGAGAATACGTGACGTATAGCGGATATTACAAAAACGTGTTCATCACTGCAACTAGCACCGGGATAGGGGGCCCGGCGACTGCAATCGCCGTTGAAGAACTAGCAAGAGTTGGGGCCGATACCTTCATTCGCGTGGGAACAACCGGGGCTTTAACTAAAAGTATTGAAGTAGGGGATCTCATCATCTCTACAGGCGCGGTCAGGCTTGATGGAACCAGCAGACACTATGTGATCCCGGAGTACCCGGCTGTCGCAAGCATAGATGTGACGTTAGCTCTTATAGAGGCTGCTGAATCCTTAGGCGTCAATTATCACGTAGGGCTGACCGCGAGCAGTGACAGCTTCTACGTAGGTCAGGAAAGACCCGGGTTCAAAGGCTACCTTCCTCCTTTCCAAAAAGGATTAATAGAGTTCCTGAGAAGCGTTAATGTCTTAAACTTTGAAATGGAGGCTTCAGTAATATTTACATTAGCAAATATTTATGGTTTGAGGGCAGGAGCCGTTTGCGCAGCAATAGCTAACCGGGAAACAGAGGTCTTCATTCCAAACGCAGGGGTTGAAGAAGCCGTGAAAGTTGCGAATGAAGCCGTGAAAATCCTTAACGAATGGGATAGAGAGCTCGAAAAAACCGGCAGAAAAATAATCACTCCTTCTTTGATCGCTGAAACCTTGGTAAAGAGGCGCGGCAGTTTTGAGGAGAAGTAAGAGCTATTTTCACGTTAGCGTGGGAAACCTTAACCTTGACATTGTAACATACGTTAGAAAGCCATTAGAACCGGACGAAAGCCTGATAGCAGAAGCCCTTGAAATAAGACCGGGAGGTGCGGCTGCAAACTATGCCGTAGCTACCTCCTGGTTCGGACACAGGGCCGCTCTGATCTCATCAATCTCGAACCAGCCCCTATCTATGAGCGCGCTAAAGGCTGTTAGCGAGAAAGGGGTTGTAACAACACACGTTAAAATTGTTGAAGACGTTCCCGGGATGGTCATAATCATGGTCTACCCCGACGGCAACAGGTCAATGATCAGATACCCCGGCGCAAACCAGTCTCTAACCCCTAGCGACATACCGTTAGATCTGCTTAAAGAAGCAGACGTGCTACATATGGCATCTGTGAACCCTGCTTTAGCCTGCGAGATAGCGAGTGTGGCCGAGAAATACGTCCCCCTGGTCTCCTACGACCCTGGCGGATTCGTAAGCACAGCGCGCTCTAGGGTTTTGAAAACACTGAAACACGTTGACATCCTATTTCTCAACAAGCATGAAGCCCACGTGATAACAGAAGGTTCCGTCAACAGGCTTGAAACCCTAAACGTAGAGCTCATCGTGTTAAGATTAGGGGGCAAAGGAGCCCTTGCGATAAACCGCGACAAAGCGTGGTATTCCCGTGCGGAGCCTGTTGAGAGGCCTGTTGACACAACGGGCTCTGGAGACGCGTTCAACGCTTTATTCAACGCAACTTACACTGAAACCGGGAGCGTGGAAAAAGCGTTGAAATACGCGACTGCAGCAGGGGCTTTAAAAGCTTCCTGCCGAAGCAGTTTTATATGTGGCGATAAAAGAGTTTTCAGAAAACAATTAATGAAAACAACGGTTGAGCCGGTGTCGGGAAGCATGAGCAGTGTTGTGACTGAGTAAAATGTCCTGTCTTGAACTCGCTAAAAAGATCGGGTCCTTACTTGGTAAGAAAGCCTTCAACGGATATAGCATTATAAGATATTATAGTAATGTAGCAATGGTTTTTTACAACCATGATTTAAAGACGTTGCTTAAACTTGAATAGTCTCAAGCAGTATTCAACTGCGACCCAGATAACCTTTACCTGACAACCCTTCCATTCTTCTTCGACTCAACACTTTCGGAAACAATTAGTACTCTCTCAGCACTGGCCCGCTTCATATCTATTCACAAAGTGGGTAGACTCACAGTCATCTATGAGAAAAGAAGCCCTGGAAATCTTCAAGTAGTGAGAATGTTTAATAAACTAAGCAATACGAGAGTGTTCGACTTAAGGACGACAACAGACAGGGTCAAAGTAGCTATTTGCGAGTATGCCTGTGGTAAATAACCGGAGTCCTTATTCTTCTCTGAGAGGTTTTGAAGTCTTGGTTTCACTAAATCGTAAAGCCTAGAAATGTTTGTGAAAGTTCCTGCACTAACCATAGTAGTCCTGTTGTTCGCGCCGGCAATAGCAGGGATAAGTGTCCCAAGGGTTTTAGCTAAGGATTAGCGGTAAGCAATGTTGATAGATCTAAGCTTATTATGCTAGCTGTGATAGCTTTGCTATTTAGTGACACTCCATTGGATCAGGTTGAGGGGTGCGAATTGTTCAACACATTATACATTTACAGGAAAGGAAGTGTTGAACTAGTTGAATGACCCTACCTACCAGGAGACATAGTCCTTAGCACAACTAAGATGGTGTTGAAGTAAAGAGAGACAAATACTAGTTATGCTGTGTCCTAGGGTAGAGTAAACGTCTACATCAATGGGTCTTCAGCTTCCATCATTTAGTATGGCGAGAACTTATCGTCTTGGGATATGGGGGTTAAGGAGCCGCTCAACAAATATATCGATAGAAATACCGCTATTTTATTGGAGGTGAGTTAGAGCAGACTTTACAAACAACATACTTGGTTAGGGTTGTTAGTAACACCCACAGAGTGCACATTGCTAGTGTTGCTGTGTTAAAGCCTGATGGTGCTGAATTTAGCTAGAAAAGAGCTCAGTAAACCACCCTCTCCAAGTGAGATGAGGAATTCCCGGGGGGTATTTTTACGCCGCTGACAATCCAGGGGAGTACTATGTCGAGTATGTTTTCCTAGGGTAGTGTATTAGCCCACTAGAGACTCCTATAGTCGCCTTGCCACCCCTGTAGGCTATCGCACTCATGGTCGTGGGCCTTACGGGCACTCCATACGCCACGACCTCGTCGGCCACACTAGCGATTGCTCGAGGAGTATGGTCAGTCGGGTAAACGCTCACACACCCAGTTACTACTACTGAGTCATGACTAGACAGTAGCTCGAGAATTTAACTGGAAATCTCCTCGACGTCGTCTCTCGAATACACCAGCTTTCCGGGAACGCGGTCGTAGCTCTTAATCTTCTCAAGAACGATTGGTCCCGCGAGATTTCTCCTCAAGCCCTCAACGATCTCATTCCCGGTCACGACCACGCCTATTCCGGGGTGCTTGTTCTCGACTGCTCTGATAACGGGTTTAACTCTCGCTACTCTCTTCAAGCTCCTCAGTAAAGCTACCGGCACCTCTAGCGGTATTAAGTCCACAACTCCGACTGAGTCTCCGGCCCGCGCGTAGTGACCAGTTCTCCCGGTCACGACGAAAACACCAGTAGAGTTTACTTCTCTTAGCACTAAACCATCAACTAGTGCTAAGCCGCTTCTACTGGCGAGTATTAGCGCCTTACCCTCATCTCCCACCTCTACTACTAGGTTATCTCCAGCGAGAGCGCGGAGAAAACCTCTCGACAGCCCCTACTTCATGGATATACCCGGGTCTCGAGGGCTCTTCGTCATGCACGTAGATGTAGTAGCGACCGCAACGCTTTAAGAGCTCTATGTCACCAGCCGCGACCACTTCACCACGCCTTTTAACAGCCCCTTAAAGCCCAGCTCAATGCACGTGTAGTCGTGGTAGAGCTTGAGCCCCACAGCGTCCTCTACACGCAGAACTCTAATAGACACGTGACCACCAATCTATAGTCACATAGCCGAGACCTATATTCACTGGCTATAAACTCATAGAACTCATAGTCGCGTACGGGCGACAGGGACGCCACTTAGTGACTACTAGGACTCACCGGCACCACTAATTCTAGGCCAGAGGAGGTTCCCGGCGTTTAAGTCGCCCTTTAACGTGTATGCTCTAGCGTAACATCCGCCTCTACAGCCGAGTGAAATAGGGCACTTTAAACACTGTTCTGGTAGCTTCAAGGGCGTTCTCACGGCTTTCACCAGTGGGTGCTCTCTGAACTCGCTAAAGGCCTCTACAACGCTCTTGCCTCCAATACTAGTGATCTTGAAGTCTAGTATGTCGCAGAGGAGGACGTTGCCTTCGGGGTCTGTGTCTACATCGCTCATTTCGCGGCGGAACCAGAACCCAACATCTCTCTTGAGAAGCGGTGCCCACGGAGTACACCACGCGGAGAGTTTTAAGCTGTACTCGCGCGCTCTCAGCCACGTCTTTACGAGAGCCTCTAGGTACCCGCTGGCTGATATGTAAACGCGGGTTTTCAGTGCCCTGCCAGAGGGCATGATTGGTAGTAGTGCTAGCGCGTCCGCGTCCACGCTTACCGCGTAGTCCACTACTTCGTGTACTCTCTTGTAATTCAATTTATTCACAGTGCTCACTACTGTGAAGCCACCTAGTTTTCTTCTCAGTGACTCGACACCCCTAGTGGCTGAGCCGTAAGAGCCCCCTATTCTCGTCGCGGACTTCGCTGGGCCCCTCAATGGTGACAAACACGTACGTCTCAGTCCTGTGGAGCAGGTCGACCACGTCGTCGCGAATAAACGGCGGCGTTTGCAACAACGCTCTCCTCTACGCCGTACTCGCTCAGCGTCTTAACTAGGTGTGGGAAGTGCGGGTGTATTAGTGGCTCACCACCGGCTATATCAACGTAGTCAACTCCAGTCTCGCCTATATCACTAACTACTCTCAGCTTCTCTGAGAGACTCGGCTCTCCCAGCCCTTTAAACCTGTACGTGTAGCAGTGCAGGCAGTTCAGGTTGCACTTAGTCGTGAAGATCCATATAATGTACTCGGGCTTAGTCATTTAGTCGCGAGCCTTCGAGTAGCGTTTTTCACGTACCCACTATGATCACTAGCGTCTTTATGCCTTAGAGGGATAATATTTCAGAGCGCGAAGGGTCTTGGCAATGCCCGCGAGCCACGTCGAGGCATACATTATACCCGAGTGCCCGTTACTGCCCCAGGAGATAAGCTACTAGTCAGCATTGTGGCCGCGACCTCGAAGAGCGTGACTGCTGGTATTAGCTGGCACAGGGGACTCTTAGCGATCGTAGAGCTTAAACCCGGCGCGAGGGAGTACGTAGTCGAGATAAGCGCCCCAAGAACGCCGGATAGCTACGAGCTGGTACCCTGAGTGTAGGGGAGCGTACTGGACAGGGGTAGGTTAAGAGTAGTAGACGCGTTTAGCAGCGTTAGCGGGCGCTTAGCTCTAGTCTGGCATCACCAGGCGCCAAACTACCTTCCAAACGGCTTATACCACGGTCCACGGGCCTTTATACACACGTGTAGCGAGGAGCTGGCGCCTTATAGTAAGGGGCCTTACTACCAGCACGCAGTGGCACTGGAGAAGTACAGGGAGTAGAGGTGCATTTACAGTCTGAGTCCATGATTACTCTCACAGTGGGTAGAGCTAATCGAGCGCGACGTTAAGCATAATGAGGGCTACTCGAGCCCAGTAGTCCCTGTGGAGAGATTGTGAGAAAAACCCTGCAGATGTACAGAGATGCCACCGCGCGGGGGTAGATAGACGTCTTAACGAGCATGTACGCTCACAATATTGCAAGTTACTTGATAGAGTACTTCGGAGCCGAAGACATCGTGAAGGAGGTCGAGTACAGCGCCGAGATCACTAGGAGAGTCGTGGAAGTAAAGCCTCGTGGCGCCTTGACACCCGAGATGGCTTTTCACATGAAGCTCGTCGATATTTACAGCGACATCGGAGTCGAGTACACCGTTCTAGACAACAAGCGCCACCTCGAGAGGTCTATTGGTGTCAGGGGTAGTCACTTGGAGCCCTACGTTGTTAAGGGTGAGAAGGGCTCTCTACTAGTATTCTTCGGAGGTCACGAGATTAGCGACGCGCTGAGTTTTAAGAGCAGCTTTAGAAGTGAAATCCACGCAGTCAGATCGGCGTACGAGATCGGTTTGAAAACAACTGAGAAACTACTAGCAGGTGGCACTCTCGTAGTAGCTCTAGATGGGGAGAACTGGATGATATTCTCGCAAAAATCCCCACTCACAGTACCCTTCTACGAGAAACTAGTCTCACTTCTACTAGCTTGTCAGAGACTCGGCTACTTAGAGCTCGCAACACTACGAGACCTCGTTAAGCGCGCAGACGCTAGGAGGAAATTAACTCACATGCCGGCTACAAGCTGGCTCTGCGGCTTCGCGAGGTGGCATGGTGAAGTGAGAGACCAAATTATTTACTGGGAGAGGGCTAAGAGGCTCTACGCTACTGTGAGAGAGTACGAGTCTGAACACGGGTGAGACGAGGTCTCGAAGAGAGCTAGGTGGGCCCCTTGGCGCGCACTAGACAGCGACTACTGGCGGGCTGAGTTCTAGAATTGAAAATACCGCTGAAATTAGAACTACTAGTCAAGCTCATGGAACTCTCTGGACTACTAGAGAAGACGGGTAGTGGTTATAAGTTAACTAAGCGCGGTGTTGTAGAAGTCTACAAGTCAGTAGTAAACTACATTGTAGAAATACCTGTTAAGCTCACAAGTGTATTCACGAGTTTAGACCAAAACAGATAACCAGACAAGATTACAGTTCAATGAGCATTAAACACGACCACTCAACTCTCTTGACCCCCATATAGTTATAGTTATTAACCCCTACGTAGTAATAATTATTAGGAGGCGTATATCGATGAGACTAAACATGCTCGGCGGAGTAATAGCAGTGATCGGGTTAATACTACTAGTAGGCTCTATCGCCGCATGCCCAGCTAAATACGTTGCGATACCCACATCTCTAGTCGTGTTACTAATAGGCCTCGCGTTATACGCGTGGGGAAGGAAGCACGAAGAGATCAAAAAGTGAAGTAGTACTGTAGCTATAATATTCCTCCAAGTTCTTTTTACCTCATCATCACGTCTTCCCAAGTACATGTTACACAGCTCAGTTTTATTACGTATTGTTTTTAGTTCTTATTGCGTAGTGGTGCTCTGAGTGATAGGTATTCTTGAGAAGCTGTCCGTTGAGGCTTTTTCGATTATAGGTCATAGAGGTGCTACCGGGAGGTTTCCCGAGAATACTTTGAGGTTTATTAACTACGCTATTAACATTGGTGTTGATGTCGTCGAGGTTGATGTCAGGGCTACTAGGGACGGGTTTCTCGTAGTTTTCCCCTATGCTGACTTCAAGAGACTGCCGGCATAGACACGTCTGTGAGGAGTGTAGAGTGCTCTTGGATTAGAAGTAGTGTTCTCATTAACGGCGAACACGTTCCACTACTCGAAGAAGTCCTCGACGCTGTTAGAGATGGAGTAGGGTTATTTATTGAAATTAAAGAGCCAGATACTACTAAAAGAGTTGTTGAGCTGAATAGAAGTCGCGGCGTTACAGTTCAAGTCGCTATTGTAAGTTTCTACGATGAGGCGTTAATTACAGCTGAGAGAGTGGAGCCGAGAATAGTGACTGGACTAATATACGCTCAGCCACCAGGTAGAGTACTGACCGCTGTTAGGCTCGGAGTTAAAGTAGTTTTACCGCACTACAAGATTACTAGTGAGAAGTCTATTAGCTACGCGCACAGGTATAGCTTAAAAGTCGTAGCGCGGACTGTTAATAGCAGAGTAGACGCGGTGAGACCAGTCGAGTTTGGTGTAGACGGCTTAACTACAGACACGCCAGACGAGATAATCAAGCTCAGATCAGAACTCAGGGCCTCAACGCGCACTACTAGACATTAGCCTCCCTCTCTATAAGGTGATCCCCGTGCGTGCTGGTGAGTCTCCGTGAAGAGAGTCGTAGTTGCCGGCTTCGCTACTAGACTGCACGGTGAGAGTTACTAAGAGTCTGTGTACAAGTTATTCAGAGAGCCCATTGGCAGAGCTTGGAGAGACGTTGTGTTTCTCGAGTCTAATACCAGCTCCGAGGAGGCTAAGAGAGATGGTAATGAGTCTCGAGACGCGCTGCCAGTAGTTTTCGCGTTAACAGGTAGTACTAGTCGACTAATCTACGAGTCTACTAAGAGTAGTGGTCACCATAGAGTAGTGATAATTGGTCACGGTGAGCACAATAGCCTGGCCTCGGCTATGTCAGCTAGAGCTAGACTAGACGCTGATGGCGTGTGGAGGTGGGTGTTTCACTGTGGAGAGCCTAGTAGTACTGAATGCGCTGTGACTAGTGAGAGCTATAAGAGCAACGGGAGCCGTCTCGAGGCCACTGGGCTCTAGAGCACAGAGTTTTTGACACCGCATAATTACGAGTCCCCATACTCTACGACACGTTAATAGTCATTGTTACTGTAACTTTTCGAGGTTTTTCGATACCTGATCTACGTGTTTGAATCCCATGTCTGGGAACACAAGTATATAGTCTCCTTCCTCTAGCTTCCTCCTATTCACCATTTTTAAAAAGCCCAGTACACTGCACCACTACTCCACCCTATGAAAATTCCATCGTTCCTCACCACTTCAAGAACGCCCTTAATAGCGTCTTCAGGTGAAACCTCTATATCTCGTCTACTTCTACATAGTGTATCCACTTCATACCACTCTCAATCCTCCTTGTACCCTGTATTGCTGTTCCGGCTTTCATTACAACACCGCATATCTTCATCCCTTTGAACCTGTTCTTGAAGTATATGGAAATAGCCGATATGTGCCCAGAGGTGCCGAGACTTCCAGATATACCCTTCGGCACTATACCAGCTTCTCTAATCTGCAACTCTAGCTCTTTAGCCGTGTACCTCAAGTGAACTTCCAGGTTTATATCATTATAGAATTGATTAAAGGTGAATTGCATTCTCTCTTTCTGCAACTTCTTCAACTTCATCAGTAAGCTCTACTGTAAGAGGCTTCGAAGACCTAATAACGTCTACGCCAAAGATCTTTAAATAGAGCTCCCCTAGGAGGGTTACCGTAGAAGGTATGTATGCTTTAAGTTAGGAGCCGTGAATATTACACATAGCTACTATTGCAAGGCCCGTGCTTGTAGAAGTTGATTCGAAAAACAACATCTCTCCTACTCTTTTATCCTCTTCAAGAGCTCTTCTATACATGCACCACCCTATTCTATCTTTAACACTCATACTCCAAGGATTAAAGCCCTCGAGCTTAACCCAAACTATTCTATTACTAATAGAGGACTAATCTAATCTAACGAGTGGTGTAGGCCAGTTCCTATAGAGAAGCTCCTCTGCGTCTCTGAAGACTCTATATGTGCTAAGATTAATGTCTTCGAAAAACCCTAGGGACTCTAAGGGGACAAATATACTCTTTGATGCTCCATGTGATACAGGTATATATCTGGCACCTAGCCTCTTCAACGCTACGCATAAATCTACGTTCTCAACAGCTCTCCCGTTAGGGTCGATAAATACAGTTTTATCAACACCCCCGCTCCGCAAAATGCTACTCACTATTTTTATAAGTTCATCTAATTCCAACCTACACTCGCACACGACCACATTGGCTCTCCTGAGGCGCATCTCCCAGCGCCCGGTCTAGTGATTCGATAAAGAGGTAATCCATAATCCTCTATAAATATAACACTGTTATAAGATGAAACCCCTAGACCTAAAGGGCTCGAGATCTAGCGTATACTGAGTTAAAATCCCGTTGCAACTCTATTTAGGAGGCAATGAGAACAAATTTTCATCTCTTCAGCTATTTTCTTCAATTAGACTTCATAGAAGTTCTCTCTATTATGTACTTCTATTTTTGCTATCTCAAGTAATTCTACAGTTTGTTTTATTAGTTCCACGCATAGCTTGGAAGTGGTTAAAACTACTACTTTCTCACCCTTTCTCATTTTAGCTAGTTCTCTTATGGTTTTCACTAGAGGTCCTGGACAATCTTCGCCTCTAAGATCTAGTGTTCTCATTCCTTATCACATACCATGCTTTTATTCATACCCTACACTATTTATAAAGCATAACTGTGTTATAAGCAGAGGGTTATACTTTTGGCTAGTAGCGTGTTAAAGGCTAAGATACTGAACATAGCTAGAACAGGCTGGTTAATCGGATGAGGTTCAATATTCTTATCTGAGAGGTGGCTGAGCATAGTTTTCTCGCGACTTATATATGCCTCGAGCTTAGCAGTAGAATTCAAGGAGTAGACTTTGCTAAAGCAACTCTCTACGCTCTGCTACACGATCTAGGCGAGGCCTTTACAGGCGACCTTATGAAGCCTATAGCGGAGAAATTTGCCGAGTCAGTAGAGCAATTAGAACTGAGTATGGTGAGCAGGAATATAGATAATCAACTAATAGTCGAGTTATACAAGAGATTTATTCAACAATCAGATTTCGAAGCTAAATTAGCTAAGCTGTGCAACTACGTAGCGACACTCGTAGTTGGAGTTGAGTATAAGACTCTCGGATATGGAGTAGACGATACAATTAGAAATACGTGCAGTGAAGTAGAAGAGACTTCTAAAAGACTGAAAGTTGAGAGTGAAGTTAAACACTTTCTCTCAGAGTTACGAATAGAGTGTTCGAGTTAAGTAACACGAGTGATAAGGGGGGTAGTGGCGTGTTCTCAGATGGCTTTGAATAACTCATAGGTGAGGGGAGAACATGGATTGGTTGGGTGAATCCCTTGAGAGGTAGGTAGAAGAGACCTCTTGTTCACAATATAACTAACTTCGTGGTTATGAATACTACGGCTAATGCACTATTAGCGCTTGCTACTTCACCAATAATGGCGCACTCCCCAGAGGAGGTTGAAGAGTTAGTTGCGAGTGCTGATGCTGTAGTGATAAATATTGATACCCTCGACCACTTCTTCACCTACTTTGTGATCAAGGCTGTGGCGCCGGCTAAAGAGCTCGGTAAACCAGTAGTCCCAGACCCCGTTGGCGCCGGCGCAACTACGCTTATAACTAGGGTTGCATCACATATCTTGAGCCTCGGTGGTGTGAGCGCTGCGAGAGGTAATTTTGGCGAGATCTCCGCGCTGAGCGGAGAACTCGGTAAAACGCGTGGAGTTGATACAACAGTCTACGATGAGTCGGCAGCCAGGGAGATAGCGAAAAGCGTTGCTAGGAAGTATTCAACCATGGTAGCAGTCACGGGTGGTGTGGACTATGTAAGTAATGGCGAAAGAGTACACGCTATAGAGCCCGAAGCGCCTAGTGTAGAGGAGCTTGTTTAGAGAGTAATAAGAAGAGTGATGGGGGTTAGGGTGTATCGCAACAGCATTAATTGGAGCATACTTAGCAGTAGAAGAGCCTCTGAGAGCCGCCACACCGGATATAGTGACGTTTAAAGTAGCCGCTGAAGAGGCAGCCAAAGAAGCCCCCTATCCTGGAGTTTTCACGTTAAATTGTACGACTGGCTTCCCAGACTAAGCGGAGACACGCTAAGTAAGCTTGCGGAGGGGAGGATTGTTGAGGCTTGAAGAGTACCTTAAAACTACTCGTTATAACAGAGCCTAAATTAAAACCCAACGTGGTTAAATCTGTGGAAGAGGGTTTTGAAGGAGAGGCTACTTCGACTCAACTTCGAATGAAAGACGCCTCAGCTAGGCAAATATTCGAGGTGGGCTTAGAGATTAGGAGGTTGACAAGAGACTACGGTGCACTCTACTCCGTAGATGATAGACTAGATGTAGCTCTAGCTACAAACGTCGATGGAGTTCAGCTAGAACCAGAGTATATGCCTATAGATATAGCTAAGGAGATCGCGCTAAACATGTTGATAGGTGCATCTATATGTAGCCTTAGAGAAGCCGTAGAGTCTGAAAAACTAGGAGGACACTTCCTCGGGACAGGCTCCGTAAACCCCTCTCCAACAAAGCCCAACGTCCCCGTAATTGGACTAGAGGGACTTAGACTTATAGTTAAGTCTGTGGAGATCCCCGTAATAGCTATAGGTAATACAACAGAGTCCAAAGTTCTCGAAGTCATGGAGACGGGGGTTGTGGGTGTAGCAGTAATATCAGCCGTTATGGGGGCTCCAAGCGTTAGAAAGGCGACAGCTAAGCTGGGAAGACTAGTAGATAAAGCGTATGCTACTCGCCGAGCCCTGTGATCAGCTCATTAACGCCTGATACCTCCAATTTACTTTGACTCCGTTCCTAGCTTCAAGCATATATCACACAAGCTCACACTTCTCCCTCTCACTATGATGTCTGAGTATTCTCTAATAACTCTCAAGTACTTAGGGTTTGTGAGTATTTTGTCTAAGCCTCTAATTCTCCTCTATCCATGGATCACGTAGCTGATTAATGATTGAGGTACGCCTGTTAACCTCGACGCTCTCATCTCATACATGTTATATCTATCCATTAAGTCTATAGCTATGGCAACTCTAATCGCTGTAGAATAGTTTTAGTTAAAACCTCGCAATAAGCCTTTCTCAACATGATCTCACACGCCGGGCGAGCAACTCCACTTAAGTAACTATCCGCCTCCACGTGCTAATACTCCTAGGCCTCTCTACAGCTCCTGGAATAACTTCGGAACGGATTCAATGATCTCGGGGTTTTTGAGTAATTCCAATACCTTTAGACTATATGGGAGCAGTATACACATACTCAACTATTCTCCCATGACACTGTTGTAGGAAAACTGGCCGATATACTTGCTGAACAAAACTACGTCCTCTCCACTAGGAGCTAGGGGAGTTTAATACAAGTGATGTTATCACTTGAAACCACGGCTATACCCGCCATCTCAGGCTTCGACATTAATCGCGATGATGGGTATAGAAACCTCCAGCTATCGGAGTAAGGGTTGCGCTGTTTATGAAGATCTAGGATAGGTTTTCCTTACCTATCCTAACAACTCTCTTGCTTATAGCGTAGATGGTCTTGAGGCCCTCGAGGTCATTGTATAGTAAAAAATGTCTCCTGCTCCTCGAGCTAAAGTCGAGCTCTATAGACTTCTTTAGAATTCTCCTCTCAAGACTTATAACACCATAGATCTCATGTGCTTGACAACATCTATAACTACATCGACTAGCTGGAGAAGCTTCTCTGTGGAGACAGATTTGAGTATACGCGCCTCTCCCTACAGAGCGTTCATAATCTCGTAGACTGTAGGCCGCTGAGCGAAGTTGTCTACGAGCACCTCGGGCTTGTAGAGCTTGAGAGCTTTAATAAAGAGTGACGCGTCGAAGTGGTATTTCAATAATAATTCACCTGCTCTCTATTCTCTCTAATACTCTTCACGACTCTATCGATATCTACTTGGTCCAGAATTAGAAAAACTTGCCAAGCTGCCAAAGATGATTAGAGAGCTGTTAGGGCCTGGATTCGCTGAGGTTTTAGAAATAATGGGTGAAACCTCTGAAAAACCCGGAGACGGCTTATCAGGAGAAGAGATCATCAGAGAACTCATAAAGGAGGAAACCCCGGAATCTGGACTGGAAGCAACTACCGTATTCATTACGCCATCAGGCTTCAGCATCAATCCTTAGCTAGACTTTATTTCACAGCTCAACGCTGTGATTAGTGAGTTAGAGAAGGATAAAATAGAGGTTTTCGTCTCTATTCCATCCAGATATTCGCTCCTGAGAGGCTATCTAACGCTCCTCAGCAGGTTTCTCTTTCTGATTTGATCTTTCAAGATTTTAATACTGAGAGTTTATTCATAAAAGGCGATGATTATATAATTGAGGATCGTCCGCGTGAAACGGTCGATCCTCATGGAGAAACCCGTAAGAATATACAGAAACGAGGATGTCAAAAAGATCGTGGCATGTATCCCCCAGGGACACCTTCACACAAGGTTTATCATAGAGTTGAGCGACCAAGTAATAGTCCTCCAGGA